>JAABUV010003422.1_pt1 | contig 20232 bp, 34 predicted proteins | sample 5559971 | NCBI WGS metagenome assembly JAABUV01 (sample SAMN10711881, study PRJNA513362) | rock metagenome | isolation source: Antarctica rocks | place: Antarctica: Victoria Land, Knobhead nord | collected 2015-12-19
GGTGCGTGGCCGGCCGCGATGGGCAAGGATAGACTGCTCGTGATGTTATGGTCGGGGGTGCTGCGGTTGGCAAGCGGCATGGCATTCCTCGGTTGTCGTGCGCACACACATGCGCAGTTGAGCATAAAAGCAGGGCTTGCAGCAGCGTACGCGTGGCATTCTAGTCCTAGAAAGTCACACACCTTCAGGCTTCAAAGTATATGGCGAGCCGTCAGCTGATATTAGCATGCACACAACCACTGCGTCTTGTGATTGGGTTGCAGTATTAGCAGGCAAATCAACAGCAATGCGTACTGGTGCCTTATGACACTGGACAGAGGACAAGGACACGAGTCACACCATGCGTAAGCTGGGACGATGTGCGTGCAAGGGCGCATGCTCCGCGCCCCAGCGCAGCCTGCAGCGCTGCATGCGTCGGGCGCGCTCTGGCGCGGCAGGAGCGGCCGGCAAGGCTGATGCTCTGGCGCCGCGCACGCCCGGCCCGGGCGCGCCGCAGCCGCAGCGGGGCGCTGCTGCGTACGACCGCGTGGCCGAGGTCGGCCGGCAGATCATGCGCCAGGTCGAGGCGCACTCGCCCAGCCGCTCTGAGCATGCTCCTGATTGCCCTGGACAGAGCTCGCATGCATGTGTGTTGCCGCGGGCGCCGCTGGCACTGCCTGATGCTCACAGCAGCATGGTCGCTACAGGCAGACTGTGTGTACGGTCTGCGCATGTGCCGTGCAAATGCACCCGGCCATGTGCGCCGGTGCCTTGGGACCGGCATGCTGTTGAAGCGTGAAGCAGGGCGCGCCTCAGTGCTGCAGTTGATGATGCCTGAGCGGACGGATGCGCACAGTCAGCGCACAGCGGTGTTGCAGGTCGCTGTGACCTGCAAAACTGCTGTGCGCGGAGTGGTGTACGTCCCGTTCGTCCAGGCACCATGTACTGCAGCACTGCAATCGAGCGCATGCTACATGTCGCCAAGAAGGTGCCCCCTCTCCGATGCCCGTCTGGGTGACAAGAATCAAGCATGCCACGCCGGCCCTGGGAGCTCGCAGGTGGCCAGAGTAGCCGCTTATGCGGAGTTGTCACACGCGCCCAGGACCCGAGTATAAGCGACGGTGCGCGTGCTTGCGCCAGGCGCGCGACCACTCGCTCCTCGCGGCGGCCGAGCGCCAGGACATGCTGGCCAAGCACCTGCAGGAGCTGGACGAGGCCGAGGAGGAGCACGAGGAGACCGGCATGGGGTCCGGCAGCACCAGCGGCGACGAGCCCTCGTACAGGCCGCCGAAGCGCGCGCGCGCGGCGCCCGCCGCCGGCGGCCCCGCCGTTCCGGAGCGCCCCTGGCCGCGCTGCGTGCGCGTGCTTGCTTGACAATGCTGAGAAATAGAGCGCCCTGCCTGCCGCTGGTGTGCCGGGCGGCTGATCTCTGGCCATCAGACACTGCATGGCTTCCACATATCTGCACAGATCAGCCAAAATGGGCCGGGCTGGCTGTTCATCTGTGCCCCCTGTCTGCAGGCTCAGTCTCCCTGCACACATGTGGGGCGCAGAGCTCAAGCTTGGTGCTGAGGATCCCTCACCGTAGCATGTCTGTCCACTGGGTAAGGTCAGTCTGCATCAAGTACCTTGAAAGTGAGAGTGCATAAACCATGGCCTGCAGGCAGCCCTGCTCACGCCCGGGCCGCTTGTGCAACGTGCCCAGCGGTGTTGGTGCACAAGCGCAGGTGCCGCACGTGGAGGGCGCGCCGGAGCCTGAGCACTGCTGCGTGTGTGGCGATGTGATCACATCCGATGTGATCACAGACGACACGTCCGTCAGCGGGGAGGTCTGAGGCACAAGCGGCGGCAGCAAGACCAAGGACGGCCTGAAAGACGCTGGGCAGCAGGACCTGCATGCATGCGCAAGTCGCAGCTGTGCTGGAAAAAGGGTGCAGAGCCTGACATGTTAAGATGCAGACTGAGCAGGGTATACCGCCAGGGACTGGGTGTGTACACGTGCCAGCCGTCAAGGGCCATGCAGCATAAGCAATGCGAGCCACGCTCAACAGTGAGAGCAGCGCATGCTAGCACTGTGTGCGAGCGATTAACTTGCAGGTCAATACCTGTGAGGAAGGTGCCTGCGCATGCGCATCAAGCTAGTTACCTGCTTTTTTCGTTAGGATGTCGAGCTTGGAGTGCAGGGACATATACTTAGCATGTATTGTGCGAGTGTGCATGTCAACCCTTCGACAAACGAGAAGTTCATGGGAGCTGTTTTAATACATGACAGGTACATTGCCGACTATGGCCGAGTTGAAGTCAGTGTTCAAGCTCAAAGGCACAAAGAGGAAATCTCAAAACTGTAATGCTCACTTATAGCATGGCCTGAAAAGGAACCTGCCTATTGACACCCTGGGTCATTGCGTTGTGGTTTCAGGAACTTGAGATCGCCAGTTACAATGTGCTGCTGATGCATTGAAGTTTATTCGTTCATTTCTGCGGTGCATTGAAACCACTCTGAGCTTTGCACCCTGCTTTCCGTCAACACTAGTGCACCGTGTGCTACAGGCAATTTTGGACTGGCGTGCAGGCCTGCCACGCTGGGTATGGCGGCAGCCTGAAGTGCACCTCATTCCCCTATCGTTTGAGCCAGCCCGCTCCTGAGCAAGAAGTGCCAGTCCACAAACACCCAAGGCAGCTGACTCTAAGTGGACGCGCTTCACGCGAGGTGAGACTTGCCGCAAGTTTGCTCTGCAACAGAGGAAGCTGTATCAGCTCACCGCGGCTACGCTGCTCCAGGAGGCAGACACTGATATAGTGTGTTCAGCGCGTCAGATGGCCACGCTGCGGTACGTGACATCAGTATGCGCCAACAGAGATGTCAACTTGTCTGCCATCCGAGCCCAGGCGCGCGGCCCAGGCAGACAGCACACGTTCTTGCTCTTATGCATGCACTGACTTTCACAGTTGCGAACCTGCCTAGGCAGGTTCACGCTCTTGCTCTTCTGCATGCACGGCTATTGATACCCCTAGGACCATGTGTCACCGGCAGTCAAGCTATGTTTATAGACAGCATGCACTGCTTCAAACAAGCATGCATTGATCAGCATGGAGTAGACACCGCCATGGGTGCAGTTTCGGGCCGGGGGACGCTTAAGGCTCAACCTGTTGAAGCTTTCTTTGTGCTTACAAAAACGCTCTGTATGCCTTTTTTTGCAGTTCTACTAGGTTGCTTTATAAACTTGCATCCTCACCTCCTGGTCTGCTTGGTAGCAATGTTGACCTGGGGCGAAGAAGCAGCTCGGGACAGAGTAAGCATGCTGACAAGACAACAGGTGTGCGAGCACTGGCTGGGAGAAGCGTGGTGTACTGCTTGCGTTGCTGTGCACTTGGACATGCGTGCTGATTCCTTTTTACATGCATACTGGCCGTGCTAAGCCATGACCATGCGGACACAATGCGCATGTCAGGCATACGCCCTGCATGACTACTATGCATCACAGAGGCAGTTGACAGCACGGGTCCCAAGAATGGTACTAGCAGCAGAGCACCCTGCCGCTTTACCGCAAAGCTTGTGTGCGCATGCATAGGGTTTTCTTAGGCATTGCCAGCATAGGGCTGTGCGCCGCACACCTGACCTGCACATTGCATGCCATGGAATACTACCGCAGCTACAGCTTTGCGCGAACCACTAGCTGTGAGCTTGGCATTTATTTTGGGCCTGATGTCGTGCTGGACAAATGCAAGAAGTATCTTCCTGCATGAGGGACATGCATCTTATATGCATCCTGTATGTGCCAGGTGGTGCTGTAGCTGTCTGTCAGTGTGTGCTTCTGGGTGCGTACCATAGAGGACTGCTGTGACGCAGGTGCACATTGCGGAGCGCCTTGCCGAGCTGGAGGAGCGCACGGCGAACGTTGCCGCGCTGCCGACGCCGCTGGCCGACCCCATCACAGTTCAGGTGTGCTTGGTGCATAAGGGTGCACATGCTGCCGCAGATTGCCCAAGGCGCAAAGCCTTGCGGCGAGTACCCTGTCTCATGTTAGAGGTACCTGTAGATCAAGCTTTTGCGACACCTCACTTGAGAAGGCGAAAGAGTTTTACAGCAGCACCACATGGCCCCTGTAAGGCTTTACCTCTTGTTACAATTATTTCTGCCCTCTGCAACAGGAAGAACACTGCATGTCTCTTCAGCTAGAGCAAGACTACCGCAACCTTGCTCATGAGGCTTTGGTGCTCGGGCCTGAATGCTAGTTACAAACACTTGCAGGGCACTAAATTTCTGAGCCTGAAGCCATAAGCTATGGTTGCCATGTTGTCCACAGGGGCCAGAATTTGGCAGCGACGTGTTCGTTTATGAGTGCCAGGCTCTGGTCTACAGAGCGATCACTGAGCTGAGCCCACGCACGTTGGATAGAGACAGTGTCAACGATATGGTAACAAGCACGTTAATGACCAGCCACTTGCAGCCCTATCGTAACAACAGGTGTAGGGCCTGCAAGGGAACGGCGATAGGATACGCGGTTCTTTATGACGGTGCTGACGGCGGCCGCGCTGGCCGCCCGTGGGGCAGTCTGGGAATTAGTGCAGGAATATGTGTTCTAGCGCTCTGAGGGCGACACTGACATTGGTGAGGCTGTGTGCTTGCGCAGCGGGTGAGAGGCCTGGTGCCCCATGCTACCTGGGGTTTCTGGAGGCCAACAGTTCTGCCAGCGGGCATGCCACAGCCTCCAGCGGACACCGTGTGGGCCTACATGCCCACAGCCGGATCGCCGCTCACCTGCACGTGGGCTTGGGCTCCGCTGCGCAAGGACTCGGCAGAGTTTGCTTCGCCGCCGCACATGTGGGCAGCACCCAATCGGGCGGGAAGCGCCGCTGCGGCAGCGCGCGCGCTGGCAGCAGGGCACTGCAGGTGTGCTGAGTACGTTGTCATATAGTACTGTGATTAAGCCCATGCCCTGCTGCCAAAGTGCCTGTGAATCGAGGTTATGAGCATGTATGATCACTGTTTAGTTGAGAACATCGGGGGCGGCAGCGCACAGCTGCTGACTGCCTATCATGGGGTTGACGATAGCGGCCACTAAATTATCGTAATATTGTGTTCATGCATGAAGAAGGCCAGCGTGTGATGCATGCGCGCGATGAGCAGTCACTCTGAGCCTCACTACGCCAAGGTGTGCTGCAGCATTGGCCTGAGGCGTGATGATATGTCGCTCACCTGCATTGACAGGGATGAAGCGCATGCAAATGCTAAGTGCAGCACTCATTCTAGGTGGACAGGTGCGTAGCAACGACAGGCATGCGCTGGGGTGGCAGGAGCGTCAGGCAAGGCCGGTGTGGATGCATCAAACAAGCGGCATGCGCGCATATTCGAGCACCGCCGCGCTGCATACGACAAGCTTGCTGAGGCCGGTCGGCAGATCATGCGCCAGGTCAGCATGCCCATGCCATGCAGGACGCAAGCGCCCCGCCCAAACCTCACGGCTGGTTGCAGCAATGCACACTACGCAGGCAATGCCTGGCATGATGAGCAGCTGCATGATGCAGTGCTGCTCATGTTGCCTAGGTGTGACTGTGTGCAAGCAGTGTACCCAAGTTTGCCTGCTGCTGATACAAAGTGCTGTGTAAGCGGTTGCTCAGAGCATGACAAGTTCATTTCACTTACACCATCTCGGCCAATGGCGGCAGGCGCACAACCACACCGTCGTGACGGCTGCTGAGCGCGCGAACATGCCGGCCGAGGCCAAAGCGGAGGAGCAGGAGGATGAGGTGACGGATACGGAGGAGGAGGAGGAGGATGAAATAGAGGAGGTGGAGGAGGATGATGACGAGAGCAGCATGGGGCCGGATACCACTCGCGGCAGGACCCCATGCACAGGCTTAAGAAGCGCGTGTGTGGCGCCTATGGAGTGTGCACTGCAGCACAAGTGCTTGACATTCCAGTCGTGTCCATGCTCACCAAACATGTCTGTTCAGCAGCAATGTGTTGGATGAGCAGGGACTCAGAACAAGGTCAAGAGGGCGCGCAAGGCCCCAGCGGCCGCGCCGGCGCATCCTGGCGCAGAGCCGGCTGATGGTGCCGCGTACTCGCTCGGCGGCGCGGAGCAGGGCGCGTTGCCGCGCCTGTCGCCCAGCATAGATGCTGACATTTGGGGGCCATTTGCTTTTTCACGGTATGCCTGCAGTGCCGTGAAACAAATTGTGTGCATTAGTGTTCTTTTGAGCGTAGTGCCGCACTGCCGCAGGTGAGCTTGCGCTGTTTGAAATAGTTATCAGTGTAGCACAGAGCTGCAAAGTGTCAGCAATTTCAACCATGCGCACACCTGCGACCTGCTGATGCGCTGCCATAGTGCAATGGTTGCCAGAGCTTGCCTAAGGTCATGCGCCAATGCAAAGACAATAAGGCTACGTAGTTGCAGAGCGTGTCTACCATGTCATGCAGTCGAGGCGAAGTGCTTGCCACACATAATGCGCCAGGACGATTTGCGTTGGACGCCCAGGCTGTGTGCTGCACACACTTTGGTCTTGCTGACTGCATGAGCGGGGTCCAGCGATGCTGATGTGGAGGGCCTTGCGGGCGCGCGAGCGTCCTCTGAGAGCTACCTGGCCAGGTACACCGAGGGTGTTGCCACGAAGGAGGCTGCCGCCATGCAGGCGCGATGCTGGGCTCGGTGACTGCACCGCAGTGCCCCTGTCCCTGCGCCCAGTGCGCCGCTTTCTTGCACGGCTACGTGACAAGAGGAACACTGCTGCAGGGCTGCACATGACACTGCTGCATGATGCCCACAGGTCGCTGCTCGGCCCATGTGCGGCACGTCACAGTGCTGCCTTGCATAGACGGGGCCACTACCTTGAGAGAGAACTGCAGTGCAGCTGCCTGGCCGCCGTGCAGAGAACCAGCCAGCACATTATGGCCACGGAGGCGCTCCTCGGGGCGAAGGAGCGCAGGGCTGCCGCGGGCCCGGCCGGCATCCCGCGCTGCAGCGTGGTGAGCAGCGGCGCCGCGCGGCGCGCGTGTGCTGCCATGTGCGAACATGACGAGGTGCGCGCAAGCAACACTGCGCTGCGGCCTGTTTAGCGCGTGCACATGCCTGCTTGGCAGTGCCGATGAGGCTGCCCAGGCTAGTCGTGTCTGGCCCAGCGGCGGGTGCTTGGACTGCGAATTATCCATCCACTATCTGCGCAAGCAACGAGTCAAGGTCTGTCCTGAGCCCTGTTTGCAGGGTTACAATCCATGCTCACTTATGGGACGAGGACCATTAGCAATTGCCTGCGCTGGTACCGTCACAATTGGCAATACGGCGAGCGCAGGGTGGCTGATGGCTGCGAAGCGCGCACAGGCGCACAGGGAGGCGTTGGCGGCGGACTGGGCGAAGCACCAGGCCGAGTACGCGGAGCTGCTGGCGCTGGAGCAGGCGCGCCCCCAGAGCGGTCCAGGCGCTCGGCTGGTCTGGCTGCCCCAGCAGCCAGCTGCACCACACGTGCCACTGTCTAGCACAGTGCATGCGGCACGCAGTATCTGTCGCGGCCACCAGCCTCCGGCTCCGCGTGCGCGTCCGCCGGGGCGCCGGAGGTGTCACCAGCCCGTTGCTATATAAACAGGGATGGAGGTAGGGTGGAAGAACAGTGAGGTGTCGTATGCACGTCTGATGCTGCACCGGCGGCGCGGGGGCAGGCCGGGCGCAAGGAGGCCGAGCGCCTGCAGCAGCGCCACAAACGCAAGCTCGCCGAGCTGCGCGAGGCCGCGGGAGCCGCGTTGCAGGCGGGCGTGCGCCGCCCGAGCGAGCGCGGCGCTTCAATCCCGCCGCTCATGCCCCATGCTGAGCAACCTTCACCCTATGCTCCTGCCCCGCGCGCAGAGTAGCAGGGGGGCGCGGCCGCGGGGGGGCGCCGCGCGGTCCAGCTCGAAAGCATTAAACTTGCACTTGCAGTGCGGGCAGGGGTGCTGCAGATACAGACTAAGCGTGAGAGTAGTGCGTGCAAAGCAAACGTCTGCAGGGGGATCAGCTGCAAAGCAAGGTGTTAAGGATAGTGTGCAAAACCTTGCGTCAGATACGGGACGAGTTTTGTATGAGCGGGCCAAATGACTTGCATATGTATGTCCATGTACAGCGTTTCACTGTACTAGATTTAGAATGACCTCCGCTGTGTGCTAGAGAACGTTGTATCACCTGGGCCATAATTTGCCTGACCGTCTATGCATGCACACAGCTTTTGTGAAATGGACCCTCTCCTACTGCCTGTTACAGACGCTGCCTTGCAGCTTGTCGCTGCCGCACTCTCGCTGACCAGCAGACACGCTGTGACGCAGCTGGCAGGCACATCACCGCAACGCACTCCCGCCCTCCAGCGGAGGGTCCCGCAGGCCGTCCAGCATGATCCACTCAATCATGGCCGCCCTCGACATGACCTGCGGCATTGCCACACAGCGCATCACACATACCCAGATCCTGTGCACATGAGCCCACCAGGTAGCATGGTGACTGTTTAATAACAACTGTTTGACCGGCAGCATGCAGCGCAGGCAGGCCCTCGCATGCGCCTGGACTACGTCCACAGCCCTGCAGAGCGCCGCCGCAGCACATACAATAAGCCGGATCACATGCGCCGGCCGCGCACCTTCAAGTACAGCGAGCCGCTGAAGAGACCCATGCCGCGGCTGTACGACGCGTGCGGCGCGGCGCGCGTGCGCAGGCAGGGGGCGCTCACGGCCGTGGCGCCGGACGCGGGGTCGCCGCGGAACTCGATGCGCTCCTTCTCCACCCAGCCCTGCGCGCCCGATGCAGCGCAATGTCAGCGTGAAAAGGGTTGGAAACCCTGCCCTAGCCCATTGCGGCGCGGCATGCGATGCACCATCTCATGTTGCTCCACCAGACACTGCACCCGCCGGTGCTCGCGTGGCAGCTGTCCCTGGCAGCAGCGACGAGCCTGCGGATGGGTGATGCCCTGTGCCAGGTTACGCGCATTGGCCCCGCTCTCAAGCGGCGCTGGACGGCCGGCAGGGGGCCTTGCGCTGCACCCACCTGGGCGCCGCTGCTGGCGGTCACGTCGCGGTCCGGCTGGAAGGTCAGCCGCCGGCGCCCGGCCTGGTACCTGCCAGCATGCGCGCTGCTTAAAGGTAACAGATATGTAGGTGAGCGCAACTATCAGCTCTTGCTGAGTCAAGTCCTCCTCAGGTCTCTTGTAACTATTAAGGGCACTGCCTGGTCGCCTCAGCAAAAGCAACACCCACGGCAGGCCAGCTGCTGCGGTGGCAGGCCCCGCACTCCCGAGCGGCGGCCTCCGGCACAGCCTCGAGCGCCCACTCGAGGGCGACGCGATGGATGTCTGCAGCCTGCAGGGCGGTGGATGCCTCGCATGCCGCCAGCTCGGCGTCAGCCAGCCCCAGCGCCTGCGCGCGCCGGCAAGCCGTGAGCGCGCCGTGCTGCTGCCAGCCCCCGGTGCCGCGCTCCTGCAGGCCTTGGCTGCACAGCGCTTGGCCGTGCTGACCACACTGACGGCGGTGATGAATGAAGAACAGTACAGAGCTTGCTGCCATTAGCGCCCGCAAGGAGCCGCGACGCCCGTGACAACAGCATACCGTCAACTGCGGCAGCCACGTGGCTGCACTGGTCGCTTGTCTGATACACAGCGTTGCGTTGCGGGTTTGCGCAGGTGGGCACTGACGGGCCGCACCATGCCCACGACATGCGGCCCGCGCAGCTTCAGCCAGTACTACGGCGCGGCCTGCGCCCCAGCGGGCTGGATGCTGCACTGATGCAAGCGTATGTCTGAAGACGGCCAGCAACCCCTGTCTAGGTCGGGCGGCCTGAAAGGCTTATCCACTGCGCTCGCTGCATGACTTCGAGCCGGTCACAGCATGAGGCTAGCTCCTTCTGCATCGTCAGCATGCATGGTCGCCAGAAGCGCCTGCAAGGCACGTTCTGGGCTCCACGGCGACAGCTTCAGCACTGCCTGCTCCCTGTGCTGTGTGAGCAAATGCACGCGGCAAGCAGGCAGCGGACTACCAAGAGGGCGCGTCGCAGCGGGCGCGCGGAGCCTGCACCCGGCCCCGCACCTGTCTGCACGCATGTGGCAGCAACATGGTCAAGCGCACAGGCAGACATGGGGGCGAGCGAGCGAGAAAGCAGGAGGTGTGTGGCGAAGGGCTTAGGGTCAAGGACGGGTCAGGGGGGAGCGCGCGCGCGCCTGCGGGCGGCCAAACTGGCCGGCGTCCAGCAGCAGGCCCTCGCGCCACAGGTAGCAGCGCGCGTGCAGCCGCACTCGCCCGCCTGCTCCCCCAAGCCGCCGTCTCACCAGGCGCGGAGGCCCACACACTTGCGAGCGAGGCTGCCAGGTGCGGGCGTTGCCAGCCTCACCACCGATGTTCCCCAGGATGATGCAGGCCATGAAGCAGACCGGCTCCGGGGGCAGCTTGCGTGTCCGATTCAGAGCATCCCAGAACTCGAGCCCGGCCTTCGAGGCGTTGCAGCCGCCAGGGAACACTGCGTCTCAGGACACGGGCCATCGCCCCAGCACGCCCTGCTGCATGTCTCGCCGGGGCCGCACCGGCGAGCGCCGTCAGCGTGGGCTGCGAGTGCAGGAAGGACGGAACGTCAGTGCACACGCTCGCCACGATGTCCACCCGGCTTAACGCCTCGGCGGGCAGCGCGCGCAGCGCCGCGCGCTGCGCGATCGCCGCCGCTGCCTCCGCCGCTGCCACCTCGCCGGGGTGCGCAAAGAAGGCCCTGCGCTGGGACGGCCAGGCTTGGAGCGCGCGCGGCACTGACCGCACTGCGACTGCCTCCCGCCCTGGTCAGCCACGTCGCCTGTGCAGCCCGAGGTCCATACAAGGGACAGCGGCAGCCACGCCAGGAGGTGCCCTCTGCACGCACCGCCCTGCCATTGGGCCCTGCTGGCAGGATGCCTGCTGGCCGCATGCCTCGAGGACTACCTTCCATCTGTAGCACGCGCTTGCATGCACACCCTGCAAGCACGGCACTTGACCCTACCCACCACTATTGCTCTCCTGCCGCAGTGCCCCGTACCATCCGCTGCATGCAATTTGCCCCTCGGGCAACTTCAAATGCCGCAATGCCCCGTAAAATTTGCTCCATGCAGATCGCCCCTCGGGGAACTGCAGGACAGATTCAGGTGCCCAACCTGGACGGCGCGCCCTCGTCCATGAGCTCGCCGCCGTAGGCGTGCGCCAGCACGCCGCCCGGCAGCGCGGCGCCGGCGGCCGGCGGGTACGCCGCGGCGCTGCCAGGGCCGGCCTGCTCGCAGGCGGCGTCCCACAGCTGCGCCAAATCCCCTCTGCCTGCGCGGATGTTTAGGGTCGCGCTCACCCTATTAGCCAAAAGCAACATGCGAGCGATCGAGCGAGGGCCGGATTGGCAGCAAACCCCCAGTCCCCCGAAACACCGCACCACATCGCCTGCTGTCCTGAAGGGCGTCTAATGTGGCGTGAGGCGGCACGCCGCGGCCTCGGGCCCGCGGCGCACCCAGCGCGGCGCTGAAGGGCGCGACCCAGCGCGCGGTCGCGCGCGCGTGCGCCAGCAGGCGCTCCGCCGCGGGCGTGTCCTCGGGCGCGTCCGCCCCCGCGCCCAGGTGCGCGTCCAGGAACAGCGCGGCGACCTGCGCGCGCCCCGGCACCGCTGCATGGCCTGCACACAGAGCGCTCTGCATTGCATTGAATTGCATGTTGTTGCACCCAGCCTGTTGCAGCCCCTCGTGCACACGCGGTGTGGCCGCGCGCGGGCCGCGGTGCCACATTGTGCCCAGATGCAGCACTTGGCTGCAGGCTGTCTAACAATCTGGGTTCCAATTCAGCGGGTGCATGGCAGCCATGGCGAGTGCCCTGGGCTGCCACAATCAGCGCAAGATCACCAGGCAGCGCTGTGAATGCCGGCACCTCTGCGATGCGGCCGGTCGCCTCGTCGTCTGTCAGCGGCGAGGCGATGTCGCCGCGCGCCACGTTGCGCGGGCTGCCCTCCGCAAACTGCGCGTGGTTCACGCCTGCGCGCCGGCGCAGAACGCGCTGCAGGCTCTGCCAGCTGCACCCTGCACACAAGTGCGCAGGCGCGCTTGGCTGGCTTACATTCTCATCGCGCCTCCGCGCCTCAACCCTGCTGATGCCCGGCGGCTCACGACCTTACCCGCAACCATGTGCATGAGCATTAAAGGGGCGCTCGCTGCATCCCCAGCAACCCGCTCGCTCACAGCCACAGTCATGCGCCACACATCAGATTCGAAAGTCCAATGTAGGCACCTGGTGCACAGACAAAGGGCTTGTACGCGGCGGCATGGCGCGGCCCAAACTTGGCGGCGGCGACGGCCGCCTCAGCTGCCCAGGGCACGTTGCGCGTGAAGCGCATCTGGCCGTCCCGTGCGCCGCCCAGCAGCAGCAGCGGGCGCACCCACGCCGCCCAGCCCGCCCACGCGTCCGCCGCCGGCGTCAGCCGCGAGCCCTGCGCGCGCGCACCCCAGCTGTCAGTCCCAGCTCTGGGGCGACGCTGCAGCCATGGTTGCCTGGAGCGCATCGCATGTAAAGCACATCCGGCCAGCTTCCCGGCACCGCACAGCCCGTACGCGCGCACGCTGCCGGCTGTAGGGCGGGCCGTGTCGCATGCACAGAGGCAGCACCGCATGTAAGAAGCAACCGCGGCATGCAGCAAGGCTCATGCCATGACGCTGCTTTGGCCCTCTTCCTTTGGCGTACATCGTCGAGGCTGCCAGCAGCACGTCTCACACTCCACAAAGACGCAGGTGGGCCTGAGGCTTATATAGACGGCATGAGGCAGGGTGCATACCAGCAGTATCAGCCCACCCGCGAGCCGTTGCGCATAGTCCGCGGAGATCTGGCCGCCCGCGCTGTGGCCGGCCAGGAAGAGGCGCTCGTTGCGGCCTGTGAGCACAGATGCACACTATGTAACATGCCGCACGACGCAATGATGCGCTGCAGGCACTGTCTTGATTTTGTCCCCAGCACGAGGTTTCCACAGCGCGCGGGACCTTGACAGAAGACCGCTCTCCCCAACAAGCCCAAGAATGGGTTTTCATCACAACTGCGTCACACGGCATACTGTAGCCTCCCATAACAAGAAAGGGCGCCTGCTACTTACCACCACAGGGTTCCAAGCAGTTACGGAAGAGTTCTACAGCGATGCGCCATGAACAACTAGCACAGCATACAGCGACCGCCATGCAGGGGGCTTGGGTACTCATGGCTGGGGACTTAAGTGCACGGGTTCCCAGAAAGCGATGCCCCACGGGGGCGCACGGATGGACAACGCAATTTGTTACTGTGTATATCCGTGCACCCCCGCGGGGCATCACTTCCCGTGGCTGTCCCCACCTGTGCATGAAAGCCCCCAGCCCTGAGTCCCCAACCTCTTCTGCATGGCGGTTACTGTATGCTGCACTAAGTATTCATAGCGCAGCGCTAGAGAAGTCCTCCGTAATTGCTTGGAACCCTGTGATGGTAAGTAACAGGCGCCACTTTTTATTATGGGAGTTTATGCATAGTTCGCAGCACCTCAGCAATATCGCATGCTCCTCTGACAGGGTGGTGCTGCACAGTGATGATCCCTAGACCCTGCTGACGCACAACAGGGCCCACGGGGAAGTGTGCACCGCTGAAGTCCCAAGGGACAGAAAATGCGCTGCGAACATGCTTGTGAGCAGGCCGCCGCCCAGCCGCCTGCGCCGGGCGGCCCCTGCGCGAGGCCTGGAAGGGCGCGCCCCGTGCGCACCTGAGGGCAGGCTGCCGCCCAGCCAGCCGCGGCGGGCGGCCTCGGCGCGCACGCGGCCCAGGTCGCCCTCCAGCGCGCGCCGCGCGGCCGGCAGGAACGCGGCCGGCTCCGCCAGCGCGGCGCCCCAGCTGGCCTGCACCAGCACGACCGCCAGGCTCACGGCTGCGCGCTCCTGCGCGCGCGCGGTCACCGGGTGTCAGGTGTCAGGCGACCTGATCCAAAGCGGCGACTGGGGACGGAGGAAGCGACGAACGCACGCTAGCGGGGCGAGCAGCAATTCATGCCTGCGAGGTAGGTAGAGGGACAGTGGATGGTGAGGAGGCCTGCGGCAACGCGCGGACCTGCATTGCCAGCGCCAGGGGCCGGTACTTGCTCGGCGCAATGGTGAGCGGGTTGACAATCGCCAGCAGGGCGGGCTCGCTCAGGCCGGCCTTCTCCGCAAGCGGCGCTGCAGGCACCCAAGCGCGCTCGCGTGAGTTTGCAGTGAAGCGTGACACACTGGCAGGCGGCGGAGGAGCAGGGCAGAGCAATGAAATCGCACAAAGGTACTGGTCCTCCTCGACTGGGAATGATGGCATCGCCCTGCATGCTTGCAGCACATTCTCACTCATTGCGGGTAATCTTGGAAAATACTTGTGCATCCTCTGCCAGACTGGCTCACCACCACGTGCGGGAAAGGCCGCAGTGCATCCACACCCGCACCTGGCAGCCTTTGGCCGCTTTCTGAGGGTCATATGCGTACGCCAATGGGCATGCCCGTTTCGGTAGTGCACTGACACTGCGCTACATGGCGAGACTGACAGCAGCATCGGGTTGGCTGCAGTCACGCGGTGACCAGGAGCTCTCTCTCTCTCCTAGACAGAGGCGCCTGCAGGCTGCTTTCGAGCTTTGCCAGAGTGTGCAGCCTTATGCACGACTACTGCCCCTGGTCATGATGACGCAGTTGTCCCGGTGAACAGACCTCCTTAGCATCCTGCTCAAGGCCGAGCACATGCGCAATGTATGCTATTGCGTCTTGCTGCTGGCGCGCCAGCAGAACAGTGAGCAGAGGGGTCAACGCTCGGGTGTGCGGTGTGTTCGATGGGTGCTACATTGCTTCATGTCGGAGAAGCAATCATCAGCGGCGAGAGGCCAGACCTGTTGGGCACGATCGTGAGAGGCTGCGGCGGGCTGCTCCGCAGCAGCACGTGCCGCTCGAGCCTGCGAGCGGAGCCTGGAGAGCGGGGCCCCGAGGGGCTGACTGGGCGCGCGTGCTGAGCTCGCGGGCGACACAAGAGCCTGGCGGGGCCGGCGGGGCCGGCGGGGGGAGGCGGGACCGCACGGAGCTTGATCGCCGCGAGCGCACGCGCATGCAGGGCAGGCGCGCGCCCAGGCCGACCCAGCGGCCGGCTGCCAGCTTGGTGCAGGCTGCCAGCCCTGCTGCGGCAGTTTGAGCAAGCAGGTGCTTGTCAGCACTGCGGCGAAGGGGCGTTCAGCGCCTACATGACCTGTTGGTCACGCCGGCGCCTGCTGGCTGCGGGCGGCCTGCGGGTTGCCTGCGCCCTGCGTCTGGCACACGCCCGCGTGCAGCGGGTCCGCTATTCCGGCGTGCGTACGAGCGAGCGCATCTTTGTCATGTCTCTATATTGTGCAATGTGGGTGAGTTCTGACCGCTTGAGCTGGTAGGGTCGGGAGCCATGCTGCTGTGACGTGTGCAGGCAGTGTTGCTCTCTTGCACGGCAGCGTGCTTCTGTGCTACGCGCGAGTGCGGGATGCAGCCAATGGGTGGTCCTTCTGCCGCTCTCGGCGCAGTGGCTGCAGTAGCAGCAGGCTGTTTGCTGCGTGCACGGGAGGCGTGGTTCATTGGCGGGCACGTGAGCGACACGGCAGGCGGACCGTCTTCGTTTGGAAATGACATACCTCAGCGCTGGGTCTTGCGCCGGCAAAGACGCCGTGCCTAAATGCCGCAGACGGGCAACCACAGCTGCTGCTGCCGCTGCTGTGCGCAGGGAGGCTGCAGCCTGCAACCCGTCCGTGGATGCGAGCGAAGCGAGCGCTGCTCCGCGGGGATTTCAGACCCGCTCCTGGCCTGCCTGCCCTCACCCTGTGACCCCGTGCGAGCTGCCGCAGGACGGACAACGGCAACGCGCTGCTGCTGCTGCGCGCGCGCGAGGCCGCGCCGCGCGGCCGGCGCGTGTGCGCCAGCGGCGCCGGCGCTTTGCCCGCGGCGGCCGACCCGCGCGCGGCGCTGCGCGGCTGGGCGGAAGGTGACTTCCTGCGGCAGTGCCATGCCGCATACTGCAACCTCACGCCGCCGCCGCGGTCCACCATCGCAATCGCGTTCAGCCCCGACGGCGCGCTGCTCGCGTCCACGCAGTGCGCCCCGCACCCGCGCCCGCGAACGTCCGCGGGGTCGGATGTGGCACTGCTGCAGCACCCGGATAGCTCGATGTGATGATGCTGCAGCACCCAGACATCTGCATAGTTCTGCAAGCTGGTGGCTCCCACACAGCAACTCTTGAGCTGTCCAGCTACCGGGGTGCTGCAGCATCATTGCTGTGTTGGAGCCGCCAGCTTGCAGAGGCTGCCGTGCGTCTGGGTGCCTCGTGTGACACCGCGTGCAGTGCACCACGCCCCGCCGCCTCCGGCTCTCATGCGCCTTCTGCGTGCGCAGCTCGCTCGTTTGCAGCTGTGCCTGCGGCGGCGGAGCGCCCGCAAAACAACACATGTGGCAGCTGTCACATGTCGCGCTGCACCATCGGCGTTCAAAACGCCTTGCTCCGCGGCGCGCGCAGCGGCGACCACACGGTGAAGCTGGTGTGCTGCCGGACGGGCGCGTGTGTGCGCGTGCTGACCGGCCACCGGCGCACGCCCTGGGTCGTGCGCTTCCACCCGCGCAGCAGCGCGCTGCTCGCGTCCGGGTCGCTGGACTACGAGGCGCGGCCCCCCGGCGCGCTGCGCGGGGTGTGTGTGCAGCGGCGGGCGGTCGGTTGCAGCCGCTGTGCATGCGCTGCGCGTGTGGGGCAGCTCCTCGCGCCTGCATCACCGACTGTGCTGCCGTGGGGAGGCCGCCCGCTCGGCGCGGCGCTGTGCCGCGGCCAAGCTCAGGCCCAGCTCCCTATGTCTGTGTGATTCGTTGACAAAAGCCAACGGTCTAGAAACTCTACCACATGGCGGAATAATGACTTTTTTAAATGCCATGTCTGTATCGACCTCAGGCCCGCTCAGGCGCGCGCGCGCGCGGCGCGCGCGCAGGTGCGCCTGTGGGACGCGCCCAGCGGCGTGTGCCTGGCCACGCACAGCTTCCAGAAGCCGATCGCCAGCCTGGCGTTCCACTGCGACGGCGCGCACCGCCTGCTCGCCGTCGCGTCCGGCCACAAGGCGCGCGCCCGCGCCCGCGCCCGCTCCGCCCGTAGGCCGCGGCGCGGCCGGCCCGAGCCTCAGCACGCCTGCCCTGCCGCCGGCGGGCGCGCGCGGGCGCCGCCGCGCCCTGTCCGCCCGGCGCCCGGCTGCGCGCCGGCGCCCGCGCGCGCCGCGGCGTGTGCGGGGCCGGGGGGTGCTGGGGCGCGCGCGGGTGTGGGCCAGGGCGCCGACCCTGACTCGTGCTGGGGCGCGCGCAGCTGTACATGTGGGAGTATGAGCGCTTTGGCTCGAGCCCCGCGCCGGTGGTGTGCCTCAAGACGCGGCGCTCGCTGCGCGCGGTGCACTTCCACCCGCACGGCGCGCCGCTGCTGCTGACCGCGGAGGTGCGCGCCGGCAAGGCTCCGGCTGCGTCGGCGTGGCAGTGGGCTTGGGGCGGTGCACTCACCAAGTCACTGCAGTGAAGAGTGCAACAGCGCACAGTGGAGCGGCTGGGACGGGCGGGCGAACCTCGCGGCAGCGCCCGGCCGCGCAGCAGGGCCCTGCGCTGGTTTCGCGGGGCGAGCGGCGGACGCGGTGCCTGCCGACTCGCGCGCCGGGCCTGCCGGGTGCACGCTGGTGCGGAGGCGCTGGGCCTGGCGAGCATGGTCCCCACGCGCGCTGTGCTCACGCGGCGCGCGCGCGGCGCCAGGTCAACGAGCCCACGGCCGCGCGGCTGCTGCAGCCGCCGTACGCGGAGCGCTCGCCGCCGCCGCCGCCCTACCCGAACCCGCTCGCGCGCGCGTTCGCGCCGGTCCGCTCCGCGGCGCGCGCGGCCCGGCGCCAGCGCGAGCTCGGGGCGCTCCTGCGGGAGTCCGCTCTGGCGCCCGGCGCCGCGCCCCCGCGCGCGCAGCCGCCCGCCGCGGGCGCCGCCGCGGGCGCCCGGCCGCAGTGGCAGCCCCGTGCGGCAGCGCCGCCGCTTGCGGCCCCCGCGCCGGGCCCGCCCCCGCCCCCGGCGGGCGACGCCCCAGCCGGGAGGCGCACGGCCTCGCAGGCGGCAGACGGTGACAGCGCGCGCGGCGCGCCGGGCGCGCTGCTGGCCGCGGCCGGCAGCGGTGGTGCGGGGGATGGCCCTGCCACGGCAGGGTCCGCGGCAGGGCGGGCGGCCGCACCCGCGGCAGAGGCTGCAGCGCCCCAGGCGCGGCAGCACCCGCGACGCGCGGAGCAGCCGGGCAGCGAGCCCGATCCTTTCGTCTTTGGCCCGCCTGCGGCCAGCGCCCATGGCGCCGCGGGCGGCCGGGCCGCTGATGCGGCAGCAGCGGCGGCGGGCGCGGCGGCCGGCGGGGCTGCGCCGGGGCCTGGCGGGGCCGCGGACGGCGCCGCGCCGCTGCAGGACGCCTTGCCGCAGGGCGCCGCGGCCGTGCAGCGCTACCTGGAGATGCTGGAGGTTGAGGAGCAGGGCAGGGTTTTTGCCCTGCCACATGCGGAGGCCGCCGCGCGGCAACGCCAGGCCAGCTGCAGCGGGGCCGGCGGCGACGGGGCCGTCCGCGACGGCGGCGCGGACGTTGTGGAGCAGGCAGGGTCTGCGCCCTCGCCGCACACCCTGAGCGGCGGCCGGCGCCAGGAGGCCGGCGGCAACGGCGGCGCCGGCGAGCCCGTCGGCATGGATGTCGGCCCAGATGAGGCGCCGCCCGCTGTCGTGCGGGGGGCGAGCGGGGAGATGGACGTCGACAGCGGGGAGCCTGCGGCGGGCGCGGCGTGCGCAGCCCCGGCGGGGCCTGCCGCAGCAGGCGCGGCCGCCCAGGCGCTGGCCTGGCCGCCCCGCCAGCTGCGCGCGCAGGGCCGCAGCGGCGGGCGGCGTGCGCAGAGCGCTGCGCGGGGCCCCGCGCAGCGCTCCGGCCCCGCGCAGCGCCCCGCGCCCGTTGCCGCAGCCGCACCCGCCCCGGCGAGCCGCGCTGCCCGCAATGCCGGACCGCCCGGCGCGCTCGCCGAGCGCGCGCAGGGCACTGGTGAGGCTGCGCTGCGGCCGGGCGGCGCGAGCGAGCCAGGGCCGGCATCAGGGCCGGGGCCGGGGCCGGGCTCGGGCGCGCCTGCGGCAAGCGCGCACCCCATGGTGCAGGAGCGGGGCGCGCCGGCGGCGCGGCTGCCAGAGCAGGGCGGGCCGGGCCAGGAGCGCGCGCCGAGTGGCGGCGGGCAGGGCGCGCCGGCGGCGTGCGCGGACCAGGAGAGTGTGCAGCGGTGGGAGGCGCCGGACGCGCATGCCGCCGCGGGGGCGACGGGGAGGGGGCGGGACGGTGCCGGCCCTAACCGGCCCGCGCGGGAGGGCCCGGCCGACTCCGAGGCCCGCGCCGCGGTGGATGCGCTGGTGCAGCGCTGCGAGGCGCGCTCACACGCTCGCTCGAGTCTGCAGGCCGGGCGTGTAAGAGTGCATGTGTACAGTGGGGTATTTGATGCTGCTGCCCAGGGTGCGTTACAGTGTGTGCGGTGAACCACTTACAGTTCTGTGCTGTGAACTCTAGTATGGTGTGCCGTGAAACCCGAGTCTGGCTGTACGGGGGGGCAGGAGCCGGAGGAGGCGCAGGATGAGGCGCAAGCAGAGGCGCAGGAGCAGGTACAGGGGCGGGAGCAGCGTGCAGAGCCGCGGCAGCACGGGGACGGCGGCTTATTCTCGGTCCCGCTGCCGCTGGGGCCGTGGACCACCATGGACGCAGACGCCAGAGCTGGCGCGGATGGCCAGGGCGCCGCGGCGCCCGCCGCGGCGCGTGCCGCGCCGGCGGCGGGCCGGCCGGCCGCGCGGGACGCCGCTCAGCGCGTCAGCCGCGCGGCGCCGCTGGGGCCGGGCGCTGCCAGCGTCGGCGCTGGCGGCGCGGACCCAATGTATGTAGGGTCTGACCCAGGGCCGGCGGGCTGGGCGGGCGCGCCGGAGGCGGCAGCGCGCGACCTGCCGGGCGTGATCGAGCGCCGCTGGATGGGCCCGGGCCGGCCGCGCGGCGCGCATGAGCCGGGCTGGGAGCCGCCCGCCTGGGAGCCGCGCGCTCGGCCCGCCGCCCAGAGGCGCGAGCTGCGGCCAGCGGCCGCGGCGGCCGCTGCAGGTGCGCTGTGCCTGATCCTGAGACCGTTTATCGGGATGCACACCAGCGCCGCTAGCAGGCGCCGCCAGGTGCTCACGCGCTCGCAAAGAATGTTCTGGCCATCATGCGAGCGCGTCGCTCGGGCTTCT
>JAABUV010003423.1_pt1 | contig 20232 bp, 35 predicted proteins | sample 5559971 | NCBI WGS metagenome assembly JAABUV01 (sample SAMN10711881, study PRJNA513362) | rock metagenome | isolation source: Antarctica rocks | place: Antarctica: Victoria Land, Knobhead nord | collected 2015-12-19
CGCCCCCGGCCCCCGCCCCCCCCGCCCCCCCCCCCCCCCCCCCCCCCTCGCGTGCCCCGCGTGCGCCCGCCGGGGGCGCTGCTCGTGCGCGCAGGGCGGTGCGCACGCAGCCTGTGTGGCGCCACAGTGGCGGCCCACATGTTGCGGCCCGGTGCCTGAGCCCATGCAGCGCTTGCAAGAGCGGTAGGGCCCTGCCAGGGCGCAGCGCCTGGCATGCGGGCCAGGCAGGGTCGCATGGCCTGGCCTCAGTACCATCACGTCTGGCTACTGTGGTGGACGCGCCTGGCGCACCGTGCGCCTGGCTGAGTTTACCACTCTCGCCCTGACCCTACCTTGAACCCCCTTGCGCGCGCGCGCAGCTGCTGACCAAGGCGCCGCGTGAGCGCCTGCCCCTGGCGCAAGTGCTGCAGCACCCATGGATCGTCGACAACGCGGCGTAGCGCCTGCGCGCGCGTGCACCCGCGGCGGCTTCGGGGCGGGAGAGTGCGTCCACAGGTCAGCAGGTCGTCGGCAGTGTATGGTCGAACTTGGCTACCAAGGGGGCTTGGGTGGGTGGAGTGGGTCGCGGTGTGCTGGGGCTGGCAGCCAGGCTGCATGCATGCGGCCGGGGCCGGGAGCGTCTAGCCACAGGGCGCTGGAGACAGGGGCGCGCTGTGGGCTGGAGGTGAGGGTGTGCAGGTGGGAGCGGCACGGTGTGTATGGGAGGGCGCTCTGGGGTGGCGCTGCATGTCACCCAGGAACGCGCACCAGCTCTGTGCCAGAGGCGAAGCTGCCAATGCCTCACCTCCTTTGCTGTGCCATTCCAAGGTGCTGCTTGCGCGCCACGCGCATGCTTGCTCACCTGACTGCTCGTAGGCGCGCCGCTGCATGCAGAGAGGTGACACTGACAACGCACGCACATGCCCTTTGCAGCATCCGTGGCGCAGTGGAAGCTTTGCAGCATGCCTTTATGCCACCCCAGTATTTGTAGTCGTAATGCTGCACATTGCTCAGTGACGCGCTGATGTGTCGTGCATGTGGAGTATGTGCAGCAGCTTGTTGAGGCAGACATGGGACTCTCTCGGCAAGTCTTCCCGTCGCAGATCACACGACAAGCCTCATTTGATAATATGGACAAACCCATGAGAACGAGCAAAGATGGCAATGTGCCAGCCTGTACCGTGTTTTCAGATGTCGCCTGCTAGCAGCTCGGCTCCATGCCAGCACATATGACAGCCTCACAAAACACACCTACGCTGGAGCTCTTCTTGAACCCCGGCTGTCCTGACAGCCTTTCATGCTGCTGTGGAGGCATGCACCTCCCCGGCATGCGCATGCAGCAATGCCATACTGGGAGCCATGTCAGGAACCCGCTCAGCCCCCCGTGCACGCAATGAGGCGTGCACGGGTGCCAGCTGGATGCCTGCATCCCGTGCCCACGGCGCAGGCAAAGCATGCTAAAAGGCGGCTCAGACCCAAATCATGCCCGGGCACACGGCCCCGCCCTGCGGCCGCCTGCTGCCCACGCCGGCGGCGGCGCACGTCCGAAACAGCCCGAGCCTGGCCGGTCGGCGCGCGAGCGCGCTACTTCTCCTGCGTGCGCACGCCGTCGGCGCCAGCGATGATGCACACGTCGACCATGTCCAGGAACAGGCCGTGGTCCACGACGCCCACGAGCTTGGCCATGGCGCTGGCGGCCGCGTGCGGGTCCTTGATGGGCTCCTCAAAGAACAGGTCCACGATGTAGTTGTCATTGTCGGTCACATAAGGCTTGTCGCCGGCCATGCGCAGCTTGGCGCTCGCGCCGGCGAGCTCCGGCAGCCGCTGCAGGCGCTCCAGGTTGTATTTCCAGCAGAACTGCACGATCTCCACCGGCATCGCGTCTGCCGCGGGCCGGCCCGGTGGGTCAGCGCAGTCCGCCGCTGCATGCATGCTCTTGACGCAGCGCCTCCGTCACAAGGTCGCCCGGGTCAGCCTGGCTGCGATGCGCGTGCTTGCCGGCGCTACAAGTTCGCTTCAAAACGCACACGGACAGTCATGGCTGCTGGCATGCAGTCACCGACTCGGCACGCAGCAAGTCGAGCGTGCACAGTGAGGGCCCACCTTTGCTGCCGCCCAGCCCCGACACCAGCTTGCTCTCGTCCACGATGCACACAAACTTCTTGGACGCGAGCTCCACCATCTGCGCAAGCGCGCGCGGCCGGGCGCGTTAGCTGTGCAGACTGCATGGAGCTGTACCCCTGGCTGGGCTCACGAGCATGTCGCATGCACACACTGGCTAGGGAGTGCGACCATCGCTTCACAAATGCCTTTCGAGTCCGCTGGCCACCAAGGTAGTCACCACTGCTACATCTTGCCCTGGGTAGGAAGGTTGCCAGTACTCTACTGCACCACTTGCCTGGCAAGGTCAGCAGCGCACCTACGCACAGCATTACATGTTTCCCTGCCCGTTGACCAACTAGTCTGGGTGCCCTGCCGGGAAGGGGGGCAGCGCAGGGACACGGGGTGTCACCTTCTCGCGGAGCAGGGCGCCGCCCCGGCCCTTGACCACGTTCAGCGCAGGGTCCACCTCGTCCGCGCCGTCTATCGCCACGTCGAGCTCCGGCTGCTCATCCAGCGTCGCCAGCGGGATGCCCAGCCCTGCGACCGCTTGCTCGGCTCAGCCCGCGCTCCCCGGACGGCGTGCCTCCCTGCAGCGCGCTTCGGCCTCCATACTCCCTGCATTTGGCAGCAGTGCCACTCCTCACATTCCCATGCTCTTTTGCAGGAAACTGCCGCTGTCCTGGTTGCCACTGGTCTAGTTGCAGCTTGCATAGAAGTTCTCACATCCCTTCCTGACACCAAGTGCCTGCACCTTGCGCATGCCGTTCTGTGAAGCTGCAGCTCACGGCACGCAGCCCGCACTCACCCTTGGCCTGCTCGTAGGTCCGGATGGACGTCGGCACAGCCACAATATCCCTCAGCGTCTCCTCCTTCAGCAGCTGGCCAAGGCGCTCCACCGCGAAGGCCGCCGTGGAGCCCGTGCCCAGGCCGACCACCATGCCGCTCTCCACATACTCTACAGCCTGCCAGGCTGCCTGCCGCTTGAGCTCGTCCTGCGACAGCGCAAACACGGTCATCGCAACGGGTGGAGTCTATCGCATTGGCCCAATGCTCGCTCGTTGCAGCAGTGGCTGGTGTGGGGCGGGGTGGCGGGAGACCTGGCTGAGCTTCGTCGCGGCTGCGTACGCAGCCATGCGCACGGGACGGCACAGGCGCGTCGTGCTCCGCAGCAGCGCCGCCGGGCTGGACCGGAAGGGGGCCCGGACTGGCACAGCAAGCAGGGCGGCACCCATGGCTACACGCGCATGTACAGCCCCACCAACGTTTCTCTGCAGCGAAATGTATACAATGCTTGCGGTCAGCGCGCCTGGATGTGGGAACAGGCCCTGGTGGGAGCTCGTGCTAGGGCTGAAACCCCAGCCGACACCAAGTGTAGAGGCGGGGCGGACGTCTCCAGCGCTCCAGAGCAGGAAGCAAAGAATGGAGGCGCCGCCGGCAGCCAGCGGCATCGCCGTCGGGCTGAACAAAGGCCATGTGGTGACCAGGCGAGCCAAGGTCGCGCGGCCAGCGCACCGCAAAGGGGTGCGGCGCCCCTGCGCCGCAGTTGCTAGTGGTTATGGAACAGTGGTACAGGCAGGCGACGAGCGTTGGAGCAAAACGCGGCGCTGAGCCGCACATGCTGCGGCGTGCAGCACTTGCGAGAACAGCAGCTGTCTGCAGTACATGGGCCAGGCTCCTCAGTGACGTCTGCAGCAAAGGGAGGAAGCGCGGCGCGGGCGTGCTCTGGGGCGATCAAGGCGGCTGCTGCCTCGCGCTGAAAGGGCGGTGCTGGGGGCGTGCAGCGCGCGAGCAAGCGCGTGAAGTTCGTGCGCGAGATCATCCGGGAGGTTGCAGGCCTTGCGCCGTATGAGAAGCGCGTGACTGAGCTGCTGAAGGTCGGCAAGGACAAGCGCGCTCTCAAGCTGTGCAAGAAGAAGGTGCGGTGGCTCTCTTTCTCTTGGCGTGTCGGGTCACCAGGCGCCGACCTTGCCACCACCCTTGTGTGAGGTGTGCGTGAGTGCCTGCACATAGCCTCTGCTGTGCTGCATCCTTCGCACATACTAGAAAAACTGCAGTGGATGCAGGCAGTGAGGTGGGCTCCTTTCTTCTATAAAATTAGGCTGCTGACACGTTGCGCGTTCACACGCAGCTGGGCACACACCTGCGCGCGAAGAAGAAGCGCGAGGAGATGAGCGCGCTCATGCGCAAGGCGCAGCAGAAGAAGTGAGCGGGTTGCTGCTGTAGGAGTGGACGCGTGCCGAACTGGGTATGAGGTGTGCTGCATGCGGGCAGGCGCGGGTGGGGTTTTGCGCAGGCTCACGGGTTGTTTCATGTATTCCTAGGTGTCGCAGTAATCGTAAAAGCAACTTAAGCAGCTACGCTCTGTTACAGCCCGTTTTATTCTTGGAGGCCCCTGCGTGCGTGCGAACACGCACTTTGCTACCTCTGGACACAGTCACAAAGCCAGAGCGCTCGCGCCCATACCCTGCCAAGCCTTATAGCCAGTGAGGCGCTGCCCAGCTAGGGAAGGCACCTGGTGGCCGGCCAAACTGCGATGTCGTGCAGATAGGCAATGGCGCACTGATGCAACTGCAGTGGCCAGTTACTGCGCCAGACAGGCCAGGCCTGACCAGCTGATGCTGCGAGGTGCAGGCCAGGTAGAAGCAGCACTGCCAGCGAACGCAGCCGCTCCTCACGCCACAGCTGGACCCAGAGATACTGCCAAAGAGCTGCACCGCGCGGCAGCACGCTGTCACCTCCGCCGCGTCTTTAGCATGTTGGACAGCCAGTCCAGGCCCTCAAACAGGCCGTCGCCCTTGATCGCGGACGTTTTGAAGATGGCCCAGTCGCGGCTCTTGATGCTGGACAGGCCCAGGCCCTCGGCCACTGCCGCGTCGTCCAACGCTCCTGGCAGGTCCTGCAGAGGGGCACGCAAGCCATGCTCAACCCTGTCAGGCGTCCAGGTTGCAGCCATGCCATGGGTAGCAGCAGCGCTGGACAACACAGCTACTGACAAGTGCTAAGTAATGCAGAGCCAGCGCCTTCTTGGGGGCAACCAAGCACTGTCAGGACAGGAGAAGTGCGCCAGGCGCAGCTTGCGGGCATACAACAGGAGCACGCCGAGCCGCACCGCTTCCCGACACCAAACCACGCAAGGTCCCCCGACTCTGGACCTGGCGGCAGGCGCGGCGCGCCTGCTTGTTCGCGTACACGAGGATGAGCGCGTCCTTCAGCTCCTCCTCGTCCAGGATCGCGTGGAACTCCTCGGCCGAGGTGCCGATGCGCTCGGTGTCGCTGCTGTCGACCACGTAGATGATGGCCTGCGTGTTGGGGTAGTAGCAGCGCCAGTACGGCCGGATGCTCGTCTGCCCGCCCAGGTCCCATACCTGCGCGCGGCCCAGGCTGGCGGTGTGCCGCGCGCCACCAGCGCAGGCTGCTTGCGTGCAAGGGCAGGCGCTTGCGCAATGACAAGGGCAGGCAGTCGAGCGCACTGCCAGCTCAGGGCCTGTCTACGTGCTACGCACACAGCCTTGCCCCGCACGGTGTCCTCGTGACGCGTGCGCCTCTACAGCGCTGTGCATACAACCCAGCGCCATACACGAGTGCACACCTAGCTAACAAGGAAAACCACAGAGTGCCTACTGCGACAGGTACAGACTAGCTTCTTACCCAGCAGGGCAGACACGCTTGGGCATTCTCCGCCAGCGGAGGGCACCAGCAGCAACACCAAGGGCGCAGTGCTGATCCACAGCTTGACCGAGCCAACTTGGTGCATTAAGCGCGGCAATGCAAGCCAGCATGTGGAGGGCTGGGTGGCCTGCCTGGAACTTGATGTTTTTATATGTGACGGTTTCTACGTTGAACCCGATGGCTGTCGCACAGCACACTTTGTCAGTCACCGGAACGGTCAAAGGGAGCAGCACCAGCTCTGACGGGAGAGTGAGTGCAGCAAGGTGCGCACTGGGGATGGTTGAAACGACTTCGCCAACCTGCAGGCGATCTGCGCACGCGGACGCCACATCAGCCTGACCACTGTGAATGGTCAGTCACCAGCAGCTCTGGTCGACCGCGCTCCCAAAGCCATCGTCAGATGTGCGAAATAGCAGCGCAAGTCCAGGGACGCGTACACAAGATGGTCGTTTTGCCAGCGTTGTCCAGCCCGAGGACGAGGATGCGAGCCTCCTTTTCACCAAAGACCGACAGCAGGCGTGAAATCCACATCCCCATCTCCGCCGCCCGCGCGGGCGCGCGCCCCTAGGCCGCGCAGGGCCGCCTGGGCTTGCCCTAGAGTATCCTCGGCCAGACGGACGAGGCGTAGGTGCGCAACCCACCCACTCCCTCCCAGAAGCGTAGGGGAGACGCCTTGCGATATACCTGCCCTTCCTCTGATCTACCAGCGTCCCACTGTTTTCGCTACGCGTGCAAGCAGTGGTTGCTGGGCAGTGGAAAGTGCTTGCACTCCAGTCCCCCCTTGGGGACTTTCCCTCGTGTGTGATGCACTGTGAGCCTTTTTTGGCTGGTGAAAGGAATGCACCTGCGCAAGCAGAGAAGCACTTTCTGCACGAAGACCGTTCGTTGCTTGGCCCAGGGACAGGCAGCTGCAGCACCTTTTCCTGTGGCTCAAGCCGCAGGCGATTAGGCCTCTGCTTGGGGCCAGCCGTGCAAGGTGAAAGAGTCTGCTTTGGCAGCCCTCTTGAGCCTCATGGACAAGGCCTTATCCACACTCAAGACCCTGTGGGCAAAGCTCCCCATAAAGGCGCCATGGAAGGTGCGCTGCATGGTCAAGCCCCGCTCTGCCTGTACTCTGACGGTGTGGTGGTGTGGTGGTGTGCACTCTTGCACGGGCTTGCACTGGTGGAGCTCGCTTGGACAGTGCCCCCACGTCAAGGCCAGGAATGACTCTGCACTGTGCACGTGCTGGCTTGACTGATGTGGGTGCGAACAGATCACCGGCGTCGCGTCGTCTGTTGAGTACCAGTCCCCTATGCCTGTGTCAACAGAGTACCGCAAAAACGCGCCCGGGTGAGCCGCCCTCCAGCGTGTGTTGTGTTAGGTAGGTTTGAGCCTGGCACCCCTCCGCACTGCACCTGATACGCAGGAGTGACCACGCGGCCCAACGTGCCTGTTACCGTGTGTGTGCGCGCTGGCGCTTGCCCCACCCGTCTCGTGCAGGTCGCGACTGCTGTCGGTGAGTTCAGCTGCCGCCCTGACAAGCGTGTTGTCCCGCAGGTCGTCGCTAGTGCGCCCGATCGTGCCCGCAGCCGAGCCCAACCTGGTGTACAATATCAAGTACTACGGTGCGCCGCCGCACCAGCAAGGGCCCTCTCTGCCCCTATGCTTGCACGCAGGCGGCAAGTGCTTGTGGCTGTACACGAGTGTGCTTCCCCGGGCACGAGCTTGCTCAGCTCGGGTGCCTGTGCTGCCGCCACACTTGCTTCGACTATCAGCGGGGCAAGCCGGACGGGTGCAGCAGCCTGTAGGCATCATCATCTCTGTCACCAGCAGCAGCGGCGGTAGCGTTAGCAGCAAGTAACAGACAGCCACCGTTGGCTCCTGTGTTGCATTGATGCAACACTCTTGTGTGCGACGGCGCGCAGACCGCGACACTCGGCGAGCAAGTCAGGTCATCAACGGCAGCGGCAAGGTGACTGCGCGCACCTACGAGGTCAGGATATCCGAGCCCGACCCGGAGCTCGAGGTGCGCCTGCTGGCGCAGTAGGTGCACTGCACGCACATGTCGGCCCTGCCACACATGAGCACTGCGTGACCATGCGGCGGGCAGGCGCTGGTCCTGACGCGCGCGCCCAGCAGGCTCGCCCCGCGCCCGCCAGCGCATGCACACTTGTATTTCAGCGCTCGGACTGCCTGCGCAGCATGCGGGCCTGCGGCGCTGGCAGTGCATGTGCACCTCAGGCGTCCGGGCTGGGGCCAGACACCTCAGCCCAAATCACAGAGCCCTGGCGCGCAGGCGCTGCGCGCGGCCGGCACGCCGCCCACCCCCGGCAAGCCCTTCCGCTGGGGCAAGCCGACCGCGCTCACAGACTACGAGAACAACGGCTACACCTTCACGCCGCCCGACCCGCCCACGCCCGCCGACGGCTCCAAGCAGCAGAACAGGGAGGCAGCGATGCGCGGGGCCGCCATGCCGTGAGGCTGCGAGGGCTTGCGCGGCGCGCCATGCTTCAGCGGCGTGGGACCTGGGCACAGCTGCGGGCGCTGAGCAGCGATGCACTGGTCGCATAGGTGCCATGGGCATGTAAGGGGAGGCTCATTGGCTCAGGCATCCTGGCATTCTCTCTAATAATTGAGGCGCTTGCGCGGCGCTATTGCACCAGCCAAAAGTGGCTATCCCGGCTGCTTCACAGCACGGACAACCCCACTGCGCATGCGTGATCCGCTCGTGCTGGCCCTTGGCATGCGTTTACAATGTACACTTTACATGCTGAAGCATGTAAAGCATCGAGGCATGTATGCGCAGGAGCCCAAGGGACAAAGACCAGGGCACAAAGACCTTGCCTCAGTACAGGCTCGAGCTTGAAAATATTTTATTGTCCGGGGTGCTTGAGCTATACCTCATTGCCTCACCTGGTGTATGTTGGCGCATGCCACAGCTGCACGCCTGAGCAAGCTTTCCAGGAGCTTTGCGTGCGCCGCTGCGGCGATGGCAAAGAAACTGAGCACGCCGCTCTGCATCGTAGGCTCAGGGCCGGCCGCACACACGGCAGCCATCTACGCCGCCCGCGCCGAGCTGCAGCCCATCCTGTTTGAGGGGTGGCTGGCCAACGGTGTTGCAGCAGGCGGCCAGCTCACGACCACGACAGATGTCGAGAACTTCCCGGGCTTCCCAGAGGGCATCATGGGCGGCGAGATCACTGACAAGTTCAGGCGCGGCGCCCTGCAGACTGGCGGCTGCACTACTCAGCGCCTGCGTAACGACTCGAGCGCAGAACTTGCTACATACACAAGCCGCCTGTCCCAACCAGCGTCTGTATTACAAGCGCAGCGTCTTGGCGCGCGGCGGCGCAGGCACAAAGCGAGAAGTTTGGCACGCGCATCTTCTCAGAGACGGTGACAAAGGTGGACCTGTCCCGGCGGCCCTTCCGCTTGTGGACCGACGAGAAGGAGGTCGAGGCAGACACGGTCATCGTCGCGACAGGCACGCGCACCCGCCTGAAGCCACGCCTTTATATATTTAGCAGACTGCCACCAACAATGAGCCCGAGCTTTGCTTGTCGCTTGTCAGCTTGTGTGTTATTGACACCGACGCCAGCAGGCCCTGTCAAGCTGCCCTGGTTGGTTGAGTACAACTCCGTGCTCTCTGTCCTTGGCGCAGCTGGTGCGGAGCAAGCCAGGCGGTGGCCGGAGTGGCAGTCTTGAGTACCGCTTGTGTTGTGTCCGTCCCTGCTTCAGCAGATCAGCAGGGTGACGCGCTGAAGCAGACGGGTTGTAGCAGGGCAGCTGGGGTCATACAGGACAGGCTCTGGCAAAGGGACCCGCTCGTTCAGGGGTGTTCGAAACGCTGGGTGTCAAGAGAAGCGTGTTTGCCGTGGCCGTGCCGGCTGTGCTGTACGTATACTCTGGTGTACAGGCTGTGGGTGCGGCAACGACCTTTGGACGAGGTGCATGGCTCTCCAAAGTGGAGGCCTTGTCAGGTCGCGTCTGTCCCCTGAGAGGTGCCGCGGGCGGTGACGGGTGCCTGATTTGGACGCCTTGTGCGCAGGCGCAGTCGCGCGGCGGCTGGACTTCCCGGGCTCGGGCGAGGTCAACGGCTTCTGGAACAAGGGGATCAGCGCGTGCGCGGTGTGCGACGGCGCCGCGCCCATGTTCCGGCGCAAGCCGCTGGCGGTCATCGGCGGCGGCGACACGGCGATGGAGGAGGCGGGCTTCCTGACCAAGTACGGCAGCAAGGTGTACATCATCCACCGGCGCGACGAGCTGCGCGCGAGCAAGATCATGCAGAAGCGCACGCTGGAGAACCCCAAGATCGAGGCGCGGCCCGCGCCCGCCGGGCGCCCCAAGGCCCCTGCTGCTAATGCGTGGGGAATGGTCTGGGAGTGGGTTTGGCGTGGGGGACTGGCACAGCATGTCCGCACACGCGGGCCGCTGTAGGCATGGCAGAGTGTACCGCTAAGACGAGCAGCGCACAAGCACAGCCATGCATGCGCACACGACATGCACAGGAGTGTGCGCACACAAGTGACATGCGGGCCTTGCCTGGATCAGTTGGAGTGAGGGGGGAAACCATCGCATCTTTGCAGTGCTTGCTGGTTGAAAATAAGCTGAGCACGCCGTCATGCCTGGTCAAGCCTGGTCATCTGCGGCGTCAATGACATGGGTTTGTGCATCGCCTTATAATGCACTGTGGCCATGCAGGTGCGTACAAGACCCAGAGCAAGCGTGTATGCGTTGGCTGAAAGCATGCCATAAGCTGCCATCTGGACTGCTCGCTCTGTTGTCTGTGCTGTGGCAGACTGTGCAGCTGCTGTGGAGGTCGTCTGGCGAGCTGGATCAGTGACCGCCACTGCTTATCAAGCAAGGACGCATTGCGCAGCAGTAGCAAGACGACAGCACGCCGCTCGGCGTACGCGCTGACAGAGGCCGCGAGCGCAGATGCTGTGGAGCTCGGTCGTGGTGGAGGCGCTCGGCACCGAGCGCGGGCTGCTGCGCGCGCTGCGCGTGAAAGACCTCAAGACGGGCGCCGAGCGCGACGTGGAGGTCACCGGCCTCTTCTTCGCCATCGGCCACGAGCCTGCGAGCGCCTTCCTGGGCGGGCAGGCGCGCTGCCGCGCCCTCCTCCAATGCGCTCGCCCGGGGGCCCTGGTTGCCGCACTCGACATAATCCTTATCTGCAGCACAGCGTGCCAACGACTGCTACCATGACGCCCCTGCACGGCTTGGTGAAGGAGCGGCTGCGGCCCTCCCGGCCTTCTGGTAGGGCGGAACAGGCCGGCGACCAGCTTGCTGCTTCTTACTGCATGGCGCAGCTTCGCCTTGCGCCTGCGGGCGGCCCGCCGCCGCCGGCCGCGCCTGCTCGCCCCTGCCCTGCCCGCCCAATATGGCTCATGCTTGGGCTGTGGCCGCATGCTGCAGGTGCAGCTGGACAGCGACGGGTACGTGATCACGGTCCCCGGCACGACCGAGACCAGCGTGCCGGGCGTGTTTGCGGCCGGCGACGTGCAGGACAAGAAGTGGCGGCAGGCCATCACCGCGGCGGGCTCGGGTGCGCGCGCCCGCGGGCGCCGCTGCGCCCCTGCTGCGAGCGCTTGTGCGGAGGCTGCGGGGCGCGCGTAGTGGCAGCGCACGCTGACGTGCGACACGTGCAGTGCTGCCGCAGCGCTTCCAATATCTGCCCTCGCATGTGGAGCCTGAGGGTATCTGTCTCGTTGCATTTTTGTACATTTTAATCACACATGCGGCCCTGTCATACAGAGGCGCAGTGCATCGCGCCAGGCGCGCAGCCTGCACTCGACAGCGCTGCTCTTGACCGCGCTGCTGACCCCATGGCTATGCGTGCACAGGCTGCATGGCGGCGCTCCAGGCGGAGCACTTCATCACCGCGCATGCGAGCGACGCGGCGGCCGCCGCGACGCCCGTCGATGCCGCGGCGCATGCCAATGGCAACGGCGTGCACGCGAATGGCGCGCCCGTGCCCGCGGCAGCGCCTGCGCCAGCGGCTGACGGCAAGGCGGCTGCGCGGCCGCCCGGCGCTGGGCTGTCGCCCGCAGAAAAGGCGGCGGTCGACAAGGAGGCAGATGATACGCCAATGATGGCTGTGCTGTAACTTTGGTGTAGGTATATTTTTTAACAGGTCCTGTGTATCCTGTTGTCATGCAGGCGGGTGTCAATCACACGCGCCTCTGCAGGGTGATTGAAGGGGACGTTGCGGTGCCTGCTCAGGATCCTCGCGCAGCCAGGGCTGGCTGGCTAGCCTGCTGCAGTGCAAGCTTTGCAGGAGCGGTCGGTAGCTAATGAACGCCTGCGCCCACCTTGCTGTCCTGCGCTTGGGGGGTGGTCAGGCCTCAGCTTGCAGGGCTAACGTGAAGGTTGATGCGGGCACTAGGTAGGATGGGCTGCGTCGAGATGCATGCAGGCTGCCCTCTGCCAGGAAGGTTGCAGTGATGTAGGAGATCCTTGTGAAGCAAGGGGTAGCAGACGGTCACTGGAAGTGCGCTGGCTCAGTGCGAGGTTGCAGCGCAGCAAGAGTGCTTGCTCTGGGTGTGCTCCGGGTGCCCTTGTAATTGCATGCATGCTCTAAGATCTGCATGGCTTGTATTTATAGCAGCCCTGCTGCCTCGGCAGAGCTGCGGCTGTCTCGCTCAATGGTGTGGCAGGTGTGCATGGGTGTGTCGTGTGCAAGACACGCTGTCACACTGCAAGCAGTTGCTGTTGCACACAAGCTTTCTAACTACAAGTGCATCCTTCAAGTGCGAACATGCGAATGCTTCTGAGTGCAGGCGCATAGCTATGTGACAGGCCAGCTAGAGGGAGGGTGTAGGCCGGCCACGCTTGCAGGAACAGCGGCAGAAGAGCAACAGCGGCAACAGAACACAGACCCAGACACACAGATGCGCCCCAAACAAAAACAAGACCGGTCATTCATTCTCGCCAAAACCAGTGCCTGCCGCTTCCGCGGTCAGCACATCTGCACTGAGGCGCCTCTCACGCACCTTTCCTCCCGCACACATGCGTCCTCACTCTGCCACACTCAGTCCTAAAACACCGGGCTGCACACAGGCTAGGATACATAGGCCCAGCATCAGAGCCCGCGGCCCCGTGTGCGCGCGGCGGCCAGCAGCGCCTCCAGCGACGCGGGCGCCCAGCGGCCATCGAGCTGCGCGCGCACGACGCCCGCCGCGCTGTCCACCACACAGCTGACGCCGCCAAAGCCATACACCTGCGTGCGCGCGCAGTGCGGCGCCGGGTCAGGGGTTGCCGGGGAGGCGCGCTGCAGACACCAGGGCATGCCTCGCAGGCCGTCCTTTCAAAGCCCCAGGCAAGACGTCCATGCCAAACCAAGCAAGGAACACGTGGAGTAGGGCAGCATCGCGCCTGCAGCCCTGAGAGCCGGCAGCCGGCTGCGCAGAAGGTCTTTGGCCCGACTCCCCCAGCTTCCTGACAAGCAAGCCCCTGCACAGAGCCCAGCGGCGCGCCTGCAGCCCCTCGTGCCGCCGGCCAGCCTTGGGCAGGAAGGCGGCGCCCGCGTCCGCCGCAAACTGCTCCCCCAGCTGCCGCAGCGACGGCTCGGCCGCCGCGGCCGCGCCCGTGCCGGGCGACGGCTCCGCGCGGCCGGCGCCGGCGCCCGCAAAGTCCCCATAGCCGCCGCCGTACGGCGGCGGCGCCGCGGCCGCGCCGCCCGGCGCGTCGGCTGCGCCGTTCATGGCGTTGAGCGCGGCGGTCAGCTGCAGGCGCACGCGCTCGTGGTCGCGCACCTCGGCCGGCAGCAGCGCCTGCGCGGCGCACGCCCCGGCCCTCGCCATGCGCGTCCGCTCCCGGCGCCACATGCGCCCTCGCTATGCATGAACGAAACACGGCATGCCCCCCAACCAACCAGTGGCATATCCCGAGGCCGTAAGGGCCTGACCTCTCTCCCCGTCCGCGCGCGCCCCTGCCAAGCGCGCCCAGAGGCCCACACGCCGTCGGCGACGCGCGCGCAGGCAGGGCCGGCGCCCCGGCGTGCGGGCGCGCGCAAGCGGGCGGCGCGCGCGCGCGCCTTCCAGCCCAGGAACCAGGCGGTGACCTCGTCGAAGTCGGGCGCATGCGCGAGCCAGTGCCGCAGCACCGCGTGCCACTTGGGCCAGAAGTGCTGCTCCAGCAGGCCGGCGAGCTGCGCGGGCGCGAGCACGGGCGCCCACGCGGCCACCCAGCGCCAGGCGGCCAGGTCCTGCGCGCGCGGGTCGATCGCGAGCGCGTCGCGCAGCGCCCACGCCAGCTTCGGCAGGATGGAGCGCTGCACGAGCGCGTCCCACTCCTTGGCGCCAAACACCTGGCGCGCCGCGCGCCGCGCGTCAGTGGATCCGGCTGCGCGGCAGCCTCCCTCCGGCGCAGCGCCGCCTGGGCTGCCGTGCGGCAGCATCTCAGGGAGGCCGAGCGGTAGCCCGCCTCGGATGTCACTGCAACGTGGTGATGTGAAAGGGTGGGTAGGGTCAGGGAAGGTCTGCAGAGTCAGAGCCGGGGTTGCCGGGCGCAGGCGCCCCGGCGCGAGCAGCGCCCGCGCCGCCGCGGCAAGGCCCGGCCCGACCCAGGCGCCCCCGCCGGGCGCGCCGTGTGCCAGGGCGACAGCAGCGCGAGCGCGGACGCGTCGCTGGGGTGCCACTGCTGCAGCGCGGCCGCCAGGCGGAAGCGGACGCCCGGGTACAGGTCCTCCAGCTGCGCGCCCAGCAGCGGCAGCCAGGGGTGCAGCCACGCGTGCAGCGGCACCGTCTCGCTGCGCGGCTCCCAGGCCTGCACCGCGCGGCTCAGCTGCGCGCGCCCCGCGCCGCCGCGTCAGCCGCGCCCTTTGCTTCCGCACAGGCCATCGGCCCGCGCGCATGTGGGGCCCCGTGAATGCAGCACGTGCGGGGACGGCAGGGGTCCCGCGCCGGCGTCATGCGCCTCTGTGAGTGCTTGACGGATGGGGCCAACACAAGGCAAATCCCGAGCGCGGGACAACAGGTGCTGCCGGAGCGCCGGCGCCGCAGGCGGCGCCGCGGCCGGGCGCGCGCCTTAGGGAAGACGAGCGAGTGCAGGACGTGCCGCTGCACGGCCAGCGGCAGCAGGCCCTCCCACGCGTCCAGCCAGCGCAGCGCGGGCTCGGGATCGCGCGGCTCCCAGGCGTTGGTCAGCGCGCCGGCCGCGCGCGGCAGCACCGCCGCGCCCAGCAGCGCCGCATACGCGTCGCCAGCATCGCCCACGTCCTGTGCGGCGCGCGCGCGCGCGTGGGGCACCGCACGGCGCGCCTGCCCCAGCTGGTGACTGTGCAAGGTGAAAGTCTCTCCCAACTGCGGGCGCCACGAGGCTGCAGCGCTGCACGAGCGCCCTCAGGCCTGCTGCACAATACCAACACAGGGGCTAAAAGCTGACGCCAGCTTGCATGCATCTGTGCGCGTCCCACCTGTTTGTTGTCAATTGCGCAACCTGACCTAGGGCAGGTAACCTCCTGTACCAATGCGGCGGCACCTGGAAGATGGCGTCCCGCTGCGACTCGGACTCGAGCAGGGGCCGCCAGACGGCAAAGTCCGCCGTGCCCTCCGCAGGGTCGGCCAAGGGGTCCCACCCCGACAGCTTCTCCGTGAGCCGCGGCAGCACCTGCGCGCCCGCGACCTCGATCAGCTCGCGAGCATGCTTCTCTCAGCTCTCAGCTCTGGACAGCTGGGTGCGGGAGGTCGAGTAAGACGCCCCCTAACATCTGCCTCTGTGCAGTGAACACCAAGTGGCTACCTACGTATAGTGGACATGTGAGCCAGGCGTCCGCAGCACAGCGGCCGGCCGGCTCGGCGCAGCAGCCCGCGGTGCGCCGCGGCGCGCCGCGAGCGCCGCGGGACGGGGCGGCCGGCGCGCCTGCGCGAGCGCGGCGGCCGGCAGGTTGTACATCACGTACTCCTCGCGGTAGCCGCGCGCGAGCGCGCCGTACACCGCCGCCAGCTCCGCCAGCTCGGTGCTCGTGTGCGCGCCCAGCGCCTGCCCGCGCGCCACCTCCTGCGCCGCGCCGCAGGTGCCAGGTATAGGGTGCAGAGCTGTGGAATTGGGCGTGCGCGTCCGGCGCCTGCCCGCGCGCCGTCCCCCGCCGCGCGCCGCGTCGCGCGGCGCGCAGCGGCGGCGCTGCTGGCCAGCTGTACAGGGCTGGCAGCATCTATGTGGCAGGTCATCAGCATATGACAGGGGCACAACGAACACCGCTCGCGCTCCACCGCCACCTTCAGATCGCGGGCCGATAAGTGCGCGCCGCACATACAGCACGCTAGAACAAGGCCAGCTCCTGCCCCTGCGCTGCTCGCGCGCAGGACACCCTTCCGGAGCTCGCTGGCACCACATGTGTGCCGAGCTGCTATCCGCGGCGCGGCAACCGAGGCCTCGCACGGCCCTCGTGCGCGCCTGCAGCACGGCTGCCGCGCACGCGGCCGCGGCGGATGCGGACTCCGCCTCGTCAGCCAGCCGGCTCTGCTCACGCCCCAGGATCACTGCCGTGTCCTGCGCAGCGCCGCTGACCCAAGGTGACGGCCCGCTCACGGCCACGTTTGCAGCGCAAGGCCTTGCAACCCACCATTACCAAAATGCGGCCTGCTGTGAAAGCTGCTCACAAGATGCGCATGGCCGCTCAAACCAAGATACAGTGCACAGGGCAACGACAACGAGCGCTGGCACCACATCGGACTCCCATGACCGGCGCGCGGCGGGCGAGGCCGTCGCCAGGCATGGTGGGCAAGCAGGCGGCACGCGGGAGCAGCCGCACCTTCTCCTGCCGCAGCCGCGCGTCCAGGCGCTGCAGATCGGCCTCGGCCAGGTCCACGAGCAGGCGCAGGTTGTGCTGCAGCTCCGCCATGGGCGCGGCCTCGCCGCCCTCGCCCGCGTCCGCCACATTCAGGTGTTCCAGGTTGGTCACCACACGCGCCTGCCGCGTGCAGCGCAGAGCGGTGCGCAGCCGCGCAGCGACACGGCGTGCCACGTCGTGACGCGCCACGCAAGCGAGAACACCCGCAAGGTTCCGCTCGCGTTCACTCCCTCCTGCTCCCCGCAACCCGCGCTGGGGCTGGCAGCATGCGCAGCGGCGGCTGGAGCGCTTGGATGCGGGGGCATGGGTGCGCCGCGCGCCTGGCGGCCGCGCAGGTCGAGGATGGTCTGCTTGGGCGCCGCGGCCTGCTCCGGCGCCTCCGCGAGCACCTCGCTGGCGGTGCGAAAGGCGCGCCGCTCGCGCGCGACCGCGTTGCGCTTCCGCCACAGCTTGGCCTCCGAGGCGGCCGCCGGCGCGTCCTGCAGGCAGAACGACGGTTGAACTTCATGCCCAGCTCTTGTGGACTAAGAGCTCTCAGAGCTGCATAGTGCTTCTTTTGGCATAGGAGCGCCGCACAAGTTCGGCCTCCCCTGCGCGTGCCAGCACACCCCAAGTCCTAGGCTGTCAGCCATGCTCCCCGCACAGCCACTGCAACCTTCCTGTGTCAACACAGCCAGACGCGTCATCTGCCGCCGCCCCACGGCGCTCGCAAGGCGCAGGCGCGCCCGCGCGCTGGCGTCAGCGTCGCCCGCCGGCTCGGCCGCCGCAGCCGCCATGCGCGCGGCCTCGCCCGGGCGCAGCAGCTTGTGCTCCTCGTAGTCGTTGAAGCCCATGCCCATGCCCTTGGGCCGCATCTTGGCGTCGATGGGCTTGGCGATGCCCTGCCGCTCGCGCCCCAGCCCCTCGCCCGGCTTGTACCCTGCGCGGCGGCGGCGCCGTCGACCAGAGGCGGGCTGACCGGGGTGCTGGCACATGGACTGACACCTGACGCAGAGCATGCGTGTGGCGGACGTCCAATGGGGTTTGTTGCTGCTTGGCGGCTCACTGGGCAGGCAAAGAGTCTCCACGCACAGCCCACACTGCATGCACAGGGTCTGGCATACGGGAATGGATGCCCGGCTGGCAGGCAAGGAGCGCCGTGGGAGCGCACCCATCGCCTGCATGAGCTTCATGCCGACGCCCTTGGTGTGCTTCTCAAAGGTGGCAATGTCTGGATCGGTTGCGAGCGTGCTCGTGCGCTGCTTCTCCTTCTTCTGCTTCTGCCGCTGCGCGCTCAGCTTCTCCGCAGCCTTCTGCTTCAGCCTGCGCCCAAGCTGGCCTCAATGCACATGACCAGCAGACGGGCGCTTACGCACAGCCCTTACGGCGGAATGGCTAACGGCGAGCATACGTGTTTGTCAGTGAGACACAATTCAAAGCCGCGAGCCGCAAAGCAGCGCCAGCACTTTCTGCCACTGTGCCAAGCAGCTGCTAGCGCCTCTATGCACGATAAGCTTCGGGCCGCACATGCGCCCAAACTCCGTTGGCAGGACCACATTGTCCTCCGCGTCCTCGTCAGCCGGCGCAGCGGCACCGCCGGCTGCTCTGAAGCCCAGCCCGCCCGCAGCCCCGCCACCGCCAGCGCCGGGGCCGGGCCCGGCCTCCGCGCCAAGGCCGCGCCGGGCGTCCCCGGGCGCGGCAGGGGCTGGCGCGGCGCCCAGGCCTGCCCGGCCAGCGGGCGCGCCCAAGCCCGGCCGCTCGCCGCGGTGCTCAGCGCCCACCACGTCCTGAGCGGCAAAAGAACGCACCAAGGTCAAGGTCAGGTGGCCAGGCTGCCAGCCTGCACACTGTCTTGGAGAGGCTGCGCATGGTCTAGTATGGGGGTGCTGTAATCAGCGACTACTCGGGGCCAGTCACTGCGGCTCATAAGCGCTTCTATGACACCAGTTGACCTCTCAGGCTGCGCAAAGAGCAGCGCTTGCTCCGGCTGTCATTCTTGGCGTGCAGAGAAGCAGCAACAGCTACCTGCGGCTTGTCGTCGCTGCTGGTGACCACGCCGCTGGACACAAAGCCGACCGGCTTGGTGTAGTCGGCCGCGGCGCGCTCGCGGCGCTTGGCGCGGCGCGTCTCGCCGTCGCTCTCGTCGCTCATGTAGCCATAGAGTTGCTCGTCGCGCGTCTGCTGCCGCTTGGCGCGCTTGCGCGTGTAGAACACCTCGTCGCCGATGAACTGCACGCCCTCGTAGTCGTTGTCCACGTCAAAGCGCTCATAGTTCTTCTGGTCGTCGTCGTCCGCCATCTTGCGTGCAAGTGCTTTAGCGCAACACTGCTCAAGCTAGCAACGCTCCGCAAGCAAACGTGCAAGGCAAAGAGCCCTGCACGTTTACACAAACAAAACTAGCTTCAGCTTTTGTTCACTGGCCTTGCTCTTAGAAGAGCTCTGCTTTGCCTCTCTAGGGTGCCTCCAATGTCGTTGCAATCAAGCACACAGAGGCACCACTTCAGCATGGTCCTTCTTCAGGATGGCCACCGGTCCTGCCGCACTACATCCACAGCAACGCAATTGCACACCTACCTGCTTGTAGCTTGATGCATGGATGCGTGCATAAGCCTCTGATCGGCGCAGGCCGGCTGTTGTAAAGAAATATGGCTGCACTGACCTGCAGACCAGCTGCAATGTTGTGCGCAATGCAGCAAACACACCATGCTCACAGTTGACATGAGTTGTTGCACTCCTGCCCCGCCATGCCACCTTCGTGAAGTGCTTGAAGCTCCTGCATTTGGTAACTCATGGGTTGTAGACTAGGGTAGCAACCTGGGCACCTGTGGCTGGGCCCAGGTTGCTGCATCCTAGTAGAATGACTCTATTCTGAGCCTCAACAGCGAGTCACCTGTACCATTCGTTCTCGCGTCCTTGCTTACCATGAGGTGCACGCTCGCCGTGCTGGCGCTGTGCGCCCTGCTGGCCCGGGGCGCGCGCGGCCAGGCGTTCTGGCTGCCACGCGCCGTGGTTGTCACCCTGCCGGAGCCTGTTCGCACCGCCGTCGCCTTGCTGCACATGGCGCAGCCGGACCTGGTCATCACCGGCCCTGTCGCCCGTGCGCCACCCACAGCCTCATCAGACTTTGCTGACGTTTTGCTGCCGCAGGCATCAGACTCTGCAGCCTGCTGGTCGGCGGGGCCTGTCAAGCTGTCTTTGCTGCCACGGCATCAGACTTTGCTGCCTGCTGGGAGGCGGGGCCCAAGACCCGACAAGCAAGGCGCGCGCGCGCAGAGAACTGCGTGGTGCGGAGCCTGGACCTGCTGGACTCGTGCACGGTGTTCCTGCAGGCACTGCAGGCACGGCACAGGCAGCGTGATGGAATATCATGCTGAATCACCTGCATGCGCCTGACCGCCGTGCGCGCCCCGCGGCCAGCGGAATGGGCCAAACGTGACCCACCAGGCCGTCGAGGAGCTCGCTGTCCTCGCCCAGGTCCGCCATCGGCCGCATGCACACTGCACTTGGACTTGAATGTGAAGGAGCAACCTAGCGAGCAGCTCATGGTTGCGGCGGCCTGGCCGCGCAGAGCAACCACACCGCCGACGAGTTGTGCATACACGCGACGCGCAACTTCACAGACGGGGTGCGCGCGGGACGGCGCACGTAAGAGAGCTTGCATCCAGCACACATTGCCCAACGTGGCCTGAATGGACGTGGCTGAGCATGCGCTCTGAAGCTTTCTC
>JAABUV010003424.1_pt1 | contig 20231 bp, 24 predicted proteins | sample 5559971 | NCBI WGS metagenome assembly JAABUV01 (sample SAMN10711881, study PRJNA513362) | rock metagenome | isolation source: Antarctica rocks | place: Antarctica: Victoria Land, Knobhead nord | collected 2015-12-19
CGGCGCCGGGGTCGGCGGCGGCCGCGTCGCCACTCCCCTCAGGCTGGCCCTCGCCCTCGGAAGCACTGACCGCACCGCTGACGGAGCGGCCGTCCGCGGCCTGCTGCACGCCGGGCCCTGCGGTCCCTGGCAAGCGGAGCTGCCCGGCTGCCGCGCCGGGCGCGGCGCTGGCGCCGCCGCCGGCGCGCGGCTCCGCGCTGCCGGCAGCCGGCGCCGCCCTGGGAAGGGGCCCCAGGACGTCCTGCGGGGGGAACTGCTTCTGCGGGGGGTCCAGCGGCACGGCCTGGATGGCGCGCCGCTCCAGAATGGCGGCCGCCGACGCGCGCGGCAGCGGCAGCGTCGACGCGCGCAGCACCGCCAGCACCTCGCTGTCCGTGGCGCCCGCGGGGACCTGCGCCGCACGGCTGGCCGGAGTAGCACCGCGGCCCATCACTGCATATGACGCACGCACGTCCGGGCGCAGCCACGTCTGCGGCATGCTGTGCGCAAGAGCGCTCTCCCTGCTCACAGGCTCCGTAGCGTGCAGCAGGACACAACACGCCATGCAGCTCTGCCCTTCTGCCGTACTCCAGCAGCCCCGCCCGACCCTGCCGAGTGTGCTTCCATCCGGCGGCGCCGCCACGGGTGCAGTGCAGCGCCGCCCATGACGGCCCAGCTGGCAGGATCAGCCTGGAAAGGCCTGCCCACAGCGGCACAGCCAGGGCGTACCGCCACGCCGCGAGGCGCGAAGGCGACGGCCACGCCGTTGGCCTCCGCCAGCGCCAGGTACTCCAGCGGCAGCACGGCCTCCACGTGCGCGGTGGCCAGGTCTGCCAGCCGCCCGTTGCCCTGCAGGAAGGCCTGCAGGTCCTCGCGCTCCTGCGCCCCGGCACACATAGCTGCAGGGGGGGAGCCGGCGGGCAGCACTGCGGGGTGGCCGTGCACCCGCAGTGCGGGCGGCCTCCCTGCTCAGCAAGCCTGTGTGCTCCTGAGCAGGCCCTGGCGCCATGTGGGCACGTGTGCGACTGGCGCGAATGACGCGTGTCTGCGACGCCTGCCAGCGCAATGCATGATGCCGCCATGATGAACTGCATGCCGCGCTGCAGCAGGCAGGCCGGGCCGGCCCCGCACCTGCCAGGCCAGCCAGCTCCGCTGGCCCGGCTGGAAGCGGAAGACCTGCTGCCGCATGCCGGCCGTCACCGCGATGAACACCTCGCGCCGCGCGAGCCAGGATGGCTCCCGCTGCGCCGCCGCGACGCTGCCCGGCGCGCGCGCGGCCGGCTGCAAGGCCTGCTGCGCCGCCCCAGCAGACCCCCCGCTCCGCGCATGCTCCACCGCCTCTCCGCTCTGCGCAGGCTGTGCCGCCGCGTCGCCCGGCGGCGGCGGCCGGGCAGGCCCGCCCCCCGGCCCGCCTCCTGCCGCCGGGCTCACATGCGCGCGCTGCCTAGGCTCCGCGCCGTGCTGCGCTTCCCCATCGGTCACCAGGCTCCCGCCGGCGCGCCCGGGCTCCGCCGCTCCGCCCAAGCGCTCAAGGGCATCAACGGCGGGCGTCGATGGCGTGGCGGCTGCCTCTGGAGGGCGCTCGTGCGCCTGGGTGCTGGGCGCACGCCGCTCGGCGGCCTGGGTGGGCGGCGCGCACGCGGTCGCCGCGCCGTTCACGTGCAGCGCGTCCGCTGCGCGTGCAGGCGCCGCGGGGTGCGGCGCGTTGGTGCCCTGCTGCTGCGCTGCCGCAGCTGCGGTGCTGGGGCCTCCCGCCGGGCGGGCCTCATGGGCAGCTGCTGTCAGCCCGTTGCTGTGCGCCTGAGCCGCGCGACTCTCATGAGCGGCATCGGCTGGCAGCGGCGCCGCTGCCTGGGCGGCGGCCAAGCCCGCCGTGGACTCATCGGGCGTGCTGCCGGATGAGGCCGCTGCACCGCCGCTGCCGCCGGACGGGGGCACCATCCAGCCGTCCGGGGCCGTGCCCGTGTATGCCCGCGCATCAGTCTCGAAGGCCTGCCGACGCGCGCGCGACCCGCCCCTGGTGAGCGCGGAACGCGCAGAAGCACGCCGGCCAGGCTGCGATCCCGCAGGCCCTGCCTGCAGCGAGGCGGCGCGGCAGGGTCCTCTGAGACGCAGCGTGTTCTGGTGGCCATTCAGGAACAGAAGAGCGGGAGCTGTGCAATATTCGCGCAGCCGCGGTGCGCCCGCGCGGCAGCTCGACCACACAAGGAGGCAGGCAGGCGACACGAAGAGCGGCGGGCGGCAAACGCGCCTTAGTGACTTCAAGAGCGCCCGGGTCACCCGCCGCATCCCCGACGCTCGGCCAGGCGCCGGCCGCCTGCGGGGGTCGCCTGAACAAGCGCCAGAGCGCCCAGCCGGCGCCCGCTACCGCCGCGCCCTTGGCCGCCACGCCTCCCAGATACCTGCGTGCTGCCCGCTTGTCCTGACTTGATCTCCTGACTTGATCACGACAACTAGTGAGGTGTGAGTGCTCGCCACATATCACAGGTGGAAAAGCAAGGGCTTCAGGCAAGCAGCAGTGTGGTGCAAGCAGCCAGGAAGGCGACCAGCCAGGAGGATGTCTCCCACTAGACATCCATTGCCACACGGTAGCCTGACAGTGGAGCCAGGGCCCCAGGGGCTACACCAGACGACGGGCAGCGGATACTGCACAGGCCCATACGCCCAGGCCATGGAAGTGTCCGACAGGGCACAGCAGTGCTGCTGCAGTAGTCTGGCGTGCAGCCTCGTCTGTACGGCGCACCAGACCGCGAGCAGCAGTGACTGCGGGCCGGTCGGCGCTGGCCGGGGGCGCAGCACCGGCGCCGCGTCCACCGCCTGGCTGGCCTCCTGGCCCTGCTCAGCGTTCCCCCGGTGCTCGGCCGCCTGCGAGCTCCGAAGCGCTTCTGGGTCGCCCAGCAGCGCGCGGCTGCTGCGCAGGAAGCGCAGCATGTCCTCGGGGTCGCTCGGCAGCGGCACTGCAAATATCAGCTCATCGCCCGCGCGGACGTCCTGCTTGCCTGCGGCGCAGGCTCAAGCTACAAGGGCTGGCGCACGGTGCGAGACACGCCGATGCATGCCTTGCTGTGCGTGACACAGCGTGAACGCAGCAGGAAGGAGCAACAGAGCGAGCACGTGAGCCTTTCTACTTGCAGAGGCAAACTTGTGAGGCAGTGCACCTCCGTTGGCAGCAACGAGCTTGCTGAGCGGCAGGCCATACTTCTTTGCCAGGCTCTCCAGCGTCTCGCCCTCATCCACGCGCATCGTCACCACAATTGGCCTGCATAACAGACGCAACACATTGTAAGTGCTAAAACATTGGCATATCTGAGCTTCCTGTCAGAGCGCCAGGGCTTGCGCAAGGCCGCACGGTGCGGACAGCGGAGCTGCGTCGTTCGCAGGCGGCGGCGACTGTGAGTCTGGCTTTTGAGTTCTTGCGCGGCAGGTGACCGGCCGGCGCCAGGGCATGCGCTGCCGGCACGGCCGCCGCAGCTGCCATCGGTGAGCATTGAGGCGTGCAAATGCTTGCATGTTCATGTGCACACGAGTGTGGTGCAGGCATGTCCGCGCGTGCGCCAGCACGTCAGCAGACATCCTGCCAAGTAGGCCCCTCGGACCTTCACACTGGCGCACTTTACACCAAATAGAACAATGCTCTCTTTTTTGCGCAAGGCCAGCGGTTCCGGGCGTGCCAAAAGAGGAGCACCAATGCAGAGAGCAGGGAGCTTGGGCGAACTTGAGTTTCTGAGCTTGCTTGAACCTTGTACGCCCGTATGCAGGAGACACACGGTACAGAGGTTCTTGCTTTCCAACGCGTTCGCTAGCTGAAGGCTATCAGCATGGCCACGGTGTTGCCTGACGACCCGCGCCTGGAGCGCTGCGGCTTCTGCAAGCTGCACGGCCCAGACTTTGAGTTCATAAGCAAGCGCTACGACATTCAGATTGGGCGCCGGTCGAAGAGCGCTAAGCTGGACGTCGTGCTCGGTGCGTTGTCGGTACCCGATGACGGCGAGCGCGGGGTGGCCCGCTCGTCCGGCAAGTTCTGAGCCTGGAGCGTGGGAGCAGGCGACAGCATGAACATCAGCCGCAACCACGCACAGATCGTGTACAACTTTGAGCGGGGTGCGCTGCGCGCGCACTGCAGCTGCGTGTTGCGCTTGCCAACTGTTGTTCAGGCAGTGTTTGGTGACACAGGCTCCTGGGAGATGGTGGTCATGGGCAAGAACGGCGTGACTGTGCAAGGCACGCTGTATGCGCCGGTTGACGGCCAGCCAATGTCTGGCATCCAGCTGCACTCGCAGGACTACATCCAGATTGGCGACAGAGGCTTCTACTTCCTGCTGCCGCGCTGCCAGGCCAGGCACGCCCAGTCCGTGGGTGCCCCGGCCTCCGGGTGGCTTGCAACAGGGGTCAGCAGGAGCACTGAACTCGGCTTTGGCGTCTGCAGACCAGGCGTCGCGTCTGGCGGCTGGCCGGCGAGCGGCAGCAAGCAACCGCGGTGCGTGCCCTTTCACACTGACACTCTGGTTGTCTGCTATGGTGACCACCCTTACCGCTGGTGCAACATACACGGGGCGTGCCAAACCTGGCGAGCCCGGGGGCAGGACAAACGGCATGGCAGAGCCTGCTTTGGAAGCGCGGTTCACCCCGCCTGCGGCGGCGCACGCGCCAGCCCCTGCGAGCGCGGCAGACACGCAGGCGTACCAGGCGGCACCCAGCGCACCGGCCACCGCTGCCAGGGTCACTGCCGCGGATGCTCCGAGCGCGCACGACGCTGCAAATGGTCAGTTAGGCCAGGGCGCCAAAGAAGATGCGGCTGAGGAAGACTATGACATGGGACAGGACTATGATGAATATTGACATGTTGTTGTTGCTGAGCAGAGGAGTGTACAACATGCTTAGGCTCCATTCCATCAGTTCTTTCCACGGCAGGCAGACGGGCGGCTAGATGACCAAAGCATTGCAGCGGGAAATGCCTTCAGAGCCCAACCAACCATGGGCGACAGGCTGGTACAGGCTCCCCGCACTTGCACAGACATGTACATGCTCAGCCGCAGTTCCTGCTCATGGCTCAGTAGCAATGGCGAGCACCTCCTGCGGCATGCCCTACTGAGCGTGCAGCCTCAGATTGACAGGGGCCGAGCCAAACACTAGCCCGCTGTGACGTGTGGAGGCTGAAGCACAGAGGGCAGCTGCTGAACCCAGCAGCTTGCGTAGACAGGCAGATGCAGCCCTCTGACATTCACACAGCCCACACCTCACATCTCTCAAGGGGCGGGGCGCCTTGGAAGCACTCCCACCTCCCCAGGACCCTAGGGTCTGCACGGCCGTGAGCAGGCACGCTGCATGCTGCGCCTCCAGCCAGCAACCTGGCTGCAGGCATTCGCGTGGCCTCTGGGGCGCAAGCATGCGCAGCCTGCTTCCGAGCTTACCGAGCTTCAGGTTGTGCAGTGCGCCGTCCAGCCAGCAGGCTGAGCGCACGCGGGGCGCAAGCGAGCGGCGGCCGTGCTGCTATGCCTCCATTTCCATGGCCTCCTGGTCCATTGCGGCTTCGGCCAAGCCAAACCCGCCGTACCCGGCAGGCGCCGCGGGTGCGGCATCCAGGCCGCCCGGTGCCGGCTGGCCCGGGGCAGCCGACGCCGCAAACGCGTCGGACGTTGCCTGCAGCGCCGGCGCCGTGCCCGCGGTCGGCGCGGCGTCCACGGCGTCAAACTCGGCGGGGAAGCGCGTCACGCGCGGCTTGTCCGCCAGGATGCTGCGCACCAGCCTGAGCGCCCCGCGGCGCTTCCCTGAGCCTACTTAGGGAAGGGACCTCCTGCAAGCAGTGCAAGCAACCTGAGCCTACATCAGGCCGACAGGGCAGCGGCAGCAGAAACAGCGGCGGACAGGACAGACATGCGGCTGTCAGCGCCCTGCTCAAACGAGCAGGGCGCCGCGGGCCGGGGGCGGCGTCAGCGAAGCTGTGGCGCACAGATCGATGCGCGGCTTCTCCGGCGGCGCTCCTCGGAGCTGCGCATCTGCATACTCGTTGTTCACGTAGTAGCCCACGCGGATGAACTCCTGCGCGGCCGCGCTCGCACGCTCCGCAATCTCTGAGCTCAGCCACGCGCTGCTGGGCCAGCACAGAGCCGCCACCACACGCATGCTTTGCTCGCAGGCTGTTGCAAGGTCACCTGGTTCTGGTACGAGCAGGTCAGCAGGAGGACGGTAACACCGACGATGTCGTCCTGCGGCAGCAGGCTCGCGTCCGGCGGGTCAGCCTGTGCACGCCGCATGCCTCTCACACTATGTGGCCTCCTTGAGCCCCTCTCAGCTGAGCAGGAGCGTCATTATGCGGGTGCATGGAGGTAAGGCAAAGTTTGTGGGGAAGTAACGCGGGTGCCCTCACCTGGAACACGAACCTATACTGGCCCGGCACGACGGGCCCCACCAGTACGCTGTCAAGGACCTGGTCATACTTCTCAGACTCTGCACTGCCCACGTAGATGAGCTTCCACTCCAGGTCTGTCAGCGAGGGACGCGCGCAGCACGTGGTCAGAACGCCAACCGAAGAGCACATGCGAACAGAGCACAGCACGCACTTGCGGCGCCGGCAGCACGCATGAGCCACACACAGCGTTGTTAGCAAACCAGCGCCCTTGGCCAAACAGAGGCGCCGCGCACCATGCTGCAGGTCGTGCAGGCACTCGTACTGTATTTCAAACTGCAGTGGGTTCTGGAAGTAGGATGGGTTGTCCAGGACGTTCACGGCTGTATGTGGAGAGCGCGCGCTCAGTGAAGCTGAGTCCAGACTTGCACTGGCGTGAGAGCATTCACTGAGAGCTGCACAAACAAGCGACAGGTGTACCTGTTATGTTTACCGCGGACATCCTCGACACGCGCCGTCACCAAGCGCGCCACAAAGGCTGTGACCTTTCCGCTGCACCAGGCCGACTGATGTAGTGACAACGCCTTGCCTTCTGCGCAAGCGCAGCCCCCAGCTGCCGCCGGGGGCGGGATGCGCGCTTGCTTGAAGGCTGCGCACTGTGCCAGCTGCACTCTTCAAACTTTCCAAGGCCAGAGCAGTCAGCTTGCCCAGCGGCAGGCGGCAGTCTGCTCCTAGGAGGCTGTACGGGTCAACCTGGTGACGGCAGGCGAGGGTGAGGATGTGCGCTCTGCTTGCGAGCAGAGCGTGCAAAGCCAGACCCTGTCATGGACCTAGCAATGCAAACCTGGAAGTTTGAACTGCCGGTGTGCTTTTGCACACTACCGATCCGTCCGAGCAGTACCAGGGGGTGCTGAATCTCTGCGCCCCTAGCAGAGACGCTCAGGAGCTGTCGTGACAAGCGGTTCTTGTCACAGCTGAGTCAAGCCGGTCCCATGCGGGTGGGGGCGCGCCGCCGCAGATAATGCGAAGGTGTGCCCGCCCTGGGCACTGAGGAACAAGCAAGAGCAGTGGACACAAGACTTCCACAAGAAACTTAGCAGGGCGCCGCCCACTGCAGGCGGCAAGCCCTGGGGCGCCGCTGCGTGCTGCTGTGCGTGCTGCTGGCCTGGGACGCGGCGAGCGCGCAGCCCCTGGACGCCCTGCGGCCGCTGTTCCTACAGCTCAGCGGCAGCACCCTCGTGCAGAGCGGGAGTCCGCCCGTCCGCCAAGCTCTGGGCGTGCGGCTCACCGCTCAAGTGCTTGTGTGCAGTGTATCACCAGGTAGCAGCGGCGGTTTTGGTTGCTTTGCACGATTCACGGTGTCTTGCAGAGTATCCGCGCATATGCTCTGCAGCACCCATAGGCCTGACATGCTCACAGTACGGCGCTGCTCCGCGCTCTGCTTGCCCAGCGCCAGACCCGCCCGCGCAGACCCGCCGGCGCCTTGCACAGCAGCTGCTCGCGGCGGGCGGCCGCTGCGTGGCCTGCGGCGGCGCGGGCGGCCCCTGCGGCTGCGTGGCGGCGGACGCCGCGGCCGCGGGCTTCCAGTGCACGCCCGAGTCAGCCGCGCAGGCGGCCGCGGTCTGCGCGCAGCTGCCGCCGAACGGGAACGCGACGCGCGGCGCCAGCTTTGCGCGCGCCGCGCGCGGGCCCAGCTTCGCGGCCGGCGACGCGTTTGCGGACGCGGCAGCGAGCGGGACAAGCACCGTGGCCGCGCAGAACTTTACGTTCTACGGCCAGTGCGCTCCCGGCCCGTGCGCGTCCGCGCTGCACACAGCAGGGACGAGGCCTGGCTTGCGCAGCCCGACATTTGCCGCCAGGGCAGCGGTCCGCTCGTTGGTTACACGCTGGTGACCTGGGGGCAGCAAACAGCTGGGATGCATGCGAGCTGGGATGCACGCAGAGGCACTGGCGAGGCAGGCACTGTCCACGCCTCCCAAAGACCGAGGTCAGGCCGCTGGCGCGCCAGGCGCGCTGCGTTCTCTGAGCGCCGCGTGCGGCCCGCCGCGCCAGGTGCCGGCGCGCGGTGCTGACAGGCCATGCGGCGTGCGACTTTGTGTTCGACACGGCCGCGCTGCGCGTGCTGCACGCGCTGGCGCAGGTCGTGCCCGCGCCCGCCGCCGCGCCGGGCGAGCTCGCCTTCGAGGCCTGCTCGCTGAGCCTCGGCAACGTGTCCATCGCGTCGGGCAGCTGCTTCAGCTACGACCTGGTGCGCGGCCCCCGCGCCGGGGGTGGGCGGCCGCGGCGTGGTGGGGGTCGTCGCTTGGGCGGGGCATGCCAGCAGTGCGCCCAGGTGGTGTGCCTGCGCCCGCGGACGCGCCGGGCGGGCTCGCATGCGCGGCGTGCTCGCTGCGCCCGAGCAGAGGATGACCGCCTCCCGCTGCCGCGCCCCGCCCGGCCCCGCCGCGAGCTCGCGCGCACTGCCGCACCCCGCAAGTGGCGGAGCCGGCATGCATGCCCAAAGCAGGCAGGAGGCTGTTGGCGCAGAGTAAGGACTAGGTCCGGCGCCATGCTGGCTGCATGCAAGCGCAACGGGCGGGGCACAGGTCAGAGCCGCGCCCGCTGCGCGCTGTGCAGCGCACGGCATGGTGTGGCCTGCAGAGCGCGGAGGCCCAGCCGGCGGCCGGTGACAGGACGCCCTGCGCTGCGCAGGCCAAGCCGGTCGTGGTGCGGCTGGAGTCGTCCACGGATGCCCCGACGATGCCGCCCATGGCCTTCTGGGCGACCTACCGCGACTCCGCCGGGACGAGCCCCAAGCACCTGATCGTGGCCGACCTGAGCATCCGCTCGGGGCACCTCTTCTGACGCGCCCGGCCGCTCGGCCGCCGGCAGCGGCGCCGCCGCTGCCGGGAAGGCCGGTGCGGAGCGGCTGCTCTCAGCAGCGCCTTTCCATGGTCAAGGCGCCTGGAGAGGGGGTGGGGTCCATGTCTTTCTACGTTGTCTCTTGTCGCAAGGTGAATACCATGGCCAGGGCTCCATGCTGAGTGCAGCGTGACCTGTACCGTCCCAGGCGTCCGCCTTGAACAAGCCTGGGTCCGGTAGGTAGCCACTTATCAGCTAAGGGCCTCTGTCAGAGGTGCCTCAACAGCCATGCAGGTTGGATGTTGATTCTGCTCTGTCTGCCCCGCAGCGTCTGCCACATGCACTGACACCCCTAGAAAAGAAACATTTCTGAACCTTTCCTTTTACTTCTATGTGTTGGCAGCGAAGAAGGCAATGGCTTGAGTGCGGGTAGGCTAGCACCAAGCACAAGCTTGCTCGTGCGTATGTTGACAAACAGTATCTCGTGTGTCGACCACGCAACTGTGTAATACCCAGCATGCAGTACGTCCGCCAAACACACCATGCCTGTGAAACCACAAGGCGCGGCAGAGACCGAGGACATGTTCAATATGACAGCACCCGTTTGAGCTAAGGAGGACACACAGCAATTGCACCTCTGCATTCACGGCCCGAGCACAAGCCTGCATGGGATAGCAGGCTGCCGCAGCGCGCTTCTTTCGGGCATGCATGCGGACGACGGCCGCCGACATGCACCTGGGCAGCTGGGCATGCCCCGGCTGCCAGGCAGCCGCCCCAGCTGCCGCGGACCTCCACATAATTTGGCGCCGCGCGCGCCCGCTCGCATCCAGCAGGCAGGTCCTTCCAGGCGGGGCACGCAGGCCCGCCGCACCGCCGCGGCAGCGGTGGGTCCAGCGCCGCTGCCGCCGCTCCCGCCGCTGCCGCCTGCACTCGCTTCATCGTCCACATCGACAAACAGCGAAGCTGTTGACCCTCCCGCTGCGGCACTCATGTTGGGCCTTTCGACGCCCTCCGGACCTCCCTGCCCACGGCTGTCCCCGCCCTCCGCGGCGTGTGGCGCATCCCCGCCAGGTGCCTCGGCCGCCTGCGACGGCTCACCCGGGCTGCCGGCGGCGCTCTCGCCTGAGCTGCCCGCACCAGCACCGCCCGCAAGCCGCCCCGCGCCGCCCGCAGGTGCGCGGGCCGCCGCCGCCGCCGCAGGCCGGGCAGCGGCTCCGGCGCTTGCAGAAGCAGCAGAGGCGGGTGCCCGCCGCTGCGCGCCCTGTCGGCGCTCCGCTGCCCACGCGGCACCGGCGGCGGCCGCGCCGGCAGCCACCGCGCCGGCCGCCGCGAGCGCGGCCAGGGCGGGCCCGGGCACTGCGGACCGCCCGACCTCGGCCAGCGTGAGCGGCGGTGGCGCGAGCGCGGCGACCGCCAGCGCAGCCGCGGCCAGGAGCGGCAGCGACAGGCAGGCCGACGCGCCCGGCAGCGCGGCCGCCAGGCCGTCGTTCAGGCGCAGCGTGCGCGCAAAGTGCGGCACCTGGCCCGCGCGCAGGCGCATGGTGGCGAGCGCTCTATGCCGTTGCAGCGCCCCCAGCCCAGCAGGGTAAGCAGCATGGCTGCACCGCGGCTGGACCAGCGGACATGCACCCCTGAAGAGGAACCGAGTTTGTGCACAGTTGCGGTGCTGCGATGACTGGCAGCCGAGGCCCCACGCGCGCGCCTGGCCGTGGACGGGGGACAGCATGCACAACGCGGCCGCCGCCACCGCGCCGGTGGCGGCCACGGGCGCCGCCAGCGCCGCCGCCGCCGCCGCCGCCAGCGGCAGCGCCGCGCGCAGCGCGAGCACGGCCGCCACATCGCGCGCCTGCACGAGCACGCGCGCTGCGTCCTTCGACCAAGGGCGTGCGGCTCGGGCGCCTCTGGCCAGCTCAGCCATGTGCTGGTGTGTGCAATGCAGCACCCAGCCCGGAGCAGTCCGGCTGGGCCCTCCGCAGCTCGAGCACGCGCGCCATGCCACGCGCCCGCATGCACAGGCTGCCCGTCATGTCAGCCAACAGGGGCCAGGCAGCCAGGCGGTCAGGCTTGGAACGCCTGCATCAGGGCCGACCAGCTTGTAAAGCCCTTGCGCTCGTAGCATGAATGCAGACGGGGCACTTCAGAGACGTAAGGGGCTGTCCTGCAGCAGGCCTTGTGCCATGGCAAGGGCAGTGGCTGCCGCTGCAAACCCAATGTCACTGCACCCGCTGCTGCTCAAGGCCTTGGTACTGTTCAAAGCTCTTCATAGCCTGCCCCGGAGAACCCTCGGCCAGGCCCCTTGCGGCTCTGCGCACGGCCCAAAGTGACACAGAGCTGCACCCTGCCCACGGTGCAGCAAGCTCGAGCGGCGCTGCGCGCGCGCCTGGCGCAGCCGCGGCCAGGGGTTCTCCAGCAGCACGCCCGCCGCCAGCAGCACCGTGGGCGTGTGCGCGCTCGCCAGAACTGCCGTCACGCGATCCACCTGCCCCCCGTGGCGCCCAGGGTCTTCACTACGGCAGAGCTGGTGCCGGTCCAGCGCGCGCCCCGCAGCGCGGACTGGCGGGCTGGCGGGCTGGTGCGCGCCCGGGCATGCCAGGCTCCGCGCCGCGCGCGACCAGTGCTAGCCGCTGCTGACCCGCCTGCAGCAGCTCCTGCCCACGCATAGGCCAAGGGGATGGCCTGCTGCCAGTGCGCGCGCACATTTGCCGGCAGCTCCTCCCCAAGGGATCCTCCCCAAGGGAGGTGCAGGGGAGCCGCACGGCGGGGGCGGCGGGGCGGCACCGAGGCCGGGAGCGTGCTGCCGGTGGCGCTGAGAGCGATCGCGGCTGCGCCCGCCCACAGCAGCGGCTGCGAGGCCGTCTGCGCCGCGGCCGCCGCCAGCGTGCCGCCGCCCACACCCGTCCTGGCGCCCCACGCGCGCGCGCGTCACGGCCGCCCTGCCGCCGGCATGCTCGCCAATGCTGCTCAGAAAGCGCAGGCGCGTATGCGCCACGCGTTCAGGCAGCCCCGCCGCCGCTGCCAGCGCATGTGCGCTGCACTCAGCGCCCTACGTGGGCAGGTGATTTAGGATCACTGACATGCTAAAGCACGATGGGCCTGAAGCAGGATGTAGGGGGAGCAGGGGGGACCTGCGGGCTTCGCGCGCGGCGGCCTGCGCAGCGGCCACCGCCGGCGCCACGGCCGCCAGCTCCGCGGGCTCGGCCAGCGCGCCGGCGCGCCAGAGCCCCGCGGAGACGGCGCCTGCGCGGCTCATGCGCGCGCCGTCGCCATCGCGCTCCCCGCGCCGCCAGCCGCCCTCGTACCAGCCGCCCTGCCGGGCCGGAAGGCGCTTGCTGGGCGGTCCTGGCTGAACAAGGGCGGTTGCCCCATGTCGTGTGCGCTTGCTGCGCGGCGCAACGCCCTCGCAGCGGCCGTCACGACACGTCCGTAAAGCAAAACTAGGCAGGGAGCTTGTGCACACAACCCCGATCCTGGTCGCAGGCTACGGCGCGGACGTGGCACATCGCCGTGAACAGCGGGTGAGGGGGCATCTGAAAATAGAGCGGAGATGTGCGACGGTGTGCATGACACTGTTGAGGGTTGACAGCAAGGCAGCGGCGGGCCCGGCAGGCCATGCCACCGCCCCACAGCCTGGCATGTGCTGGCACAGCTCCGCATGCATGGGCGAGCCTCGGATCCTTGGTTTCTCGACAGCAGATTCCGGTGGTTGATCCTTAAGGTGTAATCTCGTCATCGGCCGGCCCTGCCCCAGCTCTCCACGCCCTCCTGGCCCCTACAACCTCTATGGCCACCCCTCATCCAGCACCCGGCTCTCATCAGTGCAACGCGCGCGCGCTAAGCTCACGGCGGGACCGCTCGCGCAGGACAGGCTGCCGCCGGCGCAAGGGCAGGGCGACGGGCCAGCGTGCGCGCGCGCGCCTTGGGGAACGCGTACACGCCGGCGCCGTGCTTGGCGTTGTCGGCCCACTGCCCGGCGTAGACCGCGCCGCTGGGGTAGCGGTACACGCCCAGGCCGGCCTTGCGCGCGCCGGCCCACTGCCCGCGGTACACGCCGCCGTCCGCATGCTCCACCGGCCCGGGCGGCGCCGGCCCGCCGCTCGCCGCCAGCAGGTACGACGCGCCGAACACTGCGCGCGCGCAGGCCATGCCAGGCTCGGGCAGGCGCGCGGGGCGCTTCGGCGGCGGCTGCACGGCGCTATTTGTGGCTGTGGCAAGCAGTGACGCCGTGCAGCCCCTGCAGGCGAGCGGAGCACGCGAGCGGGCCTGGGCTTGCAGGGTGCGCCGCCAGGGAGCACCGGCTCAGCACGCGCGGGGTGGGCCGCGCGCAGCGCCGCACGCGGGGCAGAGGCGGCGGAGCGCACCGGCGGCCGTGTTCACCAGGTCCCAGGTGAGCGCAGCGCGCAGGCTCGCCAGCCCCAGCGCCGCCCGCACGAACGGCAGGCCCAGCGTGCCCAGCGCCAGGCCCACCGCGCTGCCTGCGCGCCGCGGACCCGCATGGGAGCTGGCACGCACCCGGCGCTGCTTGTGACCATAGTTGGCGCTGCGCGCATGCGTAGACGGTCTCAAAGGGTCGCCTCTGCGGCGCAGGCCTGAGCGATACGGGGACCCTCCGCAGCGGGTGGCGCACTGGTGAGCAGCGCCCTCTCTGGTGCCCGCCGCCTTCGGAACACGAGCCTGCAACGCCCGGCAGCTCTCTGCACTTGCGTGGGCGGCGCCAAAGGCAGGAACGCTGTGCCGAGGAGCTGCAAACAGACGCACCATGCAGCGCCCGCCACTGCTACATTGGCGGCGGCCGCCGCGGCTGCAACACACGCTGCCTCAGAGAGCGCGTAGCCCGGCAGCGCCTGCAGCGCCAGCGACGGCAGCGTCGTGTAGGTCGCCACCAGCAGCGCGACCTGCAGGCCGGTGCGCACGAGCGTCACGAGTTCCCAAAGAGAGCTGGTGCGGAGCCCTGCCTGGTGCGCACGTCAATGCAGGTAAACGCACCTGGGCGTCTGCTGCGTCAAACAGGCCAAAGGCCTTGAAGGCTGCGCCTGCGCCGAGGCAGACTGCAATCTCCAGGAGCTCACGCACCGCTTCATGGAGCATTTTGCGAGCCTTACTGCATCTTGGCAAGTTGCTGAGCCCTGTCCAGCAAGTCGATCAAGTCGATCAAGCGCTCGCCTTGGACGGCTGCCCTAGTGATATCAGGGTGTAACCTTCGCGCAGAGGATTGAGGAGCTCCTCCACCCTTTCCAGGCTGTGCCTACGATCCGCTGTTGACGCACTGGCCTAGTGCGAACTTCGGCATGGAGGCACATCTGTCTTGCCGGCCCCCCGCATGTCCTGCCGCTTGCCCGCCGGCCTGCAGCAGTGCGCTCCCAACAGACGCTGCTGTGAAGCAGTGCTCTGCCGTGAGCTGTACCTGTCGGTGTGTGGAGCTCAAGTGGTGAGATGGGTGCCTGCTGCGTTGCAGGCGGCAGGCATGCTCCCACTGCGACAGCGTGGGCGCGTGCGTGCCGGCACCACCCTCGTGCGCGGCTGGACGCTGCGCACGTGCTGCCAGCGGCGGCCCGCGGAGCGGTGGCTGCCTCCGCCGCGGCCGAGGATACGTGGGTCGCGCAGACGCTGGCCGCGTACGCAGAGGCAGACGGCGTAGCGCCGCACCCGCTGTGCGCGGGCCGCAGTCCCGTGTCCACTCCCTTCGGTCTGTGTGGGCAGCCATCCAGACTTTGATCACCAGTGCAACACACTCAACAAGGCGCACTGCAGCGTGACACATCCGCCATGCAGCACCGCAGCCCGGCCGGTGCGGCGCCCGCGGCGCAGCGCGCCTTCAGCCACTGAGCGGAGCGAGGCCTGCAGGCTGGCGCCGGTGCGGGCGGAGTGCGCGGCAGCGCTGCGGACGCTGCGGATGCCCACCACGCGCAACGAGGAGTACCGGTACACAGACATCTCGCCCATCCTGCAGACCGTGCCCCGGGTGCGTCCGCAGGTGGCCTGGCCCGCGGCGCGAGCGCAGCCGGCCCACAGCACGCCGAGCGCTCGTGCGTGCCGGTATGTGGCGCGTGCCTGTGACGGCTTGTGGCGCAGGCGGGCAGTGCACCGCCACAGCAAAGCCTCCCACAGAGCCTGCACTCCTCGTGCGGAGGCCCCAGCCAGGCTCAGGCAGAGCGTCTGCGAGGCACTGCTCTGCCTGCGTGCCTGCGCCTGCGCCACCCAGCCGCCCCGCCCGCTTACCGCAGAGCGGCGCATGGCAGGCCCATTGTCTGCTCACAGCGCGCGCCGCACCCGCCGCCTGGAGCGCAGCCCGCGAAGCGTGGTGAGCGCAGGCGCCCGCGCCAAGACGGCGCGCGCGCCACAGGTCGCAGAGGGCGCGCCGGCAGCGGCCGAGGCGGCGGCGGGGCAGCACGCGCTGGAGGCCGCCTGCGCGCGGCTGGTCGTGGTGGACGGCGCGGTCGCGCCCGCGCTCAGCGACGTCGGCGGCCTGCCCGGCGGCGCCTACCTGGGCGGCCTGGCCGGCGCGCCGGCCGAGCTGGTCGGCCCGCACCTGGCGCGCGCCCTGCCGTCTGCCGAGGCGGGAGCGCAGGGGGTGGGTGCGCGGCGGGCGGGCGCACGTCGCGGGCGGAGCCTGCCGCCGGCGAGCTCCGGGGGAGCGCGCTGCTACAGAGAGAAGCAGCCGGCCAGTGAGAGGAGGCAAGGCAGAAGCGTGTGTGCTTGTGCCAGCCCAGCAGGCATGTGCTACGCGTGACAGGCCGCGATAGAGGGCCGGAGGTCACGGGGCATGACGGCGCTTCACCTGGCCTTCTGGATGGCCCCGCACCTAGCAGCAGCTGCCGCCGTGTCCAGCGCGAGGCGGGGCTGGCAGCTGCCCCCCGCGAGCGGCGCTGCCACCGCACACGGGCGCCGCGGACAGTGCACCGGCCTGATGCGGCGTGCGCGCCTGCGACAGGGTAAGCAGGCGCGTGAGCGCGGCAGCCCGTTCGCCGTCCTGAACGGCGCGACCGCGCGCGACGTGGCGTGCCTGCTGCTGCCCGACGGCGCCCAGCTCTCTGCGCCCGTGCATGTGCTGTACCTGTCCACAGGCGCGGCCCCGAGCGCCCGGCGCGCCACCAGATGCAAGCTGGTGCATGGCCGTGCCTGCAAGGACCTTGCGTGCCCAGCATGCCGGTCCCCGCGTCAGCGCCGCCGCGCCCGCAGGAGCCTGAGCTGTGCTGTAAACCACCAGTCTGCTGTCGCTGTGCAGCGGCAATAAGAAGCGCAGAGTGCTGAAGTCGTGCGACGCGAGGCGCACGATGTTGCTCGCTGCGTTGCGCAAGCCCACCCACTCCCCCGTCGGCGTTGGCCGCGCGCAGGCGCGGCCGGCGCGGCGGCGACCAGCGCTCCGAGGCTGCTGGTGGTGCTGGGCAAGGGCGCGAGCGGGGCCCTGGTCGAGGAGTTTGCCGGCGCGGGGCCCGCCGATGCGTACTTCTGCAACGCTGTCGCGGAGGTGGTCCTGGCCGCGGACGCGCAGCTGATGCATGGGTGCGCCGCAGCGACCACCCATGGCGGTCCCAGCACCGCTTCCCTCCACAGGCCAGTCGGGCCATGCGGAAGGGGCGCCGGCATCCCTGAGCCAATCGCCGGTCCAGAGCCCAGCATCCGGCGTCCGTGCCGCACAGCATGCATGCAGGCAGAGCGGGAGACAGGCAAGTTCTGTGTGTCCTGGAGGCAGTTGCGCGCTCGCGCACGGGCGGCGCTCCACAGCCCAGCCGCGCCACAGCGCAGCAGCAGCGAGGCTCGGCAGGGCCCCCCAAGCCCGCGCACGCGCGGCGCCGCACAGCGCCGCCCCGCGCGCGCACATGCAGCCCCCAAGCGCCGGCCCACGCGCTGCGGCTCAAGCGCGCGGCGCGCTGCGCAGGTATGTGCAGCTGGAGGCGCGCGGCGCGCTGCACATGAAGGCGACGCTGGTTTCGCAGGCCGCGCGCAGCGCGTACCGTCAGGTCGAGGCGCGCCTGGGCGCGCGCCTGTCGCGCCAGGACCTGGGCGTCGAGCAGGCGCGCCGGCCGCCGCGCCCGCCGCCTTGCCGCCGCCTGCAAGCAACGCAGTGCGCGCGGGACGCTCCGGTCTGGCCTGCACCCTGCCGAAAGCAGGCAGGAGGAGCGGGTGTCCCGGGCGCCCAGGCCAGCGCGGCGGCGTGCAGGGGGGCTGCGCAACGCGGACGGCCATGCGCAGCTTCTTGCTGGCGGGCGAGCGCCAGCTGCACGACCTGCACTCCAAGCTCCGCCTGCAGCACCCGGACGGCGCAGCGGAGCAGCTGCACAAGTGCGCGCCGCCCTGGGATGCGAGCAGTCGCGCCGCATTGCGAGCCCGCGGACCATGTCTACACTGGACGCTTTTTCAGGGCGCTTAGGTGTGAGGCGTAGTCGCTCCTGGATGCATGCAGGGCGGCCCTGCGACGGCAGGCTACCCGCGGCCGAGCCGCATGGGCCTGCCGCTCTCGCGAGCGCTGGCGCGGCTTTGCGCGCAGGTGCATCGTCGCCGCGGGCAACGGGCGCGGGGTGTTCGACGGCAACGTGCGCGTGGAGCGCGCGGCGCAGAAGACGGACGCGCAGCAGCTGAGCCGCAACCTGCTGCTGGTGCCGCGCGCGACGGTGAACGTGAAGCCCAACCTGCAGATCGTGGCGGACGACGTCAAGTGCACGCACGGCGCCGCCATCAGCGACCTGGAGGAGGAGCAGCTGTTCTACCTGCAGTGCGCCCCCGGCCCGCCCTTGCCAAGCCGTCCCTGAGCTCTCGCGGCCGGGTCCTGGCATGCGCCGTCGCGCCAGGCTCTGCGTCAGGAGCTGAAGGAGCCGCCCTGCTCGGCGCGGCGCCGGCAGAGCCCAGCACCAAGTGCTGGTGCGCTGCGAGCAGAGGGCAGCGTCGGCGGCATGCCCGCCACGCAAGGCTGGGGAGGCGCGGTGTCAGCTGTGCAGCCCCTGCGCAGGGCGCGCGGCGTGGACAACGCCACGGCGCGGCGCGTGCTGGTGTACTCCTTCGGCGGCGAGGTCACCGCGGAGGTGCCGGGCGCCGACCTGCGCGGCCGCATCCAGGCCGCCGTCAACCACACGCTCGCAGCCGTGGTGCCCATGGCCGCCGAGGCCGCGCTCAGCCAGGAGGCTGTGTGAGCATGGGAGCGTGGCGGCACGTGGTGTTTCGCCAGGCGTCGGTCTCGACGCGTTTGCTGTCGGCACAAATTGCGCAGCTCCCAGTGCACCGAGGTCAGGCCCATCTGTGCTGCTCTGGTCTGGGAGCGTGCTTTGGAGTGCAGGTTGCGCAGAAGCAGGCCGGGAGCATCGGTTCAATGTTGGAAAGCTGCCAGCGTTTTCAGGCAAGGCTGGACTGATCTCAGCTCAATACCTGTAATAGAAAAAAAAATGCCATTGTTTGCACGCCGCTGCGTGGCGTGCAATGCGACTTGAAGCTTATCCCTCTGCAAACTGGCATCTGTGCAAGCCAGCGCAGGCAGTGTCACCTGCCACAGGCTCGTCCTGTGGGGCAGGCGGGCGGGCGGATGTGCCGTTTGCGTCAGGTTGATGTGCACAGGCTGCAAGCGGCAGTTTGCAGCCTGCCTAGACATCAGCAGGTGCATGTTGCAAAGCTGACATTCCAAGTGCCATAGCTGCCACTTAACGCTGCACGCTTAAGCCCTGAGAGGTTACATTTGCGGGCTCCTTCGCCTCCTGCGCATGCTCACCATGCAAGAAACACCGCACAGGGGCAGCACTCGCAGGGTACCCACGCCGTAGCTGGAACAGCTTGCGGCGACCGTGGTGCCCTACAGCAGGGTCTGCGCATGCCAGGGTACCTGCGCCGCTGCCTGGACGGCTCACGGCGGCCAATGTGCCGCATGCCAGGGTCTGGGCGAGCATGCCAGCTCGCAGGGTACCTACGCCGCTGCCAGGGCGGCTCGTGGCGACCATGGTGGCGCACAGCAGAACCTGCACGTGCATGCGAGCTCGCAGGGTACCCAGCCTGCTGCCAGAGTGGCTCGCGGCGCCCGCGCTGCAGCACAGCAGGGCCTGCGCGAGCATGCGAGCTCGCAGGGTACCCAAGCCGCTGCCTGGGTGCCTCGCGGTGACCGTGTGCGGCATGCGAGCTCGCAGGGTACCCGCGCCGCTGCCGGCGCAGCTCGCGGCGAGTGTGAGGTTGTATAGCAGGGTCCAAGCATGACGCTGACGTCGACGCCGTCGCCGCCAGTGCGGGGTGTCATGCGATTGAGGGCATGCCGCTGGGCGCGAGCCTTGCGCGCGGGCACCCAGAGGGCTGCAGGCGCCCGCGCACGAGAGGGGCGACGGGAGGCGATCAGGGACAGCGCTGGCAGCGGGGGATGCTGGGGCCAAGCACGCCGGCGGGCCGCGCACGCGAGCATGGACCTTGCTACCTTGCCTTGCCTTGCCTTCCTTGCTGGACCTGTGCAGCCTGTGCAGTGAGCGCCTTGCAAAGGTCATAAGCAGCGACCATGCTGTGTGTTGGCCTGCAGCCGACAAGCAACGCTGAATGCCAGGTCACCAGGCTCTTGCCATTGCTTTCATCTGAAGAACCGGGGACTGCAGGACTCCCTTGATTGATAGATTTAAGGAAAGGCACACAGCAGAGCAGTCGATGCAGGCGGCCTGTGACAAGGCGAGGAAGCAAGCAAGTTGACGGCCATCCTGGTAAAGGGCAAAATTTCAGGGGGCAGTCGATACTGTTGTGCACCAATGGTCGAGCCGAGACTAGGCGCCGACCGGGTTGCAGGGCCTCGGCGCCATGACAGACCCGCCCTGTAGGCAAGGGAGCAGTGCTGGCAGGTACGAAGCGTCTCTCGACGTCCGACGTCCGGGGCAAGAGCGGCCCTGGAGGCCGACCCAAGAGCGGCCTGAGCTCTTGCCGACGGACAGCAGGGGACTTGCCGGGAAAGCATGCTGGCCAGATGACCCTGTAGCCGCCCCGCAGCACAGAGGGGGGATTGGATTCCTTGGTAGGAACCAATCGAACAAATCGTGGGACGGCGGCTGAATCTCAGCGGATCGTAGCAGCAAGGCCACTCTGCCGCTTACAGTACCGCGTCGCATCCAAGTCGTCT
>JAABUV010003426.1_pt1 | contig 20224 bp, 8 predicted proteins | sample 5559971 | NCBI WGS metagenome assembly JAABUV01 (sample SAMN10711881, study PRJNA513362) | rock metagenome | isolation source: Antarctica rocks | place: Antarctica: Victoria Land, Knobhead nord | collected 2015-12-19
CAACGATCGCAGAAGATGCTCTACTTGGATCTATAGACATGTCGAATGTTGTCAACCAAAGCCAAGTCGTAACTGTCCAATTTACTCATGCCTTATCGAATGCGTCTTCACGCCGCTCGGTTTTCGCCAGGCAATCAAGCTTGTATTCTTTGACTTATTCTCGTCGAGCTATGAACTTCACTTCAAACTTGACCGTCTTTGCACTGCCTGTACCTGCCAGCGACCTACGTGGTACTTTGGAAACCGCAATCAACCACGCTGGCAAGCACTCCGCGAGCGAGCTACAAAGCAACTTCATCTCTTCCGCTAGCAACCTAAGTGTCATCATGAATTCGATAAACAAAACAGTTGATGAAAACTCGTTTAATTGGCAGGATTTCTCCAGTGTTGCATCAATCCTACTACGTGCAGTTACACAGCACCCTAATTTAAATAGAACCCTCGTCGGAATTGTGAATGATCCAAGTGGGAACCCAGTCGTTCAAGTGGCGATCCTTCCGGAATATGTCATTGTTGGTAACGATGGAAAGCCTAGTCTTCTCAATATGGACCCTTCTTTGTCTTCTGCTGCCACAGCCAATACAACCCCGTCACACTTGCCGAAGCGAGTCATACCTACTGCTCAAACTCGAATCAGTGGCACTACTTACACAACGACTTTCGCTTTAACGTTGGGAACGGCCCCGGGCGTGTTCCTCCGAACCCTAATGGCTTCTGCCATAAACATGGTAGCCATGGACCCTCGTCGACGCACCTACTCGGCTTTGGTCACTGAGAGTTTTGCGTATATGGTCCAGACCTTCGTAGCCAGTACCAACACCAGAACCAACTTCAGCCTCAGAACCGAAAATATTGTCCGATTACGACATCATGAGATGCTGGCTATCCTTAACACGATCTATCGCCTAGTGGACGCTGATGTGCTTGCGACAGCTCAGAACCTAAATCCAAGATTTTGGTCATGGTCTGGGCAGGTTATTGATCAGGCTGGCTTGGTTATCGCAAATTGGAGCCTCGGGGAGCCCAACCAAGCGTTAGGCTGTTCCTCTTTTACTGCTACTCAGGCGGATGGCAGTCTGATATATGGGTGTCTGTTTACATGACGCGCCATAGGGATAGACCTGGCGGTGGAGATCGTCGGTCAGTTCATGAGATCTTTTTAACCTCTGATTGCTCAATGTTTTTAGACCGAAAGGAGAAAAGGTTAGCGGTGTATATGGATACGCGGCCATGCGCAACCCCTTATTCGAGATTCATATGCATGACATGTCTGGATCGGCTTGTCGAAATTTCTACCATTATACATATACCTTCCAGATCGTCCGATACCTCATAAAGTAACATATTCAAGGTTTCGTTATATCTTTCTTGACTACAAAAACTCTCTATCCTTCATTCAACACATTTATCTTTCATGAAACGTTACACTGTTTTGTCAAGCTGCACATGCAAGTCTCTGTTTGTTATCCGAGATCTGTCTGTTTGGCATAGTCACATAAGAGCAAACTTCTAGCTATAACTTGTAAATATCGACAGAATTCTGCATTCTTCGCTCGTTCTTCATTTCTGCCAGTCTTATATTTTCTGTTGTATTTACCCTATTAATGAATCATTTAACATTTATGATATACGTCGGACAGAATTTAAGCGGTGTAAGATCTTGCACATGATTCACTTTAATTCTTCATGTGTTCATTGATATATAAGTGTTATAATTCACGCACCGCAAGCACCTTCAGTTTACCTAGTGTGGCTCATCATGTTATATAATTCATCCGCTTATGTGTGTGGACCAACAAGAATCATCCTTCAGTACTTGAACCGAAGATACCTCTACTCAAGCGTCTCTTTCTGCAGCAATGTCTTCAGATTCAGATAACATTAGACCATTGTCTTCATGGTCAGACTGCCTTAGAGAATCGGAGGAACAGCTTCAAGCTTTCTATTGCGACTACGGAAAGTTTGTGATGACTCTCGGACCCGGCTATCTAAGCAGGCCAAACATGCATCAGAGAGCTACGACGGTCGCAATGCATCAGATGCTGAGTACGGGCAAATATTCGGATTTAACGGTTTGCTGTGGCCTAGAGGTATTCAAGGTGCACCGGGCAATTGTATGCCCAAGGTCCAAGTTTTTTGCTGCTGCGTGCGATGGTGGTTTCCAGGTAAATCATTCCCACTGTTACACAATACTGAAAGTCCTTGATTAACGAAAGAACAGGAGGCAACGACGTCCAGGATTAATCTAAGCGATGACGACACAGCAACAGTGAAACGTATGCTGCTGTATCTCTATCTACAGGACTACGACGACACAGAACCCCAATCATCTTCTTCGTGGCCACCATCCCCAGAAACGGGTGACGAAGACGCCGAGATCCTGCTACTCCTAGGCGACGACGGCGAAATGAAAGAGGAGGATCTCGAGGACAAAGAGGTCAAAACCAAACGTTTGGCAAACGAATCACACCCCAAACTTCTCGCCAACATCTCCGTCTATGCCACAGCGGACAAGTACGACATCCCCGCACTGAAGGACCTCGCAGAGGACAAATTCAAGGCTCTGGCCCTGGGGGTATGGCCGCACAAGGATTTCTCGACCGTGATCCACGAAGTGTTTGAGTCGACGCCAAGCAGCGATGACGGGCTCCGAGCAATTGTCACAAAGGTGTGTATCAAACACATCACCGATATGCTGAACGAAGATCAATACACCACAATCCTGCAAACCACACCCCCCCTCACCTTCGCCCTAATGCAGCATATCAAAACCACCAGCGCCGAAACCCAAGCCCAACAACTATCCCAAAACGACACACAAATCACCAACCTACTACAACAGCAAAACGACCGTCTTGACATTTGGGCTCAGAACGCGAGGGCGTTGATTATCAGTGCCAAAGCCGTCAGAAATTGCGTTGGGTGTGGTCGAAGCGAGTTAGAATTTGTGCGGGTGCAGCATGAGCGGGAGCTGAGGGGGGTGCTGAGGTGTGTGTGGTGTGAGGAGGAATATGTTCTGGATGCGGGGTCAGGGCGAGGGACTGTCATCGAGGAGGTTGACTAGGTATTGGGGGAAAAGGGGGTAGGGGTGTGAGACTGGGTTGTTGGTGATCGAAATCTGATCGGGGTGTGACGGAGCCGGAGTGCGGCTTTTCCATCGTTCAAGAATAAGAAGACGTTGGATACGGAGTATGAAATGAAAAACGCTGAAAAACGCGAGAAATTATATACCTATATTACCATACCACCCCTACCTTCCCACACCATCCAACACCCTCCTCCACCTTTCCACCCCCCTTCATCAAATCCACCCCCCCAAAACCAACAACAAGCCCACTCCCACCACCTCCAAACCCCCAATCCCCAGGAAAAACGCACAGATACCTCCACCTTCCCCACCCATCTAACCTAAACACCCCCCCCCCAAAAACATCAAATCCACCTCATCAACAACACCAATATCTCAAACCCACAAACTCACAAAACCCAAAACCACCAGCTTCCAACCCCTTAAGACCTTGTCTATATCTACAACTTCCCCCAAAAGAAGAAAAGGTTGTACTATATATATACCAAGCTTCAACGCAAAACGATATCTAAACCTCCTAAATTGATCTATAGCAAGCTTTTCTTTCTAAAGTGAAAGGACTTGGGAAGGTGCGTGGTAAGCGGATCTGTGGGGGATGGAGTGGAATGGAATGGAATGGCAGGATAAATACATGATCGAGGTTTTCTGGGATGGGGGGTTGAGGATTGGACGAGGATACTGTAGGAGATGAAAGGGGTAGTGATGAAGCTGGATTGTTAGCTCTGCGGGATGGCTTGAGGGACGCTATTGTATATAGGCTACTGTACATGCGAACCTACAGTAGCGCATTGATTACCTCAATCACAAGTCCAGTTGCCGAAACTCTGGGACAACTACAACTACAGTAGCACACCAGAAACCCAATGGCTTTGAGAGATCCTCATATTCCACCCCGTCCTCCACCCCTTCAACCCGGTCTTGCGTAGTGCTTTGCTTTGCTTCGTACGATAAGGCATAGGATGCTTAACGATTAAAGAATCTATTCTGATTACTATCTACTCTTTCAGTCAAAGCACTCAATGAAGTGCAAAGCTGCTACGTCATATGTACAAGGAGCAGCCCATCTATCGAATCTAAGGTAACCTTGGAGTCAAAAGCCATCTTGGAACGCCTTGCAATAAGAACATCTATCACAATCAACAGCATGCTCTAAACAGCCTGCGCAATAGGCGTATCACCCCTTCCCTCGTCGTTATACTTGTCCCAGTTCGCAAGCACATTCCCGATCCTCGGGCTATTCGTTAATTTGTACACCTCCTCAAAGTATTCCTTTGTAATCTCAAACGGCTTTGCGGTGACATTGGGTATGTACTTCCCGACCAACTTGCTAGGATCGATTGTCGTCTTGTTGATCTTCTTGAGCAAGAAGCTACGGAAGGGCTTGACACCGGAGCGTAGGAAAGTGCTGTGGAAAGGCACGTCGATACCTTTAAGAGGTATGGTGGCGAAACCACGCTGCAAGTCGATGGGCTTAGGCTTGGCTTCTGTTTGCTTGGCGCATCCGCGAATGATTTCGACGAGGTGAGCTTTGACGTCTTCCAATGAGAGTTTCTGCATGAGTGATTGTATGTCAACTTTCTGGGCCTTGAGGTAGTTGGTGACACCTGTAAGACAATCTAGCGCGCGGAGCTAAAGTAACATCAGTCGTTACCCAAAGGACGTGAGCAAGGAACTATATACATCACCGGCACAAACGTATTGCATGTTAGCAACATTATAGTTCACAATCTCCAGCAACCAATTGGTCTCCTCCGCAACGTTCTCGACCACATATTGCAGAGCCTGCTCGTTGAAGGTCTTCGATATTCGGCTTGGGTTGACGGCACACATGGAGTAGTTGGAGCGACCCGTCTCATCACGATCTACTGCGACTTGCATTGTAAGACCGCGGTAGAAGACAACAGATACCAAGCTCTCGATTGGCATCACCTCAGCAAGTGCTGCCAAGGCAGAGTATTCTCCCAATGAGTGACCAGCGAAACTACTATCTCTCTGCACTAGACCTTTGGACCTCATGTCCTCGAAACTGGCCTTTTCCATGAGGGTCAATGCAGGTTGAGTAAATTGGGTCGCGGAAAGCAGACCCGTTGGTGAGCGGTAGGTGTATGACGTAGTATTTTCGTCGACCTCCTTGAATATCTTCTCAGACTTGATAGAGCCATCGGCGTTCACAGACTCGAATGTCATTGACATGTAGTTTTCTCGGATAGCTTTTCCTCGAGGCCCACCAAAGTGAATTGTCAATTCCTGAGGGTTGTTTTTGACAATATTTGTGATGGAGAAGCCATAGTTCTCCATGAAATGCGCATCAGCACGCTCCCAAACCTCCCTAGCCACTGGACTGCTTGCGTATAGCTTCATACCCATACCCTGCTCTTGTGATCCTTGTCCGGTGAAGACGTAAGCAGAGACGGGCTGCTCAACCTCTGCTTCGCCGAGCAACACCTTCTCTTCCGTGTCCTTGTTGCTCGCTTCGACTTTGATAATTTTGCGGCCAGATACCATACCAATATGTTGGAGCTTGACCTCGATATCGTCGTTGGGTAAGACCATACCGACCAGATTGCAATGAAAGCTTCGAACGCGACCGACATTATTTTCTGCAGCCCAGGTCTCTACTAGACTCCTTACGGCGGCGCTAGAATACATGCCATGGGTTATCGTACCTGGCAGATTTGCATAACTGGAGAAGACGCGTGACACATGAATAGGGTTGAAGTCCCCAGAGACACGAGCATACGTCTCATTGGAAGAGGGGCTTCTCAGTACCAAGGGAGTCTTGCCACTTAGTGGGATTGGATTCTCAAAATTAACTGGTTGCTCAATTGAGGATCCGTATCTCTGCAAATAGTCTATGACTGGATTACCGCGGGACACACCAGCATCGTAGTCGACTGACGCGACTTGGACAACCTCTTTCGTTGGTAGCTCCATCAGGACTTGGCCAATGGTTTGGACATGGCTGAATGTTGTCTTGTCCTTGAAATGCACCAAACTTTGTAGGCGGAAAATCAAGGTCTTGTTAAGGAGCTCAATATCTTGTTCGTCCATGTTGAACCACTCTTTGGAACGGAGGACAGCAACGTCCTTTGATGAACCGAGATGTAGTTGCATGGGTGTTTCGGCTTTACGCTGGAAGGTGCTCTCAAAGTCCAAGTATGCACCTCGGTACAAGAATTGAGATGTTACCTCCATAACGGGCTTACCCTGCCGCGTAATAACCCCACAGACTTCGACCATCTTTCCCGAATCTTGATTCAGGACTGCATTAATCTGGGCGGTCGTGTCAACAACATCCCCCTTCTTCAGAGGCTCGGCACCAGGAAGCATGCGGAAACCGTTCGACAAATGTACTAGCTTCAAAAGATCGCCATCGATCGACCGTGGGAATATTGGTTTGGTGATGGCTTTCCAGCCTACAACAATGGCAAAATCCATAGGTGCAAAGACTTCCTTACCAGGTCGTTCGACGAAGGCTTCGCCTGTGTTTCCTACGGCATGTACAAAGTCTGCAATGGCTTGACTGGTGACGGTTGCCTGTCCACCCTCGAACTTACTGGTCGCTGGTGTATCGAAAGGTACTTGCTCATCTCCAAACCATACGCGGTAGTAAAACTCTTTAATGTGATCATTGCGGCCCTGCATGACTTCCCTAATTGGTGCATAGCCCGCTTCGGGATGATACGTAAATTTCAATGGTAATGAAACAGCCTTGCCTTCGGCAGTTCTTTCTTCCCAAAGGTTGACGATAATTTCGTTCTTGGCAGTCATGCTTACATCAACTGTCTTTATCATCTTGCCAGACGACGAAGGCTCCTCGATGGAAATCGCAGTCTTGGAAGGCTGCCTTGGGTGTAGTATCTTCACTAACATGCCCTTGTGAGGAGAGAATATTCTCTTTAGTGGATTGGTCTGGAATTTCTGTCCTTGAATGAACACCTCTGCAGAAAAAAGGGCATATCTCCAGCAATATGACTTGCCAGCGAGCAGATGCAGCCAAGCCTCCAATTCTGGGAGTGGGGCATTTGGGCCGGAAGACACGCGGTAGGTCACTCGTCCCACTTCTTCGGCAGTGGTCACGCCGTCCGTATCAGAAGTGTCCTTGGTGTCAAGAAGTAGTTGTCCCCCAAAGTATTCGGTTACGGGAATCGCGGATTCTCGGTCTTGATAAACGTCGTGGGTCAGACCCTTAATATGGTCATTATGGATCCCGTCGAGAATTTCCTTGATTGGTTCGTCGATCGTATTGGAGTACTTGACAGCTGCTGGGCCTTGAAGGATGCAAATTCTACCTACATCTTGGTCCACTACAGCCTCGAGGTCCTCGGATTGCCAGAGAGAGTCTTTCTTGAAGTAAAGTTCGAAGTTCTCGTCCAGCGAAGGAACAAACGGTACGGGCTTCTGTCCACGACGTTGACACAAAAGTAAAAAGTGCTGTACATCTTGAGCACTAATAAGCTGCTCGTTAGCTCGAGGGTATGTGTTGAGGACCTTGTCAACGACCGCATATGGCTCGTCAAGCTCGGAATAGCTCTGAATTAAGGAGGGTTTTCCTGGAGTTAGGGTGAACCTCTCCTCAAGTCGGCGAATAAAATCCCCAGTCAGACGCTCCAATGACTGGTCAATCCAGCGAGACTCATGCTTAACAAACATGAGATCCACCATACGACGTACGATCTCGCCGTAGGTCATATCCTCGAGATCTACAACCGCGCCAGCTGCGTTGCGACCGAACCATACCTTCTGAAAGTCATCGTTGAGCTTCTTGATTATGTAGTCTCGCTGCTTCTTCAGCTCTGGCACGCGCTTGGCCTTATCTAAGGTGAAAATCTTCTGATCCATCTCAGACCAGAATTTTACTCCGCGCGTTGCAAGCTTGTGAATTGGTTCGCCCATCTCAGACCGCACGGTTATGACCCCGCCGGCTGGACCTTTGTAAGTCTTCTCCCATTCGCTGTCATCTAGACCTTCTGCCTCAGCGATGGCTATCTTTGCATTCTTGGATGTCTTGGCTTCCTTGGCCGTCATCATTCGACTTCCGAAAAGACATCCATCAAAAGGCATCGGTGGATAGCCGAATCTTCGAGACCATGCCCCAGTCATGTACGGGTACGTATCTTGAGAACCGCCGAAACCACTTCCTGCAATCAAGATAAGGTTGTCGCACCTTCGGAGCCTGCCGTACATCTGTAGGATCGGTTGGTGGAAATCTTCAAACGAATGATGACCACCACCGCGGCCTCCAGTCCACTGGAGTACGACCGGAAATTGAGGGTTCGCCTGCGCAATATTAATGACCTGCTGTATAGCTTCTACTGAGCCGGGCTTGAATGCGATATGCTTAATTCCCAGAGTCTCGATATACTCATTGGCAATTTCGATTGATGGAACACCTGCGCCAATAGTAAGGCCTTCAATGGGAACACCATCCGCGCGAAGTTGACCGATAAGAGGGATTTGCCATGCCATCGCTCGAGGGTTCACATAAATGAGATTGACCGTAATACCACGGCCTGAGGGAATATTATTCTGGATCTTGACCAAAGCCTCGGTCATGGTCTTGGCATTGTAGTAGCCGCCACCGGCAAGCTCGATTTGGTAGCCAGCGTTCATGGTGGCGGCAACAAAATCCCAGGGTACCGTGCAAGGTGTCATCCCGGCCACCATGACCGGCGGAAGTCCCAGGAGTCGACTCATCTTGGTATCCACGAAGGTTTGGCCAACCGAGGTCTTTACGAGCTTTGGGCCATGTTCCTTGACCCAATCTACTGCGTACTTGACGGCATGCTCCTCGTCACGGTCAAAGAGCTCAGTCTTGTAGCCAACTTCTGCGTTTGTGCCATCCATCGTACCCCCAAGAATAACTCGAACACCAGTACCTTCCTTACTTCTGTTTGTTAGAACACCTAAGCCAGAAATTCCGCCCGGACCGAAATCGACGATGTGGGTAGCTTGTGGGAAGACGGTCGCTTGTTCCCAATTCACGTGTTCTTGAGTTATCATTCGCACTAGCATTGGTACAACGTTGCTGCTGCCTTCCTTGCTGATGTCCAACCCGGTGTCGGTATGGAAGACCGGTATGGCGAGGCTCGATGCAGAAAGTTTGACGTCTCTGAGATCTTCTTCAATGATCTGATAGGCTTCACTGAGATATTTGCTATGAAATGGAGCAGTGATTGGCAGAAACCTATTGACGAATCGGACTTTTCGGTCTGTGAACGGTATACGAGTTTGATCAAGGCCAGTGGGTGCTTTGACCTTGCGCAGCCGTAAATTGAGACCATAGAGTGAAATTGGAGGACCTGTCACGACGCAATTGCGGGCACTGTTTATCAGCGAGATAGCGATGTGGCGATCTTTAGGTAAATGATGATTGGTGGTGTCAATGTGCTCTTGCAGTGCTGCTCTTGGCAGATCTCGGACAGATAGCATGGGAGTCGGAGTCCCCTCGCCGTTCTCTAGAGAATCTTGCAATATTGACGGAGCTAGGGAAGTCCGGGGATACGCTTGTTGACTTCGCGATCCTATCCAGAAAAGCATCTTGAGAGCATCTTTCGCAAGCTTGTTGAATGACTCCCACGAATCAGCAGCTGCTATTGCTGTAGCCATTACGATGCCTTGAGAGTGGCCAGTGGTGCCGCTGAAATGTTCCCTTGCATCTCCCGGCGTTTGACCTAATGTTTTGCACATTACGGTGTAATGAGCTAGCTGAACAAGCCCAATCAAGGGGAAGCTAACTGGCGCAGAAACCAGGTAGTCAGTATCTGGTTGGGCGTCCTTATTATGAAGCCACCGCATTACATCCAACCCTTTAGAGTATAGCTTGTCCGCTCGTGGATCTCTTGCCAGCGATTGGAGAAGTTCTGAAGAACTTGAGACGAGCTGCTCAACAAATGAAGGGTAGGTTTTATATATCTCCCGCAGCTCTTCGAAGTATTCCTCGATGTTTCCCTGACCACCAAAGATCGCATATAAGCTAGCTGATTCATCTTCCACGGCTCGGAAAAGTGCTGATGAGTGAGGCTTTATCACCCGATTTGCGGAAGCTCGTGCCGCAAAGTACGATTGCACCACAGCAAGCTTCTTCGGTGGGATACCAGGTAAAGATGCTGCCAAAGCATGTACATCGTTACCTTGGAGAAATGCCCGCTCAAACTCGTTCAACACAAGCTTGAGAACCTCACCGTAGCTGCCTTGGGCATCATCTTCACCTTCGACTTCGTATGCAACGTAGCCAAGGTAGCGCGCGACTAGCTCTGGTACTGATGAAGGCTCATCGTCTTGTGCAAGCTCATCTGTCGGTGATGGTAGTGTTGCGTTAAACCTTTCTTTTAATTGAGAGGCGTGGAAATGCTGTGCTGTTGGTATGAGGAGGGTGTGCTCGAGCGAGCCATGTGAGAGAAAGAGCGGTCGAAGTGAGGACGATGATCGGGGGGTGGATACGCCCGTTTGGGGACCAGTACCCGCACCGTACATACTGGTTAACGGAGGGGACGAAATGAGAAGTATGGTGACAGCAACCTGGTCTCCCAAGCGATGTGTTAGCTACAAGCTTCGTGAAAGAAGATTCGTAACTGATTTGGGGCCCGACGCAGAGCTGTCAATGGTGTGAGAGACATGGAATTCATACCACAGATTTATTCCAAACCGAGGGCCAATCTGATGATTAAACGGAGCTGTCAGAGGGCATATGAGCAAGTTCGTAAATACGTCAATTGGTTGAGGAGGAAAGAGGCAATGGATAGCAGCACACCAACGATGGGCGCACTCTTGACTTAGAAGTGTTGGATGCTTTGTGAATTTTTACTTACCCACGCCCCAAGTGAAGATGGGATCTCGGACTTCAACGGATTCGGCGTATCGTGATAACACTATCCGTGTGTCGTATGTCGTACGGAAAAAGGCTAAGTACCCCCTGTCATTCCAACAATGCGTTGAGACTGCACTTGCCCTGAAACTGCCGGCAGCGCTGACAAAATCGATGGGTTATCCAGCGATATCCCTGACTAAATCTGAATGCGACTCTCAAAGTGATAATCGTTTGTTTAAACATTCGAAATCGCTATTGAATGTTCTGACATCTCCATGTAGATAGTGAGATACTTCGACTATAGAAGGTAAAAAAGGGGGCAAAGTTCTTCAGAGCTCACCTGCAGTGTCCCATTTATTTTTCGGGTTCGCCTTGAGACCCTTGCAGGCTGGGGAACGCTAGGTCCAACAAATGACGATCTCGCCTGAATAAATACCTGTAACATACAGTGGTACACGTACGGAGTACGGAGGCCGACACTGAAAGCCCTGCCCAGCGCTAGTAAGCGATACGGCTAAGAGCAGCAGCGTGATAAATGACAGGTGATGCAAAAGCGACTCAATTTTCTTAATTTTGATACGGTTATGAATCAATGATTGAGCTGTAGACATTGAAACTACCTAGCTGGAAGTCCTGTCGAGGGCGCACTGAGCGCACACAGCGATTGTAATCTACCGTATGTTTTGATATTCTTAGCGTGGGGCAGGACTTTCGGTGTCACCCTCCGTACCGACCGAGGACACAGCAATACACTAGCGCAGAAGAGCTTTCCGCATTATCAGATAACCCCCCAACACACTAGTTCTGTGTGCTTCGTCCATTAACGCGAGATAGGGCTGGTGTAAATGGTCGTTCATATCTTGGTCGCACCTGTCTTTCTCTCCCTCACACCAATCTCCACTTTAGTCCTAGTGATTAGCACCTGCTGGGGCTCTTGATCGCTCCTTCACCACGAATCTCGACTACAGTCACCGCACTTCCTCATATACACCTTCTACGTACAACATCCCGTCCGCAGGACGTTAAATCACATCCCCATGACTCCCGAAGTTGAGCAAGAGTTGGCACATACGCTTTTAGTCGAACTTCTCGCCTATCAATTCGCAAGTCCGGTCCGTTGGATCGAAACGCAAGATGTTATCCTCGCGGAAAAGGTCACGGAACGCATAGTCGAGATTGGCCCTGCTGATACTCTTGGTGGTATGGCCAAGAGAACTCTGGCGTCCAAATACGAAGCCTATGATGCTGCTAAATCCGTTCAGCGGCAAATACTGTGCTACAACAAGGACGCTAAGGAGATCTACTACGATGTTGATCCAGCCGTGGACGAACCTGAGCCCGCAGCTGGTGGAGGAGCGGCATCTGCGCCGAGCCCATCCTCAGCACCCTTATCAAGTTCTGCCCCACAAGCAGCGGCTGCCCCACCGCCTCCGAGTGCAGGGCCTGCAGCAGCTGTCGCTGATGCTCCTGTCTCAGCTGTGGATATTGTCAGGACTTTAATTGCCCAGAAGCTGAAGAAGCCTCTGACCGATATTCCCCTAAGCAAGGCGATAAAAGATCTTGTTGGTGGTCAGTAGAACTCCTTGCTCTTGATAATTCTAATTTCAACTAACCTCTAATATAATATAGGCAAATCAACGCTACAAAATGAAATCCTTGGAGATCTTGGCAAAGAATTCGGATCCACACCCGAGAAACCAGAAGACACACCACTCGATGAGCTTGGGGCTTCGATGCAGGCTACTTTCAACGGGCAACTGGGCAAGCAATCATCTTCGTTGGTCGCTCGACTAGTCTCGTCAAAAATGCCGGGCGGATTCAATATCACGGCCGTCCGGAAATACCTTGAGACAAGGTGGGGGCTTGGGTCAGGGCGACAAGATGGTGTGTTGCTTCTTGCACTTACTTTGGAACCTGCCTCTCGTCTGGGTTCAGAAAATGATGCAAAGGCGTTCCTTGACGACGTCTCCAATAAATACGCGGCGACTGCTGGTATAAGTCTCTCGTCACCTGCAGCTGGTGGCGATGGCGGCGCAGCTGGCGGAGGCATGATGATGGACCCAGCCGCAATCGACGCACTAACCAAAGATCAAAAGGCTCTTTTCAAGCAACAGTTGGAGCTCTTTGCGCGGTACCTGAAAATCGACCTGCGGGCTGGCGACAAGGCTTTTGTTGGATCGCAAGAATCCCAGAAGGTGCTTCAGGCACAACTGGACCTTTGGAACACCGAACATGGTGAAATTTATGCGAGCGGCATTGAGCCCGCTTTTGTTCAGTCTAAAGCTAGAGTGTACGACTCGGCATGGAATTGGGCGCGCCAGGACGTGCTATCCATGTACTATGACATTATCTTTGGTCGTCTGAAAGCTGTCGATCGCGAGATCGTTAGTCGGTGTATTCGCATTATGAACCGATCAAACCCTCTGCTTCTGGATTTTATGCAATATCATATGGATGTCTGCCCCACCGAACGAGGGGAAACATATCAACTAGCTAAAGAACTAGGAGAGCAGTTAATTGAGAACTGCAAAGATGTCATTGAAGAAGCTCCGGTATACAAAGACGTCGGGGTACCAACCGGCCCACAGACCACCGTTGACGCCAGAGGAAATCTCGATTACAAAGAAATACCCCGGACAAGTGCTCGTAAGCTCGAGCACTATGTTCGTGAAATGGCGGATGGCGGCAAGATTTCAGAATATGGTAACCGTATCAAAGTACAAAACGATCTTAGCCGTATCTACAAGCTCATCAAGCAGCAACACAAGCTTTCAAAATCTTCTCACCTACAAATCAAGTCGCTTTACGAAAATGTCATTCGCTCGCTTGCCATGAACGAGGGTCAGATAATGCCACTCGAAAATGGTAGACCAATGAATGGACATGCGAAGAAGGGCGGCAAGAATGGGTCGCGGCCACACATGAACGGTCATGTCAAGCAAGGCAAGGTCGAAACCATCCCCTTCTTGCATCTCAAGAGAAAAGACGAACATGGCTGGGAGTACAGCAAGAGACTTACCGGTCTCTACTTGGACGGCTTAGAGCAAGCTGCAAAATCTGGCGTTACTTTCCAAGGCAAAAATGCGTTGATGACGGGCGCGGGTGCTGGCTCTATTGGTGCTGAGGTCCTACAAGGCCTAATCAGTGGCGGTGCTAGAGTCGTCGTTACAACCAGCCGTTTCTCACGAGAAGTCACCGAGTATTATCAATCCATGTATGCCCGATACGGCGCACGAGGCTCTCAGCTCGTTGTTGTTCCTTTCAATGGAGGCAGCAAGCAGGATGTCGAGGCCACCATCGAGTATATTTACGATACCAAGAAAGGCTGTCTAGGATGGGACCTTGACTACGTTATTCCATTCGCAGCAATCCCCGAGAACGGCCGCGAAATTGACAGCATAGATTCAAAGTCCGAACTGGCACATCGTATCATGTTGACGAATGTCCTGAGACTTCTAGGTTGTATCAAAACACAAAAGCAGCAACGTGGCTTTGAAACCAGACCTGCACAAGTCATATTACCACTTTCACCAAATCACGGCACATTCGGTAACGACGGCCTGTATTCAGAGTCTAAATTAGCCCTTGAGGCCCTATTCAATCGATGGCACTCCGAGAGCTGGGGCAATTTCTTAACAATTTGTGGAGCGGTCATCGGCTGGACACGTGGTACCGGACTCATGGCCGGCAATAATGTGGTGGCCGAGGGTGTCGAGCGTTACGGTGTTCGTACCTTTTCCCAGCAAGAGATGGCTTTCAATCTGCTAGGGCTCATGGCACCAACAATCGTCAACCTCTGTCAAATCGAGCCAGTATTCGCTGATTTGAACGGCGGTCTTCAATTCATACCTGACCTCAAAGATTTAATGACCAACTTGCGCAAGGAGATCATGGAATCTAGTGAAGTACGAAAAGCAGTGACTAAGGAGACTGCAATCGAGAATAAAATCGTCAATGGAGAGGAGAGCGAAGCTCTTTACAAGAAGGTTACCATTGATCCCCGGGCCAACATCAAATATCAATTCCCTGACTTGCCAGACTGGAAGAATGATGTTGAGCCTCTCAACGCCAACCTCAAAGGTATGGTAGATCTGGACAAGGTTGTCGTCGTTACAGGCTTTTCCGAGGTTGGCCCTTGGGGTAATTCTCGAACTCGGTGGGAAATGGAAGCCTACGGGAAGTTCTCTCTGGAAGGTTGTGTCGAGATGGCCTGGGTCATGGGTCTCATCAAGAACCACAATGGACCGTTGAAGGGCAAGTCATACTCAGGCTGGATTGACGCCAAGACCAACGAGCCAGTGGATGACAAGGATATCAAGGGCAAGTACGAGAAGTATATCCTAGAGCATTCTGGTATACGTCTCATTGAACCCGAGCTGTTCAACGGCTATGACCCCAATAAGAAACAGCTGATGCAAGAGATCATCATCGAAGAAGATCTAGATCCATTTGAATCTTCGAAAGAAACAGCATTGGAATTCAAGCGTGAGCATGGCGACAAGGTCGAAATATTCGAAATCTCCGATTCAGGCGAATACACAGTGCGTCTAAAGAAGGGCGCGATGCTGCTCATCCCCAAGGCCTTGAAGTTCGACCGTCTCGTTGCTGGTCAGATACCTACTGGATGGAATGCCAAGACCTACGGTATTCCCGACGATATCATTTCGCAAGTAGACCCTGTCACTCTCTACGTTCTCGTCTGCACAGTGGAGTCTCTTCTCGCCTCTGGTATCACCGATCCGTACGAGTTCTACCAGTATGTACATATCTCGGAAGTAGGCAATTGCATAGGCTCCGGTATTGGAGGAACTACAGCTCTACACGGGATGTATAAAGATCGCTTCTTAGATAGGCCACTTCAGAAAGACATTTTGCAGGAATCTTTCATCAATACCATGAGCGCTTGGGTCAATATGTTGCTCATTTCTTCGACTGGTCCAATTAAGACGCCTGTTGGTGCTTGCGCTACGGCTGTGGAGTCAATTGACATTGGCTACGAGACTATCTTGGAAGGTAAGGCTCGGGTTTGTTTGGTTGGAGGTTTTGATGACTTTCAGGAAGAAGGCTCGTATGAGTTTGCCAACATGAAAGCAACGAGCAATGCGGAGGATGAATTTGCACATGGGAGAACGCCAAGGGAAATGTCTCGGCCCACCACCACAACTAGGAATGGCTTCATGGAGTCCCAAGGATGTGGTATGCAAGTCATTATGACTGCTCAACTTGCTCTCGACATGGGTGTACCGATTTACGGTATTCTTGGCATGACTGCTACTGCCACTGATAAGATTGGCCGATCGGTTCCTGCTCCTGGCCAAGGTGTCTTAACCACTGCGCGAGAAACCCCTTCGAAGTTTCCATCACCTCTCCTAGACATCAAGTACCGCAAGCGACAACTTGACATGCGGAAAGCCCAGATTAAAGAATGGCATGAGTCAGAGTTGCTGTATTTGCAGGAAGAAGTGGCTGCTATGAAATCCCAGGGAAGCGACTTCGATGAGTCTGAGTACATGCAAGACCGCGCTGGACACATTTCCAGAGAGGCCACCCGCCAGGAGAAAGATGCAACGAACGCTTTAGGAAATAACTTTTGGAAACAGGATCCACGTATCGCACCGCTTAGAGGAGCTCTTGCTACATGGGGTCTTACAATTGATGATCTAGGCGTAGCGTCCTTCCACGGCACATCAACTGTTGCAAACGACAAGAACGAGTCCGACGTCATCTGCCAACAAATGAAGCATCTCGGCCGCAAGAAAGGAAATGCCTTGCTGGGTATCTTCCAGAAATACCTCACTGGCCATCCTAAGGGCGCGGCCGGTGCCTGGATGTTCAACGGCTGCCTCCAAGTCCTCAACAGTGGTCTTGTTCCCGGCAACCGCAACGCCGACAACGTTGACAAAGTCATGGAGAAATTTGACTACATCGTTTATCCCAGCCACTCCATTCAAACCGACGGTGTCAAAGCCTTCTCCGTCACTTCCTTTGGCTTTGGCCAAAAGGGTGCTCAAGCCATTGGTATACATCCAAAATACCTATTCGCTACTCTCGACCCCGCGCAATACCAGACCTACAAATTGAAGGTACAGGCAAGACAGAAGAAGGCGTATCGCTACTTCCACAACGGTCTCATTACCAACACTTTATTCGTAGCCAAAACACACTCCCCATACCCCGATACACTCCAATCCCAAGTCTTCCTCGATCCCACATCCCGTGTTTCCCTGGACAAAAAGTCCTCCGAGCTCACATACCCTTCCACCGCTCCCGCGCACCCCATCAATGTATCCACCACCGAGCATACAAAGGAAATGGTTGAATCCCTTGCCCGCGCCACCGCCACTGCAAACAGCAAAATTGGCGTCGACGTTGAGAGTGTGGAGAGTATCAATATCGATAACGAAACATTCATTAAGAGAAACTTCACCCACAATGAACAAGCGTACTGCCGCAAATCTCCCAATGCGCAAGCCAGTTTTGCAGGGAGGTGGTCAGCAAAGGAGGCTGTGTTTAAGAGTTTGGGCGTCGAGGGGAAAGGCGCCGGGGCCGGATTGAGAAGCATCGAGATTACGGCCGATGGAAACGGTGCACCCGTAGTCACAGTAAGTTGAAATATCCCGAAAACTTGCAAAAGGAGAAGGCTAATCATGCACATAGCTCCACGGAGACGCGAGAGAAGCAGCCGACAAAGCCGGCGTGAAGAGTGTGGACGTTAGTATCAGTCATAGCGACGTGCAGGCTATTGCTATTGCTGTGAGTAAGTTCTGAGGCCAGGCGGACGAGGTTTTGCAAGACTGCGCTTGTGTAGTATATCGAGGGAGTGTGCGAAGGAATTTCCACTACATGTCTTAAACCGAGCTGCGATATCGGATTTGCAGTGCCTCCATTACTTTTCTCTCCTATTCTTGGTGGAAGAGCCAAGGCGCAGGGGGGTGTAATAAGAGAGAGCTGGGGGGCTTTGTTGTACATAGTTATCCCGAGGGAGGACATACACCAATAGAGATATTAGATGGTATTTTACTTGGAGAACTTGTTTTCTGTATTCAGGTGTTGTGTCTACTTTGTGAGTATAATTCATGATGATTGGACAATCGGAGCGGGAACAATTCGGGCATGCGTACGTCGTAGTTGCACTCAACTATATATATCCTGATGACTATTCCCGTTGGGCTTGATACAAAGACCCCGATCATACTGTAAGAACCAAGATCCCACATGAAAACCCCCCCCTAGAGTCCACTAGTCAGTCAGTCAGTCAGTCAGTCCCCCACCCCCTTCCCAGCTACTGTATCCTTCTTTGATTTTTGCTAATCTCGTTTGATCGTTTCAGCGATCTAGACCCCGTTCAAGTTCCAAGTTGCAAGTTGCAGGTTGCAGGTTGCAAGCTAAGCCCTCGTCGTCTGTTAAATTCTTCCTCGGCTCTTAGACTTCTTCTTGTACTGCTACTAACGCGAGTATTACATTTATACCTATACCCACATCACATCCACATCACATCACATCCACATCACATCCACATCCCCAAACAAAACCAAAATCCCCTCCCCCTTATCCCTGTCCCTACCTGCCCCTTGATAGACCCAGACCCATCCGTTATATATAAAGGCAAAGATGCCCAAGCAGTCACTATACGGTAGCTGAGTTGAAGGGAGGGGGGATTTGCTAGGAAAGTGGATGGGGTTGAAGGGATGGTGAGGGGGGATGTTGATGAAGGAAGGGGGGAGGAGAGGGTTGCGGATGTTGTAAATGAGTGGTTTGGGTGGTTTTTGGTGAGTTTGCTGATGGTTTTGGGGGAGGGCGGGTGAGATTGCCTTTGGCGGCGCTTTCAGGGCTCGCTCATCTTGGGGGATGTCTATTAAAAAGAGGCGATAGTAGATAGATGGCCGGAGCCGCGGATAAATGTCGCGATAAAGTTCGGCGGCGTAGTAGGTTGAGATGTGGATGGAAAGAGGCCAGAAACCGTAGTTGCGTATTCTGCGGAAAAAGCTGCATCGGGAGCATCATCACAATTTAACCCTCCCCCACCGGCTTCTCAGTCTCTCCTCCATACTTTTTCATCCACCACTCCCTCAACCCCTGCACATCATACCCCTCCGGCTCCACAACATACCACCCCTCGCGACACATTTTCGGATACGCATTCAGCATCCCCCCTTCCCACTCATGGCTCGTCAAACCCCGAAACAGCATCACGGTGCCCACCTCTGGCTTAAACTTCTCTGGCTCCACGAAGACGCTCAGCAGGACCTTTTTGTCGGTGCTGGGGTCGACGATGCGGAGGTCGCGTTTTGGGGGGAGGCGTGGGGGTTTGGTGATGTTGGGGGAGACGGAGTGGATGAGGGCGAGGATGGAGAAGGTGGTTGTGCGGAGATGGTGGTGGGCGATATAGGAGAGGGGCACGAGGGGGTGTTGGAGCGGGGGCAGGGAATTTGAAGTGGGTTGGAGGAAGGTGAGGGTGAGGGCTTGAGTTGAGGTAGTATGGGTGGTCAGGTTTTCCTGTTTGGTGCGGTTCTTTAGGGGTGGTTCGGCTGAACTTCGCTCTCTTTCAAGAGGAGTTCGGTGACGCTCTGGTGAAGGGGCTGTAGGTCGAACTCTTGCGGCATGAGTAAAGGCGGGGTTTCGATGCTCATTTTGGCCATCTGCAGGCATATCATCGGACTCTTTCGGTCGTGGCTGGGATTGAGTTCGTCGACGCTTCGAAGGGGTGGTAGGTAACGACTCGGACAGGAAGGATGAGCGCTGACTGCTAGAAGCCGTTGAGATTTTATCGCTAGGCCCCTCTAATTCCTGCGCGAGCTTAGCTGCTGAGCTCCATCTGGAAGCCAGGTTAGGATTCTCTTCGAGGGGCGTTTCTCTTTTTCTCTTATTAGGAGCGGAGTTGACAGAAGGCGGTATAGGTACTAATGAAACCTCCTCGACTGGATCGTTTTCATTGTCAGTCTCACTAGAGAATGTAACTCCAACGTCGTCATTTCGTTCATCCTCGCTACATTTGAGAGATAGCGGATGTTTATCCTCTCGGCGAATTGCAAACTTAGGGCTCCCGTCTCTAGAATATGAAATATACTGGTAGTAGTGCTCTATCGTCACATTTTCTCTTTCCTCTTCTCCTATAGAATAGAAATCATCGATGACGATGTATCTGTAATACCATCAGATGTGTGTACCAGCAGCTGAAACATCCCTCAATTATGTACATTGCAGTTCCTCCTCCTACTAACTTCTTGGCTTTTGCCAGATGATACTCTTTGAGGACAACATAGGAGCCTTCGCCAATACCAAAATTGGTAATTGTCTTGTGAATCCTACGCTTCAGCAATGCTGAA
>JAABUV010003428.1_pt1 | contig 20221 bp, 31 predicted proteins | sample 5559971 | NCBI WGS metagenome assembly JAABUV01 (sample SAMN10711881, study PRJNA513362) | rock metagenome | isolation source: Antarctica rocks | place: Antarctica: Victoria Land, Knobhead nord | collected 2015-12-19
GGCGCGCTTGCCGATTGACGCGTGCCAGCATGGCCTGCGGCACAGGTCTGGCGTGTCTGGGGCGCGGAGACGAGCCCGCAGACAGCGCGGCCGGCGGCGCTGCTTGGCCGCACGCCTGGGCGCGGCGTGGTTACGCGCAGGCGGCCAGGCAGGGCTGCGCGCAGGTGGCCAAGTAGGGTGCGAGCAGGCCGCCAAGCAGGGTCGCGCACAGGCGGCCAGGCAGGGCCGCGCGCGGGCGGCCGCGCGGGCGCACGTGCGACAGGAAGCGCAGGCGGACGCGCGCAGGGGTGATTAGGGTATCGCTATAACGCATATACCCTGTAATCGAGCGCGCGCACGTGCGACAGGAAGCGCAGGCGGTCGCGCGCGGGCAGCGCGGCCAGCAGCGCGGCCTTGGCCGCCGGGCCCGGCAGCACGCGGCCGGCGCCCAGGAACGCGTCGGCCAGGTGCCGGTCGGCGCCGATGCGGTGCACGGCCACGCCGGTCGTCACGTCGCGCGCGCGGCTGCCCGAGTGGAACACGCCCTCCGCCTCGGCCGCGCCTGCCCCCCGCGCGCAGGCCGCCCTCACAGTGTGGATAGGGTAGGTTTAGATACCCTACCCTGTACTTAAGCAGGGGATGGCTGCGAGTGGTCGTGCATGACTGTCCAACAGGCGCCCGCCGACGGCTATCCCAAGCAGCGGCCAGCGTCGCGTTAGCCATGCGGGAGCCCAAGAAACGCACGGCGTCCACCTCAGCCATGCTCGACCTCCGCGTACTCGCTGCGGCAGCGCCTTTGCTCCGTGCAGGCCGCGAACGCGGCCCCAGTGACACATGAGACTTTGGGAGCAGCCCAGCCACGGCCTGACCTCTGAATGCATCCTCCGCCCGCCACCCAGCACCCATGCAGGGCTATGCGGCGGCCCGGCGCCGCGTCCCGCACGCGGCCCGCCGGGCGCCGCACGCCCCTGGCGCCTGCGCACGCAGGCCGTGCCGGCGCCACGGGACGGCCCGCCGCGCGGGCGCGCCGGGCGGCGCACCCAGGCACTCCAGGATCAGCGCGAGCAGCGCACGCGCGAGCGCCGCGCACTCCTCGCCGGACGCCGCGCCGGCCTCCGGCGCGCCCTCGGTCGCCGGCGCGGCGGCGCGCGGCGCCGGCGCCGCGCCCTCGGCGCCGGCCGCCAAGCCGATGATCTCCGGCAGCGCGGTAAGCAGCTCCTTGGCGCGGAAATGCTGGGGCTGCGCGCGTGGGCCGCCCGCGGGCTGGTCGGGGGCGCGGGCGTATCCATTGGGGTGACAGGCAGGCGGAGGCTGAGCGCAGCTGGAGCACCCGCAGGTCTAGTCTGTGATCATGTGAGCACTTGCCGTCTGTGGCACAACTGGACCCAGCCTCGACTTTCGACAGCCCTGTGACAACAGCCTGCAACGCCAAGCCAGGCGGGACCAGGGCACACGGAAGGCTGCGCATCAGTGCAAACCCACGGCAGGGTCGCTCGCGCCGCACCGTGAGCAGGCGCCACAGCGTGCTGCCCTCCAGCAGCAGGCGGCGCGCGGCCGCGGCGCCGCGCGCGGGGTGCTCCGCCGGCGCCGCGCCGGCCGCTAGCCGCGCGCGCAGGTCCCGCGACAGCTCCGCGACCACGTGGCGCGGCAGCAGAAACTCGCCGAACAGCTGCGCCGGCGCCGGCCCTGCGGCGCGCGCCCGGCGGCTCGTGCCAACAGTGGGCTCACACCGGAGGAGCGCTTGCACAAACAGGGTCTTGCAGGTACAATGCCACTAGGGTGAGCAGGTCGGGCACCGTTGACCCTAGGGAAGGTTCACTGCCTGCCCGCTCGGCACCGAGGCTTACAGTGCGAAAGTCTCACAAGCGCCGCAGCGCCCAGCTCCCGCGCGCCACGCGCCCGGCCCGCCCGCGGCGCCGGCGGTCACCTGCTGCGGCGGGCGGCGCGGTGCCAGCGCGCGCGCGCGCGAGCGCCAGCAGGCCGGCGACCAGGTGCGACAGGACTGCCGGGCCGCGCAGTAGGTCGCCAATGCCGGCCTCCGTGTCCATTGCGTCGCCCGGGTCCGCGCGCAGGCTGCGCGCCGGCCCATGGCGGAACACTCCTCAGGCGAGGGGCAGACTGGCGGTGTAAAAACAGCATCCGGCGAGCCTCGCGCGCTCCAGCATGCCGGCCAGCCGCCGCCGTGCGGGCTGCAGGCTGCAGGCGCTAGGCTGCGGGCGCACCGAGCAGGGCCCCTGCTGGTGGGCCCTGCGGGTGCCGCGCAGCAGGCGCAAGCACGCCATGCGGCTGCCGTTCACGAGAGTGCTACAAGCGCAGGGACAAGGCGGGCTCGCCAGGCCACACCACATGCATGCACTATTAGCGCATGACCGCGCAGCACCGGCAGCACCACTGCAGCGCGACACGAAGCCCGGGTTGCAGGGGCAGCACGCGGCTCCCTCAGCCCCCGCTGATGGCGGCACCGGCCAGGGCCTGTGTCCGGCGGCGCACTTGTCGGTGACGCTCCACGCGTGCGAGCTGACGCGCACGTAGCGCTCGGGCGGCTGGCCATCGGGCGCCGCGCGCTCGGCGAGCGCGGTGCACGGCTGCAGCGCCGCGAGCTGCTGCAGCAGGCTGCGCGCAAGGTCATGCCACCTCTCTCAGGTCAATGTGAGGGCATGCACAGATGCAGCCCATGTAAGCGGCTCTCACAGTGTTAGCGGCTCTCGCCGTGCGCCGCCTGACCAGCACCGGGCGGTGACCAGGTCGGAGCGACGCGCAGCTGTGCGCGGTCTGTGCGCACCCTCAGCATCAGCGCAAACGTGGTGCTGTAGGCAGGGCTGTGATTTAGCAGCACTGGGTCTTCGCTTGGCTGATCCGGCGCTTGCTCCCTGCGCAGCAGGAGGCGTGCGGGCCATGCAAGCACTTGAGAGGGCACAAAGTAGAACCCTCCTCCTGCCAGAGCATGTACCCCAGGTATGTGCCCCGCGGATCAGGTTTTTTTCGTGCAGGACTGGTTGCGTCAGGCCTTGCCAAGTGCCATGCTCAGCCCGCACCTGGCGGCCTGGAGCGACAGCTCGGGCGTGGCGTGCAGGCTGTGCATGCGCATCATGCATATCAGGCGGCGGTACGTGATCCTGCGTGCGCGCGCCGCGCCTCAAAGCACTGCGCGGCGGAGCAGCGCGCGGGTGCGGCAAGACACGGGCACTGCAAGCGGGATGAACCTCATTTGAGTACCACTAGAGTTGGCCACTTTAGCCTAGACGAGGCCCTACTCTGCAGCAGTGCACCAGCATAGAGGCAGGAGATGACAGCGAGGCCGGCTCCAAAGCGCACTTGTCGGGGACGAGTCCGCAGGTCACCAGCTGCTTGAGCGCAGCCAGGTAGTTTGCCCCTGCCGAGCGCACGTCGTGTCACAGACGGCGCGTTGCTTGCCTATTACTTATGATTGGACAGCGCTGTTGTTTCCAACAAGTGCCAGTGTCAGAGAGACTCTGAGACAGTGAAGAGGCTCTGAGACGGGAGTCTGGTTACTTGAGCATGCGCTGCCCAGGTAGGGTGTCGTGACAAACAGAAGGAAGGACCGCGCCGTCAACATCGGAGGCGTGGCCAGCAGAGGACGGCCGCTCAGCACCAGCCTCCTCGCGCTCTGTGCCCGCGGCCGGCGCGCGCCTGCCGGTCCGCGGCCGCAGCAGGGCTGCGGCCTGCTTGCCCTTCCTGGAGTCCGCCTGCGGGACGGTCTGATGTGGAAGAGTGGGCAGACATTTCGTTAGGCGTGCGGGGACAAGCGACAAGCCGAGCAGACCGCCGAGGTCATCTGACAGGCAGCGCGCTGTGCTGGTGCGCAACAGGCGCCTCTGTTGGTATGACAGCCGCAAAGCGGCACACCGGTAGCGCACACGCACATCCCAGCGGCAACAGGCGGGCTCCTGGGCGCGCGCCTCCTTCACGTACGCCTCGTAGTGCGCGAGCAGCTGGTGCGCGACATCACGGTCGACCTCTTTGCCGAGCGGCACAGGCACCTCCAAGGGCGCCGGCTTGGGTGCACCAGCATTGGCCGCGCTCGCAGACCACAGACCCTTGATGTCCTGGCACTGGCCAGCGCGAGTCAGTCAGTCATCTTGGACAGCGCACACAGAACACGCAAGACTGCACATTAGAAGCTGATGGGCGAGGAGCGCGGGCACACGTTGGTCTTCTGCCGCTTCTTCTGCGACATACTGGTGCGCTCGCAAAGATGCCGAGTCCTCACCTCACCTTGCAGACTGCAGGCCTGCTCTTCTTAGGAGGCATCCCATCAATCTGGGGCAGAGTTCAAACAAGCAACCCTAGGTAGCTGAGGGCTTCGCCTGCACTCTTCAGCAGAGCACTCCTGTGGAGGACGAGGAAGTGGCAAGTAGGCGAGCTGTTTTGTAACCTTTCAGTGCGAGTGTAGCACCTACTGCAATGCAGCACAGAGGCGATGAGTCGCCCGTGCACATCTCTGAGGCTACCCGCAAGAAGGCGGAAGCCGCTAAGAGCTACATCGAGAACATGTACAAGATGCAGCACCAGAATATCCAGGACAGGCTGGAAAGGTGCGACCAGGCGTCTGGGCTCTGGGCTGTGCTTACAGTACATGAGGCAAGGAGGACCTGCACGTCCTGTGCAGTATGGGGCTTCCCACCTCCCAGTGTGTATTACAAACAGAGCTTGCTACAACATGTTGTACTATTACAATGTACTGGTAGTGCAGCGTTGCCTAGCTCCTCCTGACAAGTGACACTGCTGCTCTGCACATCAACTTGATTAGGCAAGCATGGACTTGCACAGTGTACATACGTGAGAGCGTCAATGGTCTGGAGCTCTGCGCGTAGATTGTCCTATCTTGGAGGCTCATCACATGTTGTCCGTGTGAGTCTAGGCTGTCCTCAGCTGCAACCTGGAGTACGTCGCCTGGTTAGCGCTTTCCTGTACGGGTCCCTCCAGCTAGGCTGCAGCAGACCGGGAGATTGAGACTGCTGCCGCGTCCAGCACGCGGCACAGGCCGCGGGCTGTAGCTCTGTCGCTGGCTTCCAGGTTGGTGTGCAGCGTGCGTGACTGCTGGCTGGGCCAGATCCGTCCGTGGTAGCGGGCGAGTTTGCAGATGGCAATGGCAGGTATCAGCAAGCGTGGGTGCTGCTGCACCAGTGCGCGCGCGTTCTACGCGTTGCGTGCGTGTGCCAGCACATGTTCCAGACCGGCTGGGCAGGTGCAGCGCTGGAGGGGGTGTGGGAGCTCGGGTGCGGGGAGGCGTGCCAACACGCGCTGAGCCCAGACGCGCAGCCGCGCGGCTGCATGCCGTCCAGGCCTGAGCCTGCCGCCTGGAGGGACGGGCGTAGCGGCAGCCGCTGCTGCAGGCCGGGCGTCCTGAGCCGCATCGGCAGCCTGCGCCCCGTCGCATGCGCACGGCAACCTGACGGGGCCTCCGTGCAGGCGCACGCGCCTGGAGCGGCAGCTGCAGCGCGAGGCGCTGTCGGAGGCCGAGCGCGGCGGCCTTCTGGCGGAGCTGGAGCGGCGCGAGCGCGACATCACGCGCCTGCAGCGCCAGCGCCTGTGCGCAGAGGACTTTGAGCCGCTGACCATCATCGGGCGCGGCGCGTTCGGCGAGGTGACGAGCTAAGCATGTGCTCCGCAGCTTTAGCACACAGCTATCACCGGGGACATGGAATGTATTAGTGCAGGTGTTCTGTCGTGCAGGAGCATGCTGGGGTGTTACAGCAGTAAATGCCATGCACCACTGCATTTACTGATAGGACCCAGCATGCATTGACGGGAGGACCCAGCGGCGGCGCAGGTGCGGCTGTGCCGCGAGCGCGCGACGGGCAACATTTTTGCCATGAAGAAGCTGCGCAAAGACGAGATGCTGCGGCGCGGCCAGGTAAGATGCCCGCCGCAGCAGGGGAGCGAGCACATGGACTGCGGTCGTGGCACTGCATGAACGTCCACGTGTTGTGAGCGGCGCTGCGCGCTGCCAAAGCTCAGCGGCACGCTGGCGCCCTGTTCATGGCGGGCGACGTGTGTCTACGGCCAGCGATGCGCCGCAGCGCCGCAGCGCGCACAGGCCCGCGCGGCGCGTGGCGCCGGCTCACGGCCGCCCCGCCCGCCGGCAGGTGGACCATGTAAAGGCGGAGCGCAACGTGCTGGCGGAGGTCCACAACCCGCACGTTGTGCGCCTGTTCTACTCCTTCCAGGCGCGCGCCGCGGCTCCTGCGCCCTACCCCTACCCTAACCCTACCCTGCCGCGCCACCCAACGAGCCGTGCGCCAGTGGGCCTCGTGGCATTGGCGGCCGGCACGCGGCGCGCGCTGGCGAGCTGGGAGGCTGCATGGCAGACGTGCAGGCGCGGTGGATGTGCAGTGTGCGTGTGCTCAGTGCGCGGCGGGATGCTGTGCGCAGACATGCGCACGTGCTGCTAGCATGCGGCCTGCATTCATTTCCAGAGTGTGCGTGGAACAGGACGAGGACTACCTGTACCTGGTCATGGAGTACCTGCCGGGCGGCGATGTCATGGCGCGCCCAGCTGGCTCCCTCAGGCCTGCGATCCCTGAACAAACCTGCCACGGTGCATGAATGTGGGTTGGCCGGCGGGGGCACCAGCCATGGAAGCAAGCAATGTCGCTCAGACAGCCTGCAATGTGCTTCATTTAATTCGTACTGGTCTGCTAGTCCGACCATCCGGCTGCTGGCCAGCACACGGCCTCCCCGTCAGGAGGCTGGCGCCCTGCGCGCAGCGCGGCGCGCGCAGCGGCGCGGCGCTGACCAGAGCGCGGCGCGCAGACGCTGCTGATGCGCAAGGACATCCTGAGCGAGGAGGAGACGCGCTTCTACATCGCGGAGACCGCGCTCGCGCTCGAGTCCATCCACCGGCATTCCTACATCCACAGGTGCCCGCACGCCTGCGGCTCTGCGCCCTGCAGCACCGCCGGCTGGCTTCGTGCCTGTTCACGCCTGTTTTGAGGAGTGCTGGTGCACCTTGTGGCCCCAGGGATAATCATGTCTGCTTGTTTTGAGGGGCCCGTCTGCTCACGCGCCTGAAGTGTGAGCCCCGCTGGAGGCAGCTGGGCGCCGACCTGGAGCACGCCCGGGGCGCGCGGCGCAGGGATATCAAGCCCGACAACCTGCTGCTGGACGCGAGCGGGCACATGAAGCTGTCCGACTTTGGGCTGTGCAAGCCGGTGGACGTCAGCAAGCTGCCCACGCTGCACGAGGAGGACGCTCTCTCCCCATCCAGGTCGGGCGCGCCTATCGCGCCGCGCTGGTTCTGACGCTGGGCAGGGGGCAACGGCCCTGGTGTGTGAGGAAGGGGCCCGCTCCTGTGGTCGGAGCCAAATGAAGCACCCCCCAGTGAGGTGAGGCGGAGCCAGGAGCTCTGCTCGTGATGCAGCATGGCCGCTTGCCACCCAATGTGGCTGTGTTCGCTCAAGGCATCGTCGCAATGTTCTTGCCAACTGGGCGAGTGCCACCCTGAGCCGTGCGAGCCTGCTGTGCAGCGGGCGGGGCGGCCTGGCGGCCAGCAGCCAGCAGCCGCGCGGCGAGAAGCTGGCGCACTGGCAGGCCAACCGCCGGAAGCTGGTGCGCCGCTGCGCTTCACGTGCGCTTGCGCTCCTGCCTGTTGCTGGAGCGCTGTAGCTCTCCTTGAACAACACCTTCAGCACGTGTCTGTGGATGTGTATGGGGTCCCACATGCCTGGCTGTTTCACATCAAGCCCACTGGCAACAAGCACCGAAGCCGTGCTGCTGCCGCCCTGCTCCAGCGCCGTCAGCGTCTGTGGGCCGTTACGCGGCGCGCTCGCGCAGGCCTTCTCGACGGTGGGCACGCCTGACTACATCGCGCCCGAGGTGCTGCTGAAGGCCGGGTACGGCATGGAGTGCGACTGGTGGAGCGTGGGCGCCATCATGTACGAGATGATGGCGCGCCCCGCGCAAGAGGGTCGGCCGGGCAGCCGCGCCGCGCATCTGACCCGCCCTGCTCAACCGGCCTGCTGAGCGGGCCGCGTGCGGAGCGCGCCGGCCAGGGCCGGCGCCCGGGAGCTGCCGCCTGAGCAGTGCTAGTGTAGGTTTGGGTATGTTAGATTTGAGTCTGGTAGGGTGGGTTAGTGTTTCCCCTTATCCCAGACGGCTGCGCGCCGTCGCGCGCGCGCAGGTGGGCTACCCGCCCTTCTACTCGGACGACCCGATGACGACCTGCCGCAAGATCGTCAACTGGCGCACCTGCCTGAAATTTCCGCCTGAGGTGCCCGCCCAGAGCGCGGCACGCCGCCCGCCACCGGCAGCGCGGGCATGCGCAGGCCGCCGCTGCCGGCAGCCGGAGTCCCGGCCATGGAGGCTTGTGCCTACTTGTGCGTGGGAGTGCAGGCAGAGTGTAGGTGTCACCTGTGGCTCCCGACGAGAGCTTTCCCTGAAGGGTGCATGACCTGGCCCCCGCCTTGCGCAGGCATTCACGTCCTTTGCATACAGGCTCCAGGCTTTACGCTCGCAACCAAGCCATGCATGGGGACCCCGCACGTATGCTTTGCTGCCGCATTGTTCGACTGCTTTCATGTTTAGGTTGTTCGGCTTGTCATGAAAGGAGCATGTGGTGCACGGGTGCAATGGCCGGCCGCTGCCCCTGACGCGCACCCAGACTGTGGCATGTGCCTGTTCATGGCTTGGGGTCCGCGCATATGGCCTGGAAACCACGGTAGCTGCTGCCCGCTGCGCGCGGCGTCCAAACAAGCTCGTTCTCGTCCATGATGTGCGGCCTGGTACTGCGAACGCGGCAGCCGCCGGTCTCGCGCAACCTGGCCCAGAACAGCGCGCATTATCTTTTGTGACGCCAGGCCTGGCGCGGCAGGTGCGGCTGCCACCGGCGGCGCGCGACCTCATCGAGCGCCTGCTGTGTGACGTGGACGACCGGCTGGGCTCCGCCGGCGGCGCGGCAGAGATCAAGGCGCGCCGCCGGCCCCGGGCGCCTCTCGCGCTCGCCGCTCCCGCGCTTGCCGCGCTGCTCTCGACTCCCTCTCTCTCTCCTGGCCGCTCCCGGCCGCTCCCGCGCTTGCCGCGCAGCTGGTCAGGGCGCGGCGGCGGCGCCTGCGCCTGCCATGACACAACCCTCGCCGGCGTTGGGAGGCACCGGGGTGTGGAAGGAGGCGGCCGTGGGCGGCCGCCACAGGATGACCAATGCGGCCCTGCTGCGCAGCAAATTGTGCCCCGCATGCTCCGCGCGCCATGCACGCTGTTCACTGCACAGGGGCGGCCGCGCTGCCGACGCCTGTATGGCTGCCTGTTTTGTCGGGTCCGTGGGCTGGGCGCGGCCGCTGCGCGCTCCGCCGCTGCGCGCGCCGCGCGCGGAGCAGGCACCGGCAGTCGAGACCCTCGAGGGCCTGAGCAGCCGGCCAGCGCGCCCGGCGCCAACAACCGCTGTGCTCCACGGCGGAGGCCCGAAACGCTCGAAAGCACAAGCGCGGCCTGCCGCGCGCCAGGCGCACCCGTTCTTCGAGGGCGTGGACTGGGCGGCGCTGCCGCAGCGGGCGCCGCCGTACGCGCCGCGCGTGGAGCACGCGCTGGACACGCAGAACTTTGAGCGCTTCGACGAGGAGGCCGGCCCGGCCGGCGGCAGCGGCGGCAAGCGCTGGGCGCGCGCCGACCCCAACTTCATCGGCTACACGTACAAGAACTGGGAGGCCGTCGCGTCGCCCAGCGGTGCGCGCTCGCCGCCTTCCCCCCGGCGCCCATATGTGCGCCGGGGGCGCCGCTGCATGCCGGGTCCGCTCGGTGCGGGAGGGGCGCTCGGCGCCCTGGCCACATTGCACGCTCTGTGCTAGAGGCGCGCACGCTCGCGTTAAGCAAGAGTTCAACAGCACATGCATGCACGGGCATGCTCAGGCCGGCAGCGCGCGCGCAGGAGCGGCGCCGGGGCAGGTGAGCCTGCGGCGCAAGCCGTCCAACCGGCCCAGCCTCGGCAGCCTGCAGGCCGCGTTTGAGGATCTGGGCGTGGGCGACGGTGGCAGGGGCGGCTAAAGCAGCGCCAGACTGCCACATCTTGTATGTGTGAGCTGTCTTTTACGCTTGGGCTCTCATAGAGGCTCTTTAGCGGGTGTACACAAGGACTTTCAGGGTTCGCATGAGCTGCCTGGCAGTATAACTAGGGATCGCTTGTGGCATATCATTCAGCGGAGTTCCTGGCCAATCCCAGAGTCTGTACATTAGCTTTTGCATGGCTCCAGCAACATTTGTGACTAATCGTGACCATTGCTCCCGGCAATGTAATGCTTACAAGCAACACAAGGCATGATGTGCGCAGCCCATGTAGCACAATTGTGCAGATAGACATACGTTAGACATGATCGTAATGAACAGAGCGCTGTAATGGTGCGTAAAACCAAGGGCGGTGCGCACCACACAAAAGGGACCCACCAGCGCTGATTCGTTCACGCAACATTAGAACTCAGCATCACAGAATCAGACAACATGCACAAGGCTCTACCTCCTGTTGAAGTAGCTCGAAGGGGGCAAAAAATGCACACTAGAGAAGAGCACGAGATGCGAACTGGACAAACACCCCACCCATGCTGTATGTGCTCCCGAGCATGCACATGCGCGCCCAGCAAAAGAATGGGTTCCAGGGAAACAATGGGGGTGCTCTGCATGGCGGCAGGCGCTCCACACCTGAAACAGCGCCACGCACTGCGCAGGGCCTCGCCAAGGCGTGGCGCAGCAGGCCACAGGCAGCGCCGTCATCGGCCACTCAACGCTCGCAAGACACTCGCGCGAGCCCCAGCCAGGGCAGATGCCTGCAGTCTGCGCAGGCATCCAAGCCGGGCCGCATCCGCCTGGTGGCGCACGACTCTTGTGGCTCACGAGGACAATCAGGCCATATGGACATACACAGCCACGTCCCTCAACTCGACATGCACCCCCGGAGCTCACACCCAATGCGGATGCGTACTTCGTCATCGGTTCGTGCTGCACACATCACAGAAGCTCGAGCCGATCAAACGGCCATTCCTCGGTCCTCCGGTGCTGTGTCATCCCCAGTCTTGCCGCCCCGGTCCAGTCGCCTAGCGCCAGGACATCTGCGCGCTGTCGGCGCCGCCACGCGGCCGGATCTGCGGCCGCCCCGCCCAGTGCGCCAGCAGCGCGTCCTGCGAGTCCAGCAGCGCCTCGTACAGGTGGTACAGCCAGATCTGCGACCCGCGACCAGCACAGGCGTAAGCTGGCGCGCGCCAGAAGCCAGGGCAGCCTGCTTGCGAGCCACGCCGCACGCCCTTGGAGACCGGGAGCATGCATGCAACGGCCAGAGATGGCCTGGCGCGACGGCGCAGGATGCGGGCAGCAGCCGCGCTGCGCCTGCGGCGCTGCCGGCCGGTCGCGGGCAGAGGCGGCCGCGCTCGTGCGCCGACCTGCGCAGACCATGACCGCGCGTGGGCGCGCGCCTCGTACATGGACGGGTGGCACGTGTGCGTGCAGTCGCCGCAGTCGTAGCGGTCGCCGCAGTTGGGGTTATAGTGATGGTTGTACTGCCACAGCGGCACCGTCTGGTTCCACGTGTGCAGCACCGGCACGCCCAGCGCGGCCACGACAGGCGTCAGGATCTGGTTGCGCCAGCCACCGCCCACAATCACCTGCGCGGCGGCCGCTGCTTTTTATTTTGTTTTGGGGGCTCCACATCACAACTGCCTTGACTCTCAATGGATCATGCGTTGCCACAGCAGGCTGCCTAGCGACACGACGGCGCCCCCCGGCAGGCCCGGCCTCGCCACCCTATGCCCCCTGCCCGCGCCCGTGCAGCACTGGTCAATGCATAGGTTATTTACAAGTACAATAACATCCTCTGCTGCGCGGAGGATATTGCAGCCACTCCATGACAGGCCTCAAAAGCCGCACTGATGCGCTCTCCACGCGCGGCAGGGCTTCGGCGCGGTCCCCTGTCTCGAGCCCCTGTCTCAAGCCCTGCGAGCAGCCCCGGCCAAGCCAGACCTGCAGCTCCTCCCGGTCCGAGGAGAGGCGGCCATCGGGCGCGAGGCGGACGGCGTCGGGGTCGTCGCCGATCGCGCGGCAGGCCCAGGGCCAGTTGACGCCGACGTAGTCGCCGTCGGGCGTGTTAAAGTGCTGCACGCTGGAGTCGCGCCAGATTAGGAACGGCAGCTCGGGCCCGTGCGCGGCCGCGTAGTCCGCAAACGCGGTCAGGTTGGCGCGCAGCTCGGGCTCCTTGTTGATCCAGAGCGCGAAGTTGGCGACGACGATGTCGGTGCGCTTCACGCTCAGGCCCTCGAACACGGGCAGCACGTTCTCGGCCCAGTCCTGGCCGTTGTTGCTGCGCGCGCGCCGGGCGCCCGGCGCCTCAGGCGCGCGCGGCCGCCTCTTTGACGGGGGGCGCTCTGTGTTGCTGTCGGGCTGGCACGTTGCTGGCGTCAGTGCAAACGTGCGCTCGGCGCCAGGGGGGCACACCGCGGGGTGCTAAGTCAAACAATTGTGCGCTCCTGGCGTCAACGCATGCAGCGCGAGCACTAGGTCTCAGGCGTCGGGGCGGGCGGCGCGGGCGCGCCTGCGGATATGGCACACGCGCGTGCCCTCGATCAGCTCCATGCACCAGGGCTCCATGCCGCTGCGCGTCATCATGACGGCGACCGCGCTGTCGTTGGCCGTCGGCTTGCTCCAGGGCGGCGCCATGCCCCAGAACTCCTGGAGAAAGCACTCACTCGCCCGCATGGCCTCTTGCGTGATGCTGTCCCCCAGTAGCCACAGCGTGCGCCCGCGCAGGAAGGGCCAGAGGTCGCAGGGCGTCATGCGCAGCATGTTTGCCGCCCACGCGTCGCCGGCGCCGGCGCGGCCGGCGAAGTGCGCCAGCAGCGTGGCCTGCTCGGCCGCGGGGCAGATGGGAGCGCCCGTGTGCGACAGCTCCGAGTCGTACGCGCACCAGCGCCCCTGCCGCGGCGCGGCCCGGGCCGCTCGGCGCCGGGAGAGGGCGGCGCCGGGGCGCAGCGTGCCGGGCGCCCGCACGGCGCCAGACCGACTGACCGACTGACTCTAGGCGCGCTCCAAAGCTGCACATGCACTGGGCGTTGGGCAGTGCGCGCACAGCGGCGCAGCGAAGTGGAGACCTCGCCGACGGGGCTTCACGGGAGGCAAATGCGGGGGGCGCGGGCGCGCCGCGCCGCGAGGGCGGCCGGGGCGCGCCTTGTGCGGGTCGTTGCAGTTGGTGCAGCCCGGCCGCTGGCCGCCGAAGAGGTAGGGCTTGGCCGCGCCGGCGGCCACCTCCGCCAGGCCCGGGCGCGGGAAGTCGAGCGGGCACTCGACGCGGAGCTGCGGGCGCAGCGGCGGCGCGTCCATGTCGAAGCGGCCGCCCTCGACGGCGGCCGCCTTGGCGCCGGGGCCGGGTCTGGCGTCGGCGCCCCGCTCCGCAGCCGCGGCAGCTCCGCTCTCCGCGCCCGCCGGCGCGCCGCCGCCGCGCAGGGCGTCGGCCGCGTCGTCACCGGGGTCCGGGGCGCCTGACGCGCGGCCCGCGGCCCAGGGCCAGCGGCTGGCGTCGCCCAGGAAGGCGCCGCCCCCGCGGCGCGCGCCGGCGGTCAGGCGGCCGAGCTCGAGGCCCGGCCTGCGCAGCAGCGGCGCGAACGCGGCCGCCGACAGTGGCCGCCCCGCGCCGACGAGCCACTCGCGCGCTGTCGCGCCCTGCGCGCCAAGCAGGCCGAGCTCGACAGCCGTTGCTGACAATAGGCCAGGGCACAAGTGCAGGCCGCCCTCCTGCTGAGAGCACGCTGTGCTCTGTAAAGCCTGGGAAAGCGCGCAGCATGCCCGACAACATAAGGAACAAGAGACGGGTAGGACGAGCATGAAGTAATGGCAAAGCGGTCACTTACATCGGCACTCGATGAACCTCCAGGTAACAGGCACCGGGGGGGCACTCGATGAGGCTCATAACGAGGGCCAGAGGCCAGGGGGGGCGCGAGGTCACGCGCGCTTGCCAGAGCACTGCCTAGGCACATCACTGCGAAATCACAGGCAGCAGCTGCACTCGCGCGGCACGTAGAGGGCGGCGTTCAGCGGCGGTCAGGGACTGGACCATGTCACCAAAGTGGCTGCGCGCTCCAGGAGCGCGCCTGCCAGAAGCACAGCCCCAGCAGCGCCAGCGCCAGAGCGAGCGCGCCCCCCAGCGCGAAGGCCAGCGGCGTGCTGCGCCTGGTCACGCCGCCGCTGCCGGCCCCGCTGCGGCCCGCGGCCGACGACGCTGCCGGGCTGCCACGGGAGGTCGCTGGCGCGTCCGACTGCGGCAGCTTCTCGCGTGCCTCCGCTGGGCCATCCGGCTGGTCAGGCAGTGCCATCAGTGCACTCGCCTCTGCGGCGTGCACTGCGGATGGCAGGCGCACACCCTCCGCACGCTAAGTGCGCCCGCTGATACGCTCGTGCACGCCGCCGCGCCTGGCACGCTATAGGAGCACCAGTGGGCTGGCCTGCCGCTCAAGGGGGGTGGGCACTAGGGCCCACGCATACGTCCTGTCACCTGGCCCCCGCCTCCCCGCCCGCTGGCGCCTCGGCGGGACAGCGCCTGCGAACACGCCACAAACACTCACCGCTCCTGGCTGTGGCTTTCTCAGTATGTCCTGAACGTACAATGAACACACTGCCAATCTGGCAACTTGTTCGGGTGCCGAGCTTCCTGCATTCCAGAACACCCGGGAGCGGATGCCAGGTTGACAGGAAGGTGAGCGCACCGCAGCACTGACCGAGATATGGTGAGGCGATGCTTCAGGTGCAGAGCCAGCCAGCGCGCGCTTGGGCCACAGCTAGTTGCCTCCTTGTCAGAATCGCAGCTATCACAGAATAGCAACACACAGCGGGGGTCGAGAGGTGCGATAAGAGTGCTATGCAATCCAAAACGCCCAGTTTATCCGGACGAGCTTGGTAGCGAGCAACCTCGAGAGCGAGCGCACACAACCCTTGGGCACGACCCTAGCTCGAGTTACGCCACAACGCAGCAGCCAAAAAAAAATGTGTACACCAGCGGCGCACTGCGCAAGTGTGTGCTGTAGCTCTGAACCTACCACGCAACATAGCTGATAGCTTGACCACTGAGCGCTAGGGATGTCCAAGGCCACGAGTATAAAGGAGGCCATCCAGAAGTTTGAGAAGGACAGGCAGGTTGTTGCGGCGGCGACAGCAAAGGTGCTTAAGCTGTGGCACGCACGCTGCATACACCAGCTTTGCCTCTGCCTCTGTCTCACGGACCAGCGCCTCGCAGGTGGAGCTGCTGGCGCAGATACCCCCAATAGAGAGGATGGATGCGAGCCTGAGCAGCCTCAAGGCTTGCACGCGAGTTCGCGCGCCACCCGCTTTTATCCACAATGTGCTCTGGTACTGCTGATAATCGACCTGGGGTGCAGCGGAGGGAAGGGCGTGCGCGGCGCAGGCACCTGTCGCTGTCCACGAACAACATAGAGAAGATCACCAACCTGGCCGGCCTGGACAGCCTGCAGGTCCTGTCGCTGGGGCGCAACCAGATCAAGAAGCTGGAGAACCTGGACCCGCTGGCCGAGACGCTGCTGGAGCTGTGGGTGTCATACAACCTGCTCGAGCGCCTGGCGCGCCCCCTGCGCGCGCCCTGCATTTATCAACATGCGCTTCCCGCCAGAGGGCAGCAGTGCCTCCTTCCGACCCGCTGGGCGCCGAGCTGCGCCGAGCTGCGTGCTGCACATGCCGCTGATCCAAATAAAGTTAGCACGGCGCACGGGAGGACGCAGGGCGCCTGGCCACGCTGCCGGGTGCTGGGGGAGCCGGTGCCTGTGCAACGGATGCGCAGCTATCATGAACGCCCCGGATCGGGGCCCTCGATGCTGGGCGTGCATGGAGAGCAGGGCGCGTTGTGCGCGCTGTCGGTCATGATGAAGCTGGCAGTGCGCGTCAGCCACTCAGGAGCCTGGTCTTGTTGGCCGGGCGGAGCAGCCGCAGGGGCGGAGCACGCGAGCGGCGGCGGCGCGCGAACGGCGCTGACGCCCCGGCGCGCGCCAGGCGGGCGTGGAGAAGCTGGGCGCGCTGCGCGTGCTGCTGGCCAGCAACAACCGCGTGGCCGCGTGGGCCGAGGTGGAGCGCCTGGCCGCGCTGCCCGGCCTGGAGGAGCTGCTGCTGGCCGGCAACCCGCTGCAGACCGACTTCCGCGACCGCGGCGCGCTCGCCGACTACCGCCTGGAGGTCGCGCCCCGGCGCCGCAGCGCACCCTGCACAACATGCGAGCCAGCGCACGCACTGCGCATGCACCCGCCCGGTCAGCAGATGCGGGTCTCATACAGCCACCTACTCACTTCCTGGACTGCGCAAAAGCTGGGGTGGGGAGCCTGACGTACTCTGTGTGGGACTCTGAAAAAGAAGGAGTGCTTGCCAGGCCCCCCGAGGCGCGCCCCGCTGGCAGCGGCGCGGCGCCGAAGAGCGCACAGGCAGCCCGCGATATGCGACAGAGCGGGCCCGCGGCCCTGCAGGTGCTCAAGCGGCTGCCCAACCTGAAGAAGCTGGACGGGGCGCCGGTGGAGGTGGAGGAGCGCGAGGCTGCGCTGGTCGCGCGCGCCTGAGTGCCCCGCTGCCATGCAAGCAGGAGCGCTTGCTGCGTGCGCTTGAGCTGGGGACGCTGGTACCTTGACATGCCTCGCTTGGAGGCCCCCCACGCATGCTGACGCACGGCCAGTGAAGGGAGGTCGGGAAGGCTGCCCGGTGACCCTTGGGTGATTCATGCTGGTTCAGCAGCGCTGCCCAAATCAACAACAGCGGCGCCTGTCGCCACGGCCTACTCATAGGCCCCATGCCATCAGCCTGCGGCGTGCAGAGCCGATCCCTGCAGAAGTGTGGTGCAGCCCCACACACTGGGCATACGGAGCCCGTCAGATGGGTGTGACACTGCTCCCCGCTGGTGCGGACGCCCAGCGTGTTGGCCTAGTACCACACCCACTCGCGATGCTCCCCCCTCACGGGGCAGACGTGCAACCCCTGGTGCACCAGGTACGCCCGGTACATGCGCAGCTCGGCGGTCGCCCGCCGCGCGTCCTGCACGGCGCGCTCGCCGTAGACCTGCTTCGTGGCCGCGTCCGCGGCGCGCCACCGCCGACCCAGCTCCGCGCTGACCTCACCGTGAGCTATGCCGGGCATGTCTCGCAGCACCTGCGGCGTGCTGGCCGGCATCAGCCGGACCTCCCTCGCACAGCAGGACAGGTCGGGTGCAGAAACCGAAGCCGACCGTGCGGTGAGCGCATGCACGCGCGCTGTGGCAGACCTCCTGTATGCTCGCACCAGAAGGGGTTCGCTGTAGCGCACGTCCAAGAGTATGCGACAGGCGCAGCCCAGCATAGCTTTGTTCTCAGGCAGGACACAGAGGTCATGCGGCGGGTTTCACAATCGTAAGGCTGGAACGCTGCAAGGACGCAGCCGCCTGTGCGCACGCCCGCCTGGAAGGGAAGGGCCCCACCTGGTCCACCCACAAAATAAGTGGGTGGACCAGGCAATAAAAGTGCTCGCCGCAAAGCAGCCGGCGCGGCCACAGGCCACATCCCAGGCCACACGAGAGCGCCCCGAGGGGCCGCGGCGCACCTGAGCGCGGTTGTCCATTGTGAAGAGCACGTACCGGCTGCCGCCGATCCTGGGCACGACCTTGTCCTTGTTGGGCCAGAGTTGAGTGACGCCTCCCTCGAGGGTTACTTCCCTCACGAGCACCGCCTGGGGCACCTTCCACATGACCGGCGGCCGTGGGCCAAGCTCGCGCTTCCAGCTCCGGCAGACCAGCTGCGCAACAGGCGCGCGCCGGTCGTACAAGAGTGCCTCATCAGCAGGGAGGCCTGCTGCACAGCGCTGCGCCCGCCCCGCCGCACCGCGAGCCTGACCCAGCGCGGCACCGCCAGGTATGTGGGCTGCGCGGCCAGGTCCGCTGCGGCAAAGTGCAGGATGCGGAGGACGACCTCCTCTGGGAGCACGCTCGCCTGCAGACGCGCTCACCGTCAGCAACCAAGGCGTCACCTCCCCACCACACTGCAACCAAGCTGGAAGTGTGTGTGCCCGCACTTACCTGTGCTGCTCCTTTCCTTGCCTGGTCGCGCGCCACTGCAGACGTGACCTTGTCCGCTGGCAGCTGCGTGACCCCCGCGCGCAGTGTCAAGCACGCTATCCCTGCACTTCGTACAGCGCAGCATTGAGGCGAACCACTGCACACTTCAAGATAGTCCAACAGTGTTGTCACAACAGTGTTGTCAGTGGCTGCGCTGCTTGCAGCGCACCAAACAATTGTAGCCAGGGCGCTCTACCTTAAGCACATACCACAGCTCTTGCAGGCAGCAACGACCATTCTAGGCTGGCAAGTGGAAGCAGCTACTAAGCCTGAGTGAAACAGGGTGTGACACCAGGAAACCAACTTCGCCTGGCATCAAGCACCTTGCAAGCGCAGAGGCCGCTGACAGCCACTTCGGCGGTTGGCCCCGCTGTGACGGCGCATCCGGCCGCCGCCTGCGGTGCGGCAGCAGCGGCAGGAGCAGCAGGCGCTGGTACAGCGGCAGTAGCAGCAGGCGCTGGTACGTGCCCAGCAGGCGGAGCTGCAAGCTTGTAGAACAGGCACAGTCGTGCTCCACTGGGACGCCTTCCCTCCGAGAACGCATGGCCAAAGTGGTTGGCGAGCGTGGCGACTCCATCTACCTCCGCCAGGGCTTGCTGCATGAGCCGGCAGGCATCAAGCAAGGTGGTGGGCTGCGGCATGGCCGCCAGCCTGGGATTGAAGAAGACGGCCACTCTGTAACCATCTGGCACTAGGTGGTCTTCAACAAGGGCGGCTGCTGTGCGTGGGTCTGTCCAGCTGCGGATGCTCAGGTTGAACACAGTCTTTCTGCCACGCGAGATGCTCACCTTCACTCGTTCCAAACCGCTCATAGCGCGCGACGGGAGTGTGCTGTTGGCTCATCTGCTGCTTGGCAACGCGCTGGCCAATTTTGAAACCAAACCTGTAGGTTAAGTATGTGAACTACTCCAGTACCAAGCAATTGGGCAGCAGAGGCAAGGTGGCACCTTGCAGGTACAACACCAGGCCACATCCACCACGCGCGCCACTGCACCCGTATGCAGCTCAATACCCACGACACCCAGTGTCGTGCACGCCGATTTACAGGCACTGCCTGCCTCGCCCTCACGCTGACACACGTGTCAAAACGCATATGCAGGAGCAGCTCGTCGCCCCTTTGCACGCATCAACCAACAACCTTCGTTGCACCCGTATAAGACAGTGCCAAGCAGGCCCGGACCACGCACAACCCCTGCGTACAGTACCCTCAACATATACACATCCCGCACACAGTAGCCGCCGACATCCCTAGTAGCCACTCTACAACCACACCCATCCACATGAGGAATGCTCCGCATGCAGCCTGCCTGCAACTACGCCGCTCAGGCACAACCATCATAGCTGCAACCTGCACACTGTAAGACAACCTTCTCACACGCTTCAGCCTGCAGACATGGTAGCGTGAACCAGCCATCAACCCCCGATTGCTTGGCAGTTCTGCGTGATGGCTCTGCTTCATGCACGTGAAGACAAACTGTGCAGCATGACGCCCGCCAGAGCAGACGGTCTTGGGTGGCGGCATTGTTCGCGGCAGCGCACAGCGGCTTTTGAACTGCGCGCCCCCCGGAGTGTAATGGGCGTCTGGTCGTACGGGCTGGCAGCAGGGGTCGGGCTGATACCGCCGTCGCGGCGGCAAGCGCCGCGCGACCCTGCACCGACCGCCGCGCGCCCCGCCACGCCGCGCGTCAGGTGGCGGTGCTGTGATGCCGGCGCGCGCCGGGCGGGCTGGCCAGCGCTGCGCCGCCGGGCGACGTGGGCGGCGAGCGCGCGTCCAGGCCGGCGCTCGGGAACAGGCTGCGGCCGCCGCCGCCGCTGAGCCGGCCCTTGAGCTCGCGCGTGGTCTTGGTCAGCGAGTCGCGCAGGCCGGTCCAGCGGCTGCGCAGGCTCTCGCCCAGCGCGCCGGCCAGGTGGCCACCGGCCGCGCCGCCTCGCGGCGAGCGCGGCTCCTCGTTCTGCGCGCGCGCAGCTCACGCGCATTAGGCGCGCGTTTCTTATGCGCTATGGCGCGCACATCGGCTGAGGAGCGGGCAGGCTGCGGAGAGCACACGGTGGCCATCACATGCAATCGGTGGCGGTGCGGCCCTCTCCCTCGCAGCGAGGGGCCGCAGACGCGCCGGCGGAACTCGCTCCCAAGTCACAGCACGTCAGGACACTCGGCTCCAAAGCTCCACACGACAAGTGTCG
>JAABUV010003429.1_pt1 | contig 20220 bp, 33 predicted proteins | sample 5559971 | NCBI WGS metagenome assembly JAABUV01 (sample SAMN10711881, study PRJNA513362) | rock metagenome | isolation source: Antarctica rocks | place: Antarctica: Victoria Land, Knobhead nord | collected 2015-12-19
GCGTGGGCGCCGCGGTGCAGCGCCTGCTGGTGCCCGACCGCGCCGGGCGCCTGGCGGACGTGGTGCTGGGCTATGACAGCGAGGCCGCGTACGAGGTGCGGCGGCGCCCTGCGCGTCAGCCGCCGCGGCGCTGAGCCCATTGCTGGCTGGGCTTGTGGCGAGACGTGCGTTTGGGGCGCCGCAGGCAGGTGGTGGCCGCGTCACGAGCAGGCAGGACGCAGCAAACACGCAGGCGTGTTGATCGTCGGGGGCAGGCAAGCACAGCGCTCAGGCTGTGTGGTGCCCCCGGCCGCAGGCGCCGCCACCCGCTTCGCCTCTTGTAAGTTTTGTCAGTTGCAGCTCCTGCCCACGCGCAGGATGATGGCGCGCTCGAGGTGGGCGCGGGAGTGCGCGGGCGGCTCGCCGATGCGCCGGCGGGCGGGGCGTTTCAGCTCGACGGGCGGCAGGTGCAGCTGGAGGGCAACGCCAGCGGCGGCGCGTGGGCGCGGCGGCGCTGGGGCCTCAAGCCCGTGCGCCGGCACGAGGGGCAGGCCGTGCAGCTGCACCTGCACAGCCCGGACGGCGAGGAGGTCTGCGCCCCTGCTCGCCGCCAATGCCAGGCATGTGGACGCTTCCTGCGCCACGTACACTGACTTGCTAGCCCGATGTGAGGAGGCGCACGCCCCTGCTGGCCGGCGCTGCCCTGAGCGAACCACGACCATGCTACGCGATGCCCGCCGCGCTGCCGATAGCGCACATAACCCTACACCTACCCTGCGCTGCTGCGCGGCCAGGGCTTCCCCGGGGCACTGGATGCGCGCGTGACGTACACACTGACGCCCGGGAACGCCGTGATTGTGGATGTCGAGGCCGTGGCTGACGCGCCGACGCCGCTCGACGTCGCGCCCGCGCCCGCGTTCAACCTGGATGGCGCGGGCGCCGGCGACGTGCTCGAGCACAGGATACAAGTGCAAGCGTGCGCGCCCGCGCGCCTGCGCACGCGCCCTGCACGCCAAGTTCAGCGTGCCTGTCGCTGCGGGCGCTGCCGCTCTGCGCAGCGAGGCGGTGCTGCTCGGTGGATGCGAGGGCTGGCCCGGGCGCCTGCACGGGCATGGCTCTGCTTGGCGGGGCTGACTGGAGGATCGAGCCCAGCTTGCTACGCGCTCAGTCCAGGTGAGACGTGCTGTGGCGCGAACGCGGGCCTGCGCGCGCGCGCAGGAGCTTCTTCGTGGGCGTGCGCGAGGACGGCAGCCCCACGAACTCGCTGTCGGTGCAGGGCACGCCGCACGACCGGCGCATGCCCAGCGCGCTGGGGGCGCACCTGGGCGCGCCGCTGCCTGGCGGCGGCGCGTGGGCGGGCCTGGACACCTACTTCATCCTGCACGGCATGAGCGAGGCCGACGCGCGCGCGCACACGCGCAACTGCTCGCTCTCCGAGCTGTGCGTGCCTGCAGCGGCCCGGCCCCCTGGCCGCGGATCGTGTCGCCGCAGCTGGCGATCGGGCGCCTTGCGGGGCGCGCCCGCCGGCCGCAGGACAGGCTGATGCTCTGGCCGTGCCGCCTCCACCAGGCAGCGGGCTGGCTGTGATGATGCAGACCGCGCATAGTGCCGTCCAGGGGCAAAGCGGCCGCCGCCCTATACGCGTCAGCAGCCTGGCAGGCTGCTCTTCAGGGCGCCGCACCATGTCGCTGACACGCCCTGCGCGCCCTGGGCAGGCCTCACCGCGGGGCCACGATTGCGTCGCCTCGCTCGGGCCGCGCGCTCGACATCCTCACCACCACGCCCGGCCTGAGGCTCTACATGGGCCAGCGCCTGGACGGCGCGCCCGGCAAGAACGGCACGGCGTACGGGCCGCATGCGGGCATCACGGCCATCGCTCAGGCGCGCTGCGTGCGGCTTCCTGAACGCGCATGATCACGGCGCCAGCCCTTTGCTGCACAGGAGCAGTGGCTTGTGCCAGACTCCCCTCCATGGCCGTGCATGGTGCCCGCCGCGTGCGACCGTGCACCACCGCCGCGAGACACTGCCAGCGCTGCACCACACCTTGCATCCGCGCTGCACCTTGAAAGCCAACGAATGGGCTGGACACACAGAGGCTGCCTGTCCATGCGGCATGCTGCGGATGAGGCACATTTACTGCAACGCATGCATGGACGGGCATGCTGCAAGCGCCTGCACTCGGACAATCAGTGCATCTTCGGTGGCTTGCATGCATGCAGCAGGGTGCAGCGGCATGGGCAGTGTGTCACAGAGGCGCCGTCAGGACGCACGCACCCGCTTGTGTCAAGCCTCTGTTTTCACACATGTGTCGCGTCGGGCGCGCGCAGAACTTCCCCAACGGCATCAACGAGCCCGCATTCCCTGCCTGTGTCCTGCACCCGGGCGGCATCTACCGCACGCGCACGGAGTGGCGCTTCTATGACTTGCCAGACCCCGGCATCGAGCGGTGAGTCGGCGATTGTTTTGCGACTGCTGTTGGCGCATCCTGTTTCTGTCGCTTGTGTATACAGACTGTCGGACAAGGGCGAAGGGGCTTGGCATGTGCATGCTTGTAGCCGAAGCTCTGATCCTGTGATGCCACTAGATTGTCAGCCGGGACTGCTGCTTGCATGAGGGCCTGATCAGTGCCTATTTCGTGGCCGACATCGGCCTTGTGTCCGGCTACATGAAAGGGCGGAGAGCCAGATCAGGACAGGCGGGCATGCGGCCTGCATTGCCCAAGGCTTTTGCTACCAGCACTTCTGTTCTAGACAGCAGGCTCGCTCTGGTTGAGACGTAAGGTACTCGAGAGGTCAAGTGGAGGGAGGTCCAACACAGCTGAGTGCTTATGTATCGGTCTGCAGTGGTGAACCATGCAGTGCCACTGGCACAGACGTATCATGTATGTAAAGTTTCAGTGTGCAGAGCCCATGCAGTCAAACGGCCTCAATATGACAATGCATGAAGCGCCATCATGCATTGTTTACCTAAAAAGTGAAAAACCGTTTACCGATACATCTGCCAAAGCATTTTCAACACGGGAATGGCGCGTGCACCGTCCCACAGCATTGACACGGCAGGCCAACCGCCCATGGCTCTGCCCATAGCACAGAAGACCTGTACATCCAGACTTGTCTGGCGCACTGAAAAGGACCGCCACAACGTAGCCACCTGTGCACACCTCTCGCTACAAACCCACGCTGCGCAGCATGCCGCTAATGTACACTCACAGCGCCTTACAGGGCCGGATCGCGGATGATCTGCGGCTCGAAGTCTGGCCGCGCGGCGCGGCTGAGCAGCTCGGCGTACATGTCCAGCCGCGCGGTCATGCGGAAGCCCCACTTGTCGCGGACCTGGCGGCGCGCCCGGCGCGCGGTGTGGCCCAGCACGGTCTTGACCGACTGTGGCTTACAGGCGCAGATGGCATGCATGGGACGAGGGCCTGTGCACGGCCGGTTTCAGCTCCAGACCTGCCCTGGCCCAGCAGAGGCGCGTCCATGACACACACCGAGCCTCGACGGTGCGCCAGACATGCGCGGCCTGGCCCAGGGTTAGGGTCTAGGGTTACACCTGGCGGCACAGGTTGAGGTCGAGCACGGCGACCAGCAGCCCGTCGCGGCTGCGCGGCATCATGGGCGTGCGGCTGGCGTCCGGCGCAGCCACATAGCTGCTGCCATAGAAGTGGCCAAAGTCCTGCGCGCGCGGCGCGGCTGTGTCGCATGTCACCGCAGATTCCTTGCCTTCCGCACAGCGCACCCGCTGCTCCGCCCCGCCCCGCCTCGCACAGTGCCAAGCGCGGACCCAGTTGTGTATTGACAAGCTAAGCGCCGGACGCCCAGCTCTGGCGTGCCGCCGCCGCAGGCCTCCCTGACCTCCTCCGCTTACACACACGCGCCGGGCGCCCGAGCGAGCTGCAAGCCTGCGGCGTGCCATGTGTTGCGCGCCAGCCTGCAGGTCACCTGAACCTGGGCTTGGGCCGCCCCGGGCGCCGCGGGCGCGCGCCTTGTGCGCCGGCGCGCCGTCGCCGCTGGTGAACGCGTTGGGGAAGGTCTCCGTGCCCACGCGGTTGATGGCGCCCACGAAGTAGCCGTTGGCGATGGCCGCGCAGCGCGCCTCGACGCCCCACATCGGCTCGCTCAGCGCGCCCACCGTCGCGCTGGGGTTGAACACGATCTGCGCGCGGCGACATTGTATTTCACGAACGATGTTTCGAGGCAGAATTTCATCGCTCAGCACGCCCACTGCTGCGCTGGGATTCATCGCAATCTGCACACGGCTATCATATATGTAGATCTGCTGCCGCTGCACAACGCACAGCTGTCTGCCGCCGGGCCTGTCGTGGCATGCCGCACCTCCGCGCCGTTCAGGCCAAATGCCAGCCAGTTGAGCGGGTGGTGGCGCCCGTAGCAGATGTTGACCGCGATGCGCCCGAACGCGGTCTGGAACACCGGGTGGCCGGTGTTGCCCTCCATGTAGTACGAGGACTCGTTGAAGTCGCCCACGCGCGGGATGTGATTCTGCGCGCGGCGCCACATTCGTCACAACGGCGGCGCGCCCACAGTCGGATCCCTTGTTAGCCAGCCACGCCGGCTGTGTGCCACGTGACCCGAGCTGACAAAACGAGACAGGCAGCGCGAAGGCCTGGCGCGCGGCCATGACATGGTCGCACAGCGCGCCTTGCGGTGCTTGCCGATGATGTTGCCCTTGTTGCCAATGATCACGGCGGTGTTCCACAGGGTGTCGCCGTGCGCCTCGTCCCGCTCCTGTCGCACCCAGCTCAGCCGCCCCGCTCATCTCTGCGTGAGCACGTGACACGCTCGCGCGCGGTGGGCTGCATTGCACAGCCCATGTATCCACTGGCAGACCCGGCCCCCGGCACGCCTCCTCCGCGATGCCCTGGAGCGTTGAGTTGCATCAAGGGTGCTACTGACATGCTGCACAGCCCAGCCAGCACGGCTCGCCAACACCAACGTGTGATCGGAGGGCCACAACGCCGGCCGAGCAGGGCTCGGACCGGCGCGCGCGCGCGCGCAGGGCCCGCCGCGGGCGCGCCGGGGCGGCGCGGCGGGGCGCACGAGGATGGGGCTGACGATGACCATGTTGTGGCGCTTTGCGAGCGCCTGCAGCATGAGCGTGGATGCACCACCCTCAACCGGCTCGGCAAACTCGCACCAGCGCCGCTCCCGCGTGCAGAACCTGCCGGCGGCCCGCGCCACTCCGTGACCCTGACCCTGACCCCGAGCCTGCCAACAGCCCGCTCCTGCGTCTGACGCAGAACCCGGCCCAGTGGCCGGCGCGCCGCCGGCGCGCCGAGGACCCCCGCTGCTGCTCATGCATGCCCGCGCGGCCGACAGCGCGCTGCCGCAGAACCCGGCACGGTGGCCGGCGCGCCGCCGGCACGGCGGGGACCCCCCGCTGCTGCTCATGCAAGCCCGCAGCGGCAGGCGCGCGCCCGGACACGCGAGCAGCAGCGCCGCGCACATGCAGGCATGGCACACAGCGCGAGGGCGGCCCCGGGCAGCACGGGAGGGGCGCGCACGCAAAGGGCATCGTCCATGCCTCCTGCAGGCACAGCACGTTCACGCCCATCTGGCCGGCGGTACCTACTATTCCGCGCACGCGGTCCATCAGCGCCTGCGCGGGGCCACAGTATTTGAGGTGCGCCCGAGGCGGAGCGCGCACGCCGTGCAAGCGTGACCCCCGACAGGCGACAGGCAGGGCCGCAGCTCACACGCGGCGTGCGTTGCTGACGCGAGCAGCCTTGCACACGCTGGCTCAGCAGCCCGCTCCTGCTGATGCGAGCACCCTTGCGCACGCGGGCTCAGCAGAGCGCTCCTGCTCCGGCGCGGCGCAGCAGTGGCGAACGGCGCACCCTCGACTGTTCCGCAAACGGCGCGGTCGTGGGCGCCACTATCGCATTCTGCACCAGGCCGACCTTGACCTCGCGGCTCTGTCGCAGCTGCTCCGGGGCCGCAGTGAAGCTGTACGCCTGTGCCCCCGGCCTGGCCCCTGTCAGCTTTGCCAGATAACAGAGCACATATGCAGGACCAATAATGCAAGGTTGCACCTGATACAGAGCGTCCGCCAGAGCGCGTATGTAAGAACCGTCTCGCCAGCGTGCCGCACCTCTATGGCCAGGTTGGCTGGTTTGTCCAAGTCGCAGGGAACGCCCAAGTCGCAGGGAACGCCCAAGTCGCAGGGAACGCCTACTTCAAACGGGTTGCCCCCCCCGTTCAGCCCCAAGAGAATGGGCTCCACTTGCAACCACGCAGCCTCATCGAGCTCGCCCTGCACCCGAATAAGTCAGCAGCCACACTGGACGCAGGCCTGACACAGACTGGCAGAAATGTGAGCACTGCGCTGCGAACCTGCGCTCGCACAAAGCAGGCGATCACGCCTGGGACCTCGACACTTGCATACTTAATGCGGCAGAGCACAGGGCAGCGCTGTCGGCTGGGACTGTAACACAGACAAACCTGCAGAAAGCCATCCAAGCTCTGGCCTCCCATGACCTCTGCTCCTCTGCTCGCAGCTCCATCGTCATACGTTGGGGTCACGCTGCCCTGGAAAGCGTGGTCTTGCCCGCCGTTCGTGCTCCCTGGTTCAGTGTGACATGGCGCGGCCTGGATGCCTTTCGCCATGTAAGCGACCTCAAGACCTTCCCCCAGAGCTGGTGCGCCTGGCAAACCTCTTCCCGCCGCAAGCACCTGAAGTGCACTGGCCCCGCTGGTGCGCCTGGCAAACCTCTTCCCGCCGCAAGCACCTGAAGTGCACTGGCCCCGCTAAGACAGTACGGGACCAGGTACTGATGGACTTTGAATAGCTGTGTGAAGCGCTACCTTGCTCGCACCAGTATCACTTTTCCCAAAAAGCTTCCCAAGCTCCAATTAAGGGGAGCTACAACTCTGAAGCGAGTTGTAGGAACTTTGAAGCAAGTTCTTACTCGGGGTGTCCAGTCCAGCTAAGCCACTGGGGCCTCGTCAGGCATCATGCAGCTAGAAAAAGAAAAGGCTCCATTGAAGCATTGCACACAGTGCCATTTCACTAATAGAGCCTGCTGCGTCACCAGGAGCTCAGCTTTAGCACTACGGCGATGAGGTAGAGGCCGCTCAGTCCCAGCGGATGGGGCGCCGAACATATGCACCATGCCAGGTGGGCGCACATGTGTTGTCGCTGCATCACCAACCGGTGTAGCCTGCCGACGCTTGGCCCGTGGTTGCCGCTGTCTGTGCTATGCTGTCCAGTGAGCGAATGGAGCGTCCAGCATCACCGGCAGTTGTCGGCCGTGACACACATGGTGCCGGGTCGTGCAGGGGGCCTTTGCGCTGCTGCTGTGTGCAGCAGCCAGCATAGCATGGTGCGGGCCGTGACAAGGCAGCACGCTGTCTTACAGGCTGCTGTTTTCCTGCCTCTAACATGCTGTCAACTGTAGCAAGGCCCAAGCCTGGTTTCCCCGCCCTACAGGCCAGCCGCTGCTCAGCACGCGCCTGACGCCTGGCGCACGCGCAACCATGCGCCGGGCATGTGCGCGACTTACGGCATCTGCGGCCACCGCAAGGACAAGGACGTGCTCAACTGCGCGAACAACACCGCCGCGCAGCCGCTGCCGGCCGCCGCAGCGCGCAAGCTGGTGGGCTCCCTGTCGCGTCGCTGGTAGCGTCGGGGGTAGCCCGGGGTCAAGCAGAGGTCACAGACAAAGCCCGTGCGCGCTTGGTGCCACCAGACAGCGAGCCGGCTCTTCGGCTCCACGACACAGGCTCTGTAACGTCCCTCTTGTCTCTGCTGGTGTCACCACGCGCGCGGACAAACAACAAGCAGGCTCTGCGAGCCTTGTTCTGCAGTCCGCGCTTTGGCAAAGACGAGGCGCTTCATGGCGCAGCCGAGAAGCGTGCAAGCGCAGGCGGACAATCTGCTAAGCGTGTCTGACAGACCAGTCATGTTACTATTAATGTACAGAAACATTTTTGCTCCCAAGCATACCTCGGTAGGTGTGAGAGGGCAGCTGCAGGAAGTGAGTGGGCGCTGCAAGCATGCTGACACGCACGGCATGCATGTCTGGCAGCGCCTCACAGTGTCCAGGTCGGGCAGCCGCGTGCGAGGCAGACGCGCGCGCGCGTGCGGACGCAGGCGGACGCATGCCCGCGCCTGGCGGCAGAGCGCGGCGGCGCCGGCGCGGCCGTCTGCTGCACCGAGGAGCAGATCGACACGCTGGCCCGGCAGGCGCGTTCCGCACGCGCTGCACGCTCCGCGCCTGCCGGGCGGTCTGGCAGGGCCTGCGCGGCGGGGTCTGCGGATGTCCACCAGTGGCAGCCGCCTGTCTGCACCTGGTTCGCTCTGGTGCACGGGCGGAGCAGTGCAGGGCAGCCGTCCTCCATGCTCCGCACGAATCCCCGCATTGCGCAGCGGCACTGCGGGGCTCTGCTGTGCGCAGCGATGTGGGGTGTGGATGGTGCGAGGGGCTGGCGCGCCCTCGACCGCCCAGGCTCAACACATGGTGCCCGTCCCTGCTGGTCACCAACAGTGGCCCTGGTTGAAGCACGGGCTAGGTGGGGCTGGAAGGAAGGGGACCGGGCTGGTGTGGCCCGCCGCGCTGCCAGCGCGGCCAGCGGCCAGGCGGCCGCGCCCCCCCTCCTAGCCCGCGGCCGGGGCCGTGTAGGGTACCCTAACCCTAATATCAACCCTAAACCTATACAGGCAGCCGCGCCGACGCGCACCCGCGCGCGCCCCGCGCGCGCAGGTTCAGGTGGCCAGCATCTTCCTGATCGGCTGCCCGGCGTGCGCGGCCAACTTCCAGCACTTCTGGTGCACGCTCACGTGCGCGCCCGACCAGGCCGCCTTCACCAACGTCACAGCCGTGCAGCGCGCGGCCGACACGAACGCGACCGCGGTCGCCTCCATCGATGTGTTTGTGGACGCCGCCTTCGGCGAGCGCTTCTACAACTCGTGCAAGGCGCGCGCGCGCGCCGCCCGCCGGCCTGCACGTGGTGCAGGCGTGCATGCAATCTCATGCTGAGGTTCAACAGCCAACTGGCCTCTGTGAGTCACAACAAGGGCCTCTTTTCGCGTGTTGCCAGGGCAGCCAGGTGCGTTGGGTTGATCCCACACGCTGCGCTCTTCAGCAGCCGACCAAGGAGGCGCACTCCTGACTGCTCACAAGAACAGTGTCAAAAGCATGCGTGGGTGGAGCGTTTCTGCACTCAGGCACCCCATGCGCCCCCCATGCATGCGCAGCTCCTGGACAGCGGACGCACGTGTTGCTGGCCGTGACAAGGATGGCATCTTGCTCCACCACGTTGCATCGGAAATTTCAGGGTCAAACCTGTTCGTCATGCTCAGCGCCCACGCGCGCGCCGCGCGCAGGACATGATGTGCCCCGTCATGAACGAGCGCGCCATGTACTAGTTTTACGTCGCGCTCAGCGCCAAGCCCGCGCCCCGCGCAGGATGTGGTGTACCCCGTCATGAACGAGCGCGCGATGACGTACGTGGGCGGCGGCGCGCGCGACGGCCAGGCCTGGCTGGACTTCCTGGGCACGGTCAAGGACGCGCGCAGCCCGCCGGCCGGCTCGCCCTTCCAGATTGACTTCCCGGCGGCGCCCGCGCCGGCCGGCATGGCCGCGCTGGCCGGCGCGCTGCCGGCGTGCTGGGACGCCGCGCTGCGCTGCTCCTGCGGCGACTGCCCCGACGGGCCGCAGTGCGCGCCGGTGCGGGGCCCCGTGCGCGCCGCGCATGCCGCGGCGCCGATGCGCGAGCACCGGGTGTGCCTGCCTTGCCAGTGAACCAGACTGTCACTGGGTGTGTGATGAGAAGGGCTGCAGCGCTGGCGCTATTAATAATGATGACCCTTTCGGGATATTCTGGATAGGGTCGATCGACAATCGATCAACACCAGTCCTGCCTGCCAGCTGCACCTGACCCGCCGAGCGCGCGCGCGCGCGGCAGCCGGAGCCGCCGCCGCCGCCGCCGCTGGGCGGCTGCCCGGCGCTCGGCCTGGGCGGCCACGCCGCGCCGTCCTGCCTCAGCCTCGGCCTGCTCGTCGCCTTCGCGGCCGCGCTGCCGCTGCTCGCGCTACTCGCGCGGCGGCTGCGCGGGGCCGGCGCCGCGGCCCACAACGCGGACGCGGGCGCGGGCCCGGCGCGCGGCCTGCTGGCGCGGCTGCGCGCGTGGGGCGCGGGCGCGTGCGCGGGCGGAGCGCGGGGCGCAGGCGAGCCGCTGCTGCCGCCGGACGGGGAGGCGCCGGACGGCGGCGGGCGGGCGGGCGCGGCGCTCGCGGGGCCCGCGGACGGCGGGAAGGCGGCGGGCGGCGGCGTGGCGAGCTGGGACGACGCGGACGCCGCAGATGAGCTGGCCGATGGGGAGGCCGCGGATGCGGACTTCCCCTGGCTGGAGCGGCGCCTGCGCCACTGGCTCCGTGCGCAGGCGCGCGCCCGCGCTCCCGGCGCCCGGCCCACCGCGGCCCGCGCGCCTGCTCGCGAGGGACGTGCTGCATGGCCAGTCAGGGCCGCGGGCTGAACCCGCACAGCAGGGCGCGCAGGGACAGTCGAGGCTGATAGAATGTTGCGTGCATGCGTGCAGGGCCGCTTCTGCGCGCGGCGCCCAGGCCTGGTGCTGGCGGTGGCGGCCGCAGTGGTCGCGCTGTGCGCTCTGGGCCTGGTGCTCTTCGCAAAGCTGACTTTATCTGTATGCTGCCAAGCTCTAGCTGGCACCCGCACACCAGTTACGCCGTTTGTGTGAATACTTTACACCATCTGCAGAGCTCTTGCCCATCATCTGCTGGCCTGGGCTGTCTGAAAAGCGTGGGTAAGGAAAGTTCCGGTACAAAGCGAAGCGCCGCTGGCGCATGGCGGCTGAGGTCACGCAGTGGCACCTGCGGCAACCCGTGCCGACCAATCCAGTGGTCTTCTTCGGTAAGGATGCTTGCATTGGGAATGTCTGTGTGGAGAGACTTTTGTTTGTTCTGTTGCGCGTCAAGAGCGGCGCTGCTGCTGCGGCGCAGATGTAACAATTGGGGGCATACCAGCCGGGCGCATAAAGATGGAGCTGTACGCGGACCTGGTGCCTAAAACAGCTGAGAACTTTCGGCAGCTGATCACCGGCGAGTTCAGGTGTGGTTCTGGCCGGCCCGCCCGTGAAAGAAGTGCTCGTTGCCAGACTGACTTGCAGTGAAAGCCACAGGAGGAACGGGCAGCCAACTGGCTACAAGGCGTGCCCCTTCCACCGGATAATCAAAAACTTCATGTTGCAGGCGCGCCCGCGGCCTGACGCGGCAGAGAAGAGCGGTGCTGGTGCTCTTTGCTTGAACACCTGATGGTGTTTGGTGTCACCCATTCTGCTCGTTCTGTAGTAAGACAGGCCGCTTTGTGTGCAGGGTGGGGACTTTGTAAAGGTGCGCTCGGAGTGTTACGCTGTTCCAGCAGGCCCAACCGTGCTGCTCTGCTGCTAGCTGCTGCTGAGTACTGCAGTAAGGACACCTGACACGAGCTGCAGGGCGATGGCACTGGGTGCCTCAGCATATACGGCAGCCGCTTTGCCGACGAGAGCTTTGCTGGCAAGCACACTGGCCCAGGGCTCCTGTCCATGGTGCGCCCTTTGCAGGTCGCTTTGAGTGTGTGCTCCCTCAGCATGCATATGCAGTGCGTGATGTTCCGCCTGGTACATTGTGTGCCTGTGTTATCGGTTGTGTTATTTGCGCCACGACAAAAACTGCTGCGCTCTTCACGCAAACATGCTGGCTAGCAGAGAGGTGTGGATGTTTTGGCAAGTTGGCACACTTACTGCGCAGCTGCCTCCTTTGCTGAGTGCGTGAGCCCTGCGTGTCTGTGGCAGGCCAACAGCGGGCCAGACTCAAACGGCTGCCAGTTCTTCATCACCTGCGCCAAAACAGACTGGTGCGGTCGGCGCCAATGCAGTGCTGTCTTGAGCTGTTCAGCGTGTGCTGAGGCAACAGGTGGTGGTGAAGCTGCATGAAGACTTGGATGCGGTGTGTGTTCTTCTCACGTGTGATGGGGCAGTGCACTTACGCTGTTTATGACGGCCTGACGGTAGGCGTGTGAAGGCTGGCAGGGTAATATTTTGGCAGGGTAATTTTCTGCGCACAAATATGCATACAGTGCAGCCTGTTCCGCCGACTGACGCAGGGCTGCGGTGTCAGGCTTGACAACAAGCACGTGGTTTTTGGCCGTGTGCTGGGTGACTCAATGCTGGTCGTGCGCAAGCTGGAGAACGTGGCAACAGGCGCAGCCAACAAGCCAAAGCTCCCGGTGATGGTCACCGAGTGCGGCGAGCTGTAGCTCTGGTCTCACAAGCCACAGGGCAAGCGTTACCGTAAACCCACATGTGAACAGCACCAGCAGCGTCTGGTTGCAGTCTGTCTGTCTTACAACTCGTTTTTCTGTGTGTGTTTGTGACCTTGTGCTGTGGGTGTTTCGCATGTGCGCAGTGCGCATTTCAGCCCAGCATCGCCCAACAGCGCTGCTATGTTCAGAGCGTAGGGCTGCATCTGTTCCATTGGCTCTAGGCAGCTTGGCCAAGATTGTCTCAGAACAGCTGCCATGCCATGCCGTGCCATATGCCATGCCAATGCAGCATGCATTTCGTCAATGAAATGAGTAACGGCTACATCATAATCGTATGCACAGGTTGCAAAACATGCTTCCTTTGCCTGGCACTGCTAGCCTGGCAGGGACCAACGGGGACTGCCACTGCCATGTCAGTGTCATTGTTGCATGTAATTGCAGCAAGCGTGTGGTCGCGCCGTCCAACCTCTTGCTTGCTGCAATAGTTGCCATATGGACGCTCCATATGGACGCTCCTTGCATGCACTTTCATCAAGACCAGGAGCACAGCTGTCTTAGGCTACAACTCGTAGCTACTTAAGCGTTAAACTTCGACGCACAACATTCTGAGACCTAACCCGCAGCTGCATGGAAGCAGACAAAGAACTAGAATGGATGGTATCGCCATACTCCAGCAAGCTAGCAAGGATACCACACTTTAGCAGCACGCCTAGACTATACCACGTCTCGGACCTGACTCGCAACTCCGGCAGACAGCATGACTGGCTACACATACATAGCATGGCCCCATGTACAAGCGGAGCTATTTATCATTGGCACACAGGCGTTTCATGCACAGTCTCAGCCGGCGGGCATCCGCAGCAGCGCTCACGCATGCACCCACGCGGGCGCCCAGCGCAGCGCCGCAGCCTCCGCTCCTCAAGCTGCTCAGTAGCAGCACGCGGCGCAGCTTGTGGCAAAGACCTTGCGGGGTTGCACATCTTCGCGCCTGCTGGCCGTCTTACGACGCGCAGCGTGCCACATCCTCAGCAGCCACCGTGAGCGCTAAGTGGCGAGCGGGGCCGCGGTGCCCGCGCGCGGCGGCGGCGCGCGGCACGGTTCGCACAGGAGCCCGCGTGATGCAGCCGCAGCGCGCATGACAGGCGCCGCGTCACGGCCCTGGGAGCAGCCACGGCAGCCGCACGGTGGTCAAGCGGCGCAGGGCGCCCAGCAGCCCCGCCGCCAGCGACGCGCGCGGGCGGCGCAGCGGCGGCATGCGCAGGTGCGCGCAGCGGCGGCCGCGCTGCAGCCGCGCTTCCGCGGCGGCCGCCCCGTGCGGATGGCAGGGCGTGGGGCGCAGGTGGCGGTCCATGCACAGCCAGACCTGCGCGCGCGGGCAGGGCCTGGGGTTCCAATACCCTGGCAATCCTTGGGTAGACAGTTCCCACACCCTGTGCAGCTTGCAACTTCGCGGCACAGCCTTACGCCTTGGCATGTGCGAGGCCGCGGGATGGCGTGCGTGCGCTTGCTCGTGACGTGCCGGGCACACGCCCGCTGTCATGCACACAAGCCCCATTCCCCGCGCCCGTGCGTGCTAGTGACCAGCGGGCGCGTCGGGCCGCGCAGATGGGCTGCCCTGCCGTACGCTTCAGCGAGGGGCTTGCTCACTGTTGGGACCTCGGGGAGCTGGGCGGCCCAGCAGGGAGGGCTTGCCACCGGGACAACCATCACACCGCACACGGCGGACGAGCGCGCGCGCCTCCGTCAGGTCGACGCCGCTGCAGTGCACCTGGGACGAGCGCGGCACGCCCGCAGCGCGGTCGAGCGCGGTCTCAACGGTCGCCAGCGGGTAGCTGGCGCTCCAGGATGGTACCACGCCCGCAGCCGCCAGCGCGTCCTGGTGCGTGGCCAGGGCTGGGATAGGTCAGGGGAACGTTGGAGGGTTCCCAGGTGAGGGTGCCGCCAGCCCCCCGCTACCTCCGCCGCAATTTGGGGCGTGAATGCGCTCAGGGTTTGCACGGCATAAGGCAGGCGCCTGCCTTATCGCAACCTGTAACACCACCTTACCCTGAAAGAGGTTGAAATCTGGCTGCGCGCGACTCCTTTCTGACAGGAGGCTCTGCCTCGACAGATATATCATGATCCCCTCTGAGTCACTCCCGAGCACCTTCTTAGCGAGACCGCACCATCAGGGGGTACTGCTCGTTGAGGCGCAGGATCTTCCTGAAGTACTCTGCGCGGCACGCACGCGCGCGTCGGGCAACCTTCTGCTCGAGCACATGCGGTGCATCACAGGGGAGGCCGACGCATGCACGGCAGGCGCTGCGGCCACGCCCGAGACGCCACCCTGTCACAGATTCTGATAGTGCACGCACCCGTACAGCAGCAGGCAGGAGCATCACAGCAAGCCCGCGCACCGTGCTCGTCAGCAGACACCGGCCGCGAGCAGGCGCTGTGCTTGTGAATAAGCATGTAATAAAACATACGATGACCAAGCTCGCGCGCCGTGCTCGTCGGCAGACGCCGGCCGCGCGCAGGTGCCGTACTTGAGAGAGGGAAACTTTTTCACGGGGGGAGAAACCATAGCCAAGGTCGCGCGCCGTGCTCGTCGTTGAAGACGGGCCGCGAGCAGGTGCCGTGCTTGAGCCACTCGTGCGCCCAGAAGCTGTCGCCGAGCGACATGTAGCTCGGCCACTCGCGCCGCAGGTCGGGCAGCAGGTCGGCGACCAGGGCCTCGTCGAAGGCCGCGCGCGGGTCGCAGTCGTGCGGATAGCTGCCTGCGGCCCCGCGCAAGCCTCCTGTTTTAGCTCGGTGACGCGCCTGGCCGCCCAGCTTAGGGAAGCGTTGCAGAGCAGGCCCCGCGGCAGGGGCTGAGTGTTTGAATAGGCTGAGTAAAGGAATGCTGAAGCAAAACCGCGGAGGCCGCACGGGACAGTCAGAGGAGGGCGGGCAGTCTACAGCCGCTTGCGGGGTTGGCACCGTCGTAGTTGTTGGGCCACAGGCCATGGATGCTCAGGTCGTTCCTGCGCGGGCGCGCGTGCGGGGTCACGCTCGTGCTGGGGGAGCGGGCGGCGCACGCCGAGGCTGTGCTCGACCTGGCGCACCCCGTTGGCTGGTACTTGCAGTGCTTGTGGTCGCAGTAGCCCGGGCCCCACTGCCTGCGGCGCAACGGCACAGGCACTGGGCGAAAGTGCGCCATGGTGCAGGCGCAGCAGGCCTCCTGGGGAGGCTGCGCCAGGTGACTCGCCTGACAAAGTAGAAAAAGTCAAAGCCGTCTGGCCGCGTCAGGTTTCGCACTGGCTCAGCAGGCGCAGCACTTGCGTTTCTTACGCCTTCCACGATGTGCATGACCGGCTCTGCTTGCACGACAGCACAACGACATGCAGCCGTGCACAGCAGGAGCGCGAGCGCCTGCAACTTACGCCACATCTTGAAAGATAGAAGATACCTAGCTCAATCTTTTCCGGCCCAGTGGCAGCAGCTGCAGCTCTGGCACAGCCCTGTATCGATGGATTCCAAACAGCTTGGATAGAATGACTCTGCGCAGCCTCAGCAATAAGTGCCACTGGCCATCGCAGTCCCATCAACTAACCCTGAACAGACCCCCACTGCTGAGATGCTAGCTCACTGGTCTGTCGACAGACGTATGCCCCCGTGCTTTGCAGAGCCACGTGCTTGCAGTGACCTGCATTGCTGACACGACGACCTGTGCGCTCACCGCTTGGCGATTGGCTCGCAGTTCAACTCAGCCAGAGGGTCGCTCCGGTGCTGTATTCCTCGCAGTCGTGCGAGCAGCGCGGCAGCGCTCGACATGTGGCGGCCTGATCACGAGCATATGAAGCTCAAGCGCAGGCCCTGAAGCGGGCCCAGTGCGCCTTCAGCTGAGGAGCGCGCGGCATCAGGCGCTGCGGAGCTCAGCCAGAGGGTGCAGGCAAGCTCCGGTGATCACTGCGGCTGCCGGCGATGGCGCAGCCTGGGCAGGGCTACCCGGCCTATGGGCAGGCCCCGCCTCCCTATTATGGTGGCAGCCCGGCGTCGCAGCTGCCGTCTGCGCAGCAGCCCTTCCTGCCCCACCCCGCGCAGAGCCAGGGCTTTGCCAGCCAGCCGGGATACGGCCCGCCCGGCCCGGGCGGCTTCCCGCCGCAGCGCCCTCAGCAGGTGCGCGCGGCTCCCGACGCGCGCCCCGTCCTTGCTTGGTGGCAGGTGAGCCGGGCCTTGACCAAGCACGGACCGTGCGGTGCTCGTGCACACTTGCCGTCCTGTCTTGCAGCGCAATTGTATTGCGACACCCCCTCTGCTGCCACTGCCGGCGGTGCTGCTGCTGCATGTCTGTCCCGATCGGCGCGGCATGCAGGGCGCGCTGCCGGGCGAGTTTGCGGGCGCGATGGGCGGCGCGCTGGGCCTGGACCCAGTGATGACTGGCTTCGCGAGCAACGTGCTGCAGCAGGGCGGGCGCAATTACCTGCAGCGCGGCCAGGAGTTTGTGCAGCAGCGCATGGGCTTCCTGGCCGGCGGCGCGCTGCAGCACCATTTCAACGTCAGCGGCGACTATGGCGCGCCCCCGCGCCCCCGACGCGCGCGCGCACCCCCGACGCGCTCGCCTCGCCCAGGGCCCAGCCCCGCGCCACAGGCAGGTCAACCTGGCATCCTGCGACCTGCGAATCCACAAAGCAGCCAGGCTGCCGCGTATTCCGTGTATGTGATGGCTTGGCTTGACGTTGACCCGTGCGTGTCTTAGTCTGCATATGAGTTTTTTACAACTGTTATTCAGGCCTGCGCGAGCCCTGTTCCAGCCTGGGCCCCCCGCAGCCCAGGGGCTGAGGGCCCTGGCCGGCGCGGCAGTGCGGCGGAAGCTGCTGATGCTGCTCGCGCCGTTCCTGCGCCGCTGGAACTACACGCGCCACCATGAGCAGGCGCGCGCGCCCCGGCGGGCGCGCGGTCGCGCCCCGCGCCAGCAGGCGGCGGGCGCTGAGAGCAGCGGCAAGCCGTTTTGTGTCACACACAGTGACGCCGCATGCTTGCCTGCTCGATAGGTACCGGTGGCTGCCGGCTGTGTTGCAACCACAAGGCTCCTCGCATGCCAGTGCGTGCACGTTGCTACTGCCACTATGCAGTGTGTAGTTCATGTGAGGGCTGGAGTGTGCATTCTCGACGCTTGGTGCGCCATGCAGAGGTCATCTGGCCCCGCTCGGCGGTGAGCGTGCGCCGCTGGCGCCGCGCAGATCGCTGGCGGTCACAAGTACCTGCCGCCGCGGCAGGACGTGAACGCGCCCGACCTCTACATCCCCTTCATGGCGGCGTGCACGTACTGCGTGCTTGCGAGCGTCGCGCTGACGGCCGGCAAGCGCTTCAAGCCCGACACCATGTATGCGACGGCGCGCCCCCGCGCACGGTGGCCCATGCTTCGCTTGTGCGCTGCGACCCGCGACGATTACAATGCGCTGTGCAACTTGCGTCATGGGTTGTGAACGTTATTCTCCCAGGGACAAGGGACGGCAGTGAGGACGCTATTATGCATGCCGAAGCCGTCCTGGGCGCGCCGCCAGGTCTCGGAGGCATCCGCGGCGTGGCTGGTGCACTGGGTGCTGCTGAAGGGCGTGCTGTGGGCGCTGGGCGTGCCGGGCGCCGTGCCCTTTCTGGAGCTGGCCGCATACGCGGGGTACGCGTTCGTGCCGGTCTGCATCTCCATGCTCGCCGGCCTGGCGCTGGGTGCGCCCCCCCCGGCGCTGCCGGCCGCGCCCTGGTGCCCTCATTGCCCAGCCAGAGGCAACATTAAGTATGTGCATGATAAAGAGTAGGGTAGCGTATGCACTCTTTGCATGCGCCATCTTCACAGCCTTGGTCTTCCAACCTCGTGTGTTACCATGCACAGCAGTGCCACGTCTGCGCACAGGCCTGCCTTTTCTAGCCGCAGCCAGTCAGAGGTGCACACGCCATGCAAGAAAGCCGCGCCGCGCCGCGTCATGGGGGCGCGCGCGCGCGCGCGCAGGCCGCTGGGCGTTCCGCGCGACGTGGGCGTACGGCGCGGCCATGGGCGGCGTGTTCCTCGTGCGCACGCTCAAGTGCGTCATCTTCCACGAGGCGCGCCGCACCGCGATCGACTCGCGGCGGCACAACTACCTGCTGCTCGCGCTGTGGCTCGCGCAGTTCCCCTTCTGCTACTACCTGGCGGTGCTGCCGTAGCACGCGGTCCCTCTTGTGCCGTGGTGATGCACATGCGCTGTTGAGCGGGCTGCGCTTACTTGCTTCCACCGGGCCCCTGCGCTCGGCCCTGCCAGCTCCCAGCAGCCGTCTCGCAGAGGCTGCTAGCTGCCGGGTACACCCCCGCACTGCGGCTGCTAGCCGGGCCATGTATGCAGAGCAGCAGCTCGCCATGTCCGCCTGCTGTGCTGTCCGGTGTTAGAGGCGCTGTTGAGTGTGAGGAGTGGTGCCACTCTAGCTGCCAGCAGCTAGATAGGGCATGTGGGCAAAGCTGTCTCAGACGTACTGCATCGTATTGATCTGTAAGCTGGTGCATGCTTTTGAAAGGCACAACATGGTGAAGATATTTGTGGAGGGTTGCTCACCTCGAGCATTTTTCAACAGTCTGGCATGCGCAGGTCATGTATGCTGCGTTACCACCCAACAGCCAGAGCGTAGCGACGGTGCCTGATAACAAGTACAGACTCTTGAGTGGGGTCCTTCACCACTGCCAGTGCAGATGCGGATGCTGCCGGTCTCGCAGTCGGACACCCATGCCCAGCGCAAAGCGCGCACGCTTAACGGCACAGTTGAACACACGCCCTACGACCTGGTAGATGTCTGGTGTAGAACCCTGAAGCGCCATCACACTAAGCTACCCAGTCACACATACATAATGCCAACAACACCGCAACTTGCTAATGACAACCTGAGGCATGCAGAACACTAGCTCCTGCACCTCCTCGAACACTCTCCTCCACGCCAGCCGCGCTGGACAACCACACCAAGAGCCGGCCCGCGCCATGCCGCCAAGAGCATCCTAACACCAGGTCATGCGCTGACCGCACTAGGTACACTGTTGCGACCCTGCTGAGCCTGCCGGCTGCCCCGCGCACCGGCGCAGCACATGCACACACCTCCCCGGCCACACCCACCGCCGAGGGCCCTCGCAGCCACGCGGCGGTCAAGCGCGCCCAGCACGGGCCGCGCCCTGACCTACAACCGCAAACCCTACAGGCCCCCCTAGATGGGCATCGGCGCAGCCAGCAGGCCTGCGCAGTGGCGCGAGGTCAGGTACAGCAGCATCAGCAGCGTCAGGCTGCCGAGCACGTACCCGCGGCACAGCGGGTGCGCCTGCTGCCACCCGCTGGCGCCCGCGTCCTCGGGGTGAGACCCGTTGATCGCGGCCGGCGGCGCGAAGACCAGGTCGTGCATGCCGTGCAGCGCGGCGCGCACGCCCTCCGCGGTCGCGCTGGCCGCAAGCGCGGTCAGCAGCGCGCGCGCCTCCGGTACCTTGGCGATCTGCGAGCACGCAAGAACGCTCCTTCCTTTCTTCTTCTTCCTTCCCTCCTTATTTCTCTGACCCTTACTCATACCCTATGCCCCTTCTCTTCACTGGCGCAGGGACGCTGCGCATCGTCGGCAGCCATGCTTGGACGCTCATGGGGGAGGGCGGGGGTGTGGCGCGCGGGCCAGCTGAAGCACGCGCCTGCGCCTGGACGGCGCTGCTGGACGAGCCCAGCAGCGCCGCAGCGATAGGGAAGGAGGGGGACAGCTCGCAGCGCGAGGCGGCACACAGGCAGCGCGCCTGGATGACATCGCTGGCCCAGCCGAGCCCCGGCGTGGGGCGGCATCCGGCAGCCTCGCTGCCGCTGTCGTCCGCCCACGCTGCAAATTCGGGGCGCGCTGTCGCCAGCTCAGCACCCGCGCCGGCGGGCCCCCCCTGCAGCTCGTCCGACTCTGCAGGCGAGGGTCCGCCCTCCGTCCCGCCTGCCTTGACTGGCAGCGAGCCGTTGCAGAGCGCGGTG
>JAABUV010003430.1_pt1 | contig 20219 bp, 34 predicted proteins | sample 5559971 | NCBI WGS metagenome assembly JAABUV01 (sample SAMN10711881, study PRJNA513362) | rock metagenome | isolation source: Antarctica rocks | place: Antarctica: Victoria Land, Knobhead nord | collected 2015-12-19
GGCCTGTGCTGGCAGCAGCCGGCACTGCATACACCCGGCGTTGGCCGGCTGCTGGTGGTTGCTGGGAGCTTGCGCGAGCGAGCGCCGCGGCCTGCGGTGCCAGCCCCGGCCGGCAGACCCAGCAGCAGCTGGAGAGGGCGCGCGGGCTGCGTGCAAGGCACAAATAGGCGAGGGGCGCGGGGCTGGACCGGGCCGCGCAGGTGCTGACCCAGACGTACTTCACGCCCTTCGGCGTCAAGGCGCTGGCGGCGTCCACGACCGCGCACGGCATCACGTCCAAGATGCTGCTCTTCGGCACGCACACCGACCAGGCGCGCGCGGCGGCGCGGCCGGCCCCGCAGCCCTCACAGCGCTGGCACTGGCAAGGCTTGTCTACAGTGTATGGGCACGCACACCGACCAGGCGCGCGCATCGGCGCTGCCGGCCCGCCAGCCCTCCAGCGCTGGCACCGCTGCAAGGCTTGTCCAGTGTGTGTGTCTGACACTTCTGCGGCGCCTTAGCAGCTCAGCGACCAGGCGCGGCCGCAACCAGGTCCTATGCCCAGCGTGAATCCCCACCCTATCATTCACCCTAAATTGCTGCGCGCTAAATAATACCGGTGGCAGACTCCCCACCCTACTATTCACCCTAAATTCCTGCGCGCTAAATTCTACCAGTGGCAGACTCGGGCCGTGCGGCTCTGGGCGCAATGCAGGGCGCCTGATGGAGGTGTCCGCAAGAGCGGTGGCCGCCCCGGCCCCTCACCGAGCGGCCCCCTGACGTAGGGCCCCCCGCCGCGCGGCAGGTGTATGCCATGGACAAGCGGCTGCTGGACCCGCGGCGCTCGCGGCGCGCGCCGACCGCGGAGGACCGCGCCGAGCAGCTGGCGCCGTACGCGGAGGAGCTGCCGGTCGCGCCGGGCGGCTACGCCACGTTCAACAAGCAGGTCGCCGGCCTGCGCGGTGCGCCCCGGCGCCCGCGTCCCCACGCCGCTGCTCTGGAGCTTCGCCATGGGATATCCGGATCTGGATTTCCGGTGGACGGTGGCCCCAGATTGCAGTTTTTACCTTTCACCTCTATATGATACTTGCACTTGCCAGGGTAGCTGCTCGGACGGATACCCCTGCCGCCTCTGGCCCGGCTCGGCGCTGCTTGGCAAGGGACGGCTGCGCAACGGCGCCGCTCGGGGCGGCATGCGCACGCAATACCCAACTGTCCGCCTGGGCTGCACCCTGGTCTGTGCAGCCAGCAGCGACTCGGTCCGGTGCGTCGCGGGCGTGCCGTGCGATCAAGCATGCGGCACACTCGAGCGCTCACCCGCATCTTACCCGAAGCGAGCAGCCGCCCGGGGGCGCGAGCAGGCGTGGCGTGCGCGCCGGCGGCCATGGAGTCGACGTGCATCATGCTCGCGCGCGGCCTGGACCTGTTTCTGAGCCGCGTGCAGCCGTCGCGCACGTTCGACCTGCTGCCCGACGACTTCCCGTTCGGCACGCTCGCCGTGTTCACGGCCGGCATGGTGGCCGCGGCGGGCGCGCTGCGCGTCATGGACGCGCGCGCGGCGGTCAAGCGCAAGTGGCAGTGATGCGCGCGCGTGCGCGCGCATGGCGGCGGCGGCTGCTCGGGCTTGTGCCTTGGAGCCAGCGCAGCTGTCGAGCGCAGGCGGCGCGACTTTGCGCGCCCGGCGGCTGCAGCGGCCAGCCCCATGCTCGCGGCCGGTGGGGGTTTGGAGCTGCGGCGGCTCCGTGCGGGTGTTGTCCTGGGCTAGCGTGGGCCGTGTGTGCGTCTGTGCCCTACCTCCGCGCTGGACGCTGGCATACCTGCAGGGTATGTTGCGCAGTCGCTGGGCTGTGCATGGTTGCCGCGAGAGCAAGCGCATAAAATAGAACAGAGCACCTGGGAGCGCAGGTATGCGCAACACGATCCGCAGGCATCACTACAATGCTTACAAAATGCGGCACGCTGTCTGAGCTGAAAGGGCGGTCCACGGCATCAAATGCGAAACCAAGCATGTACATATGTACATGTCACAGCAGGGCAGGCATCCCAATCGGGCGCTGCGACGTGTCATGCATGGCTGCAGACAGGATGACAGGCGAGACAACTCGAGCCCTGGCCACTCACCGTATTGCCCCTGCGGGAGCCAATGTCCCAGCTGGGCTCCCAAACAAGATACAAGCAGGACAGACAGCGGACACCTGCTACAACCACGCCTGCTCATCCACAAGCACTCGGTCGCGCACCCGCGCCTCCACCGACAGCAGAGCGCGCGGGCACCCCGACACAGTGCGGCCCTGCCTGCCTCAACCCTGTGCTGACCTAGCTCTGAAGGGCGGGAGCGCTCGCCCGCAAGCGCACACTTGCCTGCGCACCGCCGCTGCGGACAGACGCGCTTCGGGTCCGCTGTGCTTGTGGTACGCACAGCACCGCCAGACAGCATGTTCGCCGCTGCGGCAAACCCCGCGCACCCCGTGACCACCCGCGCGCCGGGCGCGCGGCGCCGCGCTCGGCCGCGCGCCGCGCAGCGCCCGGCGGCAGGCTGCAGGCCGCCCCACCCCGGCCCCTGCCCTGCCGGCCGCGGTCAACACTCGGCGGAGCGCTGCGCAATACGCCGCACGCGCCGGTTGTACTCCTGCCGGCTGCTCTGGTACAGCTGCGCCGCCTCCGGGTTGGCCGGCGAGGCGCAATTGGGGTCTGCGCGCCCGGCCAGGGTAGGGTTAGGCTCTGGGCCGCGCCGGCAGGGCGTGGGAGGTCAGGCCGTCTGCGGCGCACGCCCTGGCAGGGCCGTGGCCTGCGCGCGCGGACCGCACGGCAGGGCAGCGCAGCTGCATGCGCGCGCGACCAGCCGAGGCAGCGCATGGGGGCCGGGATGTGCACGCAGGCAGCGCGCCTGTCAGCAGGCTCTGGATGGACGTCAGGATCGTGCACACGTTGTGGCACGGCGACCACTGGTCCTGGATGATGTCCCTGCGCCGGCGCATCTGACTGGGTCGGCTGCGGCCCTCGCGGCACAGCCCACGGGGCAGGAGACCCTCCGCACAGCCGCAGCAGCCGCTCTGACCAAGCACTGAGGAGCCTGAAAAGCATGCAGTGGGTGCGGCAGGCTGTGCGCACAGGCAGATCGTCCCGTCGGAGTACACGTTCGGGTGGAACACTTCGGAGGTGAAGCGTACGCGCGGCGGTTTGTCCTGCGCGCGCAGCACGCCGGCGCACCGCTTCAGGCGGCAGGCGGTGCAGCCTCGCCCGCCCATGTTCAGGCTACTCGGGCTTCCAGGCTGGCCCCCACAAACAAGGGACACCAAAGGCCTTTGGCGGCTCACGGCCTGCAGCGGAGCACTCGAGCAGCAGGCGCTGCCTCCGCCTATGGTATCGACAGCGCATCCCCACAAAGGCTGTTCGCTCGCGCTTCGCTAGCTCGTGGCCTGGGTGTCGCGGACAGCCCAGTGCGAGCAGAGTCAGCGCCGGGCCGCAGAGCCCCGCACCGGGTAGTTCTCAGTGAACGTAATCCTGCACGGCACCCCCACGCCTGCTTCAGTCTCTCGTCGCTGAAACACAGGCTACAGCTCGACAGAACATGGTGCAGCGTTGGCGGCCGGGTGGCGCCGCGTCCCGCTCGGACCGGGGCGCAGAGTCAGCAGGCTCGCGCACCGCAGGCTGAACACGCCGCCCTCCCACACCGACTCGTCCGGGCCCAGCACCGACGCGTTCCAGACCATGAGGTTCTCGTCGCTGTGGGGGCTCGCGCTGCATCTGCAACGGAGCGCCCCGCTCCTTGGAACAAGTGACACTGGACGGTCCACAGCGTGCACAGCAGGCGCCGTGCAAGGCGCGGGAGCTCCTGCCACAGCGCCAGGCCCCAGCGCGCACCCTTCCGGAGGAGACTGGGAGATGGCCTTCAGGTCGGACAGGAGGCGCAGCGAGGCTGCACTGTTGGCCATCTAGCGTAGAGAGCAATAGCAGCTCTCTTGTCCTAGGACTCTGGACCCTCGCTCTACTTGCTGGGCGCACCAGCCATCAACCCTCCCCAACAACCTCGACTCGACTTGCCAAGAGCCCCAGGCCCCCAGAAGGAGACTGACTAACCACCAACATCGCTACATCGCTCTCCTGTGTGCCAGGCACCATGAGCATGGTGGAGCGCCTTGGCTCGCACTGCGCAGCAAGCACATCTGCCGGGGCGCACTGCTCCTTGCCGTGCCTGCGTCGCAGGCGAGAGGGCCTGGCGCCACGTGCCAACACTGCACCCTCGTGCAGTTTGGTATTATGTCGACACGCGGTAGAGGCGCGCCGGACGGCGCCTGCGAGGCGGTCCTCTGTTCGGCCGTGCGGCGCACGGACGGACAACGCAGGCTCCAGACCGCTTGACGAGGCCGAGAGCGGTGTGCATGCAGCTGCGCCGCTTGCCGCGGAGCCAGCAGCAAGCGCGGCCATTGGCGCCGGCATGGACGTGCCTGCCTTCCTCGCTGCCGGCCTGGCGCTGGCGCTCGCCGGGGCGCTGGCCGCTGCCGCACCGGCGGGGGCCGCAGAGAGCGGCGTCGCGTATGAGCCAGGCGCGGGCGGCGGGCTGCTGAAGAGCCTGGCCGGCGCGGCGTACCTGGCGCTGGTGGCCGTGTTCGTCCTGCGGCTGCTCAGCAAGCGTGCAAACTCCTCGCTGACCCAGGTGCGGCTCTCGCTGGCCCCCTCCAGTGCCGACAGCCGCGCCCGCGTGCCTGCAGCGGTGCCTGCGTCACGCACAGTCACTCCTGGTGCCCGGAGCTGGCACGGTGCTAACAGCAGCGCTGAGAGAGCCGCGCCGCGCCGCCAGAGGTGGGCCTCGCTGCGGGAGCGTGGTGAGCCGGAGGAGGCTGCAAAGCCGGCGCAGCCGACGCGGGCGACTCCGCTTGCTGCCCTGTGGTGCGCCTCGTGTGGCCGCTTGTACTGCGTGCAAAACATGCAGCGCGGCAGTGGGCCGCGCAGGCAGCTCTGGCAGGCTCCTGCTGAGGCAGTCGGCTGCCTGAGCATTGTCAAGCGCTTGCTCCTTCTGCAGCTGAGCTTTGCGGCAGCCACTCCTGCTGTTCTACTTACTGGTTGGGTTTACAGTGGCATGTCTCTGCCTATTGAGGCCTTGACTGGACCGTAGGCCTGCGGCTCTACATATCGCAGGCATGCGTCCGTGCCAACGTGCGTCCGTGCTGCAGCGCCGCTGCGGATATTGACAGTTGGGGAGGCGCAAGGCCTGGCACCTGGAAGCTGAGCAGGCTTGCAAAGGAGCCGGGCAGCCCGAAGGCCCCGGCTGACGCGCCGCGGTCGCGCACAGGGGCGCCGCGCAGGCGGGCGGGCTGGCGTACGGCATGTGGCTGGTGAGCACGGGCGTGGACGCGTACTTCGACCGCCAGGCGATGCCCAACCAGTACACCGTGCGCAACATCACGGTCACCATCCGCACCGTCACGCAGGGCCTGGCCTACCTGGCCACCTTCATCTTCGGCGCCAACGCGGTCGGCCTGACCGGTGCGCGGCATGTATATCACTAAGTAAACAGTGACGGCTGGCTATCCTTCTGGACCTCCCGCAGCAAAGAGCAACCAAGGGACATTCCACATCGCTCATGGAACTGAAGGCCAATATTCAATTTCAGCTGGCGGCGCCGCGCCATGGCACGCTGTGGCCGCTGCGGTGTGAACGGCGTGACTGCGAGCGCCGCGCTGGCGCCCTTGCGCCGCCACGCATGCGGTTGCCGCGGTGTGTGTCAGGGCTGTGCTTGCACTGTGAGCGCATCCCGCTGCGCGCTGGGAGCTGGAGTGTTTTTTTTGCTAGGCGTAGGCTTGTGCAACAGAGCACAATGCCTTTGTGACACAATGGTCCCGCGTGAACTGGAGTGATCCATAGCTGGCATCTGAGCGCTGATGCTCGCACGTGCTGCGCGCAGCGCTCGCCGTACAGCTGGTGATAAATCCGGAGGCTGTGGACGACGGAGAGGCAGGCGACAAGGCCACCACGGAGGCCGCGGGCGAGGATGCACGCAGCCGCTGAGCGCGTCGGCTCTTGGCATTAGCCGCTGAGGGGCGCTTTGCGCCGTGATGTGGTGTGGCACAGCATGTTGTGAGTGAACGAGGGCGTGGGGGCGTGTCCTTGCTTGGGTAGCATCAAGTTGTCATCGAGCAGGTAGTGCATGCATGCACGCTCGAGGGTACCTGTTGGATATCTGGGATGACCCGTATGCCAGGACTGGTTTAATCTACAGCCGCAATACGCTCCACGGGTACCTCTGTTACAGCCGCATGCACACACGCTCACAAGCCTCACAAGTCTGCACGCAGCCTATGACCCAGTCAGCCTCGACCCACACCAGCGCAGGAAAAGGGGTCCCCAGGAAAATTGGGCTCACCAGCAGGAAACGCGTGGCCCACCCACCTCTTGCTCGACACGCAAGAAACCTTGCCACCATGCCAGCCCTGCCTTGCCTTCCGCAGTGTGCGCCAGGCAGCCCTGACTCCGCGCACCTCCGCCCCTTGTGCAGAGACTGCGCTCGGCCACGCACCACGCGCGCACCACGCGCGCCTCTCCGCGGCCCGCCGGTCCGTCACTGGCCGCTGATTCGGCTCGTGACCGCGCGCACAGCCTCGCCGGCGGCCTGAGCGCTCCCGGCTACCTGCACAAAGGCGCCCAGGTCGTCAGATGTCGCATGGCAGTCAGCTGCACGACGCGGCGAGCGCGCACCTGCTGCAGACGCCGCAGCGCGCCCCCCAGCAGCGGCAGCTCGTCCGCCGCTGGCGCGGACGCGTCGCGCCCCGCTCCGGCCGCGCCGTCCGCGACGGCGCGCGGGCTCTCCGCGCGCGCCTGCGACCCCCACTGCAGCCCCAGGCCGCGCAGGGCGCCGCCCACCCAGGCGCCAGCGCCCTCAGCCTCGGGCTCTTGCACTGCCGGCGTCCTGCCAGGCTGCGGGACGCCCTCAGCGCTCGGCGCTGACGCGCTCACCAGCTCGCGCAGCGGGCGCAGCGCGCCGCCGAGCCAGGCGGCAGCGTCGTCCGCGGCCGAGCGCGGCGCGGCGGGCTCGGCCAGCTGCGGCGCGGCCGGCGGGCCCAGGCCGGCGCGCAGGCGCGCGCTCGCGGCCGCCAGTGGCGCCACCACCGCTTCGCGCACGTCCGTCAGCCGCGCCTGGGCCTGCGTGCGCGGCCCCGTGACCATGAGCAAGAGCGCTCTGCCCGCGCGCGCGCCGGACCCCGGTGCGCTCCAGCACCGCCGCAGGGTCAGGGCGCCGCTCCCCGCGCTGCGCGCTGGGCGGCCCTGCCGAGCGGAGCGCTGCCGCGTGCCGCGACGGTCTGGCCTCCCTCGGGCACGGGGCGCGCCTCGACGAGCGGCGCGGGCAGCGCCGGCCGCAGCACGGCGGGCAGGCGCGGCACGCCGAAGACCAGCAGCAGCACCACCAGGCCTGGCCATGCCCTTCAGCGTGAGCTTGGTGCCGATAAGGTCGGCGCCACTGAGCGTGGTGCCGATAGCGACGAGGATAACGCTTGAGCAATGACGCCTGCGGCTGCCGCGCGCACCGGCCAGCAGGTATGGGCTCAAGAGCAGCGCCGTGCCCAGGAGGATGGCCGTGGACACCTCCACGGGGTGCTGTATCACGACTGCGCGCCCGCACAGCGGCAGGTTCAGTTGTCGGCTGCGCCGGTGAGACAAGGGTCAATGTGTCAAGCTCCTTGTGTGCACGACATGTGTGACAGAGCTTGCAAGCATGCAGGCAATGCTGCACGCGCATTGGTGAGCCGGGAGACAGGCGCACAGGAGAGGACGCGAGAGGCGGCCCCGGCTGCAATGCCTGGGTTCTGGACGACCAGCGTCACAGCCAGCACGACAGCCGCGGGCAGGATCAGAAATCTCAGAAGCACGCGTGTCAGCCGCGGCACCTGGAGCACAGCGCGGCTTCCTGCTCAAGGTGAGCGCACAAGGCGAGATTCGGCAGGTTCACACCACTTGTCAAGCCATTGCAAAGCCAGGCGCTGCTCACCAGGTATGCGATTGCGAAGGCTGCAACCAGTGTGACGGGCGGGTTGTGCAGCAAGAAAGACAGCACGTCCAGCAGCGTCGGCAGCTGTGGCACTGGGAGGCTCAGGGCTGCAAAGCTCCCCAGGTGGAGCTGCTCGGGCGCAGCGCTCGCTGCGGGCAATGCCTCAGCATACACGCAGGCTCCGGCATGCACGCAGGTCGCCCCCGGCCGCGAGAGCTGTGGCCTTTTCCTGAACAAGACACCGTGCCCAGCCGAGCTGGAACACCTGAATTGGCTTGATGCTCTTTTACAGGTGCTCGACTGCGGAGTGCACTTGGCACGTGCGGTGGCAGAGCCGACCATCGGGCGCAGCAAACACAGCAGTGCAGTGCGTGCTGCAAAGCAGGCAGTGTCTGGAACAGGTGAGCATAACAGGCCTGCAAACCTAGCAAGTTCACTTACGAACGCCCGAGAAGCAGCTCAAGAGGTGCCTGTCTCAAGAAGCTCTGTCGCTGGGCGCGCAGCTAGGCACGCCGGGCGCCCTTAACGAGCATACGCGCAGCCCGACCCCGAGCCTAGTTGTGCGGCCCCTTCCTAGAACAAGGTGAGCATAACAGGCCTGCCAACCTAGCAAGTACACTTACGAACGCCCTACCAAGCAGCTCATGAGGTGCCTGTCTCAAGACTCTGTTGCTGGGCGCGCAGCCTGTCTCAGGACTCCGTTGCTGGGCGCGCAGCTTGGCACGCCGGGCGCCCTTGACAAGCAGTTGCGCAGCCCGACCCCGAGCCTAGTAGTGCGGCCCGCAGAAGCAGGGCTGCGGCGCCGGCGGCAGCACGGCGCCCGCCGCGCCGCCCCAGCACAGGCCGGCGGAGCAGCGGCACACCGCGAGCTGCCCCGGCGCCAGGTCCGCACCCAGCGAGTCGCGGCTGTAGGTGGCCGCGCACTGCGGCAGGTAGAAGCCGGCCTGGCGGTGCCAGACGCCGCCGCCGCCGCGCAGCCAGCCGGTGCGGCCGTTGAGGATGCCAAGCTTCGCGCTGTCCGGCAAAAGGATGGTGCAACCGCGATCAAGAACATACAGCCCCCACTGCGGGCTCTCAAACACGTGGAGCCAGCACAGGTTGTGCGCCCCGTAGCCCAGCGCCTCAGCGCTTGTGTAGACCGGCTCTGCGCGCGCGGCGCACTGCTGTCAAGCACAGCCAAGCGCACAGCTGCACCACAGCGCCGCACGGCAAGCCGCAGCAGGCGGCACCCGAGGCCCAGGGCAGCTGCAGGCACCAGGGCGCCGGCCGGGGGCGCACCCGCGGTGAACCACGGCTTGCCACTGCCGCGCGCCATCGGCACCAGGCTGTCCAGGTGCAGGGGCAGCTGGCTCAGCCCGGCGCCCGCCCCCTGCTCGGGGGTGGCGGGCGCCGCAGGCCGGCCCTGGCTGGCGACGGGCGCCTGCCGGCCCGGCCCGCGCCCGCGGCGGCCGCGCACCGCGCGGATGAGGCCGCCTAGGGCGGAGCCGGGCGCGGCAGGGCCGGGCGCCTGCCCGCAGCGGCCCAGGGTGTGAGCATTGCTGTGTGTTGGCAATGCACATAACAAGATGTCAGCCTCCACCGGCACGATTGCTCGTTCCGGCGCAGGCGTGCCTTTGGGGACTTTGCGTCCGTGCCCGCCATGGCCTTGGTCGGCCCGCCTGCGCCAGCCGGGGTAGCTGATTGGCCGCAGAACGGCACTGCAGGCCGAGAGCGGGCAGGGGGTGCGCCGGCACCGCACCGCAGGCAGGGGCGGGCCTGGCGCACCGTGCGTCAGCTGGTGCGAGAGACGGCACAGTCCTGCGGGCACGGGCTCAGCCGGAGGCCGCACACAGGGTGCAGCGATGCCAGGTGCTCGGGCCGTGGCTCCGCCTGGTGGGCTCCTTGCGCACAGCTCACTCGCAGCTCAAGCTGACAAGCTCCGGCTCGTTCCCTCAAGTGTTGGCTGCCTGGGCTGTCCCGTGCTCATACAAGGGGATGTAACCCTGGCCAGTGCCCTTCAGCTGCTGCCATGAATGCTCTCCATGGGCGCTTGCACATTACAGGCCAACCTGCGCTGCAGGCTGCCTGGGTGGCGCTGGTGCCCACGGTGCCGTGTAGCGGCGTGCAGGAGCTGCGGGTGTGGCGAGCGTTGTGCAAGACAAGGCGGCAGGTGTGCGCGCTCGCCAGCAGCGGACCTCGCGGACACAGCACCGCGCCACTTGCTGCTGCGAAGCAAGGCAATGACCTGTGTGATTCGCAGGCCGACAGCGGCGAGGCCAACAGCGGCAAATGAGGCAAGCCTGTAAACGCAGGCGCATGTAGTCTGTCGGGCACCAGTCCATGAAGCGAACTCAACATCGCGCCGGAAGCATGCCCTGGTGATTCACTCATCGCACAGTCTGCTGCAGAGACCAGACCACGTGCGCCTTCACAGCCAGCGCAAGCAGCGCTGGACGCTGTGTGTTCAGAAGTGCGGCACATCACCAGCAGACCGTGCTGGCAGCCATGCCCGTTGCAGCGGGTGCAGGCTCGTTTTGGAACAGAAATTGGCATCCTGCGCAGTTCTGCGTCTTGTGAAGTTCATGAGCGCGCCTCTGCAGTCTGGAGCGCATTGAGCGGCGTTGAGCGGCCCTGGAAAGCAGAGCGAGTGCGCCAGAGCTGTCCCGCGTGGTCCTGTGAGTGTGGCTGATGAAGTGTGCAACGGATGGAGCAGACAGCATGCAAGGGGTGTGCCGTAAGATGCAGAGCAGAAGGGTGTTTGGGTGCAAGGGGCGCGCGCCCAAGCAAGCATGCCACAGGCACAGTGAGCCTTAGGATGCAGGTTGGCTGCAATTTTGGGAGCGCAGCGCGGTCAAATTGACATACTAGCGCAGGTGCTGGCGGAGCGGGTGCCATGCAGTCCAGAGGTCCCTCATCCGCTAGGAACATCATACTTGTATGGCAACTGACCGTGAGTGCTGCTCCCGGCAGAGGTTGCAACAGGGAGCTGGTGGTCACCCAGCCTGAACAGTCAACCCTGTCATACGCGACGACACCAGTCGCACAGGAAGCGGTCCGTGGCAAACACCAACACGTGGGCGCAACCAGTGCCATGCCGCATGCAGTGTGCGGCGTGCATGTTGAGTGGTTCAGCAGCTGCTGCATATGCCTGTGAGCATGCTTGCTTGTGAAGGCCATGCGCTGTACATGCATCCTGCCTCCTTAGTTGTGGAATGGCGCTCATGTCACCGCATGCATGGGACGCTTGCGCTTGCTGCTGTTGCCTCATTGTGCTGCTTGCATGCCTGGCTAATGTTTTCACACCCTCGTTCATACATGGCACTGCTTCCTTGCAACATTGCAAAGTTCTTGGACCAATGATAGGGATGTCACCAGGGCTTTACCAGCTTGCCATCAACAGACTCAGCTATTTAGAACCTCGGCCGTCGTCGTGTTTGCCCAAATGCCTGGCATACCTCCTGCACATGCTCCATCGAGGTGCGCAGCGCACTTTGTGCTCCAGTACGAGAAACTTGTTCTGCTTGTGACGCATGGCAAAGCCGAGCCAAGACCCTGACTTGCAAGCGGTTTCACCTGCTGGCAGGCATGCAGTTGCTGAACCACAAGAGGCCTCGGGAAGTCGAGCTGTGGTGCAAGCTTTGGGCGGACCATGTGCAATTGCTCCAGAGCCTGTCTGACGGAGCATCTGGTGCGAGATCAGCGCTGGGCGCTGCCAGGAGATCGGCCAAAGCAGGCCTTAGCCAAAGTCCTGGCAGCGCACATCCCCTGATCTGGCACCAGATGCTCCGTCAGGCAGGTTGTGGAGCAGCCGCATATGCTACGCTTGTGCCCAAAGCTTGCACCACAGCTCGACTTGCCAGGCTGCTTGTGGTTCAGCGCCTGCGCTGTACCAGCAGGTGAAAGCGCTTGCGAGTCAGGGAGTTGGCTCAATCATGTCATCGGCCACAAGCAGTCCAAGGTTCACGCACCTGAAGCACAGAGCCCGCTGCGCAGCACGATGGAGCATGTCAATCATCGGGCGACAGGGCAGCAGGTCTGCCCCGTGGAGTCCACGGGCGCTGGCGCGCACCACGTGCTCTTCCAGTGTCACATTGCAGCTCTCTCTCGGGTTTTTTGCATGCTCTACATGCTGCACAGAGCCATTGCTCAGGCCGCATCTGCATGCGCACATGCCGCCGTAACATGTTTCCTGCGCATGCAGGACATTGTGGTCCTCGCAAGGGGATCCCACCATATGATGTATGTGGTGCGCTGCACTCCCGAGCGACGCTTGCAACGCGGCGAGTGTGCAAGGCCCGCCTGCCCCATGTGCCTGGCTGCATGCCTGCTGCCAGCGCATTCGGAGCGAGCCCAGGCACTGCCACGCTGGCCGTGCTGCATTTGCGTGCGCTTGCGCTGCCGTGACGTGTGCATTGCGTGTGCAGGAGGCCGATGTGCTCACAAGACGGCGAACAGCAGGTTGCAGGAGGTGCGCTGCCGGCTCCGCTGCTCTCGCAAGAATCGCTTTCCGTGTATGGTCTTGGCCTGTCAAGCAATCAGTCGTTCTGCCTTGGGATGACATGCAGGGCAATCTTCTGCCGCTGTCGCGGTTCCTGTTAGGCGTCTTCATGCATGCGCACTGTTGTGAATTGCTGTGCAAGTCTGCAGGTGTCAACATCCAAGCTGCGCAGGGCAGGACAAGCAGGGCACCTTGTGCAGTGCGTCGCACGCCGCGCCGGTGCGCGCTGCGGAAGCCTGCAGACGCGCACCGGCGCGGCGTGCGATGCACTGCACAAGGTGCCCTGCCCGTCCTGCCCTGCGCAGCTGCAGACGCGCACCGGCGCGGCATGCAACGCACTGCATAAAGGTGCCCTGGACGTCCTGCCCTGCGCAGCTCGTGCATTGCCACGTCCACTGCTTTCGCCTGTCCAGGGCATTAGCAGCATGGTTACAGGTACACACAGAGCATCCCCAGGCGCTGCCATCACGCCATCGACACGCTTCCCGCACATGCAGGAGGTCGAGACGCTCCTGTTGGCATCAAGAGTAATGTACAAAGTGCGCTGCCCCGAGCATGGCATGCCCTGCTTCAAAAGAAACCGACTGCTTCTAACCCTTATGCTGCCTCTGCCGCTGCCTTGGCATGACGTGTAGACGGCATAGGCAGCATGAGGTTTAGAAGCAGCCGGTTTCTTTGGAAAGCAGGTGCATGCCATGCTCGGGGCAGCGCACTTTGTACATTTCTTCTGATGCCAACAGGAGCGTCTCGACCTCCTACATGTGCGGAAAGCGTGTCAGTGACGTGATGGCAGCGCCTGGGGCCGCAGAGCAATCTTGTGCGCTGATAATTGCAAATTCTGCTGCGCTGCTATAACAAGCAGGCTCACTGTGCGTGCAGGCATCCATGGCAACCGCTGGCGTGGTCTACCGCGTGCGCTTCGAGGTGCGCAGCCCCCGCAGCAACTGTCGCAGCGCTTCCTTCTGCATGCTGCTCTAAGCTGTCTTGACTGGACGCGCGGAGCAGCGTGTACCGGATGCATGCGACGTGCCTGCTCGGCGCTGAGCTGCTGCAGCATGCTCACTGAAAGTGCAGGCTCACATGCATCCAGTCCACAATCTGTGCAGCTCCACGCGCTTTTGCCGCCAACAGCGTCTCCGCCTCCGAGCCGCCGCTGCCGATGGCGGCTCCGCCGTCAACGGCCGAGATCCTGCCGCCGCCGCCGCAGGCGCCCGTGACGGCGCGCCCGGGCCCCTGCACTCCACGGCCTTGCTACTTTTGGCTTTGTTGCCGCCTGCCGCATGTCAGTCTCACAGCATCTGCCCTGTCTTATGGCCCTGCATGCAAGACGGCCCCCAGGCACGCACACAAAACCACTTCCAGCCTCTGTGAATAGCCCTCTCGGTCGGCGCGCGCTGTGTGACAGGCGCATCGCGTCGCAGGCCGCCAAGCAGCCGCCGTTGCCGCCGCCATCACCGCCGCCGCCGCCACCTATGTTGGCGTCTCCGCTCCGCAGAGATGCGCAGGCGGGATCGCTCGACGACCCCGGCCGCCGCATGGCTGGCCTGTGAGGAGCAGGCTGAGGAGTAGGGCGGGGGCCAGTAGCCCGCTGACACGACCGTCATGCCCAGCATGCCCACGCTGGCGGTCGCGTGGGTGGCAGCCTTGTTGGCTGACAGGATTCTGTGCTTGGGGCACATACGTGCATGTAGGGGATGTATCAGGAGCGCCGTGCTGCACCGCAGGCCTGCCTGTGGCGCACCGCACAGACGCGGCCGGTTGTGCATGCAGGGGGTGCATGCAGTGGGTGCATCGTGACCTGCATATGCATGCAGGCTGAGCGGCATGGTCACTGCCATCCAGAGCCAGCCGCAGGCCCTGGACCTGAGCGGCCTCATCGCCCTGACTGAGTTGGAGCTGGTCAGACCTTGTCTTGATGCTAGGGGCGAACCGGCCAGTGCTGCTGCGCATCAACGTCGCGCAGCGGGTGCAGCGCATGTCGTGACCCTGGGGCAGCTGCCACTGCTGCAAGGTCTGACAGCCTTGCCTGCCTTGACTGCTTCAGGCGCTGCAAGCTGCGCGACGTTGATGCGCAGTAGCGCCGCCTGGTTCGCCCCTAGCGTCGAGCCGGGGTCTGTCCCCCACCAGACGCGCTGTACTAGATAAAGTGTTGCAGTGCGGGCCGGTGGGACGGAGGAGGGCAATCTCTGTCGCTGGCAGTGCTCAGCTGCATCTTGTAGGTTATCACGAGTTGGACATCACTATACTCAAACGGCGCAGCCTGCTTCTAGCCTCGACTGCCCGTTCAAAAGCAACGGCCGCAGGACCAACTAGCCCCTCTAAAAGCAGACTCCCACCATGACGGCCTCAGACAGCTAGACCTGAATTCATATCCCATCCTCCCATCCAGGTGTGTCAACCCAGCCGAGCACAGAAACTCACCCCAACGACAGAAGCGGCGGCGGAGCCCGCCGCGGCACCCTATGCTCGCTGCGCCAGCGAAGGCAGCCTGTGGCCGGGCGGCCGCAGGTTGCTCAGGCCGCCCACGCGCATGTAGCTGTCCGCGGCGGCCGCCACGCAGGCCGCGCCGAACGGCGACCCGGAGTCTACCACCTTGAGCGCGAAGCGGTCCGCCACCGCGTCGCCCAGGATGTCGCGCACGCCCTCGAGCACCGCGGCGCGGTAGGCGGCGTGGCGCACAAAGACGCCGCCGTCCACCGCAATCACCGTGCGCGGCGGCTCGCCGCCCGCCGCCTTGGGCCTGCACAGGCGGCCCCACAAAGGTCGGCGGGCAGGGCCACGCCGGCTGGCGCACGGCCGCAGCCACCAACTGCGGTGCAGGAGTCAGCAGGTCGCTGCCTGGTGTGCGCCTGTGAGAGCCTGTGGCCCACACCGCGATAGCGCCATGGGGGGAGCAACAACACGTCTCCCTAACCCCGGCTGGGCGGCAGCGACGGGCCGGTAGCGGCGCCGCGCCTGTCGCGGTGCAGATGGCGCAGGATGCCGGCGAGCGTGGCGGCGATGAGCCGCGCGCTGCGCTCGCGCACCAGCACGCACACCTGCTGCACCTGCGCCGGCGCCGCACGCCGGGCTCGAGTCAGGGCCTGGTGACACCTTCGTCAGGCGACTACAAGAAGTTTGCACAATAGAAGCCTTTCTGCAAGGCAAACTCGCTGGCACACGACAGACCCCGGCTGTAGCTGCGCCGCTCTGCCTTGCCTGCCAGGGCCACCCGGCACTGCAACGTCACCAGAGCAGCGCCCGAGTGCACACCTGTGTACGCCCTGAACAACTGACGTCCCTGGCCGCGGCTGGCGCGGGGGCCGGGCAGGGGCCCACGCCTCGCGCCGCACATCGGGCTTGGCCAGCGCGGCCGGCAGCCCGAACGCCTCGGCCAGCACGCCGCCGACGCGGTCCAGGTCCGGCGTTGCGTCCTCGGCCGCCTGGTTCATCAGCGTTGTGGTGAAGCTGCCCTTTTGCCGCAGCTGGTCCGGCACATCGCCGCCGAACAGCTCGCCCGTCTCGGCCAGGCTGCGCGCGGGCGAGCGGGCGCGCTGCTGTCATAGCCTGTCGAGGCCTAGTGGAAACCCTAACAGGGTACCATCACCGTGCGGGCGCACATGGCATTGCAGTGCGGCAGCGAGACGGCACCGCATGCGCCCAAGCCGGTCGTCTTCTCACCGCTGCAGCGGCACAGCGCCCGGTCCGGCGGGCAGCAGAGCACCGCAGGGGCACATAAGGCCGGCCGAAGGGACAGCCAGTCGTAAGCCGTGCGAGGTGCGCGCCTGAGCAGCAGGCGGCGCGCGATGTCGCCGATGTACAGCCCCGACGTCATCTTCTCGAACTGCGCGCCAGTAAGCGCCCCCTCTTAAGCGCCCCCTGTAAGCGCCCCCCGTGACCGCGCGCCGCACGCCCGTCGCCGGCGCCGCGCGTGCGGCCTGCCGCCGCGCCAACACTCCTGACAAGCGCTGCTGGTGCAGGAGTGCGCCGCCAGCAGATGAACGCCTGGGCCTGTAAGAGGCGAGGTCGCAGCTCGAGGCCCCACCTGCTGCTGCCCCGGGTTGTTCGACGCCTCGTCCAGCTCACGGTCCTCCGCCAGCACCGGCAGCTCGGGCACCGCAAAGCCTGGCCACTCGATGTTCACCACCTGCGCATGCGGCGCGGCTTGTGAAAATAATCGTTTACGTCGCAAATTTTCCTTGTGACAGGCCTGTAAAGCTTGCATCTGTAGAGATGACAATGTTGAGTCGCCTTAGCGTATTAGCGCACCATGTCGGGCGTGCGCGCGCGATACCGCGGCATCCACTTTGTGATGCGCCCCAGCTGCTCGATGTAGCATGCGTTCGTGCCTGGCCCGCGGCGGCGCTGAGTCCATGGGCCGGCAAGCGCAGCCTGTCTGATTTGTCTCAGCTTACAACGCACTGCCAAGCTGAAGCACTGTCCATGTGTTCCCGCAAAACTCCGCCTGTGCTCGGGGCTATGCAGCATTTGGCACTGGTGAGCCACACACAGGGCTGCATTTGAAGACCTGCTGCATCATACCACTTGCAGTGACACACCATGCGCAGGGGTGGCTGTTCCACTTCAGGACAGGCGCAGACGCGCGCCTTGGCCTCAACTGCCAGAAGGCCTGTGAGGGCAGTGCAGGCCCGCAGGAGCGCGCCTGTGCCCATGATGACAGAGCCGACGGCGTCGGGACCGTCCAGGTACCGCGCTGCTGCCAGTGCGGCCACGGTGTCGTTCACCAGCGCATTCACGTGCACCTTTGTCAGCCCCTGCGCCGGAGTTCTCCACGTTTGCGTGCGCTGTGCGCGCAGGTTGACAGACAGCAGTGTGTTGCTCCCTGCTTCACCGCATCTGCCCATCTATAGAGATGCATCAATCTAGCAGTGACATAGGCTCAACACAGCTCTGAAGAGGGACAAGCGCATGCATCATCACTTGCAAGTAACGCTGCTGGTTTTACATGTACACGCTTACCAGAGCAGATGACTTATGCACAATTACCAGAGCACACGCAGGAACGGACGCTTGGCAGAGCAAACGCTCCCTGTGCGTCACCGGCACATGGCGCAGGCCACGGCAAACCCCTGAAGGCCGCGCCTGCCTGTGGAAGGCTTCTCGCAGCAGCTTGGCGGGGTCCTCGCCCACGGCGCCAGGGTTCTCAAAGCCCTTGGTCCACTGGATCAGCGTCCCCGAGTCCAGCGTGTGGTGGTCCACCGGGAAGCTGAACCCAAAGCCCAGCACAGGCCGCGCGCGGTCCGCAATGGCCCTGCGCCGCGCCGAGGCAGCGCTGTAGCAGCTGCGCCTGGTGCGTCTCAAAGTGCAAAATGCGGAGCGCAAGCGCCCGACGCTTGCACGCTGACCGTATATAGCAGTCTGCAGCCTGATGATATCAGCTAGCCAGCAACCAGCAACCAGTGTGTGTCAATGATGGCATGTCAATCCGTATGTGAAGGTAATAGGAGACAGTATGCACGACGGGAAGCCTAGCCAGCGTTGCACGACGGGGAAGCCTAGCCCCGCACCAGCCCTGCTCCCTGCTCCAGTCTATCATGTGCCGCACAATGTAGTCCAGGAGCTCGCTCACAGGCACCTTGTGCAGGCCCGGTGGTATGACAGATATGTCCACCTTCACCTCCTCCTGTTAAGAGCACCGGTGCCCCAGTCACCCTGGCATCTCTGCAGAAGCATGCCAAGCATAACAGCTGTGTCTATGTGTGTCGTTCCGCAGTAGTGCAGCACTTGGCGCTGTTAGGTGCAGGTCCAGCCAGGCAGTGCAAGCTTTCTACACTGCGGCAGAGCCAGGAGCCGCAGAATGAACTGGTATGAGTGCTCCTGCAGCAGCGCAAGGTTCGGCGAGCTCGCTGGAGCAAGGGAGTCACCACAGCGTGTTTTGCCGCGCCTAGCCGCGTGTACAGGAGCCGCAGGTTGGTGCCCCCAAAGTCGATGGAGTAGTATTCTCCGGTCTCCTGGCCTTGCGGCAGGACGTCGACCATGGTGGGCAGCATGAGCAGCGAGCTGCGCTGCTTCTCCCGCAGGCCCAGCTCCAGCTGCGCATGCGGCGGAGAGCACGTGAGCGGCGCGGCAGTGGCTTGCACTGCATGCAAGTGCATGCATATGCTCCCAAGCGTCCTCTGCTGCGTTGCTAAGAGCCCAGAGCTGAGCGTGCTCAGTAAAGTTGGCGCGAGGGCGCTCTCGCGGGAGCTCACCTGCTCGACAAAGGCCTCCGCAAGCCTCTGCAGCTCATCCGTAGAGATGTGCAACTTCGCCTGGTACTGTGGACACGCACGGAAAGGGGTCAGCTTGATAAACACTCTGCAGCTCGCACGTCCAAGGCCAAGCACGTGTCCTGTACCTCTATGAACGCGACCTCACGCCGCCTCTTGCTGTCCATGCGGTCAAAGGCTGCGTCGCCTGCCGCGGAGTCCATTGGTGGCTCCAGAGCGCTCTGCAGCGCTCACACGGTCCGTCGCATCGAGCAACACTTACTACACTACTGCCATGCAAGCTGTTCAGCGCCCTTTGCCTTGCAGTGCTACGTTCTTGGGTCAACCCCTTCTGTGTCTGGTGGGCCAGGCTTGCAGCAATGCGGGCCCCTTTGTGCGCTGTGCTGCGTCATTGTACCTTGGCCTGAATCCTTCTTCTTCCTGTCTGTCAGCGCACACTGGCATGCCAGATCTGGCATGCATGCGCATGCGCCAATGCTACAACCCATTGGCAAACTCCGAAAGTCTGGCGTGGGTAATTGCCGCAGCACTGGCAGTGTGTCACAGCGTTCCCGGTACCATGGAGGTACGGCACCTGCGGTTTAAGCCAGGCAGCAGAGCTGGTGCTGCAATTGGTGGTTGCTTGCAAGGAGTACAGCGCAGAAAGTGACTGAGGCGCTTGCCATTGCGCACAGGGGGGCCTGGCGGCGGACACGATCACGCCGCACCAAGTGTCAATCTGCATCATCCTGCGCGCCTACCTGGACCCGAGCTCTGGTATTGAGGTGCGCCAACCTCTCCTGCTTGTACGAAGTAATCCTCTTCAGCGTGCCTGCCACGTAATCTCCCACTTTGGCAAGGAGTGAAAAGCAAGAAAAAAAGTTAAGATGTCTCGCGGTGGCAGGTGTTTGGGCAACAGGATGCAGTCTGCGCTCTGCTGGAGTGCATACAGCCCACCAAGGGTTTGCGGCAGCCGTCCCTGGCGGAACTCCTCGCCGAGTTGCAGGCCAGCGGCCCGGGACTGGTTTGCGCTGCAGTTACCAAGCACACCCCTTGCCTCACGCCTTGCTTACGCTGAGCCTCGGCATAGACTGTCCTGCTTCTGCTGTATGTTTTAAAATGTCTCTGTTGTTGCCCCGGTGTGCATAGGTTGAGAGCAGGGTATCAGGCGCGCGGAGCAGGTTGCATGCACTGGTGCTTACTTGCTCGTTACTGAGGGCTGTCAGACCGCTTTGGGCACCAGCACTTGAGAGGCTGTCTCAGCTGTGCAGTTGACGAGCGCGGACGAGTTTCCTATGGCGCTCGCCCTGCGCCCTCGCTGTGTTGCATCAGCGCAGCGTCCGGCGGCAGGCGCGCGTCAAGTCAGGCCGCGCGCGCGCAGGCCAATCTGCCGGCGGGCGCGGGCGCGTGGGCGGCGAGCGTCGTGGCGGAGCAGCTGCGCGCGCTGGCCTGCCCGGACGACCTGCTGACGCTGTTCGCCGAGCTGGGCGGCCTGCTGGCCGGCGGCCCCGGCGGCCTGGGCGCGCCCGGCGGCCAGCAGGCCGCGGACCCCGCGTCCGCGCTCGGCCTCTTCCTGCGCCGCCGCGTGCTC
>JAABUV010003432.1_pt1 | contig 20213 bp, 19 predicted proteins | sample 5559971 | NCBI WGS metagenome assembly JAABUV01 (sample SAMN10711881, study PRJNA513362) | rock metagenome | isolation source: Antarctica rocks | place: Antarctica: Victoria Land, Knobhead nord | collected 2015-12-19
CGACCACCTGGAATGACATCTGCATGGGGTTACGTGGTATCCGAACCGGGCCATGCCGTTGTGAACCTTGGGGATGGAATGGTGAAGTTCACGAATGGTCTCCTGCGATCTGCGTATCACCGTGTCATAAGTCCTCCAGGTGCTCAAGCAGCGTTAACGCGATACAGTCTTGTATATTTTGCTAGGGCTGAAGATGAGGTTCTCTTAAAAAGACTAGAGAGCAAAGTGATCCCAGAACTCTGTGCAGACGAGACGGAAGATGTGGTCTCGACAAAGGAATGGATTCTCAGGAGGATCCAAGCCATGAAACAAGCCTCGCGTAACAAAGCAGAATGGGATGGGATCAAAGGAACAGAGGACCTGCCGAGGCAAAAACTATAATGGTTGCTGCCCCGTTTTGGAAGCTGAGAGCTTAGATACGTTGGTCAGGAAATAATACAATTTGTTACAAAGTCTCCCCGGTGATTACCATAATAACATGTATCAGGAAAGCAGCGGTGAACAAAAGAAGTCTACCAACCGGATATCTCGTCTTCATAGCCTCTATCACTCGAAGGATTTTTACTCCGATCCTTCAAATGGCACAGTACTCTAGGCAGCAAGAATGAAACTGTACGGTCAACGATCGCACCAATCAGCTAGGTTTGGCCGGCACACTTCGTGTGTGGCCGCATCCTCGCAGGTGCCAATGACGCATATATTCACCAGTCGCTTGGATCGATAGTGGGCGATTGTTTCTACCCACCAACCAGATGCACAGTGTACTGTAGCGTTCTGCTGTCGTGGGATTTCAGCTTCCGATGTTATGCAGCAGTTTCGGAACCTGGTTTGATTTGGGGTTGGCTGAGGCAAAAGTGCTCGGGCTCGGGCGCATCCGTACATGACTAGTCTGGAGTCTGGACTTACTCGTGTAGGCAGCACCGTCTACTACCTTACGTAGATGAAGCACACATGAGCCAGTGCCGTGTGGCCGAGTGGTAAGAGGCACTACCCTAGTCAGCGCCCATGATAGGGCACACCTCGATCCTACTACATACGTACATATGTACCTTGTTGAGAGAGGCTGAAATTACTCGGACCACGCCATATGTCCGGCATCCACTTGAGACGAGTGGATACTCTTCCATCCTTCCTACAAGTAGCCAATCGGAGGGTGTTCATGGAATATTATTCTAATGAATTTGAGCTGCCAAATAGGTCCCTAAGTATGGAAGAGAATTGAGCCCGAATAAAGGTTGAGAATACATTACTCCAGAGCTTCAAGACGTTCGTTATATTTTCATGCTAACCTTTGAAATTGGAGCAAAAGCTTAGAAATCTATCGATATAAAAATATTCAATGCCCAGACTGTAGGGCTTCCGACGGAAGCGGAGACGGCAGCGCTGAAGGCACTGGATGGTGGGAAGGGTCGGCACGGACGGTTGGCTGATTTAGTTCCCTTCGAAGGCGTCGGAGGGGACAATTGCCGACAGTGGCCTCCGGGAATTTTCTATACAACTTCGACCAGCCTTTGCACACCGATAGTGCCAACTGTAGGCTCTCTGCTCAAGGACTCATTGTCAACTTGGTAGCTAGCGCCAGTGATCTTCGTAAGATGAATAACGTCCTCATTTGGATCATTCAAATTGTTGTATGCGCCCATGTTGTTGCCGGAATTGTCTCTCCCAAGGCTGTCGCCCGACCTCGAACTTTTGTTTCTGCGGGATGTGCGGAGGAGGAGCAGTGAGCCATATTCATCGCGCACTCTCGAAGTGAATTCGACGGCTTTTGTCATTAACGGTCGGTAGGTCGGGAGGCATGCACAGACGATGGCGATTCCCATCTGGAGATTTGTCCAGAAAAGAGCTTTAACAACGGGGACTTTGAGAGCGAATCAGCCATTGATCGTCTCTAACATTTAAGAGTTGGTTGCTTTTTACCGTGAACGTTGCTAGGGTTGTATAAAGTTTTCATGCGGACGATACTCGTGACAACGACACTACGTGAGTGTTAGCAAACGGTTGTTCATTCAATAAGTTGCAAAGCCGAAATTAGGTGCTCACAAGGTTCCGACCATGAAGATAAGAGATAGAAATACTTTGCTTCGAATAGGTAGCTGCAATTTGATGATTTCTTGAATTGGAAGAATTATGATCGCGACATCTATGAGGCAATTGGAAAGCTCCGTTGTGAGAAAGAACAGTTCTTCGTTGAAATATTTGCAAGTAACCTTGAAGTCCCACAAGCCTTGGGGAGGTAAACATTGCATTAGTGTTCCAAGCTCGACTCCAAGAAACCACATAGCACAGAGGATCCATAAAACATGAACGGCGCGCCGAAAAGCAGTCTTTACTCCAAAGAGACGCCAGTAAAGGGATAACATAGAGATCTTAACAGCGGTTATGGAGGCCACATAGAACGGTAAGGCGATGTAGAGGGCCTGGAATAGGAGTCAACGAGTTTTCCAGTCGCCCCTGAGCAAGACTTAGCGTCTACCTTGAGAAGAGTACTGGTCTGTTCCAGTGGTATCTCAGTTATATCGGATCCACCACCGCCGCCTACAATAGCTACACAATCTTCAACGACATCCATTATTCAAGGAGAGCGACTTACCCCATATTGAAATGCCTAGTTCGGCGTATGCAAATAGGACTGCAACAAGTGCCCAGTAGTCATCAGCTGCGTACGATATTTTGGAAAATCTCCTCGTCAGCAGGCGAAGAAGCACAGCAATTGTATCTAAAACGATCAAAATAATGGAAGCATTGAATGTGTCGCGACCTATCGCGTTGAAATGAACCATCTTTGTGCAGTACCGAGTCACTTGGCCGATGGAAAAGAAATAACGCAGAATCTTGAACGGATCTCGGCGCCTTGATACGTAAGTAGGTAAGGTAGTTGGTCAGTTAAGCAAAAATACGTAGAACTCTTTTGACATGAAAGGTTCCAAAGACGAGATTTAATTCTGGCCCCCAAAGAGTTCCGTTAGGTATCCAGACACCGTTATGGCAACTTTAGGAGCCGGAAAGTCTTTGGGCAAAGTTTCAAACAACCTGGTAGGTATAGTACGGCTCTTACACAAAGGAGGGTGGGCTACCTATGCGTCGCGTAGCTCAACAGTCAGACCAATGAGCACCCATCCCACTAGCTGAAAGGATCCCTGGTTCGTAGCAGATCAATCGATCAACGGCAGATTGAGAGAACCACTTCCTCCTTTCGTCTTCTCTTTTTGATCTATCTTCGTCTCATCGAATACTGTGCAGTGCCATTCTGAGGTGCGTCAGAGGTGGTGTCCTTCAGGGATACAGCCTACAAATTAGATTCTTTCTTCGCAGGCTGAGAGCTGCAGTGGTTTATAATTTTCAAGGATACAGATCCTTCATACTAAAGCATACAGGTGGACCGTTTGACTATGAACAACCCCCATAGTAGTACACCCTAAAGCTTCTCCTGCTTCTGAGTCAGGTTGATGCCTAGGTGCATTCTCATGCAGCCTTATCGCGTAACTCTCAGCCGTTCATCAAAATCGAGGCACAGGCTACGAAAGCCTATCTGTGTTGTAATATCAGCAGGACTAAACTGTGCCCCAATGAGTTGCGTAGCTACTGTACTGCGAGCTGTGGTGAACCAAGGCGGGGATCAATCTAGCGGGATATGCCTGACTTGACGTAACGATGCATTTGATCTCATTCGAGCGTGGTGCTTCATGAGCTGTGTCCCCTCAACGTCGTAATATCTTTTGGCACATTTCAGCGAACGTACCATGCTACACAGGGTCAGCTTTTCGTGTGCTTTCTCACCATAGTATATGACTCGTCTGTGTTTTTATGACTCCTCTGAAAACAACCCTATATATTTCTTTCCAAAGCAATTTCAACGACGTCATAATTGTCCTAACAGAGAATACACAAATGCCCGAGACGGAGTCTATCAACATACAAAATGAGAAGGCGGAGGTCTCTGGTGGTTTGGTAGGTCAGGTGCCGAACGATCTCGACTCAGAAGTACAGCCGAGAGACGAAAACGGAATAAAGGTTTATGTGAGAGGCTTCAGGCTTGGTACACTCACTACTACGTACGTTGTCGGGAGTTAACGACTTGCTCAAACTGAAAGAACTGACCTCGACGTTAGCCTTTGTTTGAGTATGCTGCTCTCTGTTCTCGAGACGACAATTGTCAGTACTTCCCTTGTGTCGATTACCAATGCTCTCGATGGATTCGATAAAAGAGGATGGGTGGTGACCTCATATCTGCTCACATATACTGGTAAATCATCTGGCGGTATTGGTGTTTGCGGCTAAATACTGCATAGGGTTCTTCGTCATATTTGCTCACATTAGTGATGTATTTGGCCAAAAAGCATCAATGATCGCTGCGGTCTTCGTTTTCACTGCCTTCTCAGCAGCATGTGGAGGGTCTCAGTCTATCACACAGCTGTAAGCCCGCTGTGGAAATGCCTATGCTCACCATATTTGGCTAACTATTGCACTAGTATCGTTTTCCGCGCTTTCCAAGGTATTGGTGGTTCTGGCATATATTCAATGGTGTTGGCAATCGTACCCAATTTGGTTCCACCAAAAAAATACCCTACGTATTTGGCAATCGTTTCATCTGTTTTTGCCTTCGCAAGCTTCCTTGGTCCTACCTTCGGAGGACTAATTAATGATTATACTACTTGGAGATGGGTCTTTCTAATAAAGTGCGTAACCCTACATGCTGATTCGGACCTAATTAAGATTGCTTTTTCAGTGTACCTGTAGGTGTGGTTGCTCTTATAGCATTGGGTATCACCATACCGAAACACTTCCCATATAAGGACTCGCAAAAATCGCCGCAGCAAGAACGACGTTTCTTAACGCGTTCTTTGACGGAGATGGATTTCCTAGGCACGACTTTTCTGTTGGCAGGTTCGGTCCTTCTTGTCGCGGCGCTCGAACAAACTGGGATTGACCAAAGTTGGAACTCGCCTGTTACTGTAACTTTTTTGGTTTCCTCTGGAGTCTTTTGGCTTCTGCTCCTAGTTTGGGAAAGATATAGGGGCCAGATTAAAACCGAACAACGCTCTGTGTTTCCATGGCGGCTGGTCCAGAATAGACTATTCATGGGATTACTACTGTAAGTACTTGCGAAGTCGTTGATGGTGCAATCTGAATAGGTCGTAATCTCTAACTATAAGCAGGAACTCTTTTCTAACCGGCTTTCCTTTCATGAATGCCGTGATAAATCTCCCGCAGAGATTCCAAGACGTCGACGGAAATTCTCCCCTTGGAGCAGGGTATCGAATGATAGCGTTGATGCTTTGCACGCCTGTTGCATCGGTGCTTTCGAGCTTCCTGACTTCAAGGAAAGTGCCTCCACTATATATTTTGGTCTTCTCTGCAATCATTCAGTTGATTGGTGTAACTTTCATGAGCTTAATCTCTACCGCTGAACAGAGTATCAGGCCTGCTGAGTACGGGCTCGAAATCCTCATGGGATTTGGGTTTGGCTTCAACTTCAATATTTTGTTATTGATGGCGAGCACGGTAGTTGACAAGAAAGACATAGGTAACTACCTGTCTCAACGCATCCTGCTTAAACTGAACGGACTGGCTTACAACGTCCAGGCCTGGCATTAGGTGCGATCACTCAGATACGCGTCCTAGGAGGCGCTATTGGACTTGCAATTGGAACAACAATTCTCAATAGTCGGATCAAATCAGACCTTTCGCGCATTCTTTCCCCTGATCAACTGCACTCACTATTCCAGTCGACCAGTATTATCTTATCATTTCCCACGGCAATACAACACACAGTCAGGAGTGTGTATGCAGCGGGCTACAACAAGCAAATGCAAATAATGATCTGGTTCTGCGTTGCCGAATTCCTATCTTTATCGCTTCTAGTGGAGAAAAAGCTGAGAAGGAAAGCATAGCAAAGCCTTGCATTCCGCAGAGCCTTACAGTTCCTTATAAGATCAGACCCTAGATCTCATTGGACTTGATTTTTTACATATGGAGTAACATTGCCACCACTTGTACCATATATGAGGAATACTTACTACGCAGAGTCTATCGTATACTTCTAGTAGCTTGAAAAAGAGAATCTAAAAAATTGACAGCCCTATAAAGACCGGAGCACCCGAGCTAGCCCTCGCAATGTAGCTAAGCCAGATTAAGTTACTCGCATTCATCGCAAAATTGCCCCGCAAGGCGCAGCGTCCGAGTTACCCTACCTTACCATAGCCGATTCCCACTAAACTCTAGGCAGATTTAGGAAGTAGCCGCCTGAGAGTTAGTGGGGATCGGCTATGGTAGGGCTACAAACTAAAAACCGACTCGAGAATAAATACTTTCTATGCTGGCGTATGATCAAAATTATGACGTTGAAAGTGATTTCCAGGTAAATGCGAGTAGATCAAGGCAATTGCCATCACGAAATACCCGCCAGGGAGTGAGTACCCACATGTGGCCCACACCACTCACTCTACGTGAATGCTATTTCCACACCCATACCTCCTTAACCTATGCACACACTCGCCTTTTCGCACTATTATGGGTATGGTATGAAACTCCTGGCGAAATGGGACATTCTTGCGACTGGCAATGAAGTAAGGCCACCAAGAAGTCCCTTGTCCGATTGGAAATCCACATCTAAGGCTTATTCCGTTTCTGCCCGCCATCACAATGCCTTACATCGCGGCGTACCTACTCTGCATATTGGCTTCGTGCAAGCATCATGCTTACTACAACTATTCGATGCGGTGGAGTAAGTCTAAATACTTGCTTTGCAGGGTTTTTTCACCTGTTCCTGCTCGTGTGTGACGAGGTCCGGAGAATGATTGGCAACGGGGTGACTGCAAACTACTAAGATTAGGAAGTCAGGAAAACATTAGAAAGTTAGGAAGATTTCTTGCCGACTAAGCTGGCCCTTTGCCCGGGATGCTCATCAGATGTGGGGCGAGAACATCCCGTATGTACAACCTAGATGGCGATCTCATGAACAAACCCTGTGTCAAAAATGCTAAGCTTGGTATTAAATATTTCGAGCTGTTTCTTAATTCCGGTACTAGATTACATCTGTCTTACATCGTGGATTGCATAAGATATAAACTAGATGACAGACTTTCTATATTCCTTTCCTTCTTCTTGTATCCCATCCGAACGTAGACACTGTGGCCGTCTGAGCTATCTCCATTGCCTCATGAAAGCAATCTTGACCGATCACCGGATCTAACTTCTTCGGAGACAACTATATGATTCCTACTTCCTCCTTCGAACCTCTTTCGAAAACGTTACGAGGATCAAATCTTGATTGCATCGCTCCTTGATGGATCCTCCAGGTATTGATTTGAGGGTCCATGCAGATTGTGTGTCAGATGATAATCCCCAGATCAACCCGCACGACCATGAAGCTCTAGCCGACCTCGAGTATCTTGCTTCAGGGCAAGATAAGCTCGCGCCCATCGCCGTCATAGGGTTTTCTCTCAAGTTTCCTCAGGATGCAACCTCCCCAGAAGGATTTTGGAAGATTTTGAGCGAAGGAAGATCCGCCATGACCGAAGTACCAAGTGATCACTTCAATATAGATGCTTTTTACAGTCCTGATGCAGGCAAAAATGATTGTGTAAGGAAACAGTTTAAACCTTTCTATCTATATTCTGGAAACATCAACAGCGATTCGTTTGAGACAGAGCTCAGATTTGACAAGCATTGAATTTAGATGAACAACCGTGGTGGGCATTTCATAACAGAAAACCTTGCTACTTTCGATGCGCCGTTTTTCTCTATCAGCTCAGCGGAAGCTGCTTGCATGGATCCACAACAGAGAGGACTTTTAGAGACAACTTTTAGGGCCCTGGAGAGCGGTGAGTCTAGTCCTCAGCATCGAGGTAGCTGGTTAGCTGATATATATAAGCCGGCCTTCCTATGGAACGAGTTGTAGGCTCTGATACTTCGGTATATATTGGTAGCTTCACAAAAGAGTTCGAAACCATTTTGGCCAAAGACTCGCAAATGCATGAAAAATATATGGCTACCGGAACGGGGACCTCTATGCTCGCGAACCGCTTGAGCTGGTTTTATGACCTCAAAGGGCCTAGCTTAGCGCTTGATACAGCTTGCTCGAGCAGTCTTAATGCCGTCCATCTCGCCTGCCAAAGCCTGAGGAACAAAGAATCGTCCCTGGTAAGTGATGAGGTCGTAGCCATTCTACTGCAACAAATGTCTGATATGGACTGATCAAGAAAAGGGTATCGTTGGCGGCTGTAATCTCTGCTACAATCCAGATTCATTCATCTCTTTGAGCAATCGCAACTTTCTATCTCCAGATAGTAAATGTTATAGCTTTGATTCCAGAGCTAATGGTTACGCAAGAGGAGAGGGGTTTGGCATAGTCATCTTAAAGCCTCTTTTAGATGCTCTACGGGATGATGACACAATCCGCGCGGTCATACGAGCAAGTGGTTCCAACCAGGATGGCAAAACACCAGGAATAACGAATCCTAGCAAGGAGGCTCAAGTAAAAGTTGTTAGAAAGACTTATGAAGAAGGCGGTCTTGATCTAAGAATCACAAGATTCCTTGAAGCGCACGGTACCGGCACAGTCATAGGTGATAGTGTTGAAGCGGCTGCTATTGCGGAGGTATTCAAAGACAAAAGATCAAGAGATGGACCCCTTTATGTCGGTGCGCTCAAATCTAACCTTGGGCACTTAGAGGGAGCTAGTGGAGTTGCGGGATTGATCAAAGCCATACTCGTCTTGGAGAAGGGGATCATACCTCCGAATATATGGTTTGACGAGGTCAATCCTAAAATATCTGCCGATGAATGGAACCTTAAGGTCTTCTTTTAATATTTTTATAATGATTCTTCAGATGCTAACATGCCTGCAGTTCCCTGTCGAATGTACACTATGGCCAACAACTGGACTTCGACGAGCATCAGTTAGTTCGTATGGCTATGGTGGCTCTAATGCTCATGTGGTGTTAGATGACGCGTATAATTACTTGCAGCTTCGTGGACTGATCGGGAATCATGTTTCTGCTAAGGATTTGCCCTCTCTATCAACTCATTCGGCATCTCACTTGTCAGCAGATGTTGAAACCGAAAATACAGCCGAGGATGGCACCACGTTCGAACCCAAGATCCTCGTTTGGTCTGCGGCCGATAATAATGGACTAAAACGGGTATCGGAGGCATATCAGGATCATATATGTAAGCTAAATTATCAGAGACAAGACGGAGAATATTTCAGCGACCTCGCATATACTCTTGCTTGTAAACGAAGCTTTTTGCCGTGGAGAGGTTTCATAGTGGCACGATCAGTTGACGAACTTGGTAAAACCCTGGAGCAGAGTTCCCTGGATCCAACTAGATCCACACACATCCCAGCTTTATGTTTCATCTTTACTGGCCAAGGCGCCCAATGGCCCTCAATGGCCGATGATCTACTTGCTTATCCTCTTTTCAAGAGAAGTTTAGAAGATGCGGATGCATACTTTCATGATCTAGGCTGTACATGGTCACTACTGGGTAATCCGATCCTACCCAACCTCTACTACACACTAATTATAGTCAGCTGAACTGGAAAAAACCAAAGAGACATCTGAGATCCACAATCCTGCGTTGAGTCAACCAATATGCACGGCACTCCAAGTTGCTCTGGTAGAATTGTTGCGAAGTTGGGATATCTTTCCTTCAGCTGTTTTAGGACACTCTTCCGGGGAGATTGCAGCTGCATACACAGCTGGTGGTTTGTCCCGAGAGTCAGCGTGGAAGGTGGCTTTCTACCGGGGTTCCCTTTCCGCTCGTATAATAGCTACAGGTGATCAGGAACGTGGAGCTATGATGGCCGTCGATCTTTCGGAGAACGAAGCCGAAATTCATCTTCGAAGGAACAAGATCGATCAGAACGTGACCATTGGGTGTGAGAATAGTCCACGTAATATCACGTTAACTGGTAGCGAGGCAGAAATTGATCGGCTAAAGCCTCTGTTGGAGCGAGACGGGATCCAAGCTCGAAAGCTACAAGTCAATGTTGCCTATCACTCACGGTATATGGAAAAGGTTTCTGGGGAATATCGCAGGCTCATCCATGACATCAAACCCGGAGAGTTGTCCCCAAGGAATCCAGACCTGTTCTCTTCTCTCACTGGTGGCTTAACCTCGGTGGATCAGTGCTCTCACCCAGAATATTGGACACAGAATCTTGTCTCTAAAGTGAGATTTCGCAATGCTTTATCTCAGATGTGCTCCAAGTCCCGAAATGTTTCAGAAGAAGACAAGCCGATAGAATTAGTAATCGAAATCGGACCACACGCCGTCTTGAGGCGGCCAGTAAAGGAGACTTTAGCAGACATCTCTGAAACCGGGATCAAGTATTATTCAATGCTTGAGCGCGGCATTTCTGCAAGACATACATCATTACAGGTCGCAGGTTCCTTGTTCTGCTCAGGCTACCCGGTAAACCTAAGAACTATCAACCACTACAACGTCAAGTCCTCCAATCTACACATGTTGGTTGATCTACCTGAATACCCTTTCGATCGTAACCAAAAATATTGGATTGAAAGTAGAGTCAGCGATGGCTTCAGATTTCGTCACCAGCCGCGGAACGAATTGCTAGGCACTCCCAGCTCGGACTGGAATCCGCTGCAAGCTTGCTGGAGGAATTTCATCCGAGCTTCAGAGATTCCCTGGATCCGAGACCATAAAGTATGAATTTTCTCTAGTTATGGGAAAGATTGCTAATGTCAGATAGGTAAATGGATCAATTGTTTATCCCGCCGCTGGTATGCTTGTGATGGCTATCGAAGCTGCACGTCAGGCATGTGATTCGGCTCGAGTTATCAGTGGATACGAAATTCGTGACGCAGTCTTTTTCAATGCTCTACTTTGCGGCCAAACAGCCCAGGGTGTCGAGACAAAGTTCTATCTTACTCCACTTAAAGATGCAAGCGATAAGACCAGAGCTTGGAGCTCGTTCCGACTTTGTTCTTATCAAAAAGGGGTATGGATCGATAACTGTCAAGGAATGGTTGCTGTTGCTTGTCGAGATGAAGAAAACGAGGTTGATTGCGGAACCGAGGTGAAAGCAGAGCATATAGCAAATCAAAAGCTATACGATAGCGGCGTCGAGAATTGTAGATTGGGGCTTAGGTTCAAAAAGTTATATGAGATATTGGATATGCTTGGCCTAAATTACGGGCCGTGTTTTCAGGTCATAAGCGAAGTTTCTTACAATCACGACGGTGAGGCAGTTGGGAAGATAAAGTTACGGGGAACCCAAACCACTGGTGTAAGCACTCTTAAAGGGCCTATCATCCATCCTACAGCTCTCGATGGAGTCCTACAGCTTGCTTTTCCGGCGCTAAGCAAAGGTGGAGATCGACACATCCCAACGATGGTTCCCATGCGCATCCAACATTTTTGGGTATCTGCGGCTTTGCAGCACCAAAGCAGCGACGGACACATCAAAGCGTACGCCAAAGCAGTGCTTCAGGGTCTCCGAGAAGCGAATTCCTCGATCGTTGCATTGGATGCAAATAATGTACCGCGACTGAAAGTTGAGGGTTTCCAATCCATTGCTGTTGTGAGCCAGCGGAATATTTTGGAAAGCCAACACAATTGGAAAAGGATCTGCTACAACATAGATTGGAAACCAGATATGGATCTAATAAGCAATCAGAAAATTACAGCACTTTGCAAAACTGCTCACGTTTCCGATATTGGCCAGGATCGATTGAGGGACGAAATGGAGCTTGCTTGCTTCATTTTTATATCTGAGGTAGTCGACGCTATAGCAAGGCAAAACATCCAACCAACACAGTCACATTTAGGGAAATATGTAAAATGGATGAGAAAAATGATTGAAAGCCAACAAGCAGATTCAATCCGGTTTCGACAAGACTGGCAAAATATCTTAAACGACGCAGCCTACAAACGTCAATTTCTGGATCATATAAACATGACTGGACCGGAAGGGAAATTCTACGTCGAAATCAATAAATGCCTTCTTGGCATTCTCCAAGGCCAAACGGACTCACTCGAAATCCTGTTTGGGGGCAGCCTTGTTGCTGACTACTACCGCGCGACCAATTATGGGAGTAAGGCGGCCTTGGAGCCATTTTTTGACGCCCTGGCGCACAAAAACCCGGGTCTCGAAGTACTAGAAGTTGGAGCTGGGACTGGGAGTGCCACTTTGTCCATTCTCGAAATCTTGGCGCATCACGGAGGCTACGAGTGTGGCAATCCCAGATTCGCGCATTATACTTTTACCGATCTATCTGCGGGTTTCTTTGGCAAGGCCGGAGAAGAATTCGGTGAACAGAGTTATGGGCGAATGATATTTAAAACGCTTGATATCGAAATAGATCCGGCCAAACAAGGCTTTAACGAAGGGACCTATGATGTTGTTGTGGCTTCTAACGTCATCCATGCTACCCAGAGTCTTGACAATGCGTTGAAAAATGTACGGAAGCTTTTAAAACCGAATGGCAAATTTGTCCTGCTTGAGGTTACCAACTCGGATATCTTCAGGGTCGGCTTCGTTTTCGGCTTGCTCCCCGGGTGGTGGTATGGTAGAGAAGACTTCCGACAATCGGGGCCCACCGTGACCGAGGAGAAATGGCACGAACTCCTGTTACGTAATGGGTTCACTGGTCTGGATACATCTATCCGCGACTCGGAAAACAGCCATAACTATATAGGAAGTCTCATGATATCTACAGCAGCGGAATCACACCCGGAAAACCCTTGCTTGCCAGCCCTTATGCTCATCGCAGACTGCTGCTCGTCTTTGCAGTCAAATGTTGCACTGGAAGCGAAAAGCGTTTTTGATACTTCAAGTTCAACGTCTTGCCGCATTATTACACCAAGTGAAGTCCTGCAAACCGACCTTTCCACTACTTTCTGCATCTTTTTACTGGAGCTGGAGAGTCCAATTCTGGCAAACATTAATGCGGAAAATTATGCAAGGTTGCAAAAGATCATCTCGACTGCCCAAGGTCTCCTCTGGGTTACAGGTCAATCAACCAATAAGCCAGAGCTCGAAATGGTGAGTGGACTTTCCAGATGTGTACGAGCGGAGAACGCCGCCTTTAAGTTCATTACCTTAGCCGTGGAGAATATCTCAACCATAGCTGAAAATATGGTTACCGTATTGAAGGCTTTGCACTACTGCTCAGCTAATTCTATAGAGGAATATCGAGAAATGGACGGCTTGCTATGCATCAATCGTGCCGTGGAGGCTAATTACGTCAACGACCACATCCATTCACAGCTCGCTCCATCCAAAGCTAATCCATTCAAACTTGGAGAAGAACCCCTGCGTGCTTTATCGCTAGGCATTGCTTGCCCGGGCTTACTCGACACGCTCGAATTCGTGGAAGATGCCACGCCCCACAATGTTCTAGCATCAGACGAGGTTGAGGTCGAGGTGAAAGTGTGCGGGATGAACTTTCTGGATATAATGGTTGCCTTGGGCCAAGTGTCCAATGACTACCTTGGCGTGGAATGCTCTGGTGTTGTACGTCAGCTCGGGAGAAATGACGGCCCTCTCAGGATAGGAGACCGCGTATGCTGCTGTGCCCCTGGAACATTCAGAACCTTAATCAGATGCAAGTCAGAGGGAGTCTGGCAGATTCCTGATACCGTGACATTCCATGAAGCAGCTGCGTTACCTGTGGTCTTTTCCACTGCATATCATGCCTTGTACAATGTTGCACGTATTCAGCATGGCGAGTCGATATTGATCCATTTCGGAGCTGGGGGCATGGGGCAAGCGACCATCCAACTAGCCAAACTCTTCAACGCGGAAATCTTCGCTACTGTGGGAACTGCAGAGAAGAAAAACCTGTTAATCAGCCTCTATGGCATTCCAGAGAGTCACATCTTTTCAAGCAGGAATTTATCGTTCAGGCAAGGTATCAAACGTATGACTAAAGGGTGCGGAGTTGACATTGCTATCAACGCTCTAGCTGGCGAAGGCCTGCTAGCAACATGGGAATGTATGGCACCATTTGGCCGATTCATTGAAATTGGAAAGAAGGATATATATTCTCATTCCAATCTACCGATGTTTCAATTTGCCAAAAATGTTACTTTCGCTGCCGTGGACCTGAATTATATGATACGGGAGGCGACGAAACTTCTCGTACCTATCATGAGATCTGTTCTGGATTTGGCAGCAGAGAAGAAGATCCATGCTCCAAAGCCAATCCATGTGTACGCAGCGTCACAAACAATAGAGGCCTTCAGATACTTGCAGAGTGGTAAGAATACTGGTAAGACTGTTATAGAATTCAAGGCTGAGGACGTTGTGCCGGTAAGCATGTGAAATTACGCGTCCAGCGTCGCTATAGAAGATAAACTAACATGCCAAGGCTATTTTACAAAGAGGATCGGTCTATTCTCTGGATAAGAACGTAAGTTATCTTATTGCAGGTGGGTTAGGAGGTTTGGGCCGGAGCATAGCTCGCTGGATGTTCTGCCGAGGGGCAAGAAATCTAATTTTACTCTCCCGTCGGGGTCCGGACGGTAATTCCAGAGCAAAAGAACTAATTGAGGAACTAAAGGAGAAAGGAGTTACTGTGATGGCACCACGATGTGACGTTACCAGTGCGGACTCGCTCGTATCTGTTCTAATGGACTGTGGCAAAGAAATGCCTCCTATCCAAGGATGCATTCAGGGATCTATGGTATTGAAGGTTAGAAAAGACTCTAGTATCTTACTATTCTCTCCTAACCTCGAATACTGACGGAATTTTTTTTTCAAGGATGGTACATTTGAAAACATGTCTTTCGACAGCTTCAGGGCCGCTGTCGAGCCCAAGGTCAAAGGATCATGGAATTTACATACTCTGTTGCCTAGAGGAATGAATTTCTTCATCCTACTTTCCTCTGTGACCGGTGTGTTCGGCGGCCAGTGTCAGGCCAATTATGCCTGTGGAAATACGTACCAAGACGGCCTTGCTCGCTACCGGGTTTCAAATGGAGAGAAGGCTGTCAGTTTAGATCTTGGTCTCATGTCCTCTGTCGGATTTGCTGCTGAGCATCAAACAATTTTCGACTCGTTACAGTCAAAGGGGCTTATACCCATCTCTGAACCGGAATTCCACGCAATGTTAGATTACTATTGTAATCCCTTGCTCGACAACGCATCGGTCCTCAAATCTCAAGTTCTGACCGGTCTTTCCACCCCAGGAACCCGGGATAAGAAGTTCGAGGAGCCATACTGGGCAACACGCCCTTTGTTTCGCCACCTTCTTCATATGAACGACAGAATGAGCGACGGCGACAACAACACCACCACCGAGGAAGAAGCCCAAACTGATTTCAAAGCATTGCTACGCTCTGCCCAGAGCTTTGGCAACGCAGCATTCATAGCCCATAACGCAATTGTCTGGAAGCTCTCCCGGGCATTGCTGATTCCACTCGGAGACATCGATGCGCATAAGCCGATGCATTCATATGGCGTTGATTCATTGGTAGCGGTAGAGCTTCGAAACTGGCTTTTGTTCGCTCTTAACGCCGATGTGGCGGTCTTCGATATTCTGGGTAGTGGCAGTATTGCTGAATTGGGTTTAATGGTTGCGAGAAAGAGCGATTGCGTGAGTTTCACTGGGGGAGAAAATTAGTAATCGGCAGAACTTGTATGGCATAGGATTACCACGGATACAAGATTGATCGATTGAGAAATACGAGTAGCATATGGCGCCCAGACTACGACAATCGATCTGCCGAACATATATTCTAGCAGGTTGATTCCTGGACTGTAGAGGTAATCAAGGTTGAGGGTAATCTATCATTCACTGCTATGTTGGCGCCAGTACCAAGAGACTGATTCAGCTTACACCTTTTTCCCACTCAATGAACTTTCTCACGATGCTTAATCCACCCGCTGCAAAATTGTGCTCTCAACAGCACACCTATATATATCCAGGGGCACTTTCCGGTCGTCATCCATCTCGTATTGGTGGCTGTTCTTATGCCATTCGGCAAAATAAACGAAGTGAGCGTCGACTTTCGTCCTCGGCATCCATGGGAGCCGCTGCCGTCGCGTCCCCGCCCTGCGCGCGGTACTCTCAAGCTGCCGCCATTCTAATCGGGTGAAGTCGGCTTAACTCGCTGCCGTGTGGCTGTATTTCAATAAATACTCAACTTTTCAATCCTTCCTTACAGATCTGATTTGCCATTGGCAAATTTTCGTAAAATAGTATCGTCGTGTGCAAAAACCTATGCCGATCTTGGAATTTATCGGGAGCTCATCAAAAGTAAGCATGTGTATATTGATTAAACTACAGTAGAAAGCTACAAAGGCGGAAAGAGGGTGAAAACTATGAACCCTCTAGCCCCAGCCTTATAGGGCTCAGAGCGAAGATTACTAGGTACTGTTCCCTGTTTCCAACAATATTTTACATGTTTTTAAAAATTTGACGATATGTAAATATCATTTCTCTTTTCAGTGATCTTTATATAACTTTACATTTGTTTTAATTTATACAATTTGACATATAATTTTTTAAATTTTGTTTTGAGGCTGTCTTTCATTTGCAAATCTGATATTATTCGTCTTATTATACTGTTATCATCGTATTCATAGCGAAACGCTATAGCATAGCATACGTCAGCAGCATGTCTATAGAAGCTTGGGCTGACGCCGCTCGACACAAGTATCGCCAGAATGCCGAGCACCAGCGTGCAATAGACACACTCCAGTTTCTGCTCGAAGGCAAAATAGACTCGGACAGCGGCGCCGGCACGATCGCTTCAATATACGAACCACTGCTCAAGCGTGATGCAAGCCGCTCAGGAGTGGGGACCTTCTGGGCTATAATCTGTAATCTCGTAAGAGGTTTCGGTGGCAACAAGGATGTCGCAGAGCGTCTGGTCGGCCTTCTTAACTCGATCTCGAAGCTGCCGGATGTCAGGGACGAGCACGGCATGGCCATCACTCCCGCATGGAGTAGCGCAGGAGTGTACTGGAGGGGTCTGCCGGTGCTCACGATGATCTTCAGGGAGTATGCGATCGGTTAGTTTCGAAAATCTTGCGGCGGTATACGCAAGACAGTACTAGCTGCTCAGTTGGGCGCTGACAAGCACGCTTGCGTGAGACAGAGGTCGAACCCGGGGACGAGCCGGACGAAGCAGGCGATGAGGATTCTCAAACGATGCGTCTGCTTAATGCCATCACCTTCGGCGCCAGGTACCTCGCTCTTGGTAGGCATCCAATAGGCATGCCGTTCCATGCGGAGGTCAGCCTCATGCAAGGCATCGAGGTGCCCTGCCAGACGCTTGAGCAGCAACAGCGCGCGGCGACGGGCGTGCCACAGGCTGCTACTTGGGTAATCCTTGCCGGCGAGATGATTTACGAGCTCTGCAAGATCGATTACGATCGCAAGGACGGCGCCCCAGGCTCGACATGGATTGGTGACGAGTGGTTGTGGGGTAAGGGCAGGGGTTACAGCTTGGGGCGATGGGCGCTTTGGAAGAAGAGATTTAGTGAAATTGCAACGATCCAGGAGATGAAGGACGGCGCCAGGGACATTGCTGCGAGAGCGGCTTCCGAGATGGAAAGAATTGAGGGCTAAATATAGCAGAAGTAGTAGTAGTAGTAGTAACAGCCACAAGTCCTGCGGGCGCTGCTACGAACGTCTCATATGTCTTCATTCAAATCTTCATTCGAGTGCTTCCCCTGTTCAAACCTTTCGGTCTCCCCAGGCGTTACTTTCTCGAGAACAAACCATGCTACATACGAGCATAAACCCGGAAAGCGAAGCAAGCTGCGGCCACGGGATTCCCAAAAACCTGACAACAACAACAACACTGGACCAAGGGGGAGGATCTATATATAGGGCTGGCGAAGCTCAAAACGGCCTACTGCTGCAGTACATATGTAGTAACGAGGATGGGCGCCGCAGCAGCAACTGGCAAAGTGCGTAAAGCTGCAAAAAGCGGCAGAGCCTTTTCGGTGATATCGTCGGTGGCTCGACCAAAAGATCGAATGACGATATAAGATGGGGCTGGCTGGTTCAGATTCCAAAAAAGTGCAACTTTTCAAAACTGGAAAATATCACTGCGGGAATTTTTAATAGAACTCTGCAAAGGACTTCTGAGAATGATGTGGTGCAATGGTTAGTAGCAAAGAACAGCAATCGTTACGACGGATCTGGAGTCCGGTCACTCCTCCCGGCTACCCCAGCCTCAAATTTCGAAAAACAGCGCCGGGTCGATGTGGACGTGGGTGACAGATTCCAGGTGTCGCGCAAGTTAGAGTCCCGCAGCTGACTGCCGCCTATATTATCCTGTCTGCTAGATCTCATCCATGGTAAATTGTGTCGCATGACAATGACGTTGAGATTGAAGCTATACGATATTCTCGAAGGTACTGGGGGGTGGTTCGGGAACTCAGGAAAATGACAATGAGATCTGGTAGGAACGAGTCACGGTCCAGCGCTGAGTTGAATGCAGAACTGCATGGGAAAGATGAGCTTTTCTAATTCTCTAATGGCTCGCTGCATTCCCTGACGTACGTGTGATTGTGGGCAGATTGACACACCAACTATCTTCGGATGCAATTACATCGACTGGGAAAATGATGTCCAATATGCGGACAATGGGGGATTTCTGCAGTGCAATCAAGGGAAGCTTGCTCAAAGGGATAGGCCAACGGATGTAGATAAGGACGTTTGGATATCTTAACAAACACTGTTATGTACCTGTGCCACAACCTTACACACTGCACACTGCATAGTTTTCGAGTGTAAGGTATAAGGTAGCACCATTCCTTAGTCCTCTGCGCCGGGCTCCGAGCCCACGTCCCCACAAGCTGCTGGAACCCACCCGTCGGAAGGTTGCTCTAATGTTATTTTGGAGGTCTCGACTATTCAGATGCGGAATGCTTCATCCGAAGATGGAAGGTGATAAGGTAAACCACGATATTTCCAACCGATTTTGAAAATTAGATGTCAATGCTAGCTCGATTTCAGGATTCAGATGTCTGAATATAACAAGCGAGAAGGCCTTGTAAAAACGATCACCTGCACCCTGAGTATCCGCGTCATCCTCTTTAGGTCACTATAATATATTACGGTAATGAGTATTCTGTGCTAGAAAATCTACATTCGAACATCTCGATCTTTCGGTATCCGAAGTTGAATCTGATAGCAGTCACGGTATCAAAACTTTCTGAAATTGCTGCTTCAATATAAACGGTGATGTCGACTTTTACTAAGCACATTGCGAAAACATATAAATTGTGGACGGTAGTAATGAGCAGAGAAATATATAAACTGTAATAAAGAAGTTAATGTGTAATGAAGCGAACGAAATGTTCATACCCGATCATGACAGTATTCTACGATCGTGAGTGGCATACCTGAAACGTGAAAAGCAGCATCAGCAGGCAGCAGCGGCGTAGTTCAAGAGGTGATCCATGAAAGAAGAACGATGAAAGTTTATTCTATTAGGTGAGCAAAGCAGGCATTTAGCGAGGAACAGGTGAAGGTGGCACAAAAGCATCCTGAAGAGGCTCTAAAATCAAACATATCTGGATGCCTTAATTTGAATGTGAGGAGATCGCTCAGCTTTCTAGTGTCTTTAGTCGTATGTAGAAGGGATGTTGATATTGCTGTTAATATACCGGAGTTTGAGTGGGGGTTGGGGTTTATTGAGTGGAGTTACCGTTTAATTATTCGCCACTGTGAAGTTTCTAGCTTCGGCATACGACTGATTGATTGGTGTTGAAGGTTTCTGGTAGTCGCTGCGTGTAGATATCCATAGTCCTGAGAGGGGGGGGGGGGGGGTCGGTTTGACGTAGTGATTGAAAATACGGGGTAGGTGTGGGGTTGGGAAGGAAGGGCCTGCTTTAGGAAATGGACTGGTGAGGCGAATAGGATCTCGATAGATAGTGCTCCGAAATCATAGCTTCGAAGGATCAGCTGGAACTTGTGGCTGTTGCATCCGTATGACATTTATCCTCTTGGCAGTAACCTAGTAGCATACAGCCTCAAGAGCTCCAACCGCCCTCAACACCGAGCCTATCCAGACCTCTGCCCCCAGGCTTGCGTGTTTTCTTTCCCCTTGCGAATGTCTTCTCACACCTCTCCGGTCATCCCAAGCATCTCCGCTCTCATTGCCTCCTTGACGATATTCCCGCAAAGCTTAGCGTACGGGTTCGTCCGCACCGCCATCTCCCTCGCAACGTCATTGCCGTATCTCCCGCCCATCTCGAAGTCTCGGCTGGCCATTTCTTC
>JAABUV010003433.1_pt1 | contig 20205 bp, 16 predicted proteins | sample 5559971 | NCBI WGS metagenome assembly JAABUV01 (sample SAMN10711881, study PRJNA513362) | rock metagenome | isolation source: Antarctica rocks | place: Antarctica: Victoria Land, Knobhead nord | collected 2015-12-19
CGAGACGCTGCGCTTCTGGAAGTGCTTCGCCGAGGCCGCGCCCGCGACCAAGGCGCGCGCCCGCCCCGCGCGCCTCGCTGGGCGGCCGGCCGGGCTGCTCGCGTCAGGCGTCCGGCGCCTGCTCGGTCACCCGCGACCATCCCACCCATGACGCCCTCACCGCGCATGCTGCCAAGCAGTGCAAGCAGGTTCGCACTGCCAGGCCGGCAGCCCGGCAGCAAACTGGCTTCACGCGCATGGCCGCACAACCAGCCGGCAGAGCCTGGCTGAAGGCAAAGCGCTGGGCGCGCGCGCAGGCCAAGAGCGCCGCCGCCGTGGGCAGCAGCAGCAGCAGCATCCTGCGGAGCATCAACATCAGGTAGGCCAGGTGCGTATGCCCTGCCAGCCCCCAGTTTTGCACTGCCCAGGAGTCTGTATCAGGTCGCCCCTCAGTGTGTCGTCTACCTGCGTCTGCCACCCGGCTGTGCAACATGTGCCTTAGCGCGGTGGGGATCCTGCATAGCCCGTATGCTGTCCCCGCACAGACGGGTTGGGAGCCAGGCTGTAGGTGTTGGTCTGCCCTGGTCGCAGGGGTTAGCCTGCCTTGCTGCAGGCCTGCCTGCATGTGGGGCCTCCAGCGGCCCCGGCCCGGGGCGGCCCGGGCCGAACGAACGGTGTTTCTTCAACACCTCCAGCCCTCGGAAGCCATGCACGCCACGCCTGCCGGCCTGCTTTTCCCGCATACCTGCAGCATCAGAGATGCGTCCCAGCCGGCTTGCCCTCCCCGCCACCGGCCAGGCCATGTTTCACGGGTGATGCACATGCCTTGCGTTGTGCACCAGCCTTTTCCCTTTGCCAATAACAAGCATCTGAGTGACCTGCTGCTGCTGTGACCAGCTGCGTGTCCGGCACTGCCTGATGCACATGGGTGCTGTGCGCCTTGTACATAGTCACGATAACATGAGACCATGTTGTGGAGCCGGGTGTATTGGCACCAAGCAAAAGCACCGGGCCTGTCTGTGCACTTGACATACGCATTGTCAGGCGGTGCATGACGGTGCACGGCAGGCTGGGCCATGCTGTCAGCGCACATGCGTCCGTGAGGTGATGACCGCCGAGAACAAGTCTTCCACTCCCTGCGCGAGGTCGCACTTCTGCGCAGTACTTTTTGCTGGTAGGCACGGGCATTTCACATAGTGCACCTGCGAGCATGTCATGTATGGGTTGCCGCTAAGAGCGTCCGGCAGTGGCTGTCAAAGTGAGATAGTGTCAACGACCCGCATACGCTTGCATGCGAGCTCAACAAGGAAAGCCTCATATTGATTGCACTGTGCGTACGGTTGCGACAATGTGTGTCATGATACCAACAGCACTTGAGTGATCCTGCTGAGAAAGAGGTAGCGTTGGCGCATTGCATGACATGCGCAGCATTGCTGCCGAGCACACAGGCTCACCATTCGTGCTTGCGCTCACGCGTCCACACCATTACTATTTTTTGGACCCACAGGTTCCACAGAACAGACACCAATGCGGTGATTGCAGACAGGACAGCCCTGTAAAGCTGCGCTCGCACGCTCTCTCAGTACGTTTCTTCCCGCGTTCGTCACCAGGTTGCAGTGCTCCCAAAGCAAGCAAGTTCACGCAGAGCGCGCCAGCGTGATGCGGCTCAGCAGGGTCACTCCGCCGGGTATGGAGCCAGATGCGCCGCTGTTTGCGCGCCTGTTCGGTGCTGAGCGGCCAGAGGCAATCTTCTCACTGGCCACGAGACATGGGTAGGCCACAGGGTGTGCGGAGTGCGTTCAGCGCCAGCGAGGGGGACATTGGGCTGCACGGCCCCAGCCCCGCCGCCAAGCGCGCCTGCCAAGCGGGCGCCTGGGCCTCCAACTCCCTAGCTTTCAGCCAGCGCGCGCAGCACCTCCTCCCACTCCGCGGCCGGCCGCTCCCAGGACACGTCCACCTCGAGGCAGCGCGCGCGCAGCGCCTCATGACGCGGCGTGCCGAAGCTATGCAGCGCGGCGGTGGCCGCCGTGACCAGCGCGCGCACGGCCGCGCGGTGCGCGTGCGCGCCGCCGGCCGCCGCCGCGCCCGGGTCGGTGCCCATCTGGTAGCCCACCTGCCGGCCGGGGGCGGTCTGGCTGACTGCCGGCCTGACGAAAGCTGCCTGGGCGCCTCATGCCTAGAGAGTAGGCTCTGTCGAGCGCGTCGGGGCTCACGCTCGTGTTAGACATCCTGTCGGACCCTGAGAGTTGATGCGAAGGATAATAGGTTGCTCGCGCTGCGACCAGACAGCAGGGCTTGCCCACAAGCAGGCTGCGACGGGCCCCGTGCGCTGCACGCGCTCGGGCGGCGCTGGGCCGCCGTGGGGCGCACCCCGGGCACGACCAGGTCGGCCAGGCCGCCCACGGGCGCGACGATGGGCACGGCGCCGTAGCGCACGGCCGCCTGCGCGACCAGCCCGCACGGCTCGAAGCGGCTCGGCACCAGCACGAAGTCGGCCGCCGCGACCAGCAGGTGCGCCGCCTGCGCCGCGCCGCGCCGCGCATGGGCGCCGCGGCGCCGCTCCAGCGCCGGCATGCAGCCCCCCGCATTAGGCCGGGCTTTAACACGGCACCAGGGGCCCTGGCAGGGGCCCCTGCTCGCTGAGGTCAGCGGGCGTCGGCACCCCGTCAGGGGCTGCAACACACGCCGCAGCAGGCCAGGCCGGGTGCGGGGGCGGGGCCGCCAGTGAGCGAGCGCGCGCCGCCTCGCTGAAGGCGGCGATGCCGGCCGCGCGCCCCGGGAACGAGGCGCCCAGCGCCTGCAGTGCGCGCTCCATCCACGCCTCGCCCGTGCCGAGCAGGGCCAGCTGCGGCGGCGCGCGCAGCGGCCCGCCGCCGGGCGCAGCTGCGCGGGCGGCGCGGCCCGTGCTCATGGCAGGCTCGGCATCCGCGGCCGCCGCCGCATCCATGGCCACCTCGGCGGCTGCCACGGCAGCGCCGGGCGACAGCGGGCCTGCACACGCGGGGGTGCCGCAGCTCGGCCGGCTACCAGCTGCACATTTGAAGCGGAGGGTTCTGAGCGCAGATAAGAGATAGGGTTCTGGGGTGTGAGCACAGGCGCAACCGCCTGGCGCGAGAGCATGCAGGGCTGCAGCGGCTGCGCGCCAGATTCTGGACATGGCCCGCCCGCCCTGAGCACGCTGGCCAGACCGCGCGCGGCCCCGCGCTCGCACCTGCGCTGGGCTGCAGCGGCGGCACGCCCGGCGCGGGGCCCAGCAGCGCGGGCGTGGCGGACAGGATGACGTCCACGCCCTTCTGCCCGGTCAGCCGGCCCACGTACACCAGCAGCGGCGCGCGCGCATCCGCCTGCGCGCGCGCGCGCGCCGCCGCCCGTGAGCCCCGCCTGCAGCTGCTAGAGCTGCTAGGTCCCTACCCTCCCCACCCGGCTCCTGCGAAGCCGAGCGCAGCCGGGGCACCAGCGTGGCAGGTGCGGTCTGCAGCCCTGGCTCTTGCGTCCAGCACGAGGTTACCAACATCGCTCCCACACCAGAGCACGGCTCCAGAAGCCCCCGGCGCACCGCAAGCCCGAAGCGGCGCTGCGCGGCGCGCTTGGCGGCGGCCTTGCCGGCCGCCACGTCCGCGGCGCAGCTGAAGCGCGCGGCCGCGGGCAGCAGCGCGTCTGCCGCAGGGTCCCACTCGCGCATGTCCAGCCCGTTCATGATGCCCCTGCGCGCGCGTGGCTGCCCGTCTGCGGCGCCGCGCGCCGAGGCAGGCTCACAGGGGCTGGTCACCCATGCTCATCGCTCTCGGACGAGGTCGTCCCCGCATGGCGCGACCTTGAGACGAGCACGACAACGGCCGCGGCCCCGCCCAAGCGCAGCGCTGCCTTCCCGCAGCCAATGCGATTGTATACCTATACATGCAAGCGCACAGGGCTCGAATGGGGCTGCCATGCCGGGCTGGAGGTCGGCCGGCGGCTTGCTGAAGCCGTTGGGCAGGGGACGGCCGGGCGGCCGGGGCCGCGCACCGCACGCCGCGCGCGCGCAGGACGCGCTGCATGCCGCACGCCATCGCCGGGTCCTCGCAGATCTCGCGCGCATACGTCGGGCTCACCGTCAGCAGCGCGTCGCTCGCGACCAGCGCCGCCTGCGCGCGGCCGCCCGCTGCTCAGCCCCTGCGGCGCCTGCTGCCGGCCGCGCGCGCCTGCAGCCCTGCCCAGGCAGGCGGCGAGCGGGCACCCGTCGCGCTACCAAGGCACAAGCAGATGAGAGTTCCCTCCGCATGCGGCACCTCATTGTGCGTCCAGCACAAGCTACGCGTAATGCTGATTGAGCGGGCTGGCCCGGCCAGCGGCGGGGTAGGGGCGGCGGCCGGGCCGGCGGGCGCACATGCATCCAGTTGAGCGACACCGCGGCGTCCCCGCGCGCGCCGCCGGCCGCCGTCCCGCCCGCGCCCCGCGCCTCGCCGTTCGCGTCCGCGCGCGGCGCGCCTTGGCCGTCCTCCGCAGCTCCGCCCCCGCGCGTCCCCCGTCCCGCCTCCCCCTCACGCTCCGTGGCCGCGCCAGGCGGCGCACCTTGCTCACGCGCTGCCGAGCCCACAGGCTCCGGCCCGGGAGGGCTCGCGGCGGGCCGATCTGCCGAGATGCGCGGTGCTGCTGATGCTCCCGCCGCCGCGGGCGCCTGCTTTGCGGCCATGCCTCTGTCTGCCGCACCCGCCGCCGCCCGATCCGCTGCCGGCCTGCCGGCGCCGCGTGCGGGCGCCGTGCCGCTGGCGCTGCGCGCGGCGTCTGACCGGGGCCCAGCGTCGCGCACGGGCCCCTCGTCCGGCTGCGGCCACGTCAGCGCCGCGCGCGCGCGCGCCGGCAGGCACAGCCGCTCGAAGGCGGCCGCGGGCAGGCCGCCCTGGTACGCCAGGTTGTGGATGCAGAATGCGCTGCGCGCGTCGGCCAGCGCGGCCGCCAGCGCGCCCTGAAAACGCACGGCGTTGGGCGGCGGCTCCGTGCCGCCGCCGTCGCTGCCGCAGCCGCCGCCGCCGCCGCCGCCGCCGCCGCCGCCGCCGCGGACGCAGTGCGCCAGGCGCAGCGCCAGCGGCGCGCACGGCCAGTCGTTGCCCACGAACAGGATGCGCCCCAGCGAGGCCGCCACGCCTGACCCCGCTGCCTCATTGTCGGCGCGCATGCGCGCCTCCAACTCCGCGGCGCCCCCGGCCTCGCTCGCGAGGCCGCCGCCGCCGCCGCCACCGCCGCCGCCGCCGCCCTTAACACGGCGCTCGTTTGGCGCACGTTCCCCGGCGCCAACTGCGCCGGGCTCGCGCTCCCACACCGCGGGCGGCTGCGCCGGCAGCGCGCAGGCAGGCGCACCGGCGCCCCCGGGCGCCCCGGTCCCAGGCCTGCCCCACAGCAGCAACGGCGCCGCGAGCGCCGCCTGCGCCGCGGCTCTGAAAGTCAGGGCGCTCAAAGCGCTGGGCGCTGCTCCTCGCCTCGTCATCACATATCACTGCGCGGTGTCAGCACCCTGCGCCCCTCCCGCTCCCTCACCAAACCGAGCGCCTGACAGCGGGTGAGTCCAGACTTTGGCAGCCAGCCGGGCCGCGCTGCTCGCCCGGCTGCGGCCCAGCGGCGGTGTTGCACGCCCACGCCGGCTCGTTGGGCAAGCACAGGGCAGCCCTGCTGCGCCTGGGGCTGGCAACGCGCGAGCGGGGCCCCTCTCGGAGGAGCCGCCGCGCCTGGCACAGCACGGAGTAGCGCAGGTGCAGGTCCGGCAGCGCATCGCCCTCGAGGTACGTGGCGGCGGCGGCGGCGCCGTAGATGTCGCCGTCCGCGGCGTCGAACAGCGGGTGGCCCACAAACACTCGCTCCACGCCGCCCTGGCGCGCCAGGTACAGCCGCGCGCTCGCGCGCAGCAGCTCCGCGGCCGGCCTCGCGCAGGCCCCGTCGCCGCGGCTCCCTGGGGCCCCGCTCGCAGGCGCCCGCCCGGCGGCGCCTCCGTTTGCTTCGGCCTCGGCGCCAAGCAGCTGCCCCGAGCTGCCGGCGGCGGCCCGCGGGGCCACGGCCGCGGGGCCACGGCCGCCCAGGCTGCAAGCTTTCGGCGCTCGCTGCCCGGGTGGCCTGGGCGGCGGCGGGCGCGCGCGGCGTGGCCGGCAGGCCGCCCGGCAGCTCCACGGGCGCGTCCAGGCCCGTGTCCGCCGCGTCAGCATACGCGGCGTACCGCGGCGCGACCGTCATGACGCGGTGGCCCCTGCAGCGCCCGGAGGGCTACAGCGATACAGCTCGCGTGGCGTCCGGCGCGCAGGCCCCTCTGCAACAAGGCAGGCATGCACTTTGGCAGCGAGGAGGCCTTGAGCATGGGTTGCTTGCTAAATGCTTGCCAAAAGCAGGGCGGACGAGCTGCCGCCTGAACTTGCAGCACTGTGGGCAGCAGGCAAAGGTGCTGCGCCGGCGGGGCTCCGCGTCACCTGGCGGCCAGCGCGGCGGGCAGCGCGCCCATGACGTCTCCCAGGCCGCCCACCTTGCTCCATGGCGCAACCTCCGTCGTCGCAAACACCACCTGGCCGCACACGCGGGTGCGCACGGTCGGCACAGCCAAGGCCTCGGCAGGGCCGGGCCTGCCTGCGCCGGGGCAGGGTCACGCGGCGCGGCTGGGCGACCTGCAAGGGCGCCTGCGCAGCAGGCCTGCCCGAGGAGCTCAGCATCCATATGCCTTGGCGCACGCCGCGCCGCGCCCTGCCCGGGTGCTGGCCCCGCGTGCAGGGGCCGACCTGCTGAGACAGCAGTGTGTCGATGCTGTGCCGCTGTGCGGGGGTGGAGCTTGGCCAGATTCTTATCTCTTCTCTCTTACAGCTGTGCCCAAACGAGTGAGCACACCACAGGGACGGGGGCTGGTGGGAGGAATGCAGTGCGCAGCGATAATGACACAACTGGAGCCTCGGCTGCAAGGCCCAGTGCCTGGGCCTGGGAACCTCTACCTGAGGAGCTAGCAAGGGCCTGTTCTGGCTCCACGCACATGCCACTTCTGCCCCTGTCTATCTCAGAACCGCATGATGTACACAGGCCTCACACAGCCGGCCCGCGCTCCGAGGCGGGCATGCCGCCGCCGCCCTGCAGCGCCAGCTTCAGGCGCAGCTTGACGGGCGCCGCGGGCTCCGCCGCCTCCGCGCTCCCGCCCCGGCAGCCCAGCCCCTGCTCCTGCCGGCCCGGGCCAGGCACCGCCGGCCGCAGCTCCGCGGAGCGCCCAACGGGCCCGTGGACGCCTGCGGCCCCATCGCGCGCCTCCACTCCGTGCTCCGCGCCGCCGAGCACTGCATAGTGCCGGGGCGCGGGCTCGGGCTCGCCGAGCGCAGAGTGCTCGTTGGCCGCTGGCCAAGCGGCCGTCCCATTTAGCACGGGCGCCGGCGGATTGGCCGCAGCGCCGCGTTCGCGCTCGCGGTCCGCAGGCGGCGCTGCAGGCGCGGGTGCTGCTGCGCTGGCGGCTACCGCGGTACCCTCGTGCGCCCGGACCTGACCGGCAACGCTCGCCTGCTCGCCGCCAGCTTCCCCCGGCGCCGCAGTCCGAGGCTCGGCCGCACCGCTGGGTCCCCCGTCCTCGCCCTCGGGGGCTGCACCCCCGGCGCTCGCGCGCACGGCCGCAGGCGGCGCGTGCAGCTCGGCGGCCGCGGCGGGCCCCGGGCTCGGCTCCCCGCCGGCGCCCCCCTCCTCCGCGCCCGGCTTTGGCAGCGGGCGCGGCGCGGGCGCGGGCGCGCCCGGGTCTGGCAGGGCCGCTGCGGGCGCCCCGCCCCCGCCCTCATCCTCCGCGTCCAGCTCTGGCAGCCAGAGCGGGAAGCACAGGTCGTCCGCCACGGCCGCATCGCGCGGCTCGCCGGAGGCCGCATCGCCGCCGCCGCCCGGCGCGCCTCCTTCGTGACGCGCCCCGCGAGCGGCGCCCGAGCGCCCTTCAACGCCCGCCGGCGCTCCTCCGGCCGCACCGCCCTGCCCGGCCCCGCCCGCGGCTCCGGCGGCAGCGCCGGGCGATGCCGCGGCACATGCATCAGCCGGCACGTCCAACGCCGCGGTCGCGCCGACGGGCGCGGCCTGCCCGGCAGCGGGCGCGGCTGCGTCGGCCTCGGGCGGCTGGCGCGCGTCCACCCGGCGCCGCTTGCTGCTGTCGGCGGTGGCTGCCAGGCTGTCGGGGGCGCCGCCGGCCGAGGCTGTCGCCGCCACGCCCGGCTCCTCGCCCGACTCGGCGCGCGCGCGCTTGCGCGCATCGGAGCGCGCCGGCTCCAGCAACGGCGCGCCGGAGCCGCTGGGCCCGGGGCGGGGGCCGAGGCAGGGCGGCGCGTCCGCGGCCGAACCGCTCGCGCCGGCGCTGGCGGCGCCGCGCCGCAGCCGCAGGCGCACCGAGATCTTGCCGTCGCGCGCGGCGGGCCCCGCGTCCGCCACCGCCGGCGCCGCGGCATCGCCGGCGCGCTGCGGCGGCACACTGGCCGCCGCATACGCAGCGGCGTCGGCCGCCCCTGCCGCCTGCCGCGCTGCGGGCTTGTCCGGCAGGGCCGTCACAGGCCCCGCGGCCTGGGCGTCCCCGCCCGTCCCGCCCGCACGCGCCTTGCCGCCGGCAGCCGCCGGCAGCGCGTCCGTGGCGGCTGGCTCCGGCCGCGCCGCCTCCGCAGCATCGCCTGCAGCAGCCGTCATGTGCGCAGGGGCTGCGACTGGCCGCGCAGACGCGGCGGGCTCGGGCAGCGGCGCTGGCCGGCCGTCGCCGGCGGCGCCGCCGGCAGCGGCGGGCGGCGGTGCGGGGGACGCGGGGTCTGGCACTGGGCCGGAAGTGGCATCTTGCGGCGCCGCCGAGGCTTCGGCCGCAGCGGCGCCGCCAGCGCCCGCGGCGAGCGGCAGCGGGGCCGGGGCGGGCGCGGGCGGCGGCGCAAACACCGCGGACGCGCAGTCCACGAGCGTGTGCAGGTCTGCGGGCGGCGCGCCCCCCTGCAGCGCCGCCACCGCCGCCACGAGCAGCCCGCCCGACGCCTGGGCGCGCAACATGCGGGGTCAGCCGGCCGGGGTGCGCGCAGCCGGCCGCGGCCTGCCGCCAAGCTGCATTTGTTCACCGCTGGCATGGGCCGCCCCCAGAGGACGCGGTCTGCCAGCCACACCTCACCCCGTCCCCCGCGGATGCGCTTGGCCGCACCCCCTGCCCGCTGCCCCGCCTGCAGCGCGGCGCCTGATGCGCGCGTGCAGGCGCTGCTGGAGCGCACGGCCCCGCCGCCGCAGCGCCTCAGCGCGCGCATGTCGGACGCATCCCGGAGCCGTGCGGAAGCACGACGCTGCGCCGCCCTGGCCGTCCCCGAGTACCACAGCCAGGAGGCGCCCAGGCCAGTGCGCGCAGCCGCGAGCGCGCGGCCAGTGGAAGTGCAGCATGCAGGCGCGCTTGGAGGCCCCCTGCGAGCGCCCTGCGGCACACGGGCGCGCACCCAGGCCGGGATGGGCGGCGGCGGCGGCGGCGTGGGCAGCGGGTAGCTCGGGTGCAGGCGCAGCTCCGCGGGGCCCAGCGCGCCCAGGTCGTGCCACTCCTCCGACTCCTGCGCGCGCGGGCGGGGCAGGGTCGCCCGCAAAGCCATCTGCCCTCGCGGTGCACGCGAGCTGAGGGGCGCCGCTCCGCGATGAAACCGCCGGGCGTCTGCTCCTCGAGACCCTGCGCACCGCGCCGTCCAGCGGTCGCATGCATCTTGCACGGCTGCTCCTCCGCGAACGCGGCGGGGGCGCGCCTGCAGCGAGCCGGCATCGTACACCAGGCGGTGCCGGGCCGCGGCCGCGTCCCAGCCGGCCACGGTCGCCTCCCACCAGCCGCCGCTGTCCGGCCAGAAGCGCAGCACCTGGCGGCCCAGCATCGCCGCGCCCGCGCCGCGCATCGCCTCGCCGGGCGTCTGCGTCGGCGCCGCCGCGCGGCCGCCCCTGCCCCTGCCAGCCGCCGCGGCCGCCGCTGCCGCCTTGAGGTCCTGCGCGCGCGCGCGCGCCCGTCGGGGCCCCAGCAAGGTGGCGCGCGCCAGGCAGCCGCCGCACGCTCCGCGCACATCGTCCCTTGGGGGGAGCCACCCTGCGCCTGCGCCCGCCCCCCCGACGCTGCGCTGCAAGGCCAGTGCACCGTCGACGGACTCTGAACTCGCCGGCCAGCTCTGGCGCTCCCAAGCAGCCGCGTGGGGTGTGCCGGAGCAAGGCGCCATCACTTCGCGCGTGGCTGCCTCCGCACGGCGCCCGGCAGGATGGGGGGCGGGGCTGGCAGGGCGGCGAGGCAGCGCAGCCGCGCCTGCAGCGCGCGCGTCAGCGCGTCGGTGAGCGTCGGCGCCGGCTCGCCGGGCTCCGGCTCCTCCCCGAGCAGCATCTCCGTGAAGCTCAGCTCGCCGCCGGCGGGCATCTCGGCGGCTGTGCCGCCGCCGGCCGCTGCCGCCGCCGCGGCGTCCGGCGGCGGCGGCGTTGCGCCAGCGGCCGCGCCGGCGCGAGAGCGCGGCGGCGCGGGCCGCGGCTCGTACGGCGCCTCCTCGTCGGAGCGCGGCGCGCGGCCGTCGGCGAGGTCGGCGCTGAAGGCGCCGGCGGCCAGGTAGCCCTCGAACTCGAGCAGGCAGCGCTCGTAGTTGAGCCGCATGTTGTACGACGCGCTGGTCTGCCCGCGCAGGTCGATGTCCAGGCAGCGGCACACGTCCTGCGCGGGTGCAGGGTAGGGTACTCTGCCTATGGCCCGCGCGCCGCCTCGGGCGCGCCCCGCCCGCGCAGCGGCAGGCGCCGGTGTCATGTTCATTTGAGAAGCCGCAGGCGGATGCAGAGGGTTCAGGTCCACAGGACTCCCCGCTTGCCTAGGCCAGATAACTCTGCAAATTGTCGTACAAAGCACGCGGATGTGTATGATGCGCTCAGTGCAGCCGGCTTCAATACCCTGAAAGCGCCACAACTGCAGCATGCCCCCGCGGCGAGCTCACGAGCAGCCGCGGCGCCGATCGCGGCTGCGGCGCGGCCAGGATGTGTGGCGGGGCGGGTGTGGGGTAGGGCAGGTGTAGGGTTAGGGTCAGCCCAGCTAGGGCGCGGCGCGGGGCGGCGCGCCTTCCACAGCTTGGCGCCCGACACGGCGTCGTAGCCGCGCCGCTCCTGGACCGCCCAGAACACGGTGCGCAGGTCCAGCTCGCGGTGCGCAAAGATGGGCACCTTGAATTTGCCCTTGACGCCACGCGTCCAGTTGCCCAGCAGCGTCACGAACGCGTCGCGGCCCAGCGGGCGCAGCGCGTCCAGCACGCCCGCCGGCACCGCGCCATCGTCCGCCTCGGAGCGCCGCGGCGGCGCCTGCGGCGCGGCCGCCGCTGCGCCGGCCTGCCCGTCTGCCCCCGTCTGCGCGTCCGCCGGCTCGGCCGGCCAGCGCGCAGGCGCGGGCGCGCCGGGCAGCGCGCCGGGCGGCGCCTCCGGCGCGTCCTCGCCGCGGCGCGCGGCGAGCGCGGACGCGCGCGCCGCGCGCGAGGCAGCCTCCTCGGCGCGCCGCGCCGCCTCGGCGCGCTGCTCAGCGCCCGCGTCGTCCGGCTCCAGCTCCCAGGCGCCGACGCGCTCTACGGCGCCCTCCGCGCCGCCCTTGCGCGCGTCCCACGCGACCGCCAGCGCCTCCCAGGGGTCGTATGCCAGGCGCTGCGCCGCCGGCGCGCCCGGCGGCGGCCGCGCCGCGAGCACCTCACGCACCGCGCCATGGTAGTAGGCGCCGCCGGCGCGCCAGCCGCCGCGGCCGGCAAAGAGCATGCGGAAGCGGTCGCCGGGGCGCCACGCGCGCTGCATGCCGCGGTCGAACGCGTCCGCGCGCACCAGGCAGTCCGGCAGCGCGCCGTCCGCGCGCAGCGGCACCGCCAGCTCGCCCGCCGCGGCCTCCCCCGGGCCGTACAGCGCGCCCGCGGCGCCCGGGCCGGCGGCCGCGGGGCGCAGCAGCACCCACGCGGTCGGCCACGCGGCCGCGCCCGCCGCGTCTGCCGCGCAGTGGCCGGCCGCCGGGTCGGCCGCCGCGCCGCCGTCCAGCAGCGTGCGGCGGTAGGCCACGCTGACAACGCGGAAGCGCTCGAACGGGCGCAGGCCGGCCACTGCTTCGCCCAGCGCCTCCCACTGCGCGCGCACGGCCTCCTGGGCGGCCGCCGGCACCGGCGGCGCGCCCGCGCCCGCGCCAGCGCCGCCGCGCCGGCCGCCGGCCAGCCGCCTCGGCGCGCTCGCGGGCGTGCCGGCGTCATCGTCCTCGCCGCTGCCGCTGCCGCCGGCCCCCGCGCCGGCCCCGCTCCCGCTGGGGGAGCCGCTGTGCGCAATGCGCGCCCCGCCGGCCGCGGCATCGCCGCCGGCGCCGGAGCCGCCCGGGCCGTGCGCAGCGATCGCGCCGCCGGCCGCGGCATCGTCGCCGGCGCCGGAGCCGCCCGGGCTGTGCGCGGCGGCGGCGCCCCCTTTGGCGGCCCCGGCCGCGTCGCCGCTGCCGGACCGCGCAGGCTCCCCGCTGCGGCTCGGAAGGCCGCCCGCGTCCGACGCCGCCGCGTCAGGCGGCCCCGCGGCGGCCCCGCCGTCCATGGCGGCCGCGGCCCGCGCCGGCGAGCAGGCGCCGGCAGGGGAGTCTGCCGCAGGGCGGGGCCCGGGGTCCGCGCTCGCAGCGGCCGCGCCCGCGTCGGCCGGCGCCAGGCCCAGCGCCTGCCGGCAGCGGCGCACATGCAGCGCCGCGCCCGTGCGCAGCAGCACCACCGGCTCGCCCGGCTGCGGCAGGTACAGCTCGCAGCGCGCCTCCCGGGCGATGCGCTGGAACCCCGACCGCGGCAGCGCGCCCGGGTCCGGCACCAGGTGCTCCTGCAGGCTGGCGAGCAGCGACAGCGCGAAGCCCGCGCTGGGCAGCGCGGCGGCCAGGTGCCGCCAGGCCGGCCGCCAGTACCGCCAGCGCCCGCCCAGGCGCCCGCCCTTTTCCAGCAGCGCCTCCGTTTGCAGCAGCGCGGCGCCCAGCGCGGCCGGCGTGCGTGCGGCCGCGAGCGCCTCGAGCGCCGCCGCGTGCGCGGCCAGCTCGGGGCCGGCCGCGTGCCAGAAGGGCAGCGTGCCGAGCAGCGCCTCGGCGGCCGCCTGCGCACGCGCCTCGGCCGCGCTGCCCAGCGCGACGCCGGCCCAGTTGCCCTCGCCGCGCAGCTGCGGCGCGAGCAGCTCGCGGAAGCCGTCCGGGCGCGCCTGCGCGGCCGGCGGGCCGGGGGTCGCGCGGAGCCGGCGGGCCGTGGGCGGGCCGGGAGCGCGGTAGCGGGCCGGGAGCGCAGTCGCAGCGCCCGTGATGTGGGCGGGCACAAGCGCCGCGCCCGCGCCCCCGCCACGCCGGCGAGCTTGGGCGCAGATGCTACAGCCCCCAGCAGGCTGGCGGGACCCGGCGCCAGGCGGGCCGCGCCCGGCCTGGTCTGATTCAGCATGCCCCCTGGGGGCAGAGGCCGCGCACCAGCTCCAGGTCCAGCACCCGGGCCACGGGGCCGGCGCCCGGCTCGCCCGCGCCGGGCGCGGCGCCCGGGTCGCCCGCGCGCGGCAGCGGCGCCTGCGCCAGCGCCTTGAGCAGCCCAGCCTCGCGCTCCACGCCCGCCGCGCGCAGCCACGCCACGAGCCGCACCACGCCCTCGCCTGCGCGCGGGCGGGGGTCAGGCCGCGGGCCCGCGGTCGCGCGGCCGGGGCGTTGCGCAGCGCGGCGGGCGCCGCGCGGCCGCAGCACCGCGGCCCGGCGCGGCGGGCGGCGGCAGGCCGTTTGGCGTCCTGGGAGCGCGCGGCCACCAACTTGCGGGTGCGGCGCGGGGCCGCGCACCCTCGTACCAGCCCCACGTGCGGCCCTCGTCCTCCTCGACGTACACGCGGAAGGCGCCCGCGCGGCCGCCCAGCGCCCAGTAGCGCCGCCGCAGCGCGTCCGCGCCCAGCGGCCGGCGCACGCCCACGCGGCAGGCGTCCATCCAGCGCTCCCACTCAGCCGCCGCGCCCGCCTCGCCGCCCGCGCCTCGCTCCGCCTTCTGCAGCGCCGCGGCCGGGGCGCTCACTGCAACCGGCTGAACCCTAACTCCTAACCCCGCCCCTGCATGGCCGGAGCGCTCACTGGCGGCCATGCAGGGGCGGCTGTCGCACGGGCCGCCGATCGCAGGTGGGTCGAGGCGTAGCCGGCGCACGCCTATGGCGAGCATGCGCGCGCGTGCGGGGTCACTGCGGGGCGAGCGGGGGGTCGCACGGGGGGCCGGCGCGCGCGCGGCGCGGCGAGCGCGTCGACGCGCGCGGCGAGGTGCTCGCGCACGGACTCGGCCTCCAGCGCCAGTGCGGCCAGCGCGCGCAGCAGCGCCACGCGGGCGGCCACGCCCAGGTCGCCGTATTCGCCGTACGCCAGCAAGGCCGCCGCCTCGCGCGCGTCGGCGCCCACGACGCCCAGCGGCGCGCCCAGCACGACGCGGCTGGTGCGCTGCAGCCAGGCCGTGGCCGCGGGCGCGCGCGCCGCCGCGGCCGCGCCGACGCCGCCGCCGCCGCCGCCGGGCACCGCCGCGGCCAGCTGGAATGCGCGCGGCGGCGGTGCGCCGTCCGTGGCCAGCCCGCGGCCCTCCGCGCCGCGCAGCAGCGCCAGGTGCACCTGCCGCGGCCGCCTTGCTTTGTTGCGCACTGCCCGTTTCTTCAATCCTAACATCGCTTGCCTAGGCCCCACCCAGCGCGCGTCCCTGCTTTCCCTGCGTGCTTTGACCCAAATGCATCCCTGCAGAGCGCCGCAGCCGGTGGGCCGCCCGCTGCCAGCGCGCAGCCCTGCCTACTGCGCAGAGCACCGCGTGCGATTGCGTGGCGCTGCAGCGGGCTTTGCGCTGCGGGCCACACCGGGAAGGACCTGCCCGCCTGCCTGCAAACCAGCACCGAGCTGCTGGGCTCCCCACGCCAGCCGCTGGCAGCGCGGCCCTCGCACAGGCACGTGCGGCGCCTCGCGCGTGCTCGCGAGCACCGCCAGCTCGTGCGCCGTGCCCCAGCCCTGATCCTGTGCGCCGCCCTACCTGGCCCTATGCGCCGCCTTACCTGACCCTGTGCGCCGCCCTAACCCTGACCCTGTGCGGCGTCGCACCTCGCGCAGGACCAGCGCGGACGCCTCGCCCATGCGGTCGACGGCCTCGTCCGCGCGCTCCAGCGGCAGCGGCGGCGGCAGCGGCCCGTCGGCGTCGCCGCCGGCGGCCCCCGCGGCCGGCGCAGCGTCGGCCGGCTCGGCTCCCGCCCGCTGCGCGCGCGCCGCCTGTCAGTCTCGCGGCCAGCTGCTGGGCCGCAACCCCGCTGACGCCGTGCCCACTCCCGCCACCGCTGAGCAGCCCGAGACGTGTGTTCCACCGGAGAGACGCTCGCATGTGTGCAAGCGCAACCGCCGGCATGGTCATGGTCAGGCTGCGCGCAGATCATCGGCCACGTGCAGGGCCAGCAACCCTGCCGACCCAGCCCACGGCCGCAGGCATTCAGGCGCACTGGCCACGGAGGCTGCAGCGGGCCTGAAACATGTTCCAGGACTCCTGCTCTGCCTGGCGGGGGCACCCAGGAGGGCGCGGCCAGGTCGGAGCAGAAGCGCTCTGCGGCACGGGGCCCGCTCAATACGGCGCCGGCCTCGTCGCCGGGCGCCGCGGCCGCCTCAGCTGCCTGCTCGCCTTTGCGCGGTGCGGCCGGCGCCTCAGCGGCGCCCGCGGCGGGCGGCCCCGGCGCGGGCGGCGCGGGCGCGTGCGGGTCCGGCGCGGGCGGCGCGGGCGCGGGCGCGTGCGGGACGCCAGGGATGAACGGGCCTGGGCACACCGCCGCCTCCAGCCGCCAGAACGGGAACGGCGCGACCTGCGCGCGCGCGGGCCTGCGGTGTTGCATTGGTCAGCGGTGCTACGGTGGGAGCCTGCACGCGCGCGGGCCTGCGGTGTCACAATGGGCTGCGGTGCTCCGGTGGGAACCCGTGCGCAATGGGGCCTGTGGCACGCATGGCCGCGCTCCGACACAGGGGCCTGCGGGCCGGCCACACCGTGGTTTGGGCTTGACTCGGTTGTGCACAGAGGCGCGCACAGCCAGGTCATGGACACGGGCGGCGCGCATAGCCCGGTGATCACAAAGCCTCCAGCAGCCGCGGGTGCCGGAGCGCCCGCGCCTGCAGCAGCGGCGCGAGCGCCATGAGCAGCTGCCACGCGGTGAGCAGATCTGGCAAGAGCCAGGGCGGCAGCCGCGGCGTGCGCGTCGGCGGCGGCGGCGGCCCGCGCGCCAGTAGCGCTTCGCGCTCGCGCCGCGCGCGTGCCTTGGCCGCCGCTGCGCGCTCCGCCGCCGCCTCGCGCGCCGCCGCCGCGCGCTCGACGGCCGCCTCCGCGCGCGCGGCCGCCGCGGCCTCGCGAGCCGTGCGCCGCGCCTCCGAGCGCGCCGCCGACGAGACACGCTTGCGGCCCTGGCGCGGCGCGGAATGCCTCGGGGGCACGTCGCAGGGGCGAGCTTGCAGGGCCGGGCGTGCCGGCTGCCAAGGCATGCGCACTGCAGGGCGGTCTTGTCGGAGCCAGCAGTCCGCCAGGTCGCAGCGCGCGCGCGACACCGGGCCCAGTCAGCATCGCGAGATAGCCCCACTTGGGGCCCGCCACTTCACAGGCTGGCTGCCTGCAGAGCCGGAGACGGTGACACCCAGAGCCCCCAGCTGCCCTGCGGCCGCTGCTCCTGGCAGCGGCTCACGGCGCTGGTGGGATGCCGTCGCTGTGCGGCGCGAGCGCACCTGGGCGGCGCGGGGCGCCCAGTCATCGCCGTCCTCCACCACGCCATCCTCGAGCGCAATGTCCCCGCTCAGAGCGTCCCCGCCGCCGTCCTCGCCCTCAGCGTCCGCCGCCGCGGCCGCGGCGGGCCGGCGCACCGCAGCGCCGCCCGCGCGCACGTCCGCATGCGGCTCAGCGCAAGGTTCCGCATCGGCGTCAGCGCCCTGCGCGCCGTCGGAGCGCCGCGCATGGCGCGCGCGCCGCGCATCGCCAGCGGGCGCGGGCGCGCGCGGCGCGCGGCGCGCGGGTGCGCTCCGATGCGACGCGTGCCCGCCCGCGCGCGCCCTGGCCTGCGTGCGTCGCCGCAGCGCTCAAGCCGCGGCGCGCGCGCGCACGCTGCAGCTGCACAGCACACTGGCGAGAAACCTCGTGCATGGTGGGATACGCTGTGCCAGGTCTCAGCCGCATTGCACAGGCCGTCTGCCCTGCCTGCTCGCCTACATGCCATGCTGCATGAGGACAGCGCCCCCGGCGGCGCGCCGCCCCGCGCACCGGGCTCGTCTGCGCAGAGCCGCGCCGTACGGCAGCGGCAGGCGCTCCCTTCAGGCAACGCGACACCCGTACTGCCTGGGTCGACAGGCACGGGCCCCACACGCGCTCGCTGACCTGCGCCGCCTGGCTGGGTGCGGCGCCCATACAACCCCCGCCATGCCCAGCAGGCGCCCAGGGCGCCGGGCCCGCACGCGCGCCACAGCCGCCTGGCCCAGCCGCATCTTCAGCGACGGGCGCGGCGGCCGCCGGCCCTCCGTGAACTCCATTGCGCCGTCGGGGCTGGTAAAAAGCGCGGGCACAGCCGCGCGCGCCGCGGGCGCGCCGGGGACGCCGGGCGCGCCGGGCGGCGGCGGCGCCCGCCCGCCCGCGTCGTGTGCCTGCCCCGCGCAGGCGGGTGAGCAGGCTCGGCACGGCCACAGCAGGTTTGAGCGTCCGCGGTCCGCCTGTGGGGGCCGCCGGGTGCGGGAGTTGCACGGTGGGATCACGCACGCCCACAGACTCGCACCGGCGCCGCCGCGGCGCGGCTGGACTCCAGACGCTCCCTCGCTCGGGCAAATGAGCTGAGCCGGCGCAATGGCGAGGGGCGCTGCATACCAGCAATGCCGCCCCTGCCGCCTGCTCGCCCGGGGTAGCAGGGCACGCTTGACCACGCGTGCGCTCTCGCGCGGAGCGGAGAAGCGGGGGCCGCCGCACCTCGTCCTGCTCCAGGCGCCGCCGCTGCGCAGCCGCCAGCACGCCGCCCAGCCGCACCGTCACCCGCCTGGGCCGCCCGCCCTCGCCCGCCTCGCCCTCGTCCCCTCCGTTGCCGCCCTGTCCACCGCTCCCGTCGGGCCCGCCGCCGCTCGGCCCATGCTCCTGGCCGCCGGCGCCCGCCGCCAGCGCCGCCGCCGCGGGCGCAGCCGCGGCGGGCGCGCCCACGCGCAGCTTCAGTGTGGGCTTGCGCGCGCCCGCCTCCGGCGCCAGGCCGGGCGGCGCGAGCGCGCCCGCGCGGCCCCCCGCACCGGACGCGCCGACGCCGTCGTCCAGGCGTGGCCGGCGAGCGCGGTGCGGGGGCGCGCTGAGCGCGCCGCCCCGCGGCGACGCCTCGGCGCGGCGCTTGACGCCGCGCGGCGCGGCGCCGGCAAGGAGCTGCGGCGGCGGGGCGGCGCCACCGTCCGGGGCCGCCGCGCGGTGCGGGCGCGCGCGCTTGCGCGCGTTGCCGCCGCCGCGGCAGGTGGCGGGCGCGGCGGGCGCGGGGGCGGCGGCTGATGCGGGCGGCTCGGGGCGCGCGCGCGCGCCTGGGGCGCCCTCCTCTGTCGTTGCCTCTCGCTGCTGCCCACTGATGCGCACGCCCTTGCCCGCACGTGCTGACTTCTGCGCAAGGCGCAACAGCTCGCCGTCAGGCGGCGCACTGTGGGCGGCTGTGGGACTAGCCGGCCGCCAGCACAGCATGTCCGGAGCACGGCATGATCTAGCCTGTCTGGCCTGCTGACCACAGCCCGCCCGACCGTCGACATGCAGCGGGCGCCGCCCCAGCCACGTCGCGGCTTGACAACTACGCATGTGCCCCAAGTCGGCGCGTTGCACAGCTGTGCAGGCCACCCCAACCACACCGGCTCTGGCGGGCCCAGCAGCACCAGCTGTAGGGGTAGGGTTAGTGCAGCGCACTAAGAGCCCTCAGCGCGGCCCGCAGCGCACCCGGCTGCCGGCGCGCAGCAGCGCCGCCTCCACAAACGCGACGTCGGCAGCGCCGGGCGCGGCGCGCGCGCCCGCGCTGGCCTCCACCGCGGCGCGCTGCGCGGCCACGCCCGGCGCCAGGCCCGTCTCCTCCGCCAGCATGGCGGCCGCCGCCGCGGCGAGCCGCAGCCGCCGCGTGGCTGGCTCGTGCGCCGCCGCGTAGCTCGCCACGGGCGCGAGCAGCTCGTACCTGCCGCCAGAAGCGCGCCGGATGCTGGTGCGCATGTCCTGGAGCGTGCCTGGCAGGACTCTCCGTGGCAGGCGCCTGGTAGGACGCTTTCAGGGCAGGTCATGCAGTGGCTGTGCCATTCGCATCACCCTGAGGCCGCGCAGAGCGCGCGCACCAGGCATGCGCTGTGCAGACTGCGATGCTGGGCTCCGGCGCGAAGCTGAAGCGCCAGTCCTTGACCGGGCCGGCCACAACCTTCAGCCGCTCCGTGCGCCCTGCCGCGCGCTCCGTGCGTCGCGCGCGCACCCGCTTGCTAGCAAAGCATGCACAGGAGGACGCTGGCGCAGCCGTGCGCAGCAGGGCGTGCTGGGCCCGCCTGTCCAGGAGACTGATGCGTCACACAGAGCTCTGACGCTTAGCGGCAGCGCGCCGCGCATGCTCGCCCGCCCACGGCAGGCACACCACGCAGGGCACCAGAGCGGCCACCAGCAGGGCGCTCCATGCCCTGGTCCCAGCGGGTAGGGCGCGCAGGGGGCGCACGCTTCTCCGGGCTGCCGTGGTCCTGCGGGAGCAGCAGCACGCCCTGCAGCTCCGGCTGCGCGGCCGCTCGCAGGCCCTCCAGCGGCACAGCGCGCCCGGCCGCGTCCGCCAGCCGGAAGGCGTCCACCAGGCGCACGGGCAGCCCGCCCTCTTCTGCGGCCGCGCGCGGCTCGCTTCAAGGCGCGCGCGGGTCGTCAGGCCGGCGCAAGCAAACAGCCAGCCCTGGGACGCGCTCTCCTCGCGCAGGATGCCGCAACGCCTGACCGCGCTCATGGCGAGGCGCGCGCCGCAGGTCGCCCACCATGTGAGCGCGGCAGGTGAGCGCGGAGCTGAGCTGAACCGTGCGGAGCAAAAACGAAGCGGCACAGCAGGCGGCGAGACGCCCACGGCGGGTGCGGCCGGTCACGGCCGCCTGCATGAGCATACAGCCGCAGCTTCCTGGCCGGGGCCCACCTCTGCCGGCAGTGAAGGTGTCCGGAACGTCCGCCTCCGCCACGTGCTCGCCGGCGGCCGGCCGGGCGGCGCGGGGCGCCGGCGCCGCCAGGCCCACGGCCGCCCACTTGCGCTCAAACGCGCCGCGGACCTCGGCGG
>JAABUV010003434.1_pt1 | contig 20195 bp, 20 predicted proteins | sample 5559971 | NCBI WGS metagenome assembly JAABUV01 (sample SAMN10711881, study PRJNA513362) | rock metagenome | isolation source: Antarctica rocks | place: Antarctica: Victoria Land, Knobhead nord | collected 2015-12-19
GGCGGAGGCAGGCGCGCCCGGGCGCGGCGCCGCTACCGCGAACGGCCTGCCGGGCGGCGCGCGGCGCGCGTTCGCGCCAGCGCAGCAGCAGCAGCCGGCAGCACCGCGGCGCGGAGCGTTCACCGCTGCCGCGCTGGCGGCGTGCGCGGCCAAGGCCGCGGCGGCGCAGCAGCAGCAGGACCAGCGGCAGGCGGCAGGGCGGGAGGCCGGCTCGGGCCGGCAGGGCGCGGGGGCCGCCGAGGCCCCCACTGCCGCGGACAATGCTGCCGCGCCGGCGCTGCGCGGGGGGCGCGCGTTGCCGCAGTGGGAGGCTGGCAGCGGGGGGTCGCCCGCCCCGGCGGGCCCCGCCGCCGGCGCGCGAGGGTCGCCTGCACACGCCGCCGAGCGGCCGCCGGCGCAGCAGGAGGAGCCGCCCGCCGCGCGGTGCAAGGTGACAGCGGTGCCGTCGCCGCGCGTGGTAGGCGCGCCCGGCTGGGCGCCCGGCTGGGGAAGGGAGCATGCGGGAGGCGGCGGCAGTGGCGACGCGCCGCCGGCGCGCTCGCCGGCCAAGGAGGGCGCCACAGGGTTTGGGCGCGCGCTGGCGGCGGCCGAGGCGCGCGCGGCTGCGGGCGCGGCCGGCGCCGCCGGCGTGCTGGGCGACGCCAAGGCCATGAGTGCGCGCCCGGCGCCCGGCCATCACACGGCGCCTCGCCGCTCGTCGTCTTTCACCTACCCTAACCCTAACCCTAGCAGTCCCTAACCCTAACAGCCACTGAGAAGAGCAACCCTAGCAACCAGTGAGAAGCGGCGGCGGGGGACAGGCGCGGTGATGGAGGCGCTGCGGCGGCCGTCCAGCGGGAGCGCGTACACGGCCTGGGCCGGCAGCCTGGAGCTGCGCTGCGCGGCGCGCGCCGGCGCGGCGCTGCTGCGCCACGCGCGCGGCGCGCGGCCCGAGGCGTGCGGGCCGCTGCAGAGCGCGCTCGCGGCCGCCGCGCAGGCGCGCCCGCCCGCAGCCCAGCGCGTGAAGCTGGGACAGACGTCACGGACACGTGTCACAGAGACATGACTCGACGCCTCATGTATGTGTCCCGCCTTTAATTCTGCAAGGCTGCCGCTGCGCATGCCGCAGGTGCGGCGCTGCTGAGGCACAGACAGGCTTGTCGCTGCGAGCATGCATTCGCACAGCGATCCAACAAAGGAGTTTGTAGCGACGGGGCGGCGAATGGGCGCTGCGCGGCGCGCGCGCAGGCGGCGGGCGTGGTGTCGCCGGAGACGACGGCCGGCATCCTGGGCGCGCTGCGCGGCGCCGAGGCGGGCGCCGCGGCCGACGCGCCCGGCGCGTTCGTGGCGCTGCCGGGCTGCGCGCCGCTGTATGCGTCGCTGCTGGCCGCGCGCGCGGCGGCGCCCAGCGCGGGCCCCGGCTCGCAGCCGGGCCCCAGATGGGCGGTGCCCGCCGCCGCCGCCGCCGCGCTCGGCGACGTCTACGCGCGCGCCCAGGCCGCGCTGGGCCGCGCGGGCGCCGCGCGCGGCAGCGGCGACGGCCAGGGGCGCCCGGCGGCGGCGGGGGACGGGGGCAGCCCCGGGGAAGCCAGGGACGGGGGCGGCGGTTGGGAGCGGGGGGACGCGGGCGACCGCGAGGAACGGGAGGATGAGGGGGGCCGGCGCGGCGGCGGCGCAACGGCGGCCGCGCGCGGCGTGCTGGAGGCCGCGCGCGACGGCCAGGCGGTGCCGCGGCTGTGCCGCTGCCTGGAGGACTGCGCGGGCGACTCGGGCGCCGGTGCGGCCGCGGCACGGGTCCCGACGTTGCGCCGAGCGGCGCGGTCACGGAATGTAGGCAGAACAATGCAGGCTGGCTGCTTGCCGATGTAGAGGAGCGACGCTACCATCGTGCTCTGACGCCCAGCATTTTGCCTCTGTCTGTGCGATGGCCGCCCGACGGCTCGTGTGCGCTGCGAAGCCAATTGGAGATGCCCATGTCCGGTGCACTCGCAGGGCGATTGCTGTGGAAGGCCTGGAGCAGTGCCGCATGCAGCGGTCATAGGCCGATAAGGCGGGGGTGCGCAGGCGCGGCCGAGCTGCGCGCCGCGGCGGTGGCCGCGCTGGCGTGCCTGGCGCACTGCCCGCCGGAGCCGCCCGCGCCGAGCGCCGCACCCTACTTCCCGCTGGCGCGCTGCGCGGCGGCGGCGGCCGCGGCGGCGGCGGCGGAAGCGGCCGCCGACCCCGGGAGCGCCGCCGGCGCCAGCGAGCCCGGCGATGCGGCAGCGTTGCGCGCGGCGGGGCCGTCTGCGACGCTGCGCGACGAGGCGAGGCCCAGCTGCGGATGCCGCATCACATGCAATCATGCCGCACCATAAATTGCAGTGATGCGAAGCCTGATGCGCCGGGGCGGTCGCCACGCTGCTGCGCTGTTGTGTGCGCGACCCGGCGTTCTGTCACCACTTGCGTGTGCCATGGGGCGGCAATGGTGGCCAGACACGCAGGGGAGGAGCAGCGTGTCGCGCTGCCCTGGCACCCGGGTGGCCAACCCTAGCCCTGGGGCAGGTGAGGTGGAGGGTTGCGGAGGCGCTGGGCGGCGCGCGCGCCGCGCTGCGCGCCGTCTGCGCCGCGGCGGCCGGCGGCGGCGGGGACGGCGCAGCGGCGGCGCTGCGGCTCCTGCTGGCCGCATGCCGCGCGGCGCCCGCGCTGTGCGACGCGGCCGCGCTGGCGGGCGCGCCAGAGGTGACGCGCCCCGCTCGCTGGGCGCCTGTGTGTTGGCCATGGGTGCAGCAACGGCATCGTGGTCAATCACTTTCATTTTACGGGAAGGCAATGCGATCCTGCGCCTCCGTTCCTGTGTAGTATTGTCTATGCGGTGTCTACCCATGAATTTATGGCCTGGACCGGACGCGCCGCAGGCGCTGCTGGACGCCAGCGAGGGCGCGCACGGCGCGGCGGCGCTGCTGGCGCTCGCGGCGCTCGCGCGCGGCGTGGCCGCCCGGCGCGCGGCGGCGCCGCGCGGCGAGGGCGGCGGCGAGGGCGGCGCGGCGGCGGAAGCGGCGCTGGTACCGCCTGAGGACCCGGCCGCGCCGTTCCGCCGCCTGGCGCCGCTGCTGCAGGCGCGCGGGGAGCAGCGATTCTGGCGGTGCACGGCGGGCTGTCTCTGTGTCGGGCCCTGGCCGCCCCAGCATGCACGCATGCCTCCTTGTGCGCAGTCAAGCACGCGCTCCCAAGGAGCAACCAGCTCTGCGGCGGCTCTGTGCTTGCGACAGGGCGGCAGCAAGCGATACACCTTGTCCTGGTGGCTGGCCCATGCCCTTTATCCCTTGAATGAGCCCACGGCGCGCTTGGTTCTGCAGGCGGCGCAGAACGACCCGCGCTGCGCGAGCGCGGCCGCCGGCGCGCTGGCGGCGCTGCTGCCGCTGCTGCCCGGCGCGGGTCGGCCGGGCGGCGCGCTCCCGCTGCCACGCGCGTCGGCCGCGGCACCCGCGCCGCCCGCCGAGCTGCTCGCGGAGGCCCGGCTGAGCGGCGTGCGCCGGCTGCTGGTGAGCGGCGCCCCCTGTGATGCGCGCATCTCGTGCGCGCCTGCCTGCTCGGCCGCAGCGATGCCTGCGAGCATGCCGTGACACGACTCGACCTTACGCCTCTGTGATTGCCTGGCGGGCCGGCTGCGCGCTGGTGTGCCCGCCTGTCTCTGGCAACAGGCAGTCGCACGAGCGCTGGGGCACGGCCTGCGCAGGGTGGGCGCATGCAGTACCTGCAGATCACCCCAGTGCACCCTGACATGAGGCCGGACGTGCAGGGCGGCGCCGGCGCGCGGGCGGCGGGCGGCCCGGCACTGGCGGCCGCGGAGGGCGCGCCCGCGCTGACGGGCCTCGCGGACGGTCCGGCCGCGCTGGCCCGGGCGCTGCTGTCGGCGGGCCCGGGCAGCGCGGCCGGCGCCGCGGCCGCGCGCGCGGGCCTGGGCGGCGCGGCGGCGGCCGTGCTGGCGGCGGCCGGCGGCGCGCACGAGCGCGGCGCGGCGGCCGCGCTGGCCGAGCTGTCGCCGGCGGGCGTGCTGTCGCTGCTGGAGGCGCGCTCACCCTCAGGCTGCCGAGGCACTGCGGCGCCGCAGCGTGCTTGCCCGCATGGGCACGACGCTGCTGCCGCCGTCCTGCGCGCCGGACGTGGGCAGTCGCTGGACCTGGCCAGGCGTGTGTGGCGCGGAGCGCGCCAGCAGCCATGCAGACCCGCGCATGTGCAGACGGCGCCGGCACAGCCTGAAGCGCTGCGGGGGCGGCGGCAGGCGCTGCGCGCGGAGAGCGCGCCGGGCGCGGCGGGCGCGGTGGCGCTGCTGCGGCCGGGCGTCGCGCGCGCGCTGGTACTGCTCGCGCGCCCGGCGCACCGCGCGGCGGCGGCCGCGTGGCCGGCGGCCGGCGGCGGCGGCGCGGCCGGCGCGCGCGCGGCCGCGCTGGCTGCGCTCGACCTGCTACACGCGCCGTTCTGCGCGGCGGCCACGCCCGGCGCCGTGCTGCGCGACTTGCAGGCGGTGCGCGCGCGCGCAAGCCTGCCGGGAGCCTGCCGGGGCCGGGGATGCTCCGGTCGGAAGCCGCCCGTGTGGCAGCCCTGTCTACAATTGACAAGGGACCCGGTTCATGTCCAACAGTTGACGAAACCAGCAGTGTGTGCCGAGTGAGCAGGCAGGGAGGCAGGTGGCCGGCGAGGTCCCGGCCTCGCCTGCAGCACGGAGCTTGGCGCCTGGGCAGCTTGATGCGGCGCACGTGGCTGTCCCTGCCGCCGCGGCGGCCCGACGGCGCGGCTCGGCGGCGCGAGCGCGGGCGCGCGCGCGCGCGCAGGCGCTGCTGGCGGAGGACGCGGCGGGCGCGGCGGTCGGCTGCCTGGCCGGCCTGGAGGGCGACGAGCCGGCCGCGCCGCTGGGCCTGGTCTCGCGCCTGGTGCTGGCGGAGCCGCCGGCGCTGGGCGCGCAGTTCGCGGCGCAGGTGCTGGCCGCGGGCGGCCTGGCGCCCGAGCTGCTGCAGCGGTGCGGTCCCATACCCTTACCCTAACCCCGGTCCTCCAGAAGGGTGCTGTCACTTGTGCGTGCTGCTGCGGGTCGGCGGGGGCGCGCTGCCGCCCGGACTGCTCCGGTGCTGGCGGGGATGCCCCGCGCTGGCGCACGGTGCGTTGCTGCCGTGCTGCACACCCGCGGCCTGGCGATCAAGGGCTCGTCCATGCATGCGCTCCCTGCCTCTGGCTGTCCGGCCTTCCTGGCCGGCGCGCGGCGCGGCCGCCTGCGCGCGCGCGCGAGCCGCCCGGCGCGGCGCGCCAACCCTACCCTACCCTAAGACGGCTCGCTCACCGCAGGCTGCTGCGCGAGCACACGCCGGCGGCGGTGCTGTCCACGGCGCTGCTTAACGTCAGCCAGCTGGCGCGCATGCACCGCGACTTCTACCCGCCCATCGCCCAGGTGCCCGCCCGCGCAGGCCCGGCGCGGCGCCATGCGCATGCTCACCAGTTTCGTATCGCCGCATCCCTTGCATGCAGCGGCAGCTCGCGCCTGGGCCATGCCGTCCCGCCCAGCATCGAGGTAGGCAGGCGCACCTGTAGCGGATGGCAGGCAGGCGCAGCTACAGCGGAGGCAGGCGCAGCTGTTGCAGATACACCCTACCCTACCCTAGCTCTGCAGCCCGCGGCGCGCGCGCGGTACGGCGCAGGCGGGCGTGCTGGAGCGCGTGCGCGCGCTGCTGGGGCATGGCGAGGCGGGCGTGCGCGCGCGCGCGGCCAACCTGGTGGGCAACCTGTGCCGGCACAGCGCGTTCTTCTACGAGCGCCTGGCCGCGGCCGACCTGCTGGAGCCGCTGATCGCGCGCTGCCGCGACCCTGACCGCGCCACGCGCAAGTTCGCCTGCTTCGCCATCGGCAACGCCAGTGCGCGCGCCGAGCTGGGCGCACCCAATTGTTGTAGGATAGAGTAGGGTAGGGTAAGGAAAAAGGATAGAGTAGGGTAGGGTAAGGAAAAAAAAATGTTATGGTAGGATCGTGCCCACCGCCGGACGGCGCACGCGGGCTGCTGCCGGCTGTGTCGTGCAGCGCTTGCAGACATGGGCGCCCGGCCGCGCATGGCCTGCCAGTGACTCGCGCTGCAACTCATGCCGCCGCTCCAGCCGCGCCATGCAGAGCGCCGCATGCCCTGCCGGCGGCCCTGCCCTCCTATGTGCGGCGTTCACCTGCTGAAGTGTGCACGGCGCGCGCGCGCGCGCGCAGGCTTCCACAGCGCGGCGCTGTACGGCGCGCTGCGCGGCGCGGTCGGCCCGCTGGTGGCGCTGCTGCGCGACGGCGAGGATAAGACGCGCGCCAACGCGGCCGGCGCGCTCGGCAACCTCGTGCGCAACTCGCCCATGCTGTGCCGGCAGCTGGTGCAGGCCGGCGCGCTCGAGGCGCGCGCGGCCCGCCCCGCCATGTCCTCCGCAGCGCTCGCAGCGCCGGCGCCCTTACGGGCGGTGACTGACTCGCTGACACGGATTCTGCTTTTGACACGAGCACCAAGAAGGAAGCAGTAGCGCCTCCACCAGCGGCGCCCGCTCAGCACGGAGCATGTTGCTTCACCCGCTGCCCGCGCTCGCCTGCAGGCAGGCAGCGCCGTCCGTCGACGGGCGCTCACGCGCGCGCGCGTCGGCGCGCGCGCGCAGGCATTGGTGGCCACGGTGCGCGCGGCGGCGGACGGCGGGCGCGCGAGCGCGGCGGCGCTGGAGCCGGCGCGCATCGCGCTGTTCTCGCTCGGCAATTTGGCCGCGCACCGCGAGTGCGGCGAGGCGCTGGCCGCGCTCGGCGTGCACGACCTGCTCGCGCGCCTGCTCGCGGCGCCGCCGGATGAGGCGCGCCCCGGCTGCCCCCCTTGCACCTGGTGTCATCCTGTCAGCTATCGGTGGCGGCGTCAGCCTTTGCATGCTTGTCGCGGAGCGCTGGCTGCGCCACGCCGCGCGGGCGGCCTCCGAGCTGTCCGGGTGCAGCTCACGCCTCTGAAGCCTGTCACCAGCACTTCAGCTGCTGGTCTGCGTGCGCCTGTCCAGGAGGCTGCTTGTCATTGGCTCTAGCATCTGCGCATTTGCTGACAATCTGACCTCGCACTCCTGATCAGTTGTTAAGATGAGAATTGTGGGGCCGCCAGGTCGCGCTGAAATACGCACAGCGCATCCTGGCCAAGCTGCGCGCTCTCCAGCGCACCGCGGAGCTGCACTAGGCTGTACAGGTGCTTAGCTAGGCGCTTCGCCATTGCAAGCCAGCTGAGGTGCATCGGACACTAGGTATCAAGGACCCACGGGCCTGCTCTACGCTGCGAGTTCAGAAGCGGCGAGTCTTGTGGTAGGGCTGCTCGGTCGTTAGCATCATGGGGCATGCAGGTGTTGTGCGCGTTGCCTTGTAAGAACAGCATGTTGCGATGACACAGGATCGACGCCTCATGCACCAGCAGCAGATGTGACAAAGCACCTCTTCGTCGGGCTCCAGCCAGCCCCACTAGTACAGGTGTGCAACTGGGACCAAAGCGTGGCTATGCACGAGCGGCATGCGCTCCTGACAAACAGTGCAGTGGTGCCATGCGGGTTCACTGTTGACAACGGTACATGCAGAATACTAAGAGCAGGATCCCAGCATGCTGTACAGTCCAGAAGCTAAGCAACTCACATCAGGGGTCACGCGGGGCGAGTTCTGCAATCGGTTTGCATGCGCACGCACAAAAACAGTCGGTCTCCCTGCTAAGTACACGCTGCTCACCCTGCGCATATGCGGACGCTCCCCCTGCCCGGCACGGGCAGGCTCCTGCTCTGATATGCCGACCAGTGCGCAATCACCTGCCTCTACTGCCACCTCCGCCCTCGCTTCTACCCTGTACTGCACATGCGCATCCAGCGCCCGCGCCAACCTTAAGTGGACCCCGCATATATCCCGGCGCGCGCGACAGACTCACCCCCTGCGAGCGCCCCTGCCCCTCAGCCGGCCTCCGGGGGATGCAGACTGCCTGCCGCTGCTCGGGGCGCTGCCGCTGCAGCGGCTGCCCGGTGGGCGCCCCGGCGCGTCCGCCCGCTGCCCGCCCGCCCGTGCCGCTGCCGCTGCGGCCGCCGCCACCCTGGGAGCGCTGCGCGCGACTGCCCCGGACACGTCGCTGCTAATGCTGATGCTGACGCTGCTGCTGCTGCTGGGGCCGGTCGCTGCCGCAGCAGGGGGCCCGTCGGCTGACAGGGCGGTCGCGGCGGTGCCGCCCGCCTCGTCGCGCACGCGCTGCTCGCCGCCGCTCCGCGCCTGACCGCCACCCAGAGCAGTGGGCGCCTGTGCCTCACACGCCGGCGGTTCTGCGTGCGGTGCGGGCGCAGCAGGCGCCGGGCCATGCGGGGGCCGGGGCGCAGGCTCCGCGCCGGGCGCCGACTGCCCTGCCGTGGCTGCGGGCGCGGCCGGTGCTGCGCCGCCGCCAGGCCCCGGCGCAGGGCCCGCATCGAGCGCCAGCGCACCAGGACCATGAGGCAGCTCTGCGTCCCATACTTCTCCGCATGCGTCTCCTGCAGGCGCCGCGCCGCATGCCATATCTGCATCCGCGCCAGGTGGCCGCGCGCCGGCCTGCGCGGCCCGGCAGGGCGGCTGCGCGGGCGCCCGCCGCTCGGCGGCCGGCACGTCCGCTGGGGGCACCGCCGCCGAGGTGCTGGCCTGCGCGGCGTCTGGCTCGCGCGCCCCTGCCGGCCGCGCGACGCGCTCAAAGTGGAAGCACTCATCGGCGATGCAGATGACGTCGCCGTGGCGCAGCGGCGCGGGCCGCATGGCGGCCAGCGTCTCGGCCGCGCCGTCCTCGCGGATGAGCGCGATGGGGTAGCGGTCGCGCGCCTGGCCGCGCCGCACACGCATTAGCTCGGGCGCGGCCCTAGAGTTTATGAGCGGGCGCTGGCGGTCAGCCGGCACCCACGCTCAAGGCGCGCCCAAGATTTATGCACAGCACCTTTCTAGGGAGTTCGTACACGCTGAGGGCACAGGATGCATAGTTTGCTGTGAATGGCGGCACCCGTGGCGCTCCTGCAGGTGCTCTGTTTGCACTCTGTGACAGTGCGGTGTTATACGCGGGACCAGCGCAGCTGTGCAGCTGTAATAAGGAGGCCTGGAATGCAAATCGGCCTGTGACAGCCTGTACAAGTTGCACAGATAGCCTGCTACTGTCCGTATGAAATTGATGAAGGGCCACTGTCCTGATTGGCTGACGGACTCAATGTGTCCGAATCCGGTAGTGTGGTAGTGATGGGCCGCATAGCAGCGACTATGGCATATCACTGTCGATGGGCAACCTGGGGAAGGGGCCTCCTGATGTGTTCGTAGTCACTGTCTCATGCATGATGCTGTTACATGCAGCACAAGCTCCAAACACTGCATGTTTTCATGATAGGACCTAACGACTTGAGAGGCGCACTACACGCTTTGCACACGCACACATCAGCTTTTTCTTCTGCAGGGCCGCATGGGCTGCCTGCTTCACTGCCAGCAGGCGGGGCGCCCGGCCGCGCCTGCATGCCGGCGTACGCGAGCGTCACGCCGGCGCCCGCGTGCACGCGCAGCACCGAGTGCTGCCGCAGGCTCAGCAGGCGCAGCGGGAAGTCCGCCGCACCCGCGCCGCTGCGCTGCGTGCCAAAGTGGAAGTCCCGGCGGCCGATCAGGTCCAATGGCGCTGCGCCGCCCTGCCGCAACCGCAGCACAAACCCTATGGCAATGTGCTGGGCGAGCGCAAGGCTCAGGTACGGCAGCATGGGCTGCAGCGCTCGCGCCCGCCCTCGCCGCAGCAGGGCCGCGCAAGCAGAGCAACAGCAATGACGCGCTGCAGTGATCTCGTGCCGGATGTGCCTGCAAACTCTGACTCGAGCAGACAGATGCTCCCGACATGCACGGGCTTCGTGATGGCCTCCTGGCGCGCGCTGCGCTCGCTCTTCGCGGCGCTACGGCGGCTGACGTGGCGGTGAGCAGAGGCGCGCCTGCAGGGGCGTGACGCGCGCGAAGTGCGTCGCGCCAGCGCCGTCCTCCGCCTGCGCGGCCACTTCGGCGGCCAGCGCGGCGCGGCGCGTGCCCCGGCCGGCCGCCACGCGCGTCTCCCACCGCGCGGCGCCCCGCCTGGCCGCGCCCGCGCCGCGCGCAGCGGCCTCGCTCCCGCCCGCCGCCCCCTTGCGGCTGGCGCTGCCCCCGGGTTCGCTGCCGCTGCCTTGCTTGCCGACCCGGCCGCCTGCGCCGCTCGCTCGGCCGCTGCCGCCGCTGGCGGCGCTGGCCAGCGCGGGCGCTGCTGAGCTGACAAGCGGGCCAGCATCACAGGCCGTGCTTGGTACAACATCGTGCTCTGGCGGATCAACGTCGTTGCGGGCGCCGCCGCCGCCGCCGCCGTTGGCACTGGCCAGCGCGGGCGCTGCTGACCTGGCCAAGGGGGCGGCGTCGCTTGCTGTGCTTGCCTTGACACTGCGCCCTGGCAGGGCGATGTCCTGGTGGGCGCCAGCGGCGCCGCCGTCTGGCGACAGCATCTCCGCCACAGCGCACTCCGCGCACACGTCGCCGCCCAGCTCCAGGCTCTGCTTCAGGGCGTCGGGCGCGCTGCGCCCCAGTCGCCGCGCTCGCACATGCTCGGCTGCTGTAAAGGTCCAGAAACCAGACGCATGTGCGCAGGCAGCATCTCGGAGCCGCTTAAGCAGCCGCATACAACAGTGCTGTGTCCCTCCCGGACTGTCAGCACACGCTCACCAAGCATGCCGACAGGACACCACACGCCCAGGTCAGACTCCTGACGCAGGGCAGCGCAGTGCGTGGCAGATGGTGCGCATGCTCGCGTGCCCAATCGTAGCACGCATGCTGCCCTGAGCAGGCGCACGCGCGCACGCCCACCATTGCAGATTGAGATGACATTTGACCCTACCCCAACCCTACATCATACAAGACACGAGCATGATGAGCGCGCCTGTCTGCGGCGCGCGCGAGCTCGGCCACGACCGCGGCGTTGGGGAAGCGGTTGGGCCAGCTGTGGCTCGCGCGCGCGTGCGTGCACGCCCGGCACTCGATGTTCTTGTGGTTGAGCCGCGTCACGCCCTCCGGCAGGCACCTGGCGCGGCGCGGCGCAGGCCCACGCTCGACCCAGCAAGCAGCAGGTGCAGGTAGCGTGTCCAGGGGTAGGGTAGGGTAGGGCAGCGAGCCGCACCGCATGTGGTACGACGTCGGGCAGCACCAGCAGCGCAGCATGGGCCGCGAGTCGCCCGAGATGTTGCACCCGTGGCAGAAGTGCGCTGGGCAGGTGAACGTGAGCTCGCTGGCGCCCGCGGCCTCGAAGCTGCCCCTGCGCGCAACGCGGCACGGCTGAGCTCGACCTGGTCACACACCTGGACGTGCACGGCGTGCACCACAGCATCCCCATTTCTGCATCTAGCACCTCACAGCAAGGCAGCGACCAGAGCCGGCAGCTTCAAGCGCCACGAAAGCCGCTGATCTGTGTGAGCCTGCGGGGCGGTCCTCGTGCACGGTGTGACGCTGCGCTGCTGGGCGGCAGGAGCTGGCGCAGCGCGGGCGCGTGCCGCATGAGCCGGCTGGCAAAGTGCGGCTGGATGTCCTGCAGGCAGCTGCCATGGTAGAAGTGGCCGCAGCTGGGCAGCCGGCACTTGAAGACGTCGATGCCCGCCCGCCCCTGCTCCTTGCACACCGTGCACGTGCCGACGCCTGCCTGGCAGTCCTGGCAGTACCTGCGGAGGTGCAGCCTGCGCTTACCGCACCAGCAGAGCCGCAGGTGCCTGTAGACAAGGACACGCGCTGGTTGCTGGATGTTGTCGCCAGCTTGAGCAACGCTGCCGAGGCATGGTAAGCAGCTTGCCGCAGGCGCGCACACGGAGCAGTGCAGGCACATCAAGAGCAGCAAAAGCACGGAAGTCCCAGGCTGCGGCATTCTGTGCGCTGCAGGGCTCGCGCGCATGCACGCTGGGCGCCTGTGCTGGCGACTGAGCCACCTGGGGCATACATCATGCTCTGCAAGCAACACACCCTGCATGCCATGTTACGTCATCATACATGACACATCTTCCGGTGTGATCACACAAGGGGTGAGCGGCTAAACAGACCCGTGCCACAAATTTTCACCAGCGCACATCTTGCTTGAGCAGTGCAGCATGGGCGTCGAGTCCCTGGGGCCCACCAGGGCGCCTCCGGCGGGTCTGACGGGTCTGGCCGCTCGTGGGGCGGCAGGCAGGCCTCATGGTACGAGCGCAGGCACACGCCGTCGCACTCCAGCAGCTCGCCACCGTCGCAGCACACCACGCAGAAGGATGAGCTCCAGTCCATCTGTGGCCGCGCTCGGCGTCAGCCCCAGGCTACCCGAACCGATGGGCGTGCCGAAAGGGCACAGCGGGTGCTGTGCTGCCCATGGCCGCTGCTTGCATGAACCCCGAGGGGCCCAAACATCAAGCCTGAGAGATGTGGCATGTTTCAGGGTGTCACAACCACACGCCCGGAGACGGCTGCTTCTGTGTGAGGTGTCCGGGTCGCACCGCCGCCACCGGACCTGTCTGACGTGCTTTGCGTCGCGCATGATGATGAAGGAGTGAAGGCGTACACTGCGCATGCGTGCAAGCAGGCAGTCGGCTGCTTGCGGTGCCTGTGCGCACCTGGCGCGGCCGCGAGCTGTACATGGTCAGCGGCACGCCGCCGACCTTGATCGCGGCTGCCAGCGGCGCGCTCGGGCGGCGGGCCCCGCTGCGGCTCCCAGGCACGTGCGGCCGCACTGCCTGCGCCGCGGCCGCCGCCGCGGCCGCGGCCGGAGTCTGCGGGCGGCGCACGCCGCTGCGGCTGCCCGGCACGTGCGCCCCCGCGGCGGCCCCTGCGCCATTCGGGCGGCGGGCGCCGCTCCGGCTGCCAGGCGCGTTTGCCCGCGCGGGCGCTGGATTGCTGTTGCGCAGGAGTGCCACGGCAGCAGCAGCGTCGAGCACTCGCGGGTCGCGGGTGATGCGGTGACGCGGCCGCACGGCCTGCGAGCAGTGCATGCGCATCGCTGAGCGGGCCCAGCGCACCAGACAATTAATCTTCAGACATCTACTTGACAATTTGTTGTATCAACAGGTCATGCCATTGCACAAATAGCAGGCTACCGTGGGCGCGCCCGCTCGCGAGAGCTTGCATAGCCCGCCGGGCGCCGGCGTCGCCGCCCGGTGATGTTCCGGCCCGCCCGCTCGCCCTCATCCAGGTCGCAGAACTCCTCCAGATCGCTCTCGCCATCGCTGTGCTCGCCTGCGTGGCCGGCAAACGCAGTTACACTCACGCCCACGACGAGCACGGCGGCCGCCCAGCCTACGATCCTGCTCAGGCTTGTATAGGTCAGCTTGTCGACGAGCGCAGCCCGGCCTTGACGCACTCCATATCACATGCTCCCCACACCACTGCCCTAATGCACTGCGCCGCCGGCGAAGGCCCCGGACAGCGCAGGGGGCTACGCCATGCACGCCTCGCACCATTGCTGACCCAGTCCTCCTCCCACATCTCCTCATCCGGGCTCAGCGAGTGCGCGGGCGACGACCGCCTGCGTGCGCAGGCGCCCGGTCCTCACCGCAGCGCCCTGCCTGCCATGCATGGGGGCAAGGAGCTGCCCATGGGGGCTGCGCATGCATATGTGGAGCCGCGCGCATCACGCCTTTGCATGGCCAGCCATGCGAGCAGCGCAGGGGACCCGGGCTCGGCAAGCATGCCGGATCCCATGCGCCAGTGCAGCAGCACTCCAGTGTGCCACCTGGAGGGTCTTTTTCAAAACCTTGTGGAGGCGTGCAGGGCGCGCACTCGTGGTGGCGCTCGATCTCCCAGCAGCTGACGCAGGTCACCTCGCCGGTGTCCCAGGCCACCTGCAGCGCCTCCCAGGGCGAGTCGCGGCGCGGGTCGGCGCGCTTGCGCGGCACGCGCTGCAGCACCGCGCCAAAGTACCACACGCGCAGGTCCGGCTGGTCCGGGAACTCCCACAGCATGCGGAAGCGGTCGCCCGGGCGCCACGCGCGCCGGTGCGCAGCGTTGTAGCGGTCCCTGCGGGCGGGCCGGCGGCTGAGCGCCGGTGCATGCGCGGGCTCGGCAGCGGTGTCATGCTCGGACCCATGCTGACCTAGCCAGCAAACCGCTTACTGACCCAAGCCAGCCCCAGACACTCTATCAGTTCAGAGAGACGCGCACACGGTTGCTCACAGGCGCGCCCTCGACAGACATGCAGAGCAGCGAGTGGAGCTGACGCTTGGGGACAATGGGCATGGGCCAACGTGCACAATTGAGCATGCTGCTGACCAGCCGCGTCATGGCAGCAGGAGACCACGAGGCGTACAGCGAGATGAGCCAGTCGGGCACGTCGGCGTCGACGAAGAAGTCGATGGTCGTCCAGAGGCTGCTGGCGCTGGCGCGCGAGCCGCGCAGCCGCAGCTGCTGCAGCGTGATGCGCACGAACCAGGCGGCGCGCTGCCCGCGCACGGGCACGTCCACGCCGCTGTCGTCCGGGCTCGCGGCGCCGCCGGTGCCGTCGCGCTCGGGCGCTGGCGAGCCGGAGCCGGCGCGCGCAGCGTGGCCAGGAGAGCCGCCCTCATGCGCCGCGCCTGCGGGCGCGTCTGCAGCGGCAGCAGCGGGCGCTGCAGCAGCACTCTGGCCGCCTGCCGGTGCCTCGCTGGGCACCGCGGAGCCGGCGGCCGCCTGCGGAGCAGGCCGCGCGGCGCCTGCCGAGCGCTCAGGCTGGCCTTCGCTGGAGCCGTCTGCCGGAAGATCGGCCACTGCCGGAGGCTGGGCTGCTGCCGGTGCGGGACGCTCGGGCGCAGGCCCGGGCAGCCGGTGGTGAAAGGTGGCGTCCACGACCTTGCAGACCTCCACCAGGCCTGCATGACAGGTCCACAGGCCTCTGTGCATCAGCATGCTGCCCTGCTCACACCACCACAGCTGCGTGGCCTCTGGGTACCATGCGTGCAGCACCCCATGCTCCGGCTTGTGCGCGCTTGCACAGGCAGCCGGCGGATGCGCACCCAGCTTGTGCTGGCCAGGCGCGCCGAGCGCCCGGGCGCAGCGCAGGTTGCTGTGGCGCAGCTGCTGCTGCCGGCGCGCGAGCAGCGATGTCCAGCACGGCTCCTCCAGGGGGGCGCCTATGTCCTTGCACTGCTGGAGGTACCTGGCCGCCGAACCGCAGCAGTGCTCAACACACAATCCGCTTGGATGGCGCGCGCGCGGCTTGGGCCGCCGCAGCCGCATCCCTGCGCGCATGCGCGCAGCTGCACATCAACGCGCTGCGGGGCGCACCCGTCCTTGATAAACACGACCTTCCTGCCGACCGGACATATCTTGGAGCGCGTGAGCAGGAAGCTGGACGGCTCGATGCGCGGCGCGCGCCGGTGGAACTCTGTCACGTCAACCTCCTCCTGCGCCGGCGCAGCGTTCAGCTCTGCGCTCCTGCTCTTGCGCGCGCGCCACAGGCAATCTTCGGCGCGGCGCGCGCACCGAGCGCAGGTGCGCATACATCTGGCGGCGCGTGCGCAGGCTTCTTCGGTGGCGCCGGCTTGAGGGCGCGCGGCGTCAGGCGACCCCTGTGCACTGCGAGGCTCAGCAGTGATGACGGACCCTTCCGCCGGTCCTGATGCCGTGCCGGATCCACGGGCAGCCTCTACCTTCGGCACACTGCACGGCGTGCGTCCTGCCCGACCACAGAACACTTCCAATCGCCCGCCGGCGAGCTACGGCCGGAGGAGCAGCCCGCCGTCTCCTCTCGTTGCCAAAACCCCCTAGGAAGACCTAGCTTGGGATCCGCTTCGCATGAGCAGCGTGAGCTGAGATGGTGCACTAGATTGCTGCGCATGAAGGCACCTCCAACATGCATTCCTCTACTAATCAATCCTCTTATCCGAGCACGAGCACCTGCGTGCTTGTGCCTGCGGGGGGCGCCGCAGGCTGTCTGGAAGAGCGCTCACTTAAGCGCAGAGCTGCGCCTGTGTTGCCGTGCCCAATCCAGCCGTACGGCTTTCTGTGGTTTACGCGGTGCACACCGCGCATGCAGTAGCGACTGGCAGGCCTCCAGCCTATATTCACTGCACTTGCTCCTATCTGCGGCAGGCGAAGGAGCAGCGCGCGCACTCGACCCTTGCGAGGCAGATAAGAGCATGCGGGTCAAGCAAAATGTATGCGCGCACAAGCGCTCAGTGACCCCGTCGGTCTGACAGGCTGCCACCTTCCCAACCTGGACACCGGAAGCTGCCGCATACGGGCTTCATGCACCTAAGCAAATGATCTGCATCCGGGACGTGCGCAGCCCAACGTCAGCACGCAATACACCACGCGTGCATACGCTTGTGGCCAGCGGGCAAGCTCCGCAGCATGCATGCGCATGGTCTGCATGCGCCTGCCAAGTGCCAAGGGCGCTTTGGTGACGGGCTGCTCCGCCTCCGTCACACCGTGCGTGGAAGCACACCAAGCATACCAGTGGGGCGCCCACATGCGAAGATTTGCAGGAGAGCACACAGTAGAATGTCCTGTGAGCTGGCAGTCTTCAGTGCGGCGGAGTTACTGGTTTGGTCACCCGAGTGGCGGGAGGCGAATGTGGAGAAAGCAAGAGGCAAGGCCGCAGGACTCCTGGGGGCATGGTGCTGCTAATGATCAGCACATGGACCTGCTGTAGATGCAGCTGCGCACAAAGGTAAGCCATGCGGTGACAAGTATTTCCAGCCGCAGGACGCCGCTTCACGCACCTCTTGGCCCTACCGCACTAGCAGGGCTAGGGCTGCATCAACACGTCCAGGCCGCCCTATAAATTCAGAGACTCCGTGCGAACCATGGAGCCAGAGCAGAGCGTGAGCTCCGTGTATCGCAGCATCATCGATGACGTCGTCGCCCGCGTCAAGCCCGAGTTTGTGGGCGATGGCGTGGACGAGTGCGCCCTGGCTTGGTTCATCCGCAGGCCAACCTCCAGGCCGCCGCTGTGTGAAGGTTGCCACCTAAACTAAGGTGCTGAGTAAAGAGCTGACGCGGGTGGTGTGGCGCAGAGCGGTGCTCGACGAGCTGCGCGTGCTCTGGGAGACAAAGCTGGCGCAGACTGGCGCACTGGACGCGCCGCCGGCAGCACCGCAGTGCGTCTGCGTGCCCCGCCGCGCCTGTCCGGCACTGCAGCGGGTCCCTGCAGCTCTGTCACAGATCGCTTCCGCTGTTTTCAGTGAGGAGAAGCATCAGCTATGTCAGTCTCACGCCAGCGCAGAGCACGGGCTGGGCTGCTCGCCAGCCTGTGGTGCAGCGTGGAGCGCTGCTGGCACGCCCCCTCAGCAGCGTGTGCCTGCGACAGGGCGCCAGCGCTGCCGTACGGCGCGCCCCTGCTCGGCTACCCGCAGCAGCAGCTGGGCTACCCCGCCGCGGGCGCGGGGCCTGCGCCGCCGCGGCCCGCGTCCGCGTACGGGCAGGCGTACAGCCAGGCGCACTATGCGGCAGGCCAGGCGCACCGCGCTGCGGGCCAGTACCAGGCGCACCAGTACCAGGGCCCGCCCAGGCCAGCGGCCGCTGCGGCCGCCGGGCACCCGCACGCGGCCTACAACGGCGCCCTGGGCCAGCCAGCGGCGCAGCTGGGCGCCCGCGCCGCGCCTGCGGCCCCCGCTCCGGCGGCGAGCGGCGCGCCAGCCCCGGGCGCCCTGAAGCGCAAGCTGGAGGATGCAGAGGCCTGGCCGGCCGCAGCGCCCGCCAAGCACTCGACGCACACCGGCGCCATCCCGCAGCAGGTGCGTGCAGGCGCTGGCTTGTACTGTGGGGCTTGGCTGCGTGCGGTGTGTTTCAGCGGGTGCGGCTGTACTCCGGGAAGAGCTAGCAGGCTATGCACAGCCGCACAGCCTGTGCACAGGCAGGTGGCCATGCGAGCTGTCTAGGGGTACAGTCTGATCCTGCCCCGCGTGCAGGATGGCCCTGCGGACGACGATGATGAAGCCGGCGGCTCGGGCGCCGCTGCTGCGAGCGCAGAGGCGGAGGCTCCTGAGGCGCGCGACACGCTGTCCGACGTCGAGAGCGACGAGGCGGAGGAGGACAAAGAGTGCGTGCTGCCCCAGGCAGCAGGGCGCAGGTCTCTGCATTGGTTTATCACCCGCTTGTACAGTGACTGTATCACACTCTGCTTGACTTTGTCCTCCCCGCTCGGCAGGGTGCGGCTCAGGCCAGCCCGGCGCAGGCACTGTCCATTTGTGTGGCACAATGATGATGAGCATCAGTCCTGCAGGAAGAGATGCACAAAGCACAAAAGGCCGCAAGTCTTGCCTGACGAGCTTGGGGGGCTGGACTGACATCATGCTCTGTCGCGCGCAGGTATGACAACGTGGTCGTGGCGCAGTTTGAGAAGGTCACGCGCACGAAGAACCGCTGGAAGTGCACGCTGAAGGACGGCGTCATGCACCTCAACGGGCGCGACGTCCTGTTCCACAGCGCGGCCGGCGAAATGCAGTTCTGAGGCTGCGGCAAAGCAATTGTGCTGGACATGCGCTTTTTGCCCCTGGGTGTGTGCTTGCAGAGAAGCAATCTGTTTTGCATGCAAGAAGCGGCCGTGGTGCTGGGGTGGCTGTGCAATGCCAGAAAGATGATATACCCCTGTATGAGCGAGTGTGTGAGCGTCTTGATCAGGATAGTGTGCCAAAGACATGCTGCTTTGGCTTGTAGGCGGAGTGCTGTCAAGTGCAGTGGTGCTCCTGCTTTGCTGAGACTGAGACCAAGATAGGACAGATAGAGAGAGTGTCGTGTAGTGGCGAGGCCCAGGCATCCAGGCACGGCCCTTTTGTGATGACACGTCTCGCCGTGAGCCACTACCAAAATGGCATGCATGCACAAGTGAACAAAAGGCTAGACAACACTGCTCTGCGCAAAGCACCTGGTGCACTAACACAACAAAACTGATTCATGGCTCACAAGCTCATGCCACCACTCTCACTGTCACTCACTCGCCCCGCCCTGTCAAGCTAGCTCGCAGCACCTCGCCACGCCGCACACATCATGACGGGGCTGCCAGGGCACCTGCGCCATGTTCACGCGCAGTCAGAACACTGCACGGCTAGGTACTCGACACCGCATCACGACGTTTGGTCCAGCACAAAAGCGCCTTTTGCAAGCATCAGTGGCTGTGGCAGGCCCCACAGCCAGGGGCGGCCTGCATTCTGCGCCGGTGGCAGGCAGACCCACACATAGTATCGAGCACGATGCTGAAGCTGTCGAACAGGGGAGGCCCAGCCCAGGGCGTGCGCGCACCAGCTGGAATAAACATGACGGATGCCCACTCGCCGCTCGCGTCCGCCTGCATCTTGCCAATCACCTCCTCCAGCGAGCCCACTTCGACCTGCCGCAGCCCAGGCACGGGATTTATGTCTCCACACCACAAGAGGCTAGCAGCGTGAGCTGCCGCCTGGCGACCACAGGCGACACGCCTATTCGCCAGAAGACTGCTCTCAGGCGCTTGGAGAACCTAGTGTGGTACTGTGCGTGTTCCGACAACCGCTGCCTGGGTACGAGCGACTGCAGCAGCCCGCAGACGGGCCACAAGATGCCGGTGCAGCCAACGCTGACTGAGCCGTGTGACACAGTGCCAGGAGCAGGGCAAACTGGCGGACCTTGGGCAGGCCCTCGGCGCGCAGCGCCCGCAGCCGCCCCTCCGCCTTGGCCAGCTTATCCGCCGCCGCCGCGGCGTCCGCTTCCCGCGCGCTGCGGTCCTTCCCCTCGGCGGCCGCCAGCTGCACGAACAGAGCCACCTCAAGCGAGCAGAACGGCACTCCAGCACGCCATGCAGGCTGAGCCAACGATATGCAGTCATGCAGCCTGCTGCTTCAAAGCCTCGCAAGGGCGCATGCGATGCTGCCACGTCACAGCAATGATCCCTCCGCAGACTTCCAGCTGCGCACCGCTGTAGGCCTGGCGATGATGTGCTACGCGTGCTACATGTACTGGCTCTTCGCCAACAACGGCCGGTAGAAGCCCTAATTGCAAGCTGCTCCCGTGCTGCACATTTTGAGTCCTCTGGCCTGGCCGCAGCCATCCCGGTACGTGTTCTAGTACGACCCGGACAGTTTTGACATGCGTCAAATGCAAAAAAGAGCCCCCCCCGGGCCCTCGAGCAGGGGCCGGCACCGCCTGCTGTGCGCGCTGGTCCTCCTCCGTAGCTGCAGCCACGCCGGCGGACGCGCCGGCCTCGCGCTCGCCGCCGCGCTGGTTGTACGCGTTGCCGACCGCCGCGTCCAGGTCCTCGCGCGCCAGGAACAGCGGCG
>JAABUV010003435.1_pt1 | contig 20192 bp, 23 predicted proteins | sample 5559971 | NCBI WGS metagenome assembly JAABUV01 (sample SAMN10711881, study PRJNA513362) | rock metagenome | isolation source: Antarctica rocks | place: Antarctica: Victoria Land, Knobhead nord | collected 2015-12-19
GGGTCGAGGAGGTGTTCGGCTGGGCGAAGGTTGTTGGGACGATACGAAAGGTAAAAGTTCGCGGTCACGCTCGTGTCTCGGCTGTTTTCACGTTTGCGATGGCCGCGTACAACATCGTTCGCATCCGCAACATCATGAAAGCCGCCGCATGACGACGGAATTCGTATGCGCAAAAGTCGAAAAAAGAGCTCGGCGAATTAAGCGAACAGACCACAAAAACGGCCGAAGACGGGGCTAAGGCCTTCGCAAACCTTGATTTGACGACGGTTTCGTCGCGAAATTCCGAAACCTGTTAACGACTGAGCATTGAAGCATCGTCTTTCGGCGACCCGTCTTCGAGGTGCGCTCGCGCGATCACATAGCGTTGTCGCCGTGCTCGCACTACGCGGTCTGTCGCAGCGACGACATCAGCTCGAAATCTTGCTCCTCGAGCTCGTTCGGGCTATCCGGTTCGGAGCGGCCAAAACCGTACGAATTCGCCTTCGGCGACCTCAACATCCGCAACGCAGCCTTCGCACGCGGTCCTCGACCGCTCGACGATCGCTGCAGCTGCCGGGTCTGCGCGACGCATACGCGTGCGTATCTCTCGCACCTCTTCCGCGCGAACGAGATGCTCGGACCGAGACTGCTCTCGTATCATAATCTCGCCGTCCTCGAGCGGCTCGTCGCCGACGCCCGCGAGGCGATCGCGTCGGGTCGCTGGGTCGCCTACCGCGACGACGTTCGAGCGCGACGTTCCGCAGTGGAAGCTTCCGTGTAGCGCGCCACCGATCCAGCCCGAACGACGCTACACGCTATGGCCCTCGAGCGATGCAGCACGGCGCGCGAGCACATCGGCGAGCCGATCGCGGTCCGCCGGGCTCACGTCGCATAGCATCTTCGCCTCGATCTCGTTCACGGCAGCACGCGCTTTAACGACGAGCCGACGGCCGGTGGCCGTTCGCGTCAAGCCGACGGCGCGGCAGGAAAAGGCGTCGTCTCGCTTCTCGACGGCTCCACGGACGATGAGCGCGACGACAAGCTGACTGGCCGTTTGCGGTTTGACGAAGCAGCGACGGGCGAGCGCCGCGTTCGATATGGCGCCTTCGCTTCGGTCTGCCAGCGCTTCGAGCACGGCGTATTGGCCGAGATTGAGCTCGCAGCTCTGGAGCGACTCGTCGATCGCGCCGCGCAGCGCATGCTGCGCGCGCTTCAAGACGTAGCCGACGCGACGCGTCACCGCACGATCGTCCGCAGTGGGAATTGACACTACATCAGGTGCCTGCTATACATATCAGGCACCTGGTTCATAGAGGAAGAGCACATGCCTGCCGAGATCACCGGCCCCAGTTTCATTGCGTTCATCGTTGAGGACCTCGAGGCCAGCCGCGCTTTCTGGGCCGACGCGATCGGGCTCCGCTCGGCTCTAACGAGCCCGCCCGGCGCGTACGTCTTCGAGACGCGCTCGGTTCCATTTGCGATTCGCAAACCGCGCGAAGGCGAAATCACGGGCGCGAGCAGCGTGGCGGTCTGGTTCGCATGCGAGGGCGACCTCGACGCGTACGCGGCACGGCTGACCGCCCGAAACCTCCCGGTCTCGCCGATCGAACATGGACCCTTTGGGCGATGCTTCACCGTCACCGACCCGGACGGACGTCCGGTGACCGTCCATTCGACGACGGCGCGCGCGTGAAAGGAGATCCGCGCTTCTGGATCGGCGTGGTTTCGCGAGATCACGTTCGTACGGCCGTGGCGGGCGGCTTCATTCAGCTCGGTCACGGTAAGCGCGCACCGGTCGACGAATTATCACCCGGAGATTGGCTCGCGCTGTATTCGCCGCGCACGAGTCTCGCCGAGAGGGAAGCGCTTGGGGCATTCACCGCGATTGGGCGCGTCGCGGGCGGACCGGCGTACGACGTCGAGCAGGCGCCCGGTTTCCGCCCCGTCCGGCGTGACGTCGCGTATCTCGCGGCGCAAGAGGCGGCGATCCGGCCGCTCGTGCCGTCGCTCGACGTGCTCGCCGCTCGGCCGAATTGGGGCGTCGTGTTCCGGCGGTCCGTCTTCGAGGTGACCCACACCGATTTCGAACGCATTGCGAGCACAATGCGCGTCGCGATCGATACGACCCCATTCGCTCGAGCGTGATCTCCGATCTCACCGACTACATCGCGTTGTCGCCGCTCTCGCGTTGCGCCGTCTGCCGGAGCGACGGAATGCGCTCGAAATCTTGCTCCTCGAGCTCGTTCGGGCGATCGGGTTCCGAGCGGCCGACATCGTACGAATTCACCTTCGCGGCGCTCTTGCGGCTCGACTCGGTCACGGTCGTGTGATCGGCGCCCGGCTTGTCGTGCGAGCCCGTTTCGTGGCTCGGCCGGCCGCTGCCGTCATGGCGACGAGCAAGGCCGCCCTCGCCCTCGTGCTTGTGTTCGGCGGTCTTCGGCGTACCCGCCGTGCCGTCGTGGTCCTCTGCGGAGCGATCTCTTCCAGCCATACTCTCGGGTGTACCCGAGAGCATGGCGCACGTACCTGGGCGCGACGAGCCGTCGCAGCGTGTCGCCGGTGCACCCGGACGCTCGCGCTCATCCGAACGACGAGAGCTCGATTCCGTACTCGATCGTGAGCGGGGCGTGATCGGAGAAGCGCACGTCGCGCTCGATCCGCGCGGCGCGCACGAACGGCGCGATGCCGGGTGTCACGAGTTGGTGGTCGATGCGCCAGCCGAGATTGCGCTCGAAGGCTCCCTGGAAGTTCGACCACCACGTGTAGCGGCGCGGCTCCGGATCGATCGCGCGAAACGCATCCACCCAGCCGACCTCGTCGACGATCGATTCGAACCACAGCCGCTCGTGCGGCAAATGCCCGGTGACGCTCGCATTGCGCACGGGATCGAACGTATCGATCGCACCGGGCGCGACGTTAAAGTCGCCGCAGAGGATGTGCTCGCGACCGTCGCCCGCGTCGACCGCGAGCCGGTCGAGGAAGCGCAGTAAGAACTCGTCTTTGACGCTCTGGCGCGCGGGCCCAGTCGTCCCGGACGGCACGTACAGCGAGCCGATCGAGAGCCGCCCGAAATCCATGCGCACGTAGCGGCCCTCGGCATCGAGGTCGGGCCACCCGAGCCCCGACGTCACGGCATAGGGCGCGCGCTTCGAGAAGACGGCGACGCCGCTGTAGCCGGCCTTCTGCGCGAACGCGTACGCGCGATGCGGATACGCCGCGAGCCCGAGCACCTCGACCGGGATCTGGTGCTCGTGCGCCTTGAGCTCCTGGATGCACAGCACGTCGGGCGACTCGCGCTCGAGCCACGGCACGAACCCCTTGCGGACCGCGGCGCGGATGCCGTTGGCGTTGAACGTCGTGATGCGCACCGCGCGCCCTACACGCAGGCCGCGAGCGAATCCTCGAAGAGCGCCGCGCGCACGGCGCGCACGCGCGCGGCGATGCGCGTGAAGGTCGCGACGTCGATCGCCTGCGCCGCGTCGCACTTCGCGAACTCGGCATTGGGATGCATCTCGACGATCGCGCCGTCGAGGCCGGCCGCCGCCGCCGCGAGCGTCAGCGGCTCGACGAGCGAGCGCTGGCCCGTCGCGTGCGAGGGATCGAGGATCACCGGGAGATGCGTGAGCTCCTTGAGTCGCAGCGCGCCGCCGAGATCGCACGTGTTGCGCGTGTGGCGGTCGAACCCACGGATGCCGCGCTCGCACACCACGACGTTCGGATTGCCCTCGGCGAGCACGTACTCCGCGGCGTAGAGCAACTCATCGAGCGTCGCCGCGGGACCGCGCTTGAGGAGGATGGGTGCCTTGGTACGCGCGGCAGCGCGCAACAGCGGCACGTTCTGCATGTTGCGCGCGCCGATCTGGATCATGTCGCACGCCTCGGCGACGAGCGGCGCCTGATACTCCGCGAGCGCCTCGACGACGGTGCCGAGATTATTTCTCGCGGCCGCCGCGGCGATGAGCGGCAAGCCCGCGTCGCCGAGGCCCTGAAAATCATACGGCGACGTGCGCGGCTTGTACGCGCCGCCGCGCATGAGCACCGACCCCGCTCGAGCCACGGCCTCGGCCGCCTCATCGACCTGTTGCGTGCTCTCGATCGCGCACGGGCCACCGATGAAGACGAAGCTGCCGTCACCGAAACTCGCACGGCCGACGCGAACGACGGTGGTCTCGACGGACGTGCGCTGGGCTAGGCGGTAGGGTGCGGACATTGGGGCCTCGGCAAAGGATCGGAGGAATGAAAAAAGCCGCCCGGTGAGGGCGGCTCGTGGAACTTGAAGTTCGCGCGCGCTAGCTCACCGACACGGTTGTGTGGTGTACCAGTACCAGGATGCGAACGGCCGGAGCGACATCGCGCCGGAACATAGCATGGACGCGCGCGCGCTGTCAACGACGGCCGTCCGCGTCGCCCTAGCCGCGTCGGCGCGCCTGAGAGACGATGAAGGGTGTCCGAGTCCCGTACAGCTCGCGGAGCGTACGCTCGAAGAGCGAGAGCGACTCGGCGCGCATCGCGCTCATGAACGTCGGAAGTTGCACGATGGCCGTCCTCCAAGAGACGACGCTCGCGGCGTCGATACGATGTTATTCGGCGCCCGCGAGGCGCAGGCTGAGCGTCACATGCTCAGGCTGTCGTCAACGTCTCGAGCAGCCGGCTCGTGTAATCGGCCGCCGCGAGCTTCGCAAGGATCTCGTCGACGTCGGCGGGCGACCGCGTCTCGACCGTGATGTCGAGCTCCGCGTTCTTGGATGGCACGTCGGCGAAGTGACGCTGATGCGCGACGTCGAGGATGTTCGCGCCGCAGGCGCCGATGAGGCCCGCAACGTGCGAGAGAATGCCCGGCCGATCCTGAATCGCGACGCGCATCCGCACGACGCGCTTCTCGGAGAGCCGCACGCGCGAGATGACGTTCGCGAGCAGCCCCGTGTCGATGTTGCCGCCGCAGATCACGAGGCCGATGCGGCGGCCCGAGAAGCGCTCGCCGTGATCGAGCACGGCCGCGAGCGGGACGGCGCCCGCACCCTCGGCGACGAGCTTCTCCTCCTCGAGCAGCAGATGGATCGCGCGCTCGATCGAGGGCTCCGCCACGACGATCACGTCGTCGACGAGCTCGCGCGCGATCGCGAGCGGCACCGCGCCGATCGACTTGACGGCGATCCCCTCGGCGACCGTCTGGCCGCCGTGGACGATCGGCAGCCCGCGCGAGATCTGGAAGTAGGTCGGATAGAGCGCCGTCTGCACGCCGATGATCTCGATCCCCGGGTGTCGGGCCTTCATCGCGACCGCGATCCCGGCGATGCAGCCGCCGCCGCCGATCGGGACGAGCAGCACGTCGAGATCGGGCAGGTCGCGCGCGATCTCGAGGCCGCACGTGCCTTGCCCGGCGACGATGCGCGCGTCGTCGTAGGGATGGACGATCGTGAGCCCCTCCTCCGCGGCGATCGCGGTCGCGGTCACGCCCGAGTCCGCGAGGTTCTCGCCCGAAAGGACGATCTTCGCCCCGAACTGCCGCGTCCGCCGAATCTTCAGGAACGGCGTCGTTTCCGGCATCACGATCGTCGCGGGGATGCCGAGCCGCTCGGCCTGGTACGCGACGGCCTGCGCGTGGTTGCCGGCCGACATCGCAATCACGCCGCGCGCGCGCGCCTCGGGCCCGAGCTGCAGCAGCACATTCGCCGCGCCGCGGTCCTTGAACGACCCCGTCCGCTGGCGCGTCTCGAGCTTGAGCGAGAGGCCCGTGCCGAGCATTGCCGAGAGCGATTCGGCCGCGACGGCGGGGGTCGCGACGATCGAGTCCGCGATGCGCACGGCCGCGGCTTCGACGTCGGTGAGGGTCACGGGCAACGCCATCGGGTCGAACTACGACGCGGGTGACCCCGTTCCGTTGGCCGAGCGGGACGCGTCGATTGCATCGCCCGCCGCGTCGCCGAGCGCCGTGCGCAGCGCCGCCTCGAAGGCGGGGACCCCGGCATCGTTCGTGGTCGCGAGCACGTAGTCGATCCGGCCGTCGGGACGCGGTGCGAGGGAGTAGTTCGGCTCGGGCCGCGTCGCAAGCCCGGCGCGCCGCCAGCCCGGCGCGAGCGCGTCGAAGGCAGCGTCGACGCGACGGTGCGCTTCATCGAGCGTCACGAGCGGCCCTCATGCTCGTCGCGACGTCGGGCGCGATCCTCGTCAGGTCGATCGATCGCCCGATGCTGCCCGCCGTGCTCCATCACTTTCATCTCTCCGACGAGGGCGGCGGGCTCCTTACGTCGCTCTCGTTCCTCGGGACCTTCCTCGGCTGGGGCTCGTGCGCGACGCGGGCGACCCCGTGCTGGACGCGCTCTACCTCGATTCGCTCCCGGAGGGCACGTCCTTGAGTCTCGGCCTCACGATCGGGGTCTCGTTCGAACTCTCGGGCGTTCCTATCCCGCCAAGCTCCCGATGGCTCATCGCACACGACGGGTTTGCCGCGAACGACATCATGCTCGCCACATTGCAGCCAGATCGCGACTCCTTCGGAGGTCCCGTGCTGCCGAAAGGATACGAGTGGACACCATGTCGCCAAGCGCGCCGTCCCGCCGACTCTCGGCGCTCTACGCGATCGTCGCCGCGCTCGCAATCTTCGGCGGACTCCACGACATGGCGCAGTGGTTCCGTGGCGTGCCGATCGACTTTCGCGCATTCTACGCAGCGGGCGAAGTCGTGGCAGTCGATCGCGCGGATCCCTATCGCGTTCAACCGTTATTACGGCGCGAGAATACCATGCCGCTCGTGCACGAGGCGCTGCCGATCGTCGCTCCGGCACCGCTGCCGCCGTACGATCTCGTCGCGCTCGAAGCGCTCGGCCGCACGCCGCTCGTCGTCGCGGAGGCGCTCTTCGGCTGCATCACGCTCGCCGCCGGCGTCGCAACCGGCATGGCGCTCGCGCGAGGTAGCAAACTCCCGCTCACGGTCGGACTCGCGGTCGCCTTCATCGCCGTGCTGAGCTACGCGATCGTCCTCGGTCAGATCGCCCCGATCTCGATCGCGGCACTCGCGTGTGCCGCGTGGGCGCTGTGCGAGAATCGAGCATCGCTCGGTGCGGCGGCGCTGTTGATCGCCCTCGTCGAGCCGCACGTCGCGGCCGGCGCGGTGATCGCGACGTTGCTCGTCGTACCGCGCGCGCGGCCCGTGCTGCTCGCCGGCCTCGTCGCGTACGCGATCGTGCCGACGCTGCTCTTCGGAACCGGGCAATGGCTCGAATACGCGCACACCCTCGCGCTTCACGCCACAGCCGAAGTCCACTTCCCGCCGCAGTACAGCCTCACGTGGTTCCTCGTCGCGCTCGGCGTAGCGGAGAAGCCGGCGCTCCTCGCGGGCTCGCTCTCAACGGTCGTCCTCACGCTTGCGAGCCTCGCCGTCGTCGTCGTCGCTCGCGAACGCTCGGTGCGCTCGGGAGCCGTCGTCCTGCTTCCCGCGCTCGCCGCGCTGATCGGCGGAACGTTCATCCACCCGCACCAGCTCGTCTTCGCGATCGTGCCGGCCCTCTGGTATCTGCGGCCCGCGCGGCGCACGTTCGACTCGACGTGGATCGTCGGTATGCTCGTCGTGCCGTTCACGCTGCTCATCGGCTTCGATCCGCACTGGCCGAATAGGGACGCGAGCGCGATCATCGCCGTAACGATGGTGACGGCATGGTGCACGATCCGCGCCTGGTCCGCGAGTCTCGGCACCGCGATCGCCGTCCGAAAGGCGTGGCTCGTGACGTCGGTGCTCGGCGCTTTCTTCTTCACCTTCGTCGCGCTGCACTATCGGTTGCACACGGCGATCTCGCCGATCGCACCGATCCCGGCCGACCCGAACGAAAATGCGTCGATCGCCTGGCGCGCGTACAGCGACGACATCGCTGCGCAATTGCACTCGACGGCTTATCTCGTCGCGATCAAGATCGCAACCGTCTTCGCACTCGTTGCGACGGCGGTGATTACGAGCCGCAAGCTCTTGGCCGCCGACGAACGAGCGCTGGGCTCCGCGACCGAACCGGAACGAGCGGGCGAGCCGCGGCGATTCGTAGGCGAGCGGCTCAGCGGCACGCGGCGCCTCGATTCGGCAGCTTCGAACGTCACATCGTTTCAGGATTCTCGCCTCGAATCGCGTCGAGCCCGCGGGCGTTCGTCGTAACCTCGGCTCGGTGACGCTGCGCGACGAAATAGCGCTCGATGTCGGCGTTGCGAATCGCGAGTTGCCGCAACCCCGCAACGTTTGCGAGCCACGTCATCCGCCAGGGCGTGCCACTGCCCGCGACGATCTGCGCGAGCCGAAGATCCGCAAGCCGGCCGTAGGTCGACCAGATCCGCTCGACGAGGGCGCCGCGACCGTCGTCCGCGGCTGCGAAGGTGACGACGACGCTGCCGTCCTCACCTGGGAACCAGAAGCCTTCGGGAATCGGATTGCTGCCGATACGACGGCCTTCTTCGTAGAGCGAACCGACGATCGGGCCACCGTCACGCGCTTGCACCTCCTCGTCCAGGAGCGGCTCGCCGGCGAGCCCGAGGTGCCAGCCGTGTGCGAAATAGACGAGATGCATCGTACGCGCGAGATCGAGCCGCTCGCCGTCGCGACGCGCCGACGTGAGAAAGACGTTGGCCACCACGCGGGCGTCGATCGGTTGCGAGGCCGAGATCGTCATCGTGACCCGCGCGTTCTCGATCCTCGGGCGGCCCTCCGCCCCGCGATGCTACCGTCGGGCGGCGCGCACGCGAGGACGTTCGTTTCCCAATCTGGGCGGCGATCGCCCGTACGGCAACGTTTGCGGGTTGCGCGACGTCTTCGGCCGCCTCGACCCCCGAGGCTCAGCGAATCGTGATCTCGTTCGCTGCGAGCGAACCGTCCGCTTGCGGCTGACCGCTGACGTCGAGCCGCTGGCCGTTCTGGATCGTCGCGCCGCGCGGATTGATGATGGTGCCCTGATGCAGATAGATTTGACGATAGACGTTCGGCGCGGTCTGCAATTGCAGGTTGAAGCGCTTGAAGTACGTTACCGAACCAATCGCGGTCGGGCCGTTCGTCGTCTGCCCGACGCCGCCGATCGCCTGCAGCACGCTCTGCACGTACGGGTTGTTCAGCACGCCGCTCGGGATACCGCCGGGAACGATACCGGTCGCCGGGACGGTCGCGCTCGGCACCGGCGTCGCGACCGGCTGGGCGACGGCCTGAGCGGAACTCACGGCTAGGGCGGCGAGAATGAGCGGGACGGTGATACGCTTCATAGCCGGTTAACGCATCGCCGTCCCGTTCCGTTCAGATTCGCTCGATTGCCGATAGTGTGCTGACCCAGAAGTTCCTTGCGGAAGATCGCGAAGGATTTTTGGTCGGACCGAGGAGCGATGAGGGAGCAACGCCGTAGCGTTGTGACGGAAGAGCGACGACGAGCCGGCCGAAAAGACGAGCAGATGACGTAAGCGAACTTCTGGGTCAGCACACTAGTGCGCCGCGTGAGGAATCGACTGCGTGCCGTTCGAGCCGATGTTGCGCTGCAAATCGATGACCAGCGTGCGCGGCTGGACGAAGAAGTTCGTCGTACAGCCCGGGAAAGGCATCGAGCTCAGACCTCAAGGCACCCGATCACGGCTTCGGGACGGTCACCTATCTAAATTTCCTGCGAGCGTAGGGCGGCGCCTCGAATCCGAACGAGAACTCGCCGGGCGGGACGGTCCACGGCAACGCCGGCGACGGCGCGCAATTTACGAGCTATCCCTTTCGTGCGCTCGAACGCGAGCGCCCGGGGATCCGTTTTATCGCGCGGCGACCCACGCGCGCACCTCGGAGCGCTTGCTCGCGAGGTATGCATAATAGCCACCTTCGAGCACGAAGCGCTTTCGCAGCTCGTCGAGCTCGAAGCGCAGCTCGCGGCCGTTCGCGCGTAGCGTCTGCGCGGCGAGATCGATCTCGATCTCCGGTGCCGCGAGCAACGCATCGATCTCCGCGGAGTCGACGACGATCGGCGCGACACCGCGATTATAACAATTCTCCCAGAAGATGCGCGCGAAGCTCGGCGCGACGCACGCGCGGATGCCGCGATCCTCGAGCGCCCACACCGCGTGCTCGCGCGACGAGCCGCAGCCGAAGTTCTCGCGCGCGACGAGCACGCTCGCGCCCGCGTGATGCGCGAGCAACTCCGCCCCGCCGGGCATGCCCTCGAAGAGGTGCATGCCGAGCCCGCTCGTCTCGACGCCCGTGAGATAGTGCGCCGGAATGATCTGGTCGGTGTCGACATTGGCGCTGTCGACCGGGAGCACGGTGCCGCGGACGATCATCGTGCTACGCCGCCGAGCCGGCAAAAACGGGCGATGCGTCCGCTGCGCCATCGGCGGCGCCGAGCGGCGGCAATTCCTCGGGTCCGCCGATCCGGCCGAGCACCGCGCTCGCGGCGACCACGGCGGGCGAGGCGAGGTGGACGCGGCCGCCCGTGCCCATGCGCCCCGGGAAATTGCGATTCGTGGACGAGATGCAGCGCGAGCCCGGCGCGATGACGCCCATCGACATGCCGAGGCACGGCCCGCACGAGCTGTGCGTCCAGAGGCAGCCGGCGTCTTGGAAAACGTCGTGCAGGCCCTCGCGCTCCGCGGCGCGCTTGACGAGTTGCGAGCCCGGCGTCACGATCGTCGGCACGGTCACGCGCCGGCCGCGCAGCACTTCCGCGGCGACGCGCAGATCCGAGAGCCGCGCGTTGGTACATGACCCGACGAACGCCTGATCGACCTCGAGTGAGCGCATCGCGACGCCGGGCGCGAGGCCCATGTACGCGAGGCTCTTCGCGTCGGCATCCGCCGGAACGACGCCGTCGACGGGAACCGACTCGCCGGGATTCGTGCCCCACGAGACGAGCGGCCGCAGATCCGTGACGTCGATGACGAGCTCGCGATCGTACGTCGCACCGTCGTCGGCGCCGAGGGCGAGCCAGCGCGTGGCGGCCGCTTCGAACGCGTCGCCCGTGGGCTGCGCTTGGCGGCCGCGAAGATACGCAACCGTCGTCGCGTCGGGCGGACACATGCCCGTCGTCGCGCCCGCCTCGATCGCCATGTTGCAGAGCGTCATGCGCTCTTCCATCGTGAGTGCGGCGATGCCGTCGCCGCAGTACTCGAGGACGTAGCCCGTGCCGCCCCTGAAGCCGAGCGTCGCGATCACGTGCAACGCGAGGTCCTTCGCGGTCGCGCCGTGCGCGAGCCGGCCGCGCACCTCGACGCGCATCACCTTCGGCTTCTGCAGCACGAGGCAACCCGCGAGCATCGCGCCACCCTGCGCCGTCGTGCCGACGCCGAGCGCGAAGGCGCCGAAGGCGCCGAGCGTGCACGTGTGCGAATCGCCGCAGCACATCGTCGAGCCCGGATCGACGTAGCCGCGCTCGGGCGCGACGACGTGGCAGATGCCGTTGTCGCCGATATCGTACAGCGTAATCGCGTGGCGCTTGGCCCAATCGCGCAGCACCTTCGCCTGGATCGCCGTCTCCATGTCCTTCGCGGGCGAGACGTGATCGTTGAGCGCGACGATGCGCGTCGGGTCGAAGAGCTCGTCGCCGAAGCGGCGCTCGATCTCCAGCGCCCCCTGCGGCGTCGTGATCTCGTGCGCGACGATGCGGTCGACGAAGATCAGCGCGTTCCCGCCGGGGAGCTCCTCGACGACGTGGGCGTTCCAGACCTTTTCAAAGAGCGACTGGGGCACGATCCTCGGTCCTTTCGGCGGCACGCAGACCGCTGCTGCGGAGATTATCGATGCGGATGGCGCGGTTGATCGCCGAGACGATCGCGTGGAACGACGCCGTGACGATGCTTCGATCTCGGCCGGCACCGTGATAGGTCTTGCCGGCGACGTCGAGCGCAACGTACGCGACGGCGGTCGCATCGGCACCCGCACCAACCGCGTGTTCGGCGTAATCGCGGACCGTCAGATCGAGCGCGAGATCGCGTCGCAGCGCCGTCACGAATGCGTCGATGGGGCCGTTGCCGGTTCCCCAGAGCGTCCGGACGCCAATCCGATCCGCGAGCGTGGCCTCGAGCGTCACGATGCCGCCGCCGTCATCGGCCGCGTGCGAGTCGATGAGCCGCAACGGCGCCGTATTCTCGAGATACTCGCGTTCGAAGGCGGCGAGCACCTGAAGCGAGGTGACCTCGCCGCCAGAGCCCTCGGAGATCGCTTGGACGTGGCGCGAGAACTCGAGCTGCAGCGCGCGCGGCAGCGTGAACCCGAAATCGTTCTGCAGCACGAACGCGACGCCGCCCTTCCCCGACTGGCTGTTGATGCGAACGACCGCGTCGTACGTGCGGCCGATGTCGAGCGGATCGAGCGGCAGATACGGGATCTCCCAGCGCTCGTCGCCCGAGAGATCGCGCGCGGCGAAGCCCTTCTTGATCGCATCCTGATGCGAGCCGGAAAACGCCGTGAAGACGAGCTCGCCACCGTACGGATGGCGCGGATGCACGGGCAGCCGGTTGCAGTACTCGACCGTCTCGACGATGGCCGGCACGTCGCGCAGATCGAGGTTCGCATCGACGCCCTGCGTGAAGAGATTGAGCGCGAGCGTGACGACGTCGACGTTGCCCGTGCGCTCACCGTTGCCGAAGAGCGTACCTTCGATGCGATCCGCGCCCGCCATGAGCGCGAGCTCGGCCGCCGCGATCGCCGTGCCGCGGTCGTTGTGCGGATGGACCGAGAGCACGATGTTGGCACGGTCCGTCACGTTGCGCGCGAACCACTCGACCTGATCGGCGTACACGTTGGGCGTCGACATCTCGACCGTCGCCGGGAGATTGACGATGAGCTTGCGCTGCGGCGTTGGCCGCCACACCTCGGCGACCGCCTCGCAGATGCGCTTGGCAAACGGCAGCTCCGTGCCGGTGAAGCTCTCGGGGGAATACTCGAGCACGACGTCCGTTTCGCGGAGATGCGTCGCGCTCTCGGTGATGCGCCGCGCGCCGCGGACCGCGATGTCGACGATGCCGTCCTCGTCGAGCGCGAAGACGACCCGGCGCTGCAACGACGACGTCGAGTTGTAGAGATGGACGATTGCGCGCGGCGCGCCCGCGATCGACTGCAGGGTCCGGTCAATAAGCTCGTCGCGCGCCTGGGTGAGCACCTGGATCGTGACGTCGTGCGGGATCGCGTGGCGCTCGATGAGGCTGCGCACGAAATCGTAATCCGGCTGCGATGCCGCCGGGAAGCCGACCTCGATTTCCTTGAACCCGAGCCGAACCAGGAGCTCGAAGAGCCGCGTCTTGCGTTCGATGCCCATCGGCTCGACGAGCGCCTGGTTCCCGTCGCGCAGATCGACGCTGCACCAGCGCGGTGCGCGGTCGATCACACGCGACGGCCAGCGCCGGTCGGCGAGATCGATCGGTGCGAAGGGGCGGTACTTATGGATCGGCATCGAGGGCATCGCAGCTCCCGCGGAAAGCATCGGGGCCCGCCGCTTTCGCGACGGACCCCGATTAGACTCAGAGCGACGGCGAAAGGGCGTTACGCGAGGTGCGTACCGCGAAGGAGTCGCGCGAGGGCAAGCATCCAGCCGTGCATCTCCGGGACCGTAACATGCTCTCCCGCAACGCGTCAACCATTCGACGACGGCCCGGCGACGTTTTCACGATGCGAACAACATTCTCAAAAGCGACGAAAAAGCGTTGACGGCACCCGCACGGCCGGGGTACAACGAAGGAACGATGTCACCGCGACTTCTCGTCGTCGTTAGCCTTCTTCGCGAACCACTGGTTCGGCGACGGTAGCGACGCGTACTCGTAAGTGAGAAAGCGAAGCCTCCCGCCGACCGGCGGGGGGCTTCGTTGCTGATGGGAGCCCCGATCGTGCCCGAGTCCGCCGCCTACACCGGCGCCGCCCTGGTCCTGGACGTCCTCATCGACGAGGGCGTCGAGGTCGTCTTCGGCTATCCGGGCGGCGCGAACATGCCGCTCTACGACGCGCTCTACGACCACCGACTCGAGCACGTCCTGACGCGGCACGAGCAGGGTGCGGCCTTCGCCGCCGGCGGCTACGCGCGGGCGTCGGGCCGCGTCGGCGTCTGCTTTGCGACCTCGGGCCCGGGTGCGACGAACCTCGTCACGGGCATGCTCGACGCTCAGATGGACTCGGTCCCGCTCGTCGCGATCACGGGTCAGGTCCGTTCGGTGCTCATGGGCACGGACGGCTTCCAGGAAGCCGACGTCGTCTCGATCATGGCGCCCGTAACGAAGCGCAGCGTCTGCGTCCGCGATCCCGCCGATCTCGAGCGGACGCTCCGCGCCGCCTTTCGCGTCGCGCGCGGCCCCCGGCCGGGCCCCGTGCTCGTCGACATCCCAAACGACGTCCTCAAGGCCGAGATGCCGCGGCTCGACCTCAACGCCGCGCAGCCGATCCCGGCACCGAGCGAACGGCCGAGCGAGCCCGACATCGACGCGACGATCGCGCTGATCCGCGCCGCGAAGCGCCCAATTGCGATCGTCGGCGGCGGCGCCCGCAGCGCCAACGCCGCGCACGTCTTTCGCGAGCTCGTCGACCTCCTGAAGATCCCGTATGCCGCGACGATCAACGGCCTCGGGTGCGGGAAGCCCGGCGACCCGAACTTCCTCGGGATGCTCGGGATGCACGGCTGGAAGGCCGCGAACCGCGCCGTGAACGAGGCGGACCTCGTGCTCGCCCTCGGCATGCGCTTCGACGATCGCGTCACCGGCCGCCCCGACCGCTTCGCCCGCAACGCGAAGATCGTCCACGCCGACGTCGACGCCTCCGAGTTCGGCAAAATCGTCCCCGTCGACATCGCGCTGCGCGGCGATCTGCGGCGCACGCTCGGGTCGTTGCTGCAGCGCTTCGCGGGTACATCGCCGCCGCACTTCGAAGAATGGGCTTGCGACGCGCGCGCGCTCGGCGGGCCGCTCCCGACCGATCGCTCCGATCACGGCGAGCTCTCCGCCACGGACACCCTCGACGCGCTGTTCGCGGCGGCGCCAGCGGACGCGATCGTCACGACCGACGTCGGCCAGCACCAGATGTGGGCCGCGCAGCGCCAGCGCGCGACGCACCCGCGTAACTTCATCACCTCGGCCGGGCTCGGGACGATGGGCTTTGGCTTGCCCGCAGCCATCGGCGCACAGATGGCACACCGCGACCGGACGGTCGTCGCAGTCGTCGGCGACGGCGGCTTCCAAATGTCCCTCAACGAGCTCGCGACGCTCGTGCGCTTCGATCTGCCCGTCAAGATCATGCTCATCGACAACCAGCGGCTCGGCATGGTCCGCCAATGGCAAGAACTCTTCTTCGACCGGCGGTACTCGCACACCGATCTCTCCGACAATCCGGACTTCGCGGCGCTCTCGCGCGCGTATCGCGTCTCGGCCGAGCGCGTCGACGATCTGGGCGAGATGCGCGACGCGCTCGAGCGCTTCTTCGCGACGCCGGGCCCGGCGTTGCTGCACTGCGCCTGCTTTGCGCACGAGAACGTCTGGCCGCTCATTCCGCCGGGGGCGACGGCGGACGATGCGATGGAGCGCCGGCCCGATCCGATTCCCGCCTGAGCGACGCGATGACGCTCTCGCTCGTGATGCACGACTGGCGCCTCCTCGAACGCGTCGTCGGGCTGACCAACCGGCTCGGTTGCGCGTATACGCGCGTCGACGTCCGGGCGGGCGGTGAGTACTACCATGCCACGATCGACTTCGTCGGCCCGGCCGACGCGCTCCGCCGCCTCGACGCGCAGTTGACGCGGCTCCTCAACGACGATAAGGAGATGTCCCGATGAACGCCATGTACGACCGCGATTGCGACCGCTCGCTCTTGGAGGGGAAGACGATCGCGAACATCGGCTACGGCAGCCAGGGTCGCGCCCACGCCCGCAATCTCCAGGATTCGGGCTGCGACGTGATCGTCGGCTTGCGCGATGGCTCGACATCGCGGCCGATCGCGAGCGAGGATGGGCTCACGGTTGCGACCGTGCCAGACGCCGTCGCCGAGGCCGACGTCGTCATGATCCTCGCCCCGGACGAGGAGCAGCCGGCGATCTTCATGCGCGAGATCGCGCCGAAGCTCAAGCCCGGCGCCTATCTGGTATTCGCACACGGCTTCGCGATCCACTTCGGGACGATTGCCCCGCCTGCGGGCCATGGCGTCTTCATGGTCGCGCCGAAGGGGCCGGGCAATCTCGTCCGCAGCGAATACGAGGCGGGGCGCGGCGTACCGTGCCTCATCGCCGTCGCGCAGGATCCGACCGGCCACGCCCGCGCGATGGCGCTGGCGTACGCCTCGGCGATCGGCGGCGGCCGCGCCGGCATCCTCGAGACGACGTTCAAGGAAGAGTGCGAGACCGATCTCTTCGGCGAGCAGGCCGTCCTCTGCGGCGGGCTCACCGCGCTCGTGCGCGCCGGGTTCGAGACGCTCACCGAGGCCGGCTACGCGCCCGAGATGGCGTACTTCGAGTGCATGCACGAGGTCAAGCTCATCGTCGACCTAATGTACGCGCGCGGGATCGAGGGCATGCGCGACGGTATCAGCAACACGGCGAAGTTCGGCGACTACACGCGCGGCAGCCGCATCGTCACGGCCGACACGAAGGCCGAGATGAAGCGCATCCTCAGCGAGATCCAATCGGGCGCCTTCGCCCAGGAATGGGTCGCCGAGCACGCCGCCGGCAAGCCGCGCTTCGCGCAATTCCGCAAGCAGTGGGCGGCGCATCCGATCGAGGCGGTCGGCGCAAAGCTCCGCGGCCTCATGCCGTGGATGCGGCCGGCCGAGACCGCCAAGCGCTGACGCCGGAGGAATCGCGCCGGTTGGCGGGTAGCCTGCCATAATGAAATCGAGTTCTCAGTATGCCGTCGCCGCGCTCATGGCGGCGACGGCGCTCGGGGGCTGCTCGGGGACGGCCGGCAGCCCTGACCGGCGGCCCGGCGACGCACACGCCGTCCGGGTCGTCGCCATCGAGCGCGTCTACGGCGACCTCGCCTCGCAGCTCGGCGGCAAGGACGTCATCGTGACAACGATCCTGAACAGTCCGACGGCGGATCCGCACGAATACGAGCCGACCGTGGCCGACGCGAGGGCGATCGCGAACGCGGACGTCGTCATCGAGAACGGGCTCGGGTACGACGCCTTCGCCGACAAGCTCCTCGCCGCGTCGCCGAACGCCGCGCGGACGGCCATCGTGGTCGGGTCCCTCGCAGGCCATACGGCCGGCCAAAATCCGCACGTCTGGTACCAAGCCGCCACGCTCGTCGCGTTCGCGGAGATCTTCGCGCGCGATCTCGAGCGCCGCCGCCCGAATCGAAAGCCCCAGATCGCGCACGCCCGGCTCGGCATCGACGCCTGGGTCGCGAAGCTCGACGCCCACCTCGCGACGATCGCACGGAACTCGGGCGGCGCGAAGGTCGCGATCACCGAGCCCGTCTTCGATTACGTGCTGCATGCCGCCCACCTCGACATCGCGACACCTGCCGGGTTCTCGCACGCGATCGAGGAGGGCACGGATCCCGCGCCGCAAGATGTCGCCGCGATGCACGCGCTCATCGGCGGCAAGCACGTCGCGGCGTTCGTCTACAATTCGCAGACGGTCGAGCCGAGCACGACGCAGCTTCTCGGTCTTGCGAAGAGCTCGCAGGTGCCGGTCGTCTCCGTCACCGAGACGCTGCCGGCGGGCACGACGACGCAGCGGTGGATCGACGGCGAGGTCGCGGCGCTCTCGGCGGCCCTGCCCCGCACGACATCGCACTGAGCGGCGAAACCGCCGTCCGCTTCGCGGGCGTCGGCTTCGATCGCGGACCGCGCGCGATCCTCGATCGGCTGAGCTTCGCGATCGAGCCGGGCGAGTTCGTCGGCGTCATCGGCGGAAACGGGGCAGGCAAGACGACGCTGCTCCAGCTCACGCTCGGGCTGCTTGCGCCGACGCGCGGCACGATCGCGCTTTTTGGGAAGCCGCCACGCGCCGCGCGCGGGCTCGTCGGCTACGTGCCGCAGCGCATCGAACTCGATCCCGACGTGCCGCTGCGCGCACGCGACTTCGTGGCGCTCGGCGTCGACGGCCAGCGCTGGGGGCTCGCGCTCCCATCGCGCACCCGCGACGCGCGCGTCGACGCCGTGCTCGCGGCCGTCGGCGCGACGCGCTACGCGAACGCGCCGCTCGGCCGGCTCTCCGGCGGCGAGCAGCAGCGGCTCGCGATCGCGCAGGCGGTCGTCGGCGACCCGAAGCTGCTGATGCTCGACGAACCGCTCGCCAACCTCGATCTCCGCGGCGCAGCCGAGGTGACGGCGCTCGTCGCGGAGCTGGCGCGCGACCGCCGCATCGCGGTCATGCTCGTCGCCCACGACGTCAATCCGCTGCTGCGTTATCTCGACCGCGTGCTCTATCTCGCGCGGGGCCGCGCGGCGATCGGGCCCGTCGATCAGATCGTCACCGAGGCGACGCTGAGCAGGCTCTACGACCAGCCCGTCGACGTGCTGCACGTGCGCGGCCGGATCGTCGTCGTCGCCGCGGACGGCATGCTCGAGTGACCGAGTTCTTCGCGAGCGCGAGCGTGCGCGACGCGCTCGTCGCGACGGCCATCGTCGGCGCGCTCTCCGCGTCGATCGGCTATTTCGTCGTCTTGCGCGCGCTCTCGTTCGCGGGGCACGCCGTCGCCGACGTCGGTCTCACGGGCGGCGCGGGCGCGCTCGTCGTCGGCATTGCACCGCTCGACGGACTCCTCGCGTTCTCGGTGAGCTCGGCGCTCGCCGTCGGCGCGCTCGGCGCGCGGGCGCGCGAACGCGACGTTGCGACGGGTCTCGTGCTCGCCTCGGCGCTCGGGCTCGGCGCGCTCTTCCTGCATCTGCAGACGGCTTCCGCGAGCGCGCAGTCGGCGCTCCTCTTCGGCTCGATCTTCGAGGTCGAGCCCGCGACGCTGCACGCGGTCGCGCTCATCGGCGCCGTCGCGCTCGCGGCGCTCGCGGCGATCGCGCGGCCGCTCCTCTTCGCGAGCGTCGCAGCCGACGCGGCGCGCATCTCGGGCGTTCCGGTTCGCACGCTCGGGTTCGCGTTTCTCGCGCTCATGGCGGTCGCGGTTACGGAAACGGCCCAGATCGTCGGCGTACTGATCTCGACCGCGCTCCTGATCGGACCCGCGGCGACGGCGTTCGCGCTCGCGCGCCGGCCATCGGTCGCGATCGGCACGGCGATCGGACTCGCCGTCGCCGAATCGTGGCTCGCGATCGCGCTCGCCTACGCGAGCTACGGCTGGGCCGGCGGCCGCGGCCTGCCCGCGAGCTCGTTCGTCACCGCGCTCGCGCTCGGGGCGTACCTCGCCGCACGCCGGTTTGGCCGCGCGTGAACCCGCTCGACGCGCTGCGCGAGCCGTTCCTGCAGAACGCCCTAGCGGCGGGGCTCATCGTCGCGGTCGCCGCGGGCGCGCTCGGCTATTTCATCGTGCTGCGCGGCGCGGCGTTCGCGACGCACGCCCTCGCGCAGATCGGCTTCGCGGGGGCGGCGGGCGCCGTGCTCGTCGGCGCGGCGCCGCTCGCGGGGCTGCTGACGTTCGCGCTCCTCGGGGCGGTGGCGCTCGGGACGGCGGATCCGCGCGGCCGCGCGCGCGACGCGACGACGGCGCTCATCCTCGTCTTCGCGCTCGGCCTCGGCGCGCTCTTCCTCGCCCTCGCGCACGGCTACGCGACGGACGCGTTCGCGCTGCTCTTCGGCACGATCGTCGGCGTCGATCGCGCGGCAGTCGCAATCACGGCGGCGGCGGCGGCGCTCGCGGCGATCGGACTCGCCGTCATTGGCCGGCCGCTCGTGCTCGCCAGCGTCGCGCCCGACATCGCACGCATCCGGGGCGTACCACTCGGCGCGCTCGACCTCGCCTTCTACGGGCTCGTCGCCCTCGTCGCGGCAATCGCCGTGCCGATCGTCGGGACGCTACTGATCTACAGCCTGGCGATCGGGCCCGCGGCGGCCGCGGCGCACCTCACCCGGCGCCCGACCGCGTCGATCGCCGTCGCGATCGGACTCGGCGCGCTCGCCGTCGTCGTCGGCGTCGCGCTCGCCGCGGCGACGGGCTGGCCCGTCGGCTTTTTCATCGCGACGGCGACCGCGCTCGAATACGGCGTCGCGCGGATCGCTGCGCGCGCCTTGACCGGGCGTTCGGAGTCGGCCTAGTGCTCACTTTCGTAATTCCGCGTAGGAATGGGTTGGTTTAGCATTGGGTTGGTTTAGCATTATGAACGGTTGCTTTGCGCCACTCAAAGGGGGCGGCGTCGAC
>JAABUV010003436.1_pt1 | contig 20188 bp, 36 predicted proteins | sample 5559971 | NCBI WGS metagenome assembly JAABUV01 (sample SAMN10711881, study PRJNA513362) | rock metagenome | isolation source: Antarctica rocks | place: Antarctica: Victoria Land, Knobhead nord | collected 2015-12-19
CCCTCTTGCCGCGACTCAGGCCCGGTGCTGGGGCCGTTATGGGGGCAGCCGGGCATGACTCAGGGCTGAGTGCAGCACTGCCGCTGGCGCTTGGTTGAGCTGCCGGCAGTGCGCATGATTTGGGGCGCGACGCTTGGTTTCGCGGCTCATATTGAATAAAAGCCGGCGCAGTGTTGGGAAGCGCAGGTGGGCGCCGGGCTTAGATACGCAAGTTGGGCGCCGTGGCTAGATACGCAAGTCGGTCTCTGCCGGTGAGGCTTTCCATGTAGATTTCGCTGTGTTTGCGCCATGTGCAACTATCGATCTCAGCTCCTCTTTCACATGGGCTTTGATGCGAAGCTGTTCTGGAAGTCTTACCAACACCCCTGCAACATTGTGCCATGCGAGTATTGACCATGCAAGGCCCAGCCTGGAAAACACGGCAGTGCCCGGCAAGGTGACATTCGCTGAGGAAATTTGCCAACCGCCATCCAATCACCGCCATCCAATGCACCCCACATGAGGCAATGATCAGCCTGACACGGCCAGCAAAGGTAGTCAAATACACCAGTACGACACTAAAGAAAAACTCTGCTGTGCGTCTGCCGACCTAGCACAGAAATGTGACTGATGCTGCTTGCGCATGCCAGAGCAGGTTTGTGCCAGCTGCTCCCCATGGCGTCTGGTGAGACCCACATGATGTGCCACACGGGGCGCCGCCAGCAGCCGGCCCTTCCAAGCATGCAGCCCCCGAGCTGACAGGCTCGGCTCAGGGCAAAAATACTACAGCAATGTTCGCATCGCCTGCCGCAGAGGCTGCACGGTCGAGCGTCCCAAACGCCTAGCAGGTTGACAACCAAGTGCGCTGCCAGGTGCCAGAGGCATGGAGCCAGTACCCCCCCCCCAGCGGTTCTCAAGCTCTGAAAACTTGGCGTCTTATAACCGGACAGGCGCCGCGCCGCAGCAGCCTGTGCGCCAAGCTGCCATACCATCAGTGGTAGCGAGGACGCGCGCCCAGGAGACGCGCACACCTGCGTGCCCCGACAGCTGGCCGCTGCGAACCCGCGGTCTGCCCGCTGCCGGACCCAGCCCGAAGAGGCTGGCGCAGGGGGCGGCGCAGGCGGGCGAGTTGACGCCCGCCCGCGCCCGCCGCCCCGCGCTGCAGCAGGCGGCGGCGGGCGCCTGCTTGCAGGGCCGGCCGGGCGGCCTGATTGACCGGCGCGCTCGCGCAGCTGCGCAAGCCGGGCGGCCGGGCAGTCTCCTTGAAGCAGCGTGTTCGCGCAGCTGCGCATGCGGGCCGGCCGGGAGGCCGCGGCGCGGGCCGGCCGGGCGGCCGCCGCGCGGGTCGCTCAGAACGTCTCCTTGAAGCGGCCGCGCGCGTAGCCACGCAAGCCGGCCGACTCGCGCCCGCGCGCGAACGCCTCCACGCGCTCCAGCAGGCGCACGCGCGCGTCCAGCTCGGCGGCCTTGGCGCGCGCGCGCAGCAGCCGCTCGCGCAGCGCGGCCGCCAGGCGCCGCTGCCGCGCGGCCTCCTCCTCCGCCTGCGCCCGCACCGGCGCCTTGGCGTCACCGCCCAGCTCAGTGTGACGCCTTGCGCAGCCAGCTGCCTTCATGTAAAATGCGTTTCTAAGAGCGGCCCTCTGATCATGTCTGCGGCACTGGGTGTGGCGGGCGGGGCAAAAGCAACGGGACTGAGCAACGTGATGCGCCGCTGCCGTGCGGTAACCCCCTGCGCCGCCCGCCGCGCAGTCGCCCCGGTGTCCGCCGCACGCGCCAGGCACTCCGGGCAATGCGGGGTGCAGCGACGGCAGGCGGGGCCCGAGCAGAGGCGGCGCCCGGCATGGCCGGGCGCGCGGTGCGGCTCGGCACCCGGAGCCTTCCATGTCCTTGGGTGCGCGGTGGGCCTATGCCAGGGAGCCGCTCGTGGGCTAGGCTGGCTCGGTTCAGGCATGCGTGCGCGCGGCGCCACGAACTCGCGACTACAGCGGGGTTCTACACTATCCTAACCCTACCCTACCCCAAGCAGACGCAGCAGGGCGCCGCGCCTGCTTGGCCAGGCGGCCGGCCCGCGAGGCCTTCTCCAGGTTGTCCTTCGATGCGGCGCGCGACAGGTCCGCGATGCGCACGACGCGCAGAAACTCGTGCTGCAGCGCGGCCACGCGCTCGGCCAGCGCGGCGCGGCCGCCGACCAGCTTGGCGCGCGACTCGGTCAGCTCGCGCACCACGCGCGCCAGGCTCTCGCACTCCTGCGCCTGCACGCGCGCGGGGCGGCGGCGGGTCGGGGTCGGCAAGTAGGCGCGCTGGATCTGCTGCGCTCAGACGTGTGGTCTACCTGGGTCGGCAGACTGCCGCGCGCACGCAGCGGGCGCCCCGGCACAGGAGAGGCAGGGCAGAGAGGGGCGGAGAGGCAGAGCCGGGCGGCCCGGCGGGCGCACGGGCTTCTGACCGCCGCGTGCAGGGTCAGGGTCTCCGGCTGGGTGGTCGCAGCATTAGGGTATCCGGCCGGGCGGCCGCACCTTGCGCGAGGTGGCCTCCGCCGCCAGCCGCCGCAGCCGCTCCTTCTCTACGACCTCCGCCTTCAACTTCTCTGCGCGCGCAGCCCTACCCTATCCCTACCACGCAGGCTCGATGGGCGGCCGGGCTCGCGGGGCACGGCCGCGCATGGGCAGGCGGGGCCCTGCAGTCACGTGCGCGGCGCAGCTCGCAGATCGGCGCGCATGCTCCGGGCGCCTACACGTCGCAGGCGCTGGCGGGGCCTGTGGGCACGGGCGCAGCCATGTCCGACTGCCGCCGGCAGCGCCCAGGCGTACGTCGTGCTCGCAGGCGGCGCGCTGCCGCACTCCATGCTTATGGACCCAGCGAAAGCGCGCGGGCAGCGGCGCTTGAGCCCTGCGCCCCCACCCCGCGTGCAGAGCCGACACTCAGGCCTGCTCCGCAGGGGCGCGCACCAATGGTGCTGAGCAGCGCCTCCTCGTGGCTCTGCTCGCGCAGCTCGATGCCCTGCACGCCCAGCGCGCTGTCGGCCGCCGCGCGCCGCGGCGGCGGCGCCGGCGGCGGCGCCCAGCGCGGCACGCGCAGCACCAGCTGCACCTCGCTGTACTCCTGGCCCTGCGCGGCGCGCGGGCGGCCAGTCGTCAGGCGCCCTATACCCTACACCCTACCCTATACCCTGCCCAATGCCCAGCGATACAACCGGAGCGGCGCCACGAGCGTGCGCTAGGCAGCATCCTCATGATGGGGGTGACAGGCTGTGAGCCACAGGTGCCGAGGCGGGCCGGCCGAGGATCGGGACCCCCCACCTCCTGGTGCGGCAGCGCGCTCAGCACGAGCGCCTGCTGCGCGCCGCCGCCGGCGCCGCCGCCGCGCTCCTCCGCCGTCCACACGCCCGCGCCATTGCCGCTGCTGCTGCGCCCCGCGCCGCCAGCAGCGCTGCCGTCCGCCGCATCGCCGGAGTGCGCGCACTGCGCGCGCGAGGCCGCCGGAAGCGGTGTCAGTCGCAGACGCGCGCAACAACTGCCCACCACTTTGCGGGGCTGGCAGGTGGGCCAGCCTGGGGCGCGCAACCTTCCTTGACAAGGGCCGCGCAGCGCGCACACTGCACTCCCGGCCTCTTGCAGAGTCTGTCTATCAGTGTCCACCTGTGGCAGCCGGCCAGTCCCGGGCCCATCTCTCCTTCCATGTGCAACGCCCTCCATAGCGTGCAACGGGCGCTCATTGTCAGCTGTCTACAGCCACATAAACATACGCAGGCAAGCCCCTGCGCTGCAGGGTTCCAGCTGCTCCAGCCGCGAATGCGCACGCCTGTGCGGCGCGCACCGTGATCACGGTCTCGGTGTTGGCGCGCACGAGCGCCTCAAACAGCGCCGCCCTCGCCTGCGCGCCGGCGGGCGCGCTGCCGCCACCCCCGCTTGGCTGCGCGCTGGCCGCCGGCGCGCCGGCCGGCTGCGCGCCGGCGGCGCCGCTGCGGCCGCCCGGGCACAGCGCCTGCGAGGCCCCGCTCCCGGCGCCCCAGGGCCCTTCGCCGTCGGACGAGGATGAAGACGAGGCCGCAGACAGCTCCACTTGCAGGCCCGCCGGGCCCATTGGCCCCATCGGCATGGCCGCCGCTGCCGCAGGACTCTGCGTGCGCGCTCGCGACAGCGTCCAGCTGCCCCGCAGGCTGCCTCAGAACAGCGCGCGGCCCACGCACGGGCTGCGCAGCGCGCCGCTCGCGCACTTGGTGTCCGGCGCGGCCCTGCACGCGCATATGACACTAGTCAGCGGCACACACTGCGTCTTCACAGCCAAGACAGTGGGCAGCTCTGCAGTGCTGCGGGGCATGGGGCCGGCGAGTGAGCGGCTGATGTACTGCCAGGAACATGGTCGCGCGCTGGGGAAGCCCTCCTACTGGTGAGTGTGATTTAACCAGGCACAGAGCGTCATACACAGTGCGGTCGTCCACCCGCCTGCGCACACTCTGTGCAAAAAGTGCCAGCCTGCGCAGGATTCGGCGGATCATGCACAGGCGGCGCTTCAGGCGACGGGCCTCACTGCAGCAGCGCTCCAATGCTCACCACGACAGAAAGGGGCAGCTGCGATGCAGAGCCGCAGGTGTACTTGCGCAAGTGCTCACATCTGCCGACACGCTGACCGCCGCAAGACAACGCTGGGCTTGAAGGCGCTGCGCTTGGACAGGGCAGAGGGCCGACGGACCTGCGCGGCGCAGCCGCACAGCCTGTTTTGGCGGGCGCTAAAGGCTTCGGTCCGGCCCCAGTTGGCGCAAGCAGGCCGAGGTACACACCAAATGGCTGCTGCGCGTCTGCGTGTCTGGCTGCGTGACTGCTGCGTCCTCCCGTTGCTTGCACGAGGGCGCGGCCTGCGTGCTGGGGTTGCAGAAACCTGGTGCTTCAAAGTAGGCAGCAGCTTGATGAGCGACATCAGCATCCCGAACAGGTGCTGCAGCGCCGTCTTCATACACAGTGTGATTAGCACACATCCAAGGCCGCTGAAGCAGCCTGCTCAACCTGTGTCACGCCGGAGCATGCACAGCCTCTGTGCGCGCTGAGGTACTGGTGGATCCTCAGGGCGTCTCAGACTTTTGCTGTCTGTCCTGACCATGAGCGCTCATAGCTTGAGCAAGCTTAGCTAAGCCTAGCTACAACCGGGGCAAGTGCCGGGTCACAGCGCGCAAGCACCTACCGGCAGCAAAGCTCTCGCTCGCGTGACTGCGCCGGCCGCGGCGGCGGGCGCGCGGCCGGCCCGATGAGCGCGCTCACGCAGCGCGTGCCCGACGCCGAGGCGACGCTGGTCGAGTTCCCGGGGCTCGTGCGCGACGCGCGCGCCGCGCTCGCCATGCTGGGCGCCCTTGCCGCCGCGCCGCCGCGCCCGGCCAGCGGCGCCACGCTGCACCTGCGCCTGCGGCCCGAGGACCCGCTCTCGCACCCGCTCGCCGCCGAGCGGCAGCCCGCGCGCGGGTGGCTGCTGCGGGTAGCGCAGCCGGCGGCCCGCGACGGCCACGGGCCTGGCCCTGCGGCGGCGCACGGAGCCGACGCGCGCGCTGGCGCTGCTGGCGCGGCGTGCGGGGAGAGCGGCGCGGAGGGCGGCGCGGGCGTGGGGCCCGGGGCGGCGCGCGCGGCGCTGGTCGCGCGCGTGCAGGCTGCCTTCCGCTTCACGGGCCTGGCGGATATGCAGTACGCGGCCTGCGATGCGCGGCTGCCCGAGGAGCGAGTGCGCGCCCCCCGCGCCGGCTCCGGTCGCAGAGCTTTCTAAGCGAGCTGGGACGGCAGAGCAGTGCGCTGCCGGACAGGTCAAGCCAGCGTGCAGACAGCCTGCTGCTCGCGCGGTCGGCACGGGCTGCAAACACAAGCGCCTTGCTCCATGTCTGGCGCAGCGCGGGCCCTCGGAGGCCTGCCTCTGCCCCGGTGCTGCCCGGGCTGCCCGCTCAGCTGCTGTCTGTGCACGCGGTGCGCCCCTGGGACTGCAGCGGTAGGGCGTGGGTCAGCAGTGACCGACAGCTCGTGGCCCTGACCTGCAGTGACAGGGCGCTGGCGCAGGTGCGGCGTCACCTGCCGCACTGTCAGCATGGCCGGGCCGGGGCGCGCAGGCGCCGTCCATGCGCGGCCCGTACGACTGTCAGCATGGCCAGGTCGGAGCGCGCAGGAGCTGTCCATGCGCGGCCCGTACGGCGCGGACAGGGCGCCGCTGCTGCACGTGCCGGCAGGCCTGGCGTCCGGGGACGTGCCGCTCGACTACGGCCACCGGCCCTTCTTCGCCGCCGACCCCGACGAGTTCAAGTCGGGCGCGCCCCGCCGCGCCGCCGCCGCCCCGCCGATAGAGATTATGCTGCATGCAGTGCGGTGATGCGAGGCAGCTCAGATGCGTAGCTTTCAGAGCGCCCGGGAAGCGCGGGCGGATCTGCCGTCGCACGGTGTGTTGCACATGGCCAGGGCGCAGCATGCACTGAGCAGGGGCGGGAGGCAGCGGGCGTGCCAGAGGTGCGGGGGCTGAGGGCAGCGCCGGCGACAGGCGCGGGGCAGGGGCGCGGCACGGGGCGGCAGGCGGCGCACGTGGTCAGCTTCTACAGCCTGGCCGTGCCGCAGGCGGCGACCGAGGGCCCCTCAGGTCGGCGCCCTGCCCTCTCCCTAATGCTAAGCGACCCCACAGCAGAGGGGCGTGGTGTGCCAAGCGGGCTTCACGTGCGGCCCGCCGCGCTCCTGGCGCGCCGCAGCGGCCCTGTCCCTGTCAGCGCAGGCGCAGCCCGGGCGGCCGGCAGCGTACCCCGCGTGCACTCGCCGGCGCGCCGACGCCGCGTTGCCGGAGCCAGCCCCGCCCAGCCGCGTCAGTGCCCCGAACGCAGTCGCCCCGCATTCCGGCGCGAGGCGCTTGCCAGGGCTCGAAGACCTGGGGCGCGCAGCAGCCATGCGCGGCGCGCGCCGCAGGCACTGCGGAGGCATCGCTGGGCGTGGAGCGACGCGCAAGCGTGCGCGCGCTGGCGGACGCGCTGGCGGCGCGGCCCGTGTGGGCGCCCGCGCTGCTGGCTGCGCGCGTGCCGGCCGGAGCGGCCGCGGACGCAGAGATGCACAAGCGCGTTGCGTACGTGTTCCGCAACGGCGCGCGGCCTGCGGTGGGCCGGGTAGGGGCGGGTAGCGTAGGTAGGGTATGGTAGGGTTAGGGCCTGCGCTGGGGCCGGGCGCGGGAGCCCCGCGCCGCAGGCCTGCATGTCCTGCTGCGCGTACCCTGGCGCTGCCGCGAGTGTGCAGACGATGAGGAGCGCGCTGCGCCTGTCCTGCACGGGCGTGCGGCCTGCGCTGGCATGCGCCTGTAGCAGGCAGGAACGCAGCCTGGAGTGTGCGCTGGCAGGGCAGTGCTCGGTGGCGCGGCCGCGCCGGCCGCACCAGTGCACGCGCGGCCCGGACGCCTGTCCCATGGCGCGTGCGCGGTTCGCAGGGCCGTGGAAGGGCTGCTGGGTGCGCTGCGGCTTCGACCCGCGGCTGGACCCGGCCGCGCGGCGTCTGCAGGTCCTGGAGCTCCGGGTACCCGCCGAGTGGTGCGCGCCCTTGGGGCACCGGCGGGCGCGCGTGGGCGTTGCTTCACTTCGCTCGGCGCTGCGCCTTCAGCTCACCCCTTGGCCCTGGTACCATCGTGATATCGTGTGACAATGCCGCATCATGAGCAATGTGATCACACACTGGGGAGCACCAGACGGGCCGGCCTGCTGCCGATGCGCGCCTTGCTGTCATGTGGAGGTGGGGGGCATCACCGTGCCTGGCACGCGGCCCTGGGGTGGAGGGGTGCATGCATGACCCGCCGCCGTGCCTCCAGCCGGGCGTTGCCCAGTGGACCTGCAAGCGCTCTTACGAACGCAGTGCAGCCCCCATCGAGTGCTCGCGCCATGGGCCGAACGAGCCTCCAGCCATGCTCCCCGTGTGGTACTCATGGTGGGGCGGTCCATGCCAGGCGCCTTGCGCCGCGCAGACGCGCGCCCACTATGATGCCCGAACTGAAGCTCCCCAGGGCGCATGGCATTGTGCCCCGTGCGTTGCGCAAGTCGGGCAGCGCCTGAGTACTCCAAGCGCTGCGTCGCGCAGGCGCGCGCGCGCGTGCGCAGACCCAGCACCGCAGAGCGATGCGGGCGCGGGTGCGCCCGCGCTGCAGAGCGCCTCTGCAGCGACCGCCGCCGCCGACGTGCACAGGTGCACGGCTGTCCGCTGACATGTTGCGCGGCTGCTCATGCACGTCACTTGAGCATGAGCACATGCAGGTTTGACACTGGGTCATGGCTCCTGTCAGCGTTCGGCACACACATCAGGTGCTCAGGGTTGCCATTGGTGGTGGAGTGGCTGTCCTCCTCTGCAACCCGCCTGCTCTTGCTGTATAGATAGGCCGTAAACCTAAACCTACCCATACTTTACGCCTCAGTGCTGCCTGCTCATGCAGGACATGGCTGTGCGGCCCAGCCCGCCTACTTGTGCTGCCAGGGGCTGAACACAGGAGCCCTGCAGGTTTGCGCGCGTGCCCAACAGCGAGGCGGCGCTCCTGCAGCTGGGCGACTTGGCGGACGAGGGCGTGCAGGCGGCGCTGGCGCGGCCACCGCGCGACCCGCCCTGCGACGAGCGCACGGGCGCGCACGCAGCCCAGCAGTGCAAATGTCTGTTGTGCTGCCTGATGTTTGGGTGCTGGAGAGCTGCACCTGACGCCCTGACTGCCCGCACCAGGCCTCGTCTCTGCCTTGTGCGGTAACACAGGAGCAGAGGCGTGTGTGACTGTGCAGACAGCGTGTGCGTAGTTTGCCTGGTACGTGCGTCAAGGCTAGGCAGGCTCCCGTGGAGCTGTGCAGTGAAAGAGAGCATTGCCACAACTCGGCGGGGGCCGTTGCGCCAGAGCCTGCGGCGCGCTTGCAAGCGAAACAGCCATGCGCTCTGCTGTCGTTTTGTGCATGAGCATGTAAGGGCGCCTGTAAGGGTCTGCGGGGCCGCCGCCCGCAGGCTGGCTGACGGAGGACGCCTGGCAGCAGGTCCTGGGCCGCGTCCATGCGCGCTTCCGTGCGCTGCCGGAGCGCGGGCCGGACGTGCCCGGCCCCGCGTGCGCCTCGTGCATCCCGCCAGCCCCATCCATGGCTCAGTCCCGTGTTGCTGTCCGTGCACGGACCTCGAAGCCCCGCGCATGCCGCGATGAGAGCTGCTTCTGTGTCCAGACTCTGCCGTCAACGGCCCCGCGAGCGCGCGCAGGGGCGGGGCGCTCAGCAACGCGGGCGGCGAAGGCGCGACCGCCATGGAGGTCGACGCGGCGGCGCCTGGAGAGGCGGAGCGAGCCCCGGGCGGGGCCGCCGCCACGGTCGCAGCGCCTGCACCCAGCGCGCCCCGGCCTGCCAGCGCAGAGGCGGCCGGGCGCGCGGAGCAGGTGCCTCTCGCCACGGCCAGCAAGCGAACTTCCTTAAGAGCGCATGCGCGCAGGCCTCCTGGAGCTTGTGTCAGTCGAGCACAGCTCATGCGTTTAAGTGCCGGGCCTGTCTTTCCCTACTGTGCCTGCAGACGATCATCGTCAACGAAGCAATGGGACATTGTCCGGGCGAATCTGATCCCGCCTGCCGCAGGAAGCGCAGGCGGACGGGGCGGCTGGGAGGACGGCCGCGGAGGAGGCGTCCGGCATCCTGGCGCCGGCGCTGATGCATGCGCTGCATGCCGGCCTGGGCGGCGAGCGGGCGACAGGCGAGGCCATGGCCGGTGCGGACCTTTCATGGCTGTGCTGCCAGCAGGGCAGGGAGTCGGGCTAGGCTCAGGGCTGCGATGCCAGCAGGACAGGCGCTCGAAACGCATGCCGGGTCGCAGCACCTGTGGTCAGCTGGTGCAGGCAGGCCGCCCTGGTGCTGTGGCCTGGTCATTCCTGGGCGCACGTTGTGCTGTGCCGCCGCCCCGCGTGCATGCTGTGCTGTGCCGCCGCTCGCAACAGAGGCCGCCAGACCAGCGACGTGAGTGGCGCTGCTGGGTTGCAGTGTGTTTTTTTTCTGTGTCCTTGGCATGATTGGGTTGTAAGTAGGAGGCCTGCACTGCCGCTGACCCTCGCTCCTTGGCAGCGGCGCTGGAGGAGTATGAGATCTTTGGCGAGGGCGATGACGGCGGCTCAGAGGACCCCCCGGCCAGTGCTTACGGGGCCGGCAACGGCGCCGCTGGTGAGGAAGCTGAGACAGACGACGACGAGGTGGGCGGGGACGACGATGACGAAGGCCAGGACCATGAAGAGGAAGGGGATGACGAGGAAGACGACGAGGACGAGGAGGCTGGCGGGGAGCGCAGCAGCGTGTGAGGGAGTGAGGGCATTCCCCAGCACACCAGCATTGCATGGTAATTCTAGACTAGGCTGTAACGTAACTAGGGTGCATGCTGCCCGACATGCAGCATTTGATGGAGCTCATCAAGCGAGCTGCTTCACAGCTGGAGCTAGCTTTGCTCCATCTTTCTTTCGTGACAGAGCTTTAGTTAGCTCCAGCTAAGCGACCGCTCGCACACAATGCAGAGCACAACACCCGGGCACGTCAAAGTCTTCCAGCACTGAGCACTTACTCTAATAAGCGCAAGGGCCGCAATGGGAGTTCCAGGCCTGTTTGCCTGGTGCGTCCGCGCTTGCTATGCGCTCATGTGGGACCGACTGTCGCTGCTTCCTCAACAGACTGATTGCACTTTGGCGCCGTTCGGCAGGCTGAGGCGGCGGTACCCGCTGATAGTAGAGCCTATCACCGCGCCTGCACTGGAGGCTGACGGCCAGAGCAGCTGCGACAACCTCTACATAGGCAATGGCCCAGCCTGTAGCACCGCTGATGCCTGCGAGTTGCACTGCGAGGCAGCCTGAAGGCTTGCGCTCCCGCAGACCTCAACCACGTGGTGCACGCTTGCTCCCACCCGGGCTGGCGGGTGGAGCCTTATGAGACGGAGGAAGACATGTTTGCGGACATGCACCTCTACATAGACAACCTCGTCAGCGTGACGCGGTACGCTGCTGTGCTGCAGTCTGCTACAAGAGTACCACTGCCGTGCAGCTTGGGCCAAGGGCCTGAGGTTTCTGATTGCTGCGCAGGCCGGCGCGGCTGGTGATGGTCGCAGTCGACGGGGTGCGCTGCGCAGCGCCCATTGCCGCGCACCTGCGCGCCTGTGGCTGCCAGCGTGCTTGACTGCCAAGGGTGGGAGAGTGCGAAACCGCACCAAGGCACTCATAGTAGCTTCGAGCAGCCTACTGACGACCTTGCCTCTGGGCAGGTCGCGCCAGAGGCCAAGATGAAGCAGCAGCGCACGCGGCGCTTCATGGCCGACTACTGTGAGGGGATGCGCGCCAAGCTGGAGGCAGAGGTGTGGCGCCGCTTCTGCACTGTGCCCTTGCGTTTGCTGACTGTCATCTAGGGAGAGCGGAGTGTGCAGGCCATGCTGTGGCCTTGGCGGCTAGACGTACCGCGCTTGTATGAAACTGAGGCAAGATACACAGCGTCCTGTAGCGGCATCAAGGTAAGCCCAGCATGCAGCATGCAGACTACCAGCAGGCGAGCGGCGCCAGTCTCGCGTGGCTTTTCTGCCCATGAGCATCCTCTGCCCATGGGCATCTCTGCCCATGCGGAGAGGAGGCCATGCGCACGGACAGCGCAGGGCCTGCAGTGCGAAAGAGGGGCGTTGATGCCGCCCCATGGCCGTGCGCAGGTGCGGCGCGAGGTGGCCGCCGAGGTGCCGGGCGCCTTCATCCCGCCCATCCCCAACTGGGACAGCAACGTCATCACGCCGGGCACGGTGTTCATGGCCAAGCTGGCCGCCAGCCTGCGCGAGTACCTCTGCCGCAGGCTTGCAACGCACCCCCACTGGCAGCACATCCAGGCGCGCGCTGATGTTTTTTCACACATCCTGCTCAGCATGTGCAGGATGTGCACATGCTGCACATCCTGCAGCATGTGCACTGATTGGCGGAGCACACAGTATCCTCGGTCATCGACACAAACCTATGCAGACCGCCCTGTGCCTACCAGCTGGTGTCATGCTGACGCGCGGGCTCTTGTGGAAGCATGCAGGCTGCAGTGGTGAAGCAGGGTGCGCCGCTGCCCTTCGCAGGTGCTGTTCTCTGACGCGGGCGAGCCTGGAGAGGGCGAGCACAAGGTGTGGGCATGCCCGGCGCGCCTGGACGACTGTGCTGTTGCCATGCGCAGTGGGTGCTCACATGGGTAGGCACAGTGTCTCTTGACTGCCAGCCGCAGAGATGCACAAGGGGGGGTCGTTGGGGCTGCCGCATGCTGCAGTAATGCTGGTGCTGCCCCGGCCTGCATGCGCCTCTGGGCACGCAGGTGAGGCAGGGACGGTGCACCAGGTTTCGCCCAGTAATGATACCCTGAGTGATATCCTGAGCGCGCATGCGCTCTGTTTGCGCGCAGATTATGCGCTTCATCCGCCAGCAGCGCAGCCTGCCCGCATTCGACCCCAACACGCGACATGTCATCTTCGGGCAGGCGCGCGGGCGGCCTTGGCTGCTGTCTCGCAAGCTGGTGCAGAATGCCTAGCGTTTTGTCAGTAAATGCAGCAGGAGCACCCCTGCTCCTGTGGCCATCGGTGGAGAGCAAATGCGTATCCGCAGACCCAGGCACTTCCACACAAATGCAAGCTTTGCAGCCGGTGCCCCTGCCGACGCATGCGCCCCCGCACGCTCTGAGCGTGGTGCGGCCCGGTAGGACGCCGACCTTATCCTGCTGGGCCTGCTGACGCACGAGCCGCACTTTGCGCTGCTGCGCGAGGCCGCCTCGCTCGAGTCCGTGGTCGACACGCTCGACCTGACCACCTCGCCGGTGTGCGCCCACGCTTCATGTGGCGCTCCGCTGACAACCCAGCATTTCGTGCGAATGTTGCTCAGCTCTGGCATTCACTGGAATCGAGGACTGCCTGCTTCCTGCTTTCTTTGTGGTTTGGAGATGGCCCCTTCCCTTACGTATTTGGTTAAGAGTGCTACGTGTGAGCGAGGGCACCTGCGTCCTTCAATTGGTGCATCTCGATAGGACCTCTATCGGCACGCGCATTAGGCATGTGCCTTCCATTCTCACGTTGGTGCACGACCTTTGGACTCACCCCGTCTGCGCGGCGGGCAGATCCAGGAGCAGCCGCTGCACTACCTGCACCTGTCCACGCTGCGCGAGTACCTGCGCTTCGAGTTCGCCGACCTGACCGGCCTCGACCTGGCCACCGACTGTGCGCGCCGCTCCGCGAGCGCCCAAAAGCCGCACACTGCAGCGTGCTCTGGGCGTGTTGGGAGTGGAGCCGCGGCCGGCACATACGACGCTGTCACACTGAGGCTGCCAGCATACTGCTTGTGCCATGAGCTGTTGCAAACAGTATCACCTGTTGGAAAGGTGTGCTCTTGTCAGACACTCTATACTTGATGCAGGCAATGCTGCATGAGCAAGAACAGTGGCATCAGAGGTCTTGGCATGCAGAAGGAGGTGCAGAGTGTAGGCGTGGGCGGCCTGGTCGCGACATTTCATGCATGCTGCACAGGTCCCGATGCGCCGCCGCCCATGCACCGGGACTGTCCGGATGTCGAGGCCGGCAGCAACGCCGAGAATGATGAGGGTAGCAGCCCGGCGCGGGCGCAGAGCGCCGCCGGCGCCAGCAGGGACGACAGCCAGGCCGCTCCGGGCGGCCAGGCCGGCTTTGACTTTGAGCGCATCCTGGAGGACTTTGTGCTGCTCACGTTCCTGGTGCGGCTGCGGCTGGGCGGCAGGGCTCCCCGTGTTGCGCAGTGTCTCAGCCTGCAGGGTAACAGGTGTAGGTCTGAAGATTGCCTGGGTCCGTCTGTCTGGGGCTCCTACATGCTCGCACTGCTGGCGCATGTCTCGTACGGCACTCCAGCAATTCGCTACAATGTGACTCTGGCAGCCAGTTTTCATGACAGTTTGTGCCTGGATTAGGTTGACCTGCAAGTGCGTGGGAGGGCTGTTGTGGGGCCCTGCTCAGGCACAGGCCTGGCAGGTATGAATCAAGTGGTGACCAGGGACATGGCGCGTGACCGAGGGCATCCACGCACAGTTACAGCATGCGCACCTGCGATCCAACCCTACCTAACCCTATTAAGCTCGCCAGCTTAACCCGCGAGCGCCAAGCGCGGCAGGCCGGCAACGACTTCCTGCCCAACGTGCCGTCGCTGGAGATCTATGACCGCCCGTCCGCGCTGGACACGCTGCTGGACACGTACAAGGCGTCGCTGCGCGCGGCCGGCAAGTACCTCACCTCCAGCGGCAAGGTCCGCCGCGGCTGCCCGTGCCGGCAATTTGTTTTGGCTTGGTAGGCAAGGTCTTTTCATGCAGGGTCTGACCTGGCCTGTGTCATCCGGGCCCATATACAGTTCAGCGCGCTGACCTGATGTTCGGCACACTTCCTGTTGTTAGGGCACATGTTGTTGCATGGCCATGTGTCGTATATAGCTGCAGTGCGCTCCTGTTCTGGAGCACACTAAAATGGGCCCAAGACAGCACGAACGGCTCAGACCAGCAGAGCAGGGAGGAGCGACACACCTGCTGGCGCAGCCCCGCGTGCCAAGCGCATAAGGGATTTTACTGCACCACCGCCCGCGTTCAATGACCACCTGTGCAAGAACATTGAGGGTGCGCCAGCGCATTGTCAGAGACTGGGCTCCCAGAACGTCGCCGTCATGCGAGCTGCGGCGTGTGCCTGAAGCAGCGCTGGCGGCACCGCGCTGTCAGGATGTGTGATGCGTGCGGCATATGCATGCACGCGCTCACCCGGGCTGGCCGAAGTCATCTGTGGCTCTCGCGATTGATGCCCCCAACAGATGGTCTGCACATGCAAGCGTTCACCCAGGCTGGCCAGTATCATCTGTGGCTTTCGCAATCGCAGTTGATGCGCCCAAAAGATGGTCTGCACTGCAAAGAAGGAGCAGCGCCATTCCTGGTATGCTGGCCTCGCCTTTTACACAACATGCTCTGCTGCTAGTTGCCACAAGTTCTTGCTTGCCGCGTAGAAGCATGAGCTCAGAGCTCACAGCTTGCAGGCAGGGTGCTGTGCTGCAGCATCACCTTCACGGCAGCGGCGCTTATGGGTGTGCATGGCAAGCAGCAGGACGGCACAGCTGAGCGCGCTGGCGCATGCACAGCAGAGGTCTACACGGAAAACCATAAAGGGCAGCCTGCTGTGTCCAGCCCATCTGCAACTTACGGGAGTGCACACACCGCCTGAATTCGAGTCTGTGCGGCTCCTTGCGGACAACGCCGTGGAGCACCTCATTTAACCTCATTTAACCTCTGACATGCTCGCTGCTGCGCAGGTGCTCCCAGCCATTGACCGTAAGGAGCCGCGCAGTCTCAACTTCAGGCGTCTTGGACACTCACGCAAGTTGCTGGTGGATAGGGCACAGCTGGCTACCGTTTTTGGTTCTCCTGTGCAAATGTCCGCTGTGCACATTCCAACGCGCTCGGCTGTGCAGTCCCGCTTGCCACGCACACACGTCAGCGCCTGCGCGCATGGGCACAGGCGCCAGGCTGTGCCCATGCACAGCTGCCCATGCACAGCTGGGGAGGAGATCAGCATGCGCCGCTGATGAGTGGCAGCGCAGCTGGAGGCAGGCCATCGAATGGAAGGGGCCACGAGCGTGTCCTCGCGCAGCAGCAGGTAAGCATGGAGCCCTGCTTGCAACCAGCAAGCTTGACATGACATGCGGCATGTAGGATCTGCAGCGTGCCTTCCCCTGCGTCCCCTGTCAGTCTGCATGCCGCAGCAAGCAGGAGCCTCCACTTGCCGGTGATGACATGCTGCGCATCGTCGAGCTCAGCGTCACATGCACAGCGCACCTTGGCCGACTGGCCGCAGCCTGCCGCGGCTGTGCTCTCCTCGCTCCAGCGGGCAGCGGCACCAGCGGCAGCAGCAGCATAATGCAGGTCATTGCCGGCACCTGAAGGCTCCTGCTCGCACCGCCATGCACACTGGCAGTCAAGCTTGCTGGTTGCAAACAGGGCTGTGTGGCCTACCTGTGTCAGCCAGATGAGTCATGTGCAAAACCTGCATTCCGCAGGCCAAGCCCGTGTAGCGCGGTGGCGGCAAGTGCGCAGCCGACAAAGTGCACAAAGCCATGCCCGAGGGGCAGCGAGCTATGCCCGCTCCACCAGCAATATGCTGCCGTGTACAAGACGCCGAAGTACTGGAGCTCCTTGCAGCCAACGGCTGGGACCCAATACACAACAGATAACTCGGGGAAGGGCCGCGGCAGGGTGTACAGCTGCCACCGAATCAGGTGGCCGTTTCGGAATTGTTTGTTGTGGACGGGGTCCCAGCCGGTGGCTGCCAGGCGCTTCAGAGTGTCGACCTCAGACGTCTTGTACACTCCCACAAGTTGCTGGTGGAGCGGGCGCACCTCGCTGCCGCTCATCATTAGCTTTGTGCACGTGTCTGCTGCGCACTTGCCGCCACCGCCACTCGTTGACTTTTCATGTACCACCGCGCGCGGCTGTAGTTCTGCTTGCCATGCTCACCTGTCAGCGCCTCTGCCATGAAGGTCTGCAATACAGCATTCTGCCTGCAACTTTGAGCTCGCATGCTCCTGACGCGACAAGCAAGAGCTTCTAGCACTCAGAAAACGGCAACCAGCAACCAACAATCAGCAACCCAGCAACTTGACAGACAACTTCCCATGCTCCATGTGACTGAGCTCAATACTGAGGCAATCGCATACCTGGGCAGAGAGTGCGGAGCGGCCGCGTACTCCGACCAACCTTTCAGCCTCCTGCCGGCCATGCATGTGCCTCAGCGCCTCTGATGTGCATCTCACGTGTTGACATAGCATACTGCCTGCAAGCGAGATTATACACGCTCCTCGCACACAAACCATGAAAGCATGTACAGGCCAGGCCCCTGCGACAGACCTTGCTGGCACCAGCTCTACACCCCTAGTGCAAGCTTGAGCTGCTCATGCACCCCTGGCACATGAAAGCATGTACAGCTAGGCTCCTGCGGTTGACCTTGCTAGCTGTAAGCTCAACCCGCTCGAGGGCCGCAAGCTGCGTCTCCACCTAAGCCAGCGAGAGCCTGTTCAACTCCACCTGTCGCGTTTTGCATGCCAAAGAGCAAGTCTGCTGAAAAGTGTCCTGCTTCCCCTTCCTCTTGCGCGCCTGCAGGTAGCGCGGCTCACGCTTATGTCAGCTGCTTGGAGGCAGCCCAGCATAGCTGCCACGAGCTTTGCTTGGCCATCAACCATCGTGCAAGCAGCCGCTAGCAGAGCAAAGCTTGAAAGCATGTTCGTGCGCGCACAGTCTTGGTTGCAAACTTGCCGCACATGCTTTGTAGGCGTGCAGCCCCCATGCAGACATGCAGCTGTGCTACTCTTGAGGCTTGGCTGGCATGGGTCATGCAGGCATGCAGCTCAGTACATGAGAATCAGCTCTCCTAAGCTTTGCCTTAAGAATTTATATACTTCTGCTAGGGCTGGAAATGCGCAATATCAGGTGCATGGCCCTGGGGCCTGCATACAAGCGGGGCACGCAACATGCTGCCATGTCCTGCCCTGCTGTCAGGGAGCGCGTGTACAATGCCGGACACAACCGATGTGTCACCGCCACACTAGCTGACCTCAGCGGTGCCAAACAGGCAAGAACACTGAAGTTCTCAAGCCCACAAGGCATGTCTGCGAACACATTGGGGAGTTGACAGGTGCTGTAGACCCTGTGAACAGCGCACATGTGCACAGGCAGCAACTTGTGGCGCTGTGCGCGAGCAGGGACGTTATAACCGGCCGTGGCCTTCCTTGCCTTGACATGCCAGGAAAATTTCAAGCACTAACAGTATGCAGGTGTGCCAGCGGAGTGGGCAGCAGACAGTCACAAGATCGCCTTGTGGCTGGATAGAATCAGCCTTTGCTGCGGCAGTTGGTAGGGTTGGGTGCCCTGCTCAAGCCGCAGGTGCCCTTGGTGTATGCGCATTGTGCATAGACCACAACGTCAGTACATGCGTCGAGCGCACCACAGCACACAATTAAGCAGTAACCAGCAGCGGCAAACACGTACATGATGGCACACGCGTGAAGCGGTTTGTTCAGGGGCGCATCCAGGGACCAAAGCTGGTGGATCCAGGGGCGCAGAGGTTCGGCAATGCATGCATGCATGCTAAACCTGCAAAGCGCGCAGCACTGCCTATGCCTTGACGCCGCCCAGCACTGCCCAGCGCGCCGTTACCCCGCCAACTGACCAGGGGATAGTCAGCGCGTGATGCCGTCCAGGTTGCCACTGGCCAGCGCGGCCCACTTCTTGGAGGCCTGCACGCGCTCGACGGCCTGCAGCAGCCGCTGCCGCTGGAAGCTGGCGTCCCTGCAAGCAGATGCGCTGCTTGCTCGTTGCACTGTCGTCAAGATACCCTGCTGTGATGCAGGCAAGGCACTGATAAGCAACGCTGCATTGGCTCGCCCGCTTCACTGAACGCATGTGCATGAGAGTCTATGATGAGATGCCACATGCAAATACCGTACAAGCACTTATCACACACTGCATGTCACCTCCTGGCTGTACCCGTACACAACATTTACTGTGCTCTGCTGATTGCCCAATAACAGAGCAATGCATAACCCGAAGCCCGCTGCTCCTATCAATAAAGCAGGGACGCGCATGTTGGCACGCTTGCGCTGGTCTTGCAGCGCAGCGCGCTGGCTAAGCAGCTCGCGCGCCTTCCTCGTATCGTTCCTGATTTTGTCCAGCAGCTGGCTACGGATATACACATCTCGGCGCTTCATCGCCTCAACCTGCGGGCAGAGGCTCCTGGAGTGCCCTGTACTGCATTGCAGGGCCGTGCGTGGGGCACTGGCTTCACCGTGTATCGTCTCACGCAAAGCACATGGCGCATGCATGTACACTGTGCTTGAGTGCATCCATGCACTACAGATGGTGACAAACAACCCGCCTCGGTGTCAGCGGCATGCCCGATCGCGTTTGAAATCAAGATCAAGATGCCGCTGAAGCGCGCGGAGCTCGTTCTCATGCTCGCGCGCGGCCGCGGCAGCTGCAAGGCTCGCATCCTTAGCTTCCTGGCGCGCCTGCATGTGGCAGCAAGTCCGTGATTAAGACTGTGGGAGTAGCTGTAGGACTCGTCCACTGGCGCAGGCAGCTTGGCAGTGCCTGCAGCGGTCAGTCCTATTGGTGGGCTGTGCGAGCAACACGCTGTCATGCAAAGCGGTGTGCCGAGCCAGCTTGTCCTGACGCCCACTCCCACGCCAGGCAGCTAGGCGCACTTGGATGCTGGCCACGCGGACGGCCTCGCGCGCCAGCGCAGCCGCGTACGTACCCTTCCGGGCCGCCTCTGCCTCAGCCTCCTGCACGCGCTTGTGCATCTCCTCCGCCTCGCGCTGCGCCTCCTTCTGCCTGCGTTTGCCGTGAGCGCAGCCTCTGAGCATGGCTGAGGGGTGCAAGCAGCCCATGAGGGAGCGTGCGCTGCCCATGCATGAGTTATCAAGTTGCCAGCTGCGATGCTGGCCACAGGACAGGCAGACACTCGTAGGTCCGCCGAAATGCATACACATTGTGTCTTTGCCATGTGTAATACGGCCGGAACTAGCTGTGCTGGTAGGCGAGTGCCTGGCGCTGCGCTTGCTGGCCATGGCATGTGGGACAGCGTGCCAACAGGTCATGCGTGCGGACCTGCGCCTCTCCTCGTTATGAGTCTGCCTCGCATCGAAGGCCGCACGCCGCTCGCGCAGCTGCGCAGCGTTTGTGGCGAGTGCGGCAGCAATGCGCGCCTCTGCCTGCCAACGACACACACGCCATGATTACTTCAGGGCTAGTGCAGCTCTTCACTCGCGCTGCTCGTGCTACAGGGCGCTAGAGCCTTGGTAGCCACCCCACAAGCCCGCTACTCGATGCGCATGGATTGCTGCAGACAGCTGCTCCATTCCACACGCTCTGCATACCATACAGGCACTGATACCCTCGCACCTTCGCTTTGGCAGCCACGTTCACCGCGTTTGCCTGCGCAGCAGCGGCCTCGCGCGCCACGTTGCGCTCGACATCCCGGCGCGCCATGTCCGCCTTCTTGGCCTCCAGCTCGGCCTGCTGGCCGCGCAGCAGGCGCTCCGTCTCGCGCCGCGTGTTCTCTGTCTTGGTCCGCCGGTCCTGCTCCCTGCACCCCAAGGCATTGCCCCCTTGCCATGCTTTGCATCTCCCTTGTTGTCATGCATGCACCAGACTGTGGGCAAAGCATACTGACGCCGCCAAGCTCATGTGCCG
>JAABUV010003437.1_pt1 | contig 20187 bp, 19 predicted proteins | sample 5559971 | NCBI WGS metagenome assembly JAABUV01 (sample SAMN10711881, study PRJNA513362) | rock metagenome | isolation source: Antarctica rocks | place: Antarctica: Victoria Land, Knobhead nord | collected 2015-12-19
TCAGCGCGGGCGCCCCTTCCAGCACGGAGCCCATCACGATCAGCATCGCCATGGCGATCAGCAGGAACACCCATGTGCCGGTGCTCGCCCCGATGCCCGCCAGCGACGCCGCCATCTGCTGCGGGATAAGGTTGACGGTCAGGAGGTAGCTGAGCATCTCGGCCGAAGCGACGATGAACAGGATCATGCCGGACAGCGAGGCGGAGCGGACCAGGAAATCCGCGAACGAACGCCAGGTCATCTCGCGGAACGCCAGTCCACCGACGACCAGCGCGTAGATCACGGCGACCGACGACACCTCGGTCGGCGTCGCCACACCCCCTACGATGCCACCCACGATGATCACGATCAGCAGTGCGGCGGCGAGCGCCCCGGCGGTGATGCCCAGGATCGTGCCCGGCGGGCGACGGGCCGCCCCGGTGCGCGTGCCGTTCCGCCGCCCGGCCGACAGCACGGCGACCAGGATCAACCCGGCCGCCATCACCAGCGCCGGCAGCAGTCCCGCGATGAACAGCCCGGCGATCGACACGTTCGCGACGTAGCCGAGGATGATCATGTTGATGCAGGGCGGGATCGTCTCGCCCATCACGGCGGAGGCGGCCAGCAGCGCCACGCCGTCATTCTCGTCGTAGCCGGACTGGCGCATCGCCGGCAGCATGACCGAGCCGATGGCCGCGACGTCTGCGCTCTTGGACCCGGAGACGCCCGAGAACACCGCCATGGCGACAACCATCACAACGCTCAGCCCGCCGCGCACGCCGCCGAACACGAGGTCCAGGAAGGCGACCAGGCGGCGCGACATCCCGTTCACACCCATCACCAGCCCCGCCAGAACAAAGAACGGGATTGCCAACAGAACGAAGTTCGCCACCCCAGCCTGCATCTGCTGGGAGAACTGCACGACGGGGAGCACGCCCGTGACCGCGATGTAGGCAAGGCTGCCAGCGGCCAGGGCGAAGGCGACCGGCACCGCGGTCGCCAGGCAAAGCGCATCGACCGCCAGCATTACCCAGATGGCTGGTCCCGCCCCGGCTGGCAGCCACGCCCCCAGGCAACCGCCACCGCCGCTCCGCCGGCCGCGACGGCGCCGGACACCAGCATGGCGCGCATCGGCACACGCGCGAGCTGGAACAGCGCGAACGCCGCCATGGCACTGCCACCTGCGAGCAACGGCCAATAGTCGATGCTGGCCGGCAGCAGGCCGCTGATCGTGGTCTGCCCGGCGACGCTGTCCAGCAGCGGGACGGAGGCCCAGGCCAGGCAGGCCGACACGACGAGCACGATCCAGGCCACGAAGCCGTCGGCACGCTCGGCCCAACGGCCGGAGAGGCGGTTGCGCAGCGCGCGGACGCCCAGGTGCTCCGCGCGGTGCAGCGTCAGCGCGCCGCTCAGGAAGGTGATGGCGATGAGCACCGCCATCGCCACCTCGTCACCCCACTCCAACGGGCTGCCGAGCCCGTATCGGAACACCACGTCTGCGAACACGACGCCCACGCCGGCGAGCAGGACGAGCGCGCAGAGCACGCCGACGACGCCCGCCAAAAGGCGCTCCGCCACCGAATGCCGCGGCGGCCGGATTACAATCAGCCCGGTTGCCCCCGGGCCGCCAGGACCGCGTCCACCACCGGCTTCGTGGCCGGATGCTGATCGGTGAAGCTGGTCCACAGCGGCTTCACCTCGCCGGCCAGCACGGCGCGGTCGATCTCGATCGTCGTCACGCCATTCTGCTTGAGCGCATCCAGCGCGGCCTGCGCGGCGGACGCTGCCTTCGGACGCTGGGCAAGGATGGCGGTCGCCGCCGCCTCCCGGGCGGCCTGCTGCTCCGGCGCGGACAGGCGGCCGAGGGCGAGGGTCGAGATGATGGGCGCCACCGGGTCAAAGATGTGCTGTGTCAAAGCGAGGTTCTTGGCAACCTCGTAGAATTTGAACTGCAGGATTGTCGGTGGATCATGTTCCAGCCCGTCGATCACGCCAGTTTGCAGGGACACGTAGATCTCGCCGAAGCTCATCGGCACCGGGGACGCGCCGAGCAGGCGGAAGGTCTGCACGAAGGTGGGCGACGGCAGAACGCGGATCTTCACGCCGTGAAACTCGGCAGGGGTCGTGATCGCCTTCTTGGTCAGCACATTGCGGCCGCCGAAGTTGAACCCCCAGCCCAGAATTTCGGCTTTGGTCTTGCTCTTGAAGATGGCCTCGAGCTGCCGGCCGGCGCTGCCGTCCATTACGGCACCTTGCTGCTCCAACGAGGTGAACAGGAATCCGAGGGTCATCACGCCCAGCTCGGGGACGATCGGCGTCCAGTCGGACACGGTCAGCATCATGTCCATCGTGCCGAAATTGATCTGGGTGCTGTACTTGTCCTCGGGGCCGAGCTGGCTGTCGCCGTAGAACACCGCACCGACATTGCCGTTTGTCCTGCTGGAAAGCTCGGACACGAAGCGGTCGAAGAACACGGTGTGCGCGTTGTCGGTATGCGTCGGTTGCGACGAGCCGAGCTTCAGGGTGATTTTTTTGCCTTCTTGACCGCGGATGCCCGACTGCGCCCAGGCACCGCGGCTGTCAAGCGCGGCGCCGCATGATGCGGCTGCCGACCACTTGAACAGGTCGCGCCGAAAAACCCCATTCCCATCTGCAACGGACATGGACATTTCTCCTGTGGGAATGTTCTCGCGCTTTCGCAGCGCCTCCCCTTTTACCGGCTTAGACCGGGACGAGGATCGCGTCCATGCACGGCTGCCTCGACCTGCGCGCGGTCGCTTGCTGGACGAGCAACGCCGGCCCTTTGCCAAGCCCGACCCACTTCCCCAGGCGCCACGACGTCGCTGAGGGACGAAGCGCGGTCCCACTCACCAGAGTGCGTCCCGCGTCGCCCAGGCCGAAGCCGTGTGCAGCGGGCCGCGCCCTCTGGACCTGGCATGGCTGCGCCGCGATGTCTTGCCGTTGATCGCGATCGTCTCTGGCGCGATCGTCTCTGGCCCGGCCATGCGCAGCCGATCAACCCAGCGGGTGAAGCACGTCTTGAACAGGTCAGGGTCGATGGCCGCGATCACCTCGCACAGCGTATCGTGGCCTGGGATACCGTGCGCGAACGGCAGGAAGCGCTGAGGGAACGCCAGGTGCTCCTCGCCCCGCAGCGTCAGCTCGACGACGTCATCGGCGCCGGCCACCGTGCCGCACAACAGCAGGAAAAGCAGTTCCGGCAAGGGATGCAGCACCTTGGCCGCCTGCCTCGGGTCGCGCAGCGCCGTGAAATCCCCTGCGCCTGTTCACTCGGTTGCCCTGCCCGAACTCCAGCACCCACTGGCGCACGGTTTCATGGCCGATGAGGATGCCGCGTGCAGCCAGCAGCCCGTCCACCATGCGCAGCTGAGTGGGAAGCGGAAATACAGCAATGCAGCGTGGCTGATACCCTCGGCCGGGAAGCGGCAGCCGGCGTAGCTCGGGCAGGCAGGTGTCGTCATCCCGCCCGCCTACCCAGTCCAACTGCATCCCGCAAACCGGCTGGCCGGCAGCCAAGTTGACGGTGCCCGGCCGGCGGTCGCACGCTGAAACCGCCATGTTCCGCTATAAAGCGATCACCGGCAGCAGCCTCCGCGCCCGGACCCTGCCTGCCCAGAGGACCAAGGCCAAGATCGCCTGCACGGTGCTGAACCGGATGACCAGCCTTGGCATGCCGATGCCCAGCGCGTCCACCAAACGCACCCCGGGCGGGCGCAGAAGCCCTTTATGCGAGTTGCGCACCAACGCCTGTCATCACAGTCCCTCCTTGCTCTCAATGACCGCGAGCGCGTCCGCTATAAGCCCGCTCTCGGCGGCAGCGGCCCGGAACGTTGCAACAGCCTGACTGAACAGCAGCGTCTCGGCGCGGTCGGCCTGACGGTCCAGGTCCAGGGCGATGCTGCGGTAGAACTCAGCCGTGGCGCCGCGCTGCCGGGCAGCGTGGGCACAGGCGACAACGTGATCGGTGGTGCGCTGCACTGCGTCATACAGGCGCGTGACCCTGGCGAACCGGCCGGGAGTATCGGAAACGATACTCATCAGCTCAGCCCCCTGGCCGCAAGCGCTGGAGGTCGTCCACAAGCCGCTGCTGGCTTTGGCGAGCGACTTCATAATGATAATCGAAAGGCGAGGGGGACGTGCGGGGAGCGGAGTGGTCATCGGACAACCTACCTTTCGTGATGCGGCCCAGTCTTCTTGTGATGCGGCCCAGTCTTCTTGATGCGGCCCAGTCTTCGGCACTCTGCCGAAGCAGCCTTGCCTCGACGATGTATGCCGACGCGAGCTTACGACGCGGTGTTGACCCGCACCGTTCCGGCTACAGCGGTAATCCAGCTCTGTGCATGGAATGCAGGTTGGTTGGCGCTGACTCAGTGACGCCTGCTTGATGGACGATCGGCCCTGCAGTCGGGCGATCTCATCGCACCGCTACGTGATGGAGTTGATCTGAACCGAACTCTGGGACAGGACGGCCCGCCGGTCGATTATCCAACTAACAAGCGCACGTTGAAGGTCGCTGGCGGACGCGCCGTAGGAGACGATGTCGGACAGTCCAGCCTTGCTCAACGCTTCGAGTTCGACCTCAGCCGAAACGCCGACTGTGAGCAGAATCGGCACGATGGGCGCACCAGCGTGCAGTGTGCCCACGAGTTGCGCCAGATCCGGCAGGCTTCGCGCGCCAGCGATGACGATGGCGCTGAAGCGGTCGGGATCGCTACGACAGGTTGCGATGGCGGCGGCTGGATCGTCGAAACCGGTCGGTTCGAACCCAAGCGCCGCGATTACCTCCTCATCCCGAAGCAGGGCGAGCCGGTTTGGGTTGACAAGCATCACTGCCTCACCCTGGCCAGGTGACGCGACAGCCGTTGAGGCAGGTCCAGGCTCAAGCTGTGAACGCTCGATGGGCAGCCAGACCTCGAAAACGCTGCCTACGTCGGGCGTCGAGGACAAGTTCCAGCAGCCATTATGGTCGCCGATGATCTCCCACGCGGTCGCCAGGCCCAGTCCGTTTCCTCCATCGCGAGTAGTGAAAAAAGGTTCGAAAACTTGGTCCAATGTCTCGCGATCCATGCCGCGGCCGGTATCGCGTACCCGGAACCGTGCATAGCAACCCGGCGGCACCGTCCCATGGCTGAACGCAGTTTGGCTGCCGAGCTCAACAATGTCGAGGTCGGCCCAGACCTCACCCGCCCCGACCACGGCCTGAACCGCGTTGCGGCAGATATTCAGCATGACTTGCTGAAGCTGGGTCTCATTGCCGACGACGGGCACCTTTGTCCCGTCATCGCGAACGTGCAATGCTACGTCTGGCGGGCAGGTTGCCTCGAGCAGCGCGATCGTTTCAGCAAAGATCGCCCGCGCGTCCAGCAACTTCGGTCTTGCGTGCTCACGCCGTCCGAAACTGAGGATCGACGCGACAAGATCCTGACCGCGCTGACCGGCAACCCGAAGCGCTTCCAGATTGGATGTGGCCTCGCCGCGCTCGCGCCGGGCAAGCTCGTCAAATTCAGCATAACCGAGCATGGCCGCTAATATGTTGTTGAAGTTGTGGGCTATGCCGGATGCGAAGGCGCCGAGCGTCTCCATCCGTCGCGCTTTGCGCAGGCTGACCTCCAACCGCGCATGATCCTGGGCCAGGCGGAGCTTGCCATGCGCCTGGATCAGCAGCTCCAATGCGACAGTCAGGCCAACGGTCTCGGACTTGGCCATGCCGATTGGGCTACGCGACCACCCGATGCTCAGAAAACCCAGTTCTCCCCGTCGTGCCGCTGCCAAGCCCTGCAGGCCGGAGGTCTTCAGAAGCGACCATTCAGATTTAGATGGGCCCCTCCGCGCCATCCTGACATGCAAAAGGGTCGCTGCCGGCTCTGGTTGCCGCTGCATGAAAGCCTCGACATCACGCGCCCATTGGGGATTCCCGGCCTTCCCCTGACGTGACCAATGATAGGTTGCCGCAGGACCAGGACCAGGCCCGAGCACGGCAGAGGCACGGTCGCCGCCGGTGATCTCGCCAAGCATCGCCAAGGCATTGGCAATTTGCCGCTCGCCACCGATACCGACCGGATCGGACAGGCGCGCCGACATATCGGCTATCGACCGCTCGAAATCAGCCCGGCGCCGCAAGGCTTGCGCCCGCGCCCGTAGCATGAACGCCAGGCGAATGAGCAGAAGCACCAGCGTGCCGGAAATCCCGCTCAGCACGGTGCGAGAGCGTTGCGCAACGGCTTGGACCGCAGCCTGCCGGCTCAGCACGGCATCACGGAGCGCGCCTACCTCCACCTGATCCGGCGTGGACATCAGCGAACGCAGGGCGGCGTCCATGGCGGGCAGTCCAGCCCTTATCATTTGCGCCTGCCGCACCAGGGACCGAAGCTCGTCCTGGTTCTCGGATACGAGCGGCGAGAGCGCCGCAAGTTGCCGGTCCACACGGCTGACCACATCGGGAGCCGTATTCAAAGTGAGTTCCAGGATAGACGTGCCTAATCTCATGACGCTCGACTGCTGGGTCGCGGGCATGGTGAGCGGATCGAGCTGAGCACTGAGCAGACCGAAAGCGGCGAGCGCGTTTCGCAGGACCGCGTTGCGCGATTTAAAGCGCTCAACAATGCCAAGCTGCTCGTTCACGCCGGAAGCGATGCGACCCAGTCTGCCGGCTTGATCCGGCAGCTTCAGGCTGTCCTGTAGCTGCGCCAGCGCCCACTCCGTCCCGTCCGACAGCCGCACCGTCTCGTCATAGTCCTGGATAACGCCAATCCGTGCGGAGGCGACGTTCTGGCGCAACGAAGTCTCGGCCGAGACGAACCGGTCGCACGCGGCCGAAGCCTGCCTCAGCGCGGCCTCTTGGTCATTAAGGCTCCGCAACTGCAGCATGGTGAATATGCCCAAGCAGAGGAAGCCGATCGCAGACGCGGCGAATATTCTAATGGAGCTCATCCGGAGCAATGACCGGGCGGCCCTGGTATTGGCCGGTGAGCGACTCAAGGAATGCCACGATATCGCTGATATCCCGGCCCGAAACCATGCGATCCAACTGCGCCCTTGCCATCATGCGGACCGCGTCGGACAGCGTGGGCGCTCGGCCAGCGTGACAATACGGAGCCGTCGTTGCGACATTTCGCAGGCTCGGGACCCGCAGGACTGAACGCAAGGGATCGGTCAGCACGCCATAAACTCCACTGGGCTGAAACAGGTTTCCGCCGACGTTGACGCCTTGATGCCATGAAACGCAGCCAAGCGACTTGAACAGTTGGTAACCCTGCCGGGCTTCTTTCGACAATGCGTCCGGAACGCCTTTCAGCCATGGGTCAAAGGCGCTCTGGGGGGCAGCAACGTCTGTTCGAAGGCCGCAATAGCATCCAGGATCGTCGTACGATCCGGTCCGTTCTCGAAGGCCTCCCTGAACTGCGCCACCATGGCGGTGTCCGCCGAAAGCTTGCGGGCGCCGACGGAGATCTCTTGCCCCATGGCCAGGCGTGTTGACGCTTCGGCCTGGCTCTGCAGCATACGGAACTCGCCATTCCAATTCAGCCGGAAGCTGAGCGCCGCATTGAAGATGGTCAGTGTGTTTCGGCCTGACTCCGCCCCTTGCGGCGGCTGATCAAGCTGGCGGGACGTCGCACCGTTGGTCGCGGTGTCGTGGCAGCTCAGGCACGACGCAGCTCAGGCACGACATTGTGTCGTTCGCGGACAATCGCTTGTCCCTGAACAGCGCTTGGCCAAGCGCGATCACGCGTGGGTCTTGCGTCGGCGGGTCTGGAACTAGGTGGAGCGGCTCAGCCTCCATCGGGCTGCTCCCGGGCTCCTCGGGCGTGCTTGGCGACCCTGCAGCCACCGCCGTCACGGCCGCGAGGAGTGACGCGACGAGGGCGTAGCCAGTGGCCGTCACAATGCATCGGTCCCATCTGTTTGGGCGCACTCTACCGGTCACCTACGCGCATGTTCCACACTGTCAGCCTCATCGCACCCGCTCGACGTCGATGTCGAAGATATAGCCGATCCCACGCTCGGTCCGGATTATTTTGGGGGCGCTGGCATCCGTCTCAAGCTTGCGGCGCAGCCGGAGGATTTGGACATCGATGCTGCGGTCTAGGATGTCCTCGTGCACGCGCGTCGCGGTCAGCAACTGCTCTCGCGAAAGGATCTGGCGTGGGTACTCGGTGAACGCCGTCGGAAGTGCATACTCGCCTTTGGTCAGTGGAACAGGACGGCCCTCGCCATCGCTGAGCTGCCGTGTTTTCCGGTTGAGGGTCCATGTGCCAAAGCGCGACACCCCAACTTCCCGCTCACGTCGGATCGCGCTCGCCGCGGCCACGCCGCGCCGGAGGACGACGCGGATGCGCACGAGTAGTTCGCGGAGGCTGATTGGTTTCAGCAGATAATCGTCTGCCCCGAGCTCAAGCCCCACGACACGATCGACCTCGCCGGACCGATGCGCGGTCATGATGATGACGGGGGTGTCCTGGGTAGCGCGGATGGTGCGCAGGATATTCAGGCCGTCGTCCCGCCCGAGCTGCAGGTCCAGCAGAACGAGGTCGGTCGTCGAACTGTTCAGCCGGCGCGCGACGTCGGCTGCGCCGCCCGCCTCAGACACCGAGATGCCGTTCTGCCCGAGATAGTCGGCAATCAGCCTGCGCAGGCTGATGTCGTCCTCTACAATCAGGACATGGATGGCGCCATCACCACGGGACGACTCGCCCGCACTGCCGAAATTGGCCAGCTTGGGATACGCATCAAACATCGACGCCTGCCAGCATTTTCATAGTGTCTCCTTCATACGATTACGAAATGTCATCCCGAACGCTCTCGCAGATGACGAGCTGGACCGCTGGACTATAGGATTTGATCTACATCATGTCTGCTGCACGGCCCTGCACAATCTTTATTTATTGTCTGATTTACTTAGTAGGGCTGTAGTGACAATCCATGCATTAGGGATGTCTTCTACTAAGACTTCTACAGAGGCGCATGGCCGTTGTGTAAAGCTCAATTAAGCTGATCTGAATCTTTGCCCGCTCAATCCGCAGTAGTAAAATTCGATCCAGCGATAAACGTGTAGATTGCATGATATGGCACGGAGACCTCCCGCGAAGGCTGCGATGAGTCGCAGCCCGCCTCGGGCGCGATGCCGCCATCGGTATCGGTCCTCAAAACATAGGCGACATGATCCAGCAAGCCGCGGCCAATATGACGCGACACCCGTAACACGAGCCAGGATATCGCACCCAGCTTAGGCGCTGGTATCGTAGTGACTACAACGCCTTGCACTTCGCTCCCGTCGCCTGCCCGCCAGGTAGGCCCGGCCCCGTGTTCAGCCTTGACCACGCCATCCTTGTCCTTGAGAACGGCCTGTGGACGGGCCAGAACCCATTGATTTCGCCCGTTATCCTGGCTGCAACGATAGATTTGGTTGCCTTGCGCCATCCAGCGTAGCACTCCCCCGTCGCGATCTTCAGCTCGAACCCCTGACACGGCAAAGCAAAGTAGCACGGCGACGGTTGCAGCGGCACAGCCTGGCAGGATCGGCTGGCTGGAACCGTCTTCGACGATGCGCATGTACCATCTCCTTGGTTACGACACGGTTCAAGATAGAAGATGAAGGGCTACAGAAACATGACGAAAACGGCGTCTTGTGTTACAATTGTAGTAATAGGACAGTAAGCAGCGATGTTGCAGGGATCAGGGCGGTGGCCACTTTGGGTTTGTCCGCCGTAGGAAATTTACCTCTTCTTTGATCGCTGGGTGCCCCTCTTGCCGTTCAAGCTCAACCAGGACCGCCGTCACCTCACCAATTCCCTCATTTTCGGTGGTTCCGGTGTAGCCTTGATTTGGCTTGGGTCCGTAGAAGCACCGCCGGAGCGGCGGATGGATGCGGAGCATGGTCAAGGCGGAGCGTTTGAAGGACGTGCGGGGCTTTATCGGCGGGCTGTATGGGCCTGACCTGCACGGCAAGCGGGTGGGTGCGCTGGCGGGCGCCACGCTGGGCGTGATGACGGGCGCGTCGCTGGCCATTGCCATGATCGGCCGGGCGCTGGTGCAGGGCCTGGCGACTAAGCACGCGGCCTCGCTGGATGCTCTCGCATCCGGCAAGCAGGTGGACTGGCTGATGAGCAACGCGGGTATCGACGTGTGGGACAGCTTTGCCCGCTGGGTGCCGCAGCAGGTCGGCGCCAGACCCGACATCCTGGTGGCGATGGACTGGACCGATTTTCGACCACGATGGCCAATCGACACTGGTGCTGAGCCTGGTAACGGGTCATGGCCGTGCGGCGCCGCCGATCTGGCTGAGCGCTTGAAAGGACGGGATCGCAACCCGGCGCAACGACCACGAGGACGCCTGCCTGCGCCGCTTGGCCAAAACCGTGCCGCAGAACTGCCGGGTGACGGTGCTGGCCGACCGGGGCTTCGGCGACCAAAAGCTGTTTGCATTCCTCAAAACAAGCGGGGCCGAAACAAGCGGGCAGCCCGTCAGAGCCGCCCGCCTGCCGTCACTTCTCGATCGTGAACGGCCCGACGAAGCGCCCCGCGTTTGCCTTGGTGATGAGAACGCAGTTGAACAACTGCTTCTCCGCCGCCGCTCCTGTCTTGCCGGTTTTGATGAACGAGTCCGCCTCGTCCACCGCCTTTGCGGCAAAGGTGGCCACCGGCTGAAGCACGGTGTAGGCCAGCTCTCCTGACTTGACCGCCGCCACGGCATCCGGAGAGCCGTCGAAGCCGCCCACCTTGATGCCCGACAACTTGCCTGCCTCCTTCAGCGCAGCGATCGCACCGAGCGCCATCTCGTCGTTGCCGCTGATCACGCCGATGATGTTGGGATTGGCTTGGAGCAGGTTCTGCATCTTGTCGTGGCCCTGGGTCCGGTCCCAGCTAGCGACCTGCGATCCAACCTTCTTGAGGTCGGGATACTGGGTGAGCACGGTGGCGAACCCATTGGACCGGGTGGCAGCGTTGTTGTCTGACGGTGAGCCGAGCAGCTCGACGTAGTTGCCCTTCTGCCCGATGTCCTTCACCCACTGCTGGGCGCCGAGCGCCGCGCCTTGTGCGTTGTTGGAGACGAGCTGCGCCTTGGCAAGGCCGTCCTGGTTGATCTCGGCGTTGACGAGGATGACCGGGATGTTCGCGGCAATAGCCTTCTTCACGGCGCCGACGGACCCGCTGGCGTTCGCTGGGTCGAGGATGATCGCGACTGAGCGGTTGGTGATGGCCGTGTCGATCAGGTTGCTTTCGGTGTTGGTGTCGCCCTTGGACGCGCCGACATTGGCCGTGTAGCCAAGCTTCTCCGCCTCGGCCTTGGCCACGTTGCCCTCGGTCTGCCAGTAGGGGTTGGAGGGGTCGTTGACGATGATGGTCATCAGGCCTCCTGCCGCAGCGGCGGGCCGCACACTGTAGCCCAGTGCCGGAACAGCCAGTGCGACGACGGCGATAGTCGAGATCAGTGTTCTGCGTGACACGATGTTTCTTCCTTTGGATATGCAGTGTTCGCGGCCTGCTTGCAGCCGTTCTGAGGCCAGTGTGGCCTGTCGCTCCTAGCCCGCCTTCGGCGCGAGTGTCGGACGACCTGGTATGGGCATCGCGGGTTTTGGGCGGCGGCGGTACTGCACGGCGTTCAGCAGCACCGCCAGCACGATCACGGCGCCGGTGAAAACCGTCTGCCAGTAGGACGAGATGCCGATGATGACCAGCCCGTCGGACAGGAAGCCGATGACGAACGCGCCGAGCAGGGTGCCGCGCACCGTGCCGCGTCCGCCGGTCAGGGCCGCGCCGCCGATGACCACCGCGGCGATGGCCGTCAACTCGTAGGTCACGCCCGCCGTTGGACCGGCCGAGGTGAGCTGCGACGACAGGATGAGGCCCGCAATGGCGGCGCAGATCCCGGACAGGACGTAGACGGTGATCTGCACCGGCTTGACCGGAACGCCGGACAGTTCGGCCGCACGCTCGTTGCCGCCCGACGCATAGAGCCACCGTCCGAACGCGGTGCGCGTCAGAACCAGGTTGCCGATGAGCGCCACCACCACCAGCACGACCACGCCGATCGGCACGTCGAGCAGGCGGTTGAAGCCGAGCCAGTTGAAGCCGGTATTGCCGAGCTCCGGCCGGCCGCCGAGGCTGTTGTAGGTGAGGCCGTTCGTGATCAGCAACGCGACACCGCGGGCCACGTACATGACGCCCAGGGTGGCGACGAACGCCGGAACCCTGAAGCGCGCGACGAGCACGCCGTTGACCAGGCCCACGAAGCCGCCCAGGGCGCAGGTGAGGACCACGACCACCCAGACCGGCGGGTAGAGGGTGTAGCCGAGCGCCGGGAACGACACGCCCTGCATCAGGAACCCGGCGACCACGCCGCACAGGCCGAGCGTGGACCCGACCGACAGGTCGATCCCGCCGTTCAGGATGACGAGCAGCATGCCGACCGCGAGAATCCCGAAGATGGCAACGTGGGAGGCCATCGTGAGGAAGTTGGCGAGCGAGAAGTAGTACGGCGACAGAAGCGAGAAGACGATGACGATGGCAATCAGCGCGAAGAAAGCCCGGCCCTCAAGCAGGACCCTGGCGATGTCGAAGTCGCTGGTGAATGAACCCAGGCTGGGGCGCTTGGTCGACAGGGTCGTTTGGGTCATTGTCAGAACTCTTGCTGTTTTGTCAGCTAGCCACGGCTTCGCCGGAGGCGGCCATGATGTCTTCTTTCGCCACGCCGGGGCCAAACTCGGCAGAAATCCTGCCCTTGCTCATCACGACGATCCGGTGCGCGATGCTCAGGCACTCCTGGACCTCCGACGTCGAGTACACGACGGCGAGCCCCAGCGCCGCCCGTTCGCTGAGCAGGCGGAACACCTCGGCCTTGGCGCCGATGTCGATCCCGCGGCTGGGCTCGTCCAGCAGGATGGCCTTGGGGTGCGTCGCCAGCATCTTGCCGATGACGACCTTCTGCTGATTGCCGCCGGACAACGAGCCGATGGCCGCAGTGCCGCCCGCGGTCTTGATGTGGACAGTGCGGATCGCCTCGCCGACCAGTGCCCGCTCCCGTGGCCGCGACGTCAGCAGGCGCTTGACGAACGCGCCGATGCTGGCCAGCGACAGGTTCTCGCCCACGCACATCGTCTGCACCAGGCCGTCGCGCTGCCGGTCCTCGGGCACGAGGACGAGGCCCTTGGCGATGCGCCCGGCAATACTGAGGCCGGCGACCGGCTCGCCTTCCAGCAGCACCTGGCCGGCCACCATCGGCACGCGCCCGGCAATCGCCTCCAGCAGCTCCGTGCGCCCGGCGCCCATCAGCCCGTAGATGCACACGATTTCCCCCGCACGCACGTCGAGCGAGAGGTGGTCGACGACCAGGCCGCCCGAGCGTGCGGTGTCGGCCACGCAGATGTCGCTGGCCGACAGCACCACGTCGCCGAATGCATAGCCGGTGGGCGGGGAGCCGCGGTCGTAGTGGTCGCCCACCATGTGGTGGACGATCCACTGCAGGTCGATGTCCTTCGCCTCGGCGGTGGCCGTGATGGCGCCGTCGCGCAACACGACCGCGTAGTCGGTGATCTCAAGCGCCTCCTCCAGGTGGTGGGAGATGTAGACGATCGAGACGCCGCGGCTTGTGAGGTCGCGGATGACCTTGAACAGCACCCCGACCTCGGCCGCGCTCAGCGCGGAGGTCGGTTCGTCCATGATCAGGATGCGCGCGTCGACGGACAGTGCGCGGGCGATCTCAACGATCTGCTGCTGGCCGAGGCGGAGCTCCTCGACCGGGGTCATCGGGTCGATCCCCTCCTCAAGTTCTTCCATCAGGAGCTTTGTCTGCCGGGCCTCCTCGTCGAAATCGATGCCGGACGGGCGGCGCAGCTCGCGCCCCAGGAAGATGTTGTCGCGCACGCTGAGGTTGGGTGCGAGGCTCAGCTCCTGGTGGATGATGGAAATGCCGTTGTCCCGTGCCTCCACCGTGGATGCGAAGGTGATCCGGCGCCCATCGAGGTCGATCTCCCCCGCCGTCGGCGTCACCACGCCGGACAGGATCTTCATCAGCGTCGACTTGCCTGCGCCGTTCTCGCCGAACAGCGTGGTGACCTTGCCGCGGTGGATATCGAAGTTCACGCCCTTAAGCGCGTGGGTGTTGCCGTAGGTCTTGGTGACGTTGCGCGCCGAGAGCACGGCGTCTCCGGCCGCGGGCGCGGTTCCCGCTGCTGCGCTTGTTGACGCCATGCTCATTGCACGGTCAGCCTCACGGGGGTGACCACCCACTCGGCTGGGTCGGACAGCCCAACGGCGCCGATGACCGAGATCGTCTTGCCCGTCAGATCGGAGGCGTCGACCTTCGACAGCACCTCCTTCTTCATCTCGGTGTTCAAGGCCGAGCTGGCGTTCTGGTAGTCGATCTGGTTGCTGAAATCCCCGAACCTGATCGAACCCGTGGCGTCGCGCAGGTCGGTTCCGTTGATCGCAGGCCCGGTCTGCACGCTGACGTGGATGGTCTCGGGGACGCCGGGGATAGCCACGTCGTAGACGCCGAACTCCTGCTTGCCCACCTTGCCCGTGAACGTGACGGAATACTCGGGTCCCGCCGGCGCTGGCACGCCGTACTGCGCCTCGGCCGCGGCCTGATCCTTGGCCAGGGCCGCGGCCAGCACGGCGGCGTCCACAGCGCGGCTCGCGATCGCGGACCGCACCTTCGGGAACTGGGCCCTGCCATATGACGCAGCAGAGAAAATGCCCGCCTGCACGTCCTCGGCGGAGCCGATCTTGACGACCTTCGTATCGACAGCCATCGCGGCGAGCAGGACGAGGACTGCGCCCGAACCCGCAGCGCGTCTCATGTCCAGTTTGCCGCGCCTGGTCATCGTCGTTCTTCCCCCCTGGCCGCCGCCGTGACGACGTGGACCGTTGTTGCCGCGCCGGCGGTTGCCGGCGCAGGCATCCAAGCACGCCTGTTACGGAACGAGCACGATCTTGATCGAGCCTTCGCCCTTCTTCATCATGTCGAACCCAGTCTTGAACTCGGCCAGCGGCAGGACGGTGGTCACGACCCCCTCGGTTGGCAGCCGCCCGTCGTTGATCGCCGCGATGGTGAGCGGGTAGCAGTAGGGGCCGAGATGCGCGCCGTACAGGTCGAGCTGCTTGCGGTCGCTGATGATGCTCCAGTCGGCTGTCACCTCGTGGCCGAACACGCTGAACTCCACGAAGCGGCCGAGCTTGCGTATCATGTTCAGGCCCTGGACGACGCTGGACGGGTGTCCGGTCGCCTCGATGTACACGTCGCAGCCATAGCCCTCGGTCAGGTCCTTGACCGCCTGCACCGCGTCCTCCTTGGCCGGGTTCATGACGATGTCGGCGCCAAATCGCTTTGCCAACTCCAGGCGCTCGGGCTTTATGTCGAGCACGATCAGCTTGGATGGGTTCTTCAGCCGCGCCGCGCCGACCATGCCGAGCCCCAGCGGCCCGGCGCCGGACAGCACCACAACGTCGTCGAGCTGAATCAGCCCGCGGTTGACGGCGTGGACCGAGCACGCATACGGCTCGATCAGGACCGCCCTCTCCATCGCCAAGTCGCCGGGCACCTTGTAGGTGCGCGACTCCTTGGGGAAGCGCATATACTTTGCCATGCCGCCGTTGACGTTGTTCTGGAAGCCGTAGACGTCGTGGCGCTCGCACATCCAGTACTCGCCGCGCGTGCAATAGCGGCAGTGCTCGCAGGGCACGATCTGTTCGGAGATCAGACGGTCGCCGACCCTGAACTGGCCCTTCCGGGCGATGCTTTCGCCGATCTCGACGGCGCGGCCGATGAACTCATGGCCGGGGATCATTGGCGGCTTCACGTAGCGGGGCTGGCCCTTGTCGTCGCCCCAGAACGACGGCGCGCCCTCAAAGGTCTTGATGTCGCTGGCGCAGATGCCGCAGGCTTCCACCTCGATGATGATGTCGTCCGGCCCGGCGCGGGGCACGTCCACCATCTCGAACCGGTAGTCGCCGGGCGCGTAGGCGACGACCGCCTGCATCGTCGCCGGAAGCTGGGCCGGAAGCTGGGCCGGAAGCTGGTTGGGACGGGTGATCGGGTCGGCGGTCTCGCTCATGGCGATGCTCCTTCCGGGGCGTTTTCTGGGACGTTTTCTGGGACGTTTTCTGGGGCGTTGAGGGGGTGTTCACGCTGCATCTCCCGCAGCAACCCATCTGCCAGCGTGGCGAGCAGCAGGCTGCAGGATGCGGCGCCGGCGTCGAGCGTGCCGCGCGAGCGCTCGCCGAGGCGGCTGGCCCGGCCGATCTTTGCCACCATGTCGCGGGTCGATTCTAGCCCGGCGGCAGCGGCCTCCTTCATCGCCACAAGGCACCCGGCGAAGCTTTCCTGCCGCTCCCGCGCGGCATTGAACGCGGCCTCGGCCGGGATCAGCACGTCGACCAGCGTCTTGTCGCCGACCTTGGCGCCGCCAAGATCGACAACGGTCTCGCGTCCGGCCCGCAGCATAGAAGCGAAGCGATTGGCGTCGATGCGGTCGGCACCCTCCAGCGCGTCCGCCATTTCGGTGAAGAACGTGCCATAGAGCGGACCCATGGAGCCGCCGATGTCGCTCAGCAGCGTGTCACCGAGGATGGCGAGGCCATGCGCCAGGCCGAACTCGCCGCCCGCCAGGCGCTCGCCCGCGAGACGAAAGCCCTTGCTCATGTTGATGCCGTGATCGCCGTCGCCGATTGCTCCGTCGATCTCGCCCAGGAAGCCCTGCTCGCGCACAATAGCGGCGACCATGTCGAGCACGATAGGCCCGGCCGCCTGCTGGCTGACAGACTCCATCGCTAAGCCCCCGTCACGGTGAGGCCGCCCGTCACGGTGAGGCCGATCGAGCGCGCCGGACGCGAGAGCAGCCGGTCCAACTCGCCGTCAAGCCGCGTCAGCGTCAGCGAGACGCCCATCATCTCGAGCGAGGTGAAGTAGTTGCCGACGAAGCGGTGCCGGGGCGTGATGCCGCGTTCGCGCAGCAGTTGGTCTACGTGGCCATACAGCAGATAAAGCTCCATCACCGGCGTGGCGCCGAGGCCGGACACCAGCACGGCCACATCGTCGCCACGACCGAACGGCAGGTCCTCGACGATACGCTCGACCATCATCGCGGCCATCTCGGCGGCGGGCTTGGTGGGCAGCACGGCGATGCCGGGTTCGCCGTGGTGGCCGATGCCGACCTCCATCTCGCCGTCCTTGATGATGAAGTTCGGCTTGCCGTTGGCGGGAATGGTGCAGGCGGACAGCCCGATGCCGATCGAGCGGGTCTGGTCGATGGCTTTTTGGGCGGCGGCGATCACCTCATCGAGGTCGCCGCCCTCCTCGGCCCGCGCGCCGCCGGCTTTCCACATCAGGATCTCGCCGGCGACGCCGCGGCGCCGGTCGCGTTCGTGCGGCCCAGCGGAAGCCACGTCGTCATTGGCGACGACCATCTTGATTTCGATCCCATCTTTGGCCGCGAGCTTCACCGCCATTTTCACGTTCATGTTGTCGCCGGCATAGTTGCCATACAGGCAGGCGACGCCGCGTCCGCTATCGGCCGCGCGAAATGCGGCGTGGAAGCTCTTCGCGGTGGGTGAGGCGAATATCTCGCCGATGGCCACGGAGTCGAGCAGGCCGGGGCCGACATAGCCCAGGAAAGCAGGCTCGTGGCCAGAGCCGCCCCCAGTGACCACGCCGACCCGGCTGGACGCGCCGTGGCCGGCCCTGCGGAGCACGCGGGGGTGGTCGGTGGGCGCCAACAGCTCAGGGTGCGCGGCGAGGTAGCCCTTCAGGCTGTCTTCGACCACCTGGTCGGGATTGTTGATGACTCGATTCACGCCGCACCGCCCTCCCAACCAATTTCTTTGCCTGTTTCACAACAGGCGGCTTAGCCAGAAGCCTGCATCCGTTTGTGAACGATTGTCAAGCACATGAAATATTGTGCAAAAGCTTTTAGCCAGGTCAATACGTTCAGTCGCCGCTTCAAGCCAGGTTTGTTCCCGCAAATCGGGGGTATTCCCACGTTCGGCTTGTTTTTTGTGGCCTGACCTGCCCATATTCGCCCAGAAGACGCGATGCAAAAATCCAGCGTGCAAACATCTGTGCAGTGCAATCTGGTGAGCTGGCCGTCGAGGTTGGGGAGGAAAGCGGGGGGATGGCGATCGCGATCGGCTGCGATGAGGCGGGCTTCGACATGAAGGAAAGCCTGAAGCGGATGCTGCAGGACACCGGGCGGGAGGTGGAGGACTTCGGCACCTTCGACACCAAGCCGGTGCTCTACGCCGACATCGCCTTTGCGGCGGCGAGCTCGATCGCGGAGGGCCGGAACGACAGGGGCGTGCTGATCTGCGGCACCGGCATCGGCATGGCGATCACCGCAAACAAGGTCCGCGGCGTCCGGGCGGCCCAGTGCCACGACACCTACTCGGCCGAGCGCGCCCGAAAGAGCAACGATGCGCAGGTCATCACCCTGGGCGCCCGCGTGATCGGCCCCGAGCTGGCCAAGTCCATCTTGCGCGCGTGGCTGGCTTCGGAGTTCGAGCCCGAGCGGTCCGGCCCCAAGGTCTCGCGCATGCGGGAGCTTGAGGAAGCCGGCAGGAAGCTGTAGGCGAAACGCCAGCCGCGGCGTCCCCCGGCCCAGGATGCAACCCGTGAGCGCGACAACCACCGAGGGCCACCGTTCCGCCGATTGGGGCGACGTTCCAACCGACATCGTGGTCGAGATCGCGAGCTTGTATCACTACCAGAACGTCACCCAGGAGGAGCTGTCGCGGCGCTTCTCCATGTCCCGCGCCAAGATCAGCCGGTTGCTGAAGCGGGCGCGCGAGGAGGGCGTGGTTGAAATCCGGGTTCACCAGCATCCCGGCGTGAGCAGCGAGCTGGAGGGAGAATTCGTCGCCCGGTTCGGCATCGACCGGCTGCTCGTGTCGCTTGACCAGCGGGATGCGGAGGCGCAGCGGGTGGCGGTCGCCGGCTTGGTGGCGAGCCACCTTGTCAAAACCCTGACCGACGGAATGATCGTGGCGACGGGGATGGGCCGCAACGTCGCCGCCGTCGCCGACTGCGTGGCGCCGACGCGCCGGGCCGTGACGTTCGTCTGCGCCATCGGCGGGTCGGTGCGGGCGGGTGAGCACATGAACCCCGACCATATCTGCCGGCGGCTGGCGGTGCGCTTTGGCGGGGAGAGCGAAACGTTGTACGCCCCGGCCCTGGTGGCCAATGCGGCGCTGCGCGACGAGCTGTATCGGAACGACACCGTGAAGCTGGTGCTCGACCGCGCACGCCGGGCCGATGCGGCGCTGGTCGGGATCGGCGACCTCAGCGAGGACAGCAACATGGTGCGCATGGGCTGGTTCTCGCCCCAGGAGGTCGCGGAGGCACGCCTGGCCGGCACGATTGGCGACATCATGGGCTACGACTTCATCGACATCCACGGCCGCTCATCGAGCGCCAACATGCAGGGGCGGGTCATTGGGCTGACCACGCGCGACCTCAGCCGCATACCGAACGTGATCGCGGTCGCCAGCGAGAACACCAAAGCGGCTGCAATTCTCGGGGCACTCCGTACGGGAGTGATCAACACGCTCGCGACGAGTTCAACGAACGCGCGTACTATTTTGCGGCTTGATGATGCGACTAGGCGCTCATAACGGAGCTATGGGGTGACCCGGGGAAAACCGTCACCAGCCCAGCCGTTGAAAAACTTCTAGGCTGTTCGAACGCGAGCCCCCCACACTTCCTGATGCTTTCCACCACGAGCCGCGCCGCACCACGGGCCGCAGCAGCATGGGGCTGCGGCAGGCGCGCTGCCGCGGGCTGGCCAAGACGGGCCTGCAGAGCATGGCCACAGCCGCGGCGCGCAAGTTCGTAGCTGCTGTACCCATTCCTCCGACTTCGGACCGGGGCTACTCCGATCTGCCGACTTGACGGTTGTCGCCCAGGTTGCCGCATCCAGCCAAAAAACGCTGTTCCCATCCGAACCGTTTTACGTGCTTGGCCCCTCTCTCATGCAGGATCGGTAGATTTAGCTGCCATCCCATAGGAGTAGGACCGATGTTCTATCGCAAGAACCTGTATGCCTGGGAACAATTGCTGCGCGTCGCCATGGGGTTGGCGGTGATCGGCTACGGTTTGATCGCCATGCCCAGTTCGCTGGCGGGATATGGTTTGGCTGCCGTCGGCGCCGTGTTCGGCCTGACCGGGATTTTCGGTTTCTGTCCGATGTGCGCCATGGC
>JAABUV010003438.1_pt1 | contig 20183 bp, 17 predicted proteins | sample 5559971 | NCBI WGS metagenome assembly JAABUV01 (sample SAMN10711881, study PRJNA513362) | rock metagenome | isolation source: Antarctica rocks | place: Antarctica: Victoria Land, Knobhead nord | collected 2015-12-19
GCACTGCTGGGGTACGTTTCGGTCTGCCCAATGCTTTGTTGAGTCCCAGGGCCACCTGCGACCGTCCAATACTGATGATGCGGAAAGCCATTTGCTTGAGCCTCGGCGCTGGATAAGTAAGGACTAGACATGTCAATCTCTGCGTTGTCTACTCTCCAGCAGAAAGGTAGAGGCGGTCATTCTGTGCGACATATACCTCTGCGAAGCGCCCACGCTGCAAACAAGAGGCACAGCAAGGGAAGGCAAGTGTGATTGGGACATTATGTAGATCTAGGCTTCGGGGAACGCTCTACTGACGAAGCGAACAACTGAGTACGTGGCTATCCCTCAAAGAACCCTGTTCCCAACCAAATAAGGCGCCAGCTTGCCCGCAATAGTTGGCACTCCGTGCCGTGGTGCGCTAAAAGAGCGTTCATCCATTGCAGCCGCCGGCACGTCGCTTAGCAAAAATGAACGGACGAATCCTGACCTCACGGCCTCCGGGGAATGTTCTGCCAAGGCCGTCGCCTCCGCATGACTCGGCAAGCGCTGAACGCAGGATTTGCTATTCCGCTGCGTGCCAAAGTGTGAAGCATTCAAAAGATGCCAGCTCTACGAATGGTAACAGCGAAACGCTGTCTACCGATTCCGGGAGTGTGTACTCATGCTATCTCTGTTAGCGCGTCCTTGGATGCGATGGGAAGGCCCTTACTGGACGTGCAAACTTAGCAATAGGCCGCCGTTGCATAGTAAATAAGTCGTCGAGGAAGTCCATGAGCTGCTTACAGCCACTCCATCTTTCAGCATCCCGAAGACCAAATACCCGATTAGTTGCCCGGTTCCGGCGCACCTCTTCTGCTGTCCTTCCATTTCTTGAGAGCGGTTCCATACAGTCCAGGATCGCAAGACCAAGTGCCTCGAGATCCTTATTGCTAGCATCCCCATGGAATGGTACAGACTGCTCACAATCACCTTCTCCGCGTTAACTTGTTGGTACTATGTAACGTTATACCTTTGGCTTACCTAGTAGGATCTTACCTGTCCGACCGCAAAGCCGTATAGACAAGGTGCTTATACTGCCATGGATCAGCTTCATCTCGTTTAGATACCTAATTGCGCCGAAGATCTGTGTCTACTATCAGTCAGTCCTTACTATATCGATAGACAGGGCCATACCGAGGTAGCGATAGCACGGAGATGGATGTCTTGCATCCGCAAGTAGGCGTTTGGAAGTTCCTCGAGGGTAAACCTGAAGTAGTCGAACCCAATGTGCTGGCCGACGTTGCTGTTTATAATATATCGCGCCGAAACAAGATTCGGGTGCTGCAGAGACAATCGCTGGGCCACACGTGCTTTCTCGGCGTCTATAAGCTTGAAGATAAACAAAGCAGCCTCTTCGGTCCTTCGATAGCATACTTGGAGATGCCTCTGTCCTTGAGTTATAGTACCCAGCTGGATGAAGTCGAGCCACTCAGCACCCTTGATTACACCATTGGATTTCGCGCGCGTATTCACTGGAGAAGATTCCGGCGTATGCGTGATTGCTTTCATTTCAGGGGACGAGGGACAAGGCAGCCTCGACTGCACAACCAGAGCTTTCGTCTCGGGCAGTGGGGGAAGATCAGATATCCATGATGGTGTAGATCGTATAGATCAGCGACGGAGATGACCAGGCGGTATAGCTGCGAGAGCGGGGCATTTGCGGGCGAGAGTGCCGCTTAAACGCTTGTTCGAGGTGGAGGTTGGACATGTTGATGAACAGAGAGAACTATAGTGATTCCTTAGGTGGGCTATGTGCCATAGCAGCTAGGCTTAATAGCGGCCGCGCAGCCTGCTTTGTAACTCTCTTTCGCCCACGTCGTGCAGCCTTGCAGGCATTTACGCTTAGCTCTCCGGGCCGTTCGCTGACTCATGCAACGGGCCCAGGATTCGGGTTACAAATACCGTGATCTGACTTCCGACTCTCCTCTCTCATACTCCCGACTTTCAGCGCGAAATACAACGTCATTGTCTAAGGCCGGTTCCGGCTCTGTAGATAGTGTGTGGTAAGAAAGCTTGTAGCGTGCTTAGTCGTCTCTGGAATGCAGATTACATGCTCAAGCAACGACCAGCAGGAAGAACTGTTATATAATAAGCAGTCGAGCTCACCTTTAGAACCCCAAGAACTTCCTAGCACTCACAATATCACTTTCAGCTGGACTGAATATACCTACCTTACCAAACATTGTATAAACACGAATTACAAGAACTCAACAGCCCCTACCTCATAACCATGGCGGCCGCTGCAGTAGCATACCCTTCCATTCATACCTCGGTCCCAGATCATGAGGATGCCCATGGACAGGGCAGCGCCCACAACCCTTTTTTTGACGATGAGGATCAGGCGCATCTCCAGAACACCTATACGAAACCGGCCGCAGACGCAGGCACGAATGTCGGATCAGAAGAAAAAAGTGTCAACCATTTTCACGTAGATGGTAGCGAGGACGACGACGATGATGAGTATGACGAAGAGGATGAAAAAGAAGAGCGCAAGCGATTACTGCAGGAGGGTGTCGCAGGTGCGCCGAAGCCTTGAAAAAGCCGACGGTGGTGCCCAGCACAATCGCTCTCGAAGCGCAACGTGCTTGTCCAGCGATTCGAAGCTATTGGAAAGAGCGTAACAATGATAGCCTCCACTCGGTGGTCAATCAGGCAAACATGAGGATTCGGGCCGAGACTCAAACCGCGGGTTATGCCAGTAAAGACATGGGTGGGGGGGGAAAGCTCGATAAGTTCACTATATCAGCTCCAGGAATCATTACGAGTGTCGATAGTATCCTTGCCTGGTCTCAGACCTGGGGTGATTGCCGAAGAGCCAAAGACAAAAACGGTCAGAAAGCGGCAAGCACAATGGTTACTCAGGAATGCCTAGCGTTGATCAAGGTGCTGGACAAGAGTGGCCTTGGCTGGAAATCAGTTGTCCCGCCAGAGGTGAAGAAGCATGTGGAAGATGTCATCGGATCTGGAACCCAGACCATGGACCCAGACCTGCTAGGAGTGCTCACTTCCTTCATGGCGCGTGACGATCAAGCGTGCCAGTACCAAAGCTCTATTGTGGAGGAAAAGAAGGAGAAATTCACGGAATTCTACAACGCAGTCACAAAAGCCGACAAACCCGCAGCAACGAAGGCTCTTGCCGATGTCACAGCTCTGAATACCACCCTAGCCAAAGCGAACAAGGAAGTTGGCTTCAAAGAAACTGACCATCTAATACCAGTGGACAAGATGAAGATACTCATGTCAAGGCCGATATGGGACGTGTCTTCCAAGCCTAAACGGCGCGCGAAGGAGATCGATGTAAACAAGCACGGTCTAGCTAGCTACTTCACGGAATTTGGATTCACGAAGACTGGCGGTTTATTGAGTGCTTCAATCTCAAACACCAAGAACGTGACCGACGCCTCCTCTGGAACGTGGATAGTGCAGAAGCGTCGGGAATTTGAGGAACCTCTCGCCTTGGGTTGGCACCAATCACCATCAGCGTCTTCTGGATCTACGCCAGAAATCAGCAGCGAGCTACTCTCTCCACTGTTCGAGCCCACAGAGAGCGATTCTGAGCTTGTCCCATCCACTGTTGGCCAGTTGAAACTGGCGATTGGACCTCGCGCCGCGTCAGCCGATACCTCAATGGGTGGCACAACGGATGATGCAGGCTCTGCCGATACAGCAATGGATGACGCAAACGATGATGCAGGCTCACCAGGGCTCACCGAAGGACCGATGGCTGGTACGCAAGACGCGACTTCGATCTCGAACTCGTCAACCCTAGCGAATTCCATTGGAAGTGTACAAGCTAGACCGATAGCCGATACGCAGGATGCGACTTCGAGCTCGAACTCGTCAACCCTAGCAAATTCCGTTGAAAGTGTACAAGTTAGACCGATAGCCGGTACGCAAGATGCGAGCTCGATCTTGAACGCGTCAACCCTAGCAAACTCCGTCAAAAGTGTACAAGCCAAGGGTGGACCACCGAAGACTACCAGCATCCCCGGCCCCTCGTTCGTAGACGGTATCACCGACTTTGGCAAGGTCATTGGCGTCCGTGCAGTGGGCGGTGCGCTGCGCGGCTATCGTGCGATCGTCAACGTCGGCACAGATCGCTGCGAAATCTTTGAGTGCATGGCACGAAGCGTTTTCGGACGCCATATGGGCAAGACCCTCTATGATCAGAAGCAACTGCCCCTCCCTGTCAACATCTCTGGTCGTACTCCAGAGCATATAGCAGAGATTTCCGCCATTGCAATGATCCGCCAAAGCCCCGACAGCACTACACGATCACCAATTACTTATTTCCGAGTTGCGTGGAGAAGAGACACAGAGTACCCTGGGCCTGCTGTGGAATGGATTACTAGGTCAGACGCAATCTCAATCTGCGGCAAGAAGCGCGTTGATGATGCCGTCCTTGGATACAGAGCCCAACTCTTGGACCTAAGGAACACCATGCAAGAATGGATCAACGAGTGCAAGACCAAAGGTTTGGATCCCGACACAGGCGATCCTATCACCGATGTACGCAGGCTTGAGCTGCGCTGGCTCTTTCCCCCGGCGACCGTAGGTATTGCGAAGGACGAAGGAGGTCGGAAAAGGCAGCCACTCGCTGACGAAGTACATCACATCAAGGTCGGCACTGGCTGGTCGCCGCCCTCGCAGAGGAGACAGGAAGCGAGCAGGGAAGATCGCAGCAGTCCGGGCCCCAGGCAGAGAACCTATGACTCTACGCCTGAAGCTAGCAGTAGCAGCGGTGGCCGACACCTTGTTAGACGGGGACAGAAGTAAGAGGAACCCTACTTGTACTAGTGTGACGCTTTTGGAGGCAGTGACACTCATTTGGTACTTGCGAGCTGGATGGTAATACTGCGTCATTGTCGGACGAGTCGTTTAGATCTCGGTGCTCATGCCCCCCTTTGTTGTCGGTTGATTAGTCTTAGTCCTAGCTCACTACATCGACTATAGAAATGTACTGTTTATCGCGCGGCGCTTAGGAAAGCTGTTTGGCTCCACATGGGAAGAAACCGGGCCTTTAAAGCTGTTTAAAGTAGTATCTAAGATAAGCTGCCCGAAGGAAGAAGCATTTGGGTCGGAACTTCTCGCAGGATACCTTGCTTGAGGATGGAACATCTAAGGCCTGTAAAGTAACAACTAGTGTGGTCGGCGTTGTACGGCGGAGGTGAGAAGCAACAGGCTAAATTACATAGAGATAACGCGGTTCCTTCACAGAGCCCGACGGTTAGGCCTGCTAGAAAAGACGTCTGCCATGAGAAAAGGTCAGGGTTTATGTTGGTACTGTACATCGTATATCTATCTCCCGCATTAAGCTCACTCAGCATTGGAGTTGACAGCCGAGAACAGAGGCCTGACCTCAACACTGTCTGCTATGGCACGTCTCTTGATCTGTGGTGGCTCCTGGGGCGCCGAGTGCTGACGAGAGATTCTACGCTTTAGTACCTTGATCTGCGGTCCTTGGCGAATACCATGTCGAGATTGAGCTGATGTCCGGTATTGACGCTACCGGCGCACTGCTTCAGGTCAATGGACGCTATGCTCGAGGGTACATGCGAAGTGACATGCTTACCTGGAGCTGGAGGCTATGGTTTTGCGCTTGACAGCCCGCTATCTCATTCTGCAATCGCTGTACTTCTTGCGCCAGCGCAAACCTTCCCGCGTCGCACCTTACAAGATCATTGCTACATGTGGCCCAACCGTTGGCAAGGTTTTGACACTCGGCCTTCGCAGTCACTAGTTCTTGCTCTACCGTTTCACGCCTACGTGTTTCTGCGCGGAGAGCCCGTATTGTGCGCGCGTGCTTCCAGCGTTCGGAGTCGAGGAGTTGGTAGAGATCGGCACGTGATGTTGATGGGGTACTGTCGTCTCCACCAGGAGGCTCGCGGAACGTTCGGCTCGCTCGTATGGACTGAAGGTGAGGATGGCTCGGGTTTCGTTTGGCAAACGATGCTCAGCTGGCTTCGGGAACTGCGTGAAAGACATTTGACAAGCTTGGAAAGTCAGCAAGCAGCATAGCTGCGCTGGTTATGGGTCCGTTCATGCGTTGTAATCGGTCTCGATGCGAACAAGGAGTTTCCAGCTTCCAGCTTCCGGTTTCCGGCTTTCTCGGTCGGCAATCCCGAAGCTCTCCCGCGAATTGTTCGCCTCTGACACGAATCTAAAGCTGCTTCCAGATATGGTGACTGCTCGGCGCTTGCAGTCAGAATTCTCCCCTTGACGATGCAGGCTTTAGTGGGTTCAGGACTTTCATCGCTGCAACTCTTCTCCTAGTAAGCCTTGATCATGTCGAGCGGCACATCCTTCGGCTCAACCCACTGCTGCCGCCACCGTACGTAGGTCCAGCCGTTTTTGAGGACAAGATGCCCGGAAGCGTACTCTGCGAGCGGCCTGCCGTCCACTGCCATAGTCGCGAAGACTCCAGGGAAAATCGTTGCGTCCTCCAACTCGATCAGCCATTGCCAGCCTTCCCCAACAGGTCGCCCAGCATGCAGCTTCTTAACATTCCAGAGAACATCTAGTACGAAGCGCTTATCCGCTAGATCGGAGGTGTCGCCCGGCTGGAATCCTGGTGTATCGGAACGCTTTTCTGCTGCATCTGCATTGGCCGCAGACTCATGCCGCTTTTGCTCTACACCTGCCCAGGTTGTCCGGTCGCTAGGTCTGCGCGTATGGCCTCGCTTCGGAGAAAGCTCATGTCTGGCTGTAGCCGTCGAGATGTAAAGATCTCCGAGGGTTGTTCCCTGTCTTTCGTTAGTAGGGACTCTATAGAAAATGCAGGATGCTGGACTCGTGGCGATATACATTCTGGATGTTTCTTCTTTATTGGCCGCTGTGCCAGTGGAATTTGTCCGACTGCTGGCTTGCAGACAGACGGGAAGCTGCACAGATCCTAGGACGCGCCTTTGCGGTTGGTGCTTCGCCTAGGACTTACATGGAGGCAGCTTTTGGTCTGAGGACGACGGCACGGAAGTTTGGAGCGCTAGTGAGTACGCACGAGCGGTATAAAGAGGCTATCCCAACGGCTGATCACCAGAGCAACCATGTGGACTCTTTCAGTACCGTGGACTTGTTCTCTCCTCTGGTGCTGGTCACTGGGGGTAGCCGCAGATCGGTCGGTGTTGCTGCTTCCATGACACGTGTGGATACTAACTTTATGCAGGTCCATATCCTGGAATGAAACCGTGCAAAAACGATGCACGCATAGCAGCACACCGGGTGCTTTTGTCTCTGTTGCGCTTACTGGATCAGGCACGAACCTGTCATTTTCGCCCAATCCTGTCGAGGCGGATCTAGGATCCTCTGTACAATTCCACCTTGGGGCTTTGAAGCAGTCACTGCTAGCATGGGAAACGGTTCACCCGTGTCTTTCGCACGAGGACCAGGGCCCAGAGCATGCAAGCATGGTGTACAGCCCTTACTCCGTCGATGGAGATATGGTCATTGATGCTGAAGTCCTTACGAGTGACGTGCAGTACTTCTTTTCTTCCGAGCTGTTGTTCAACGAAAGCTGCAATCATCAAGCCGTGTTTACACTGAGTCCGGCACAGGTTGTCTCGGGTCACCCAAGTAGCAGTGTGCAAGGCATGGCACGTGCTAGCTGTGGGTGCGTGAGCCAGACGGTTGCACTCCCACATTTCGCCACGGCGACGGCTCCAAGCGCAGGCACCATCTCTCACGCTTCGGCGAGCGGCGCTCCAATGCACAGCGGCCAATCACCTCAGCATTCACACACTTCTGCCGCTCCGATACTTAGCCAGTCGGCCTCTGTGGCTCTTGGGCCGAACCTACTCGTTACTTTCCTGGTCTCATTTATTGCTTGTTGTATATAGAACGGCCGGCGACCGATCTTCGCAAGGTACCACAACTATTATATAGTTGGGAGCGGGTCGTGAGCTTATGAGCGGAACAATAGCATAAATAGTAAAGCGATCTAATACAAAGCCTGCGATGAGATCCATGCACTTACAGTTGCACTAAACGTTTAGTACGACACTTTTGCGAATATGTCATGTATGCACGAAGAGAATAGAACGGGTCGATTTTGACTCTCTACCGGAACGAGAAGTGGCAAACATGTATTATATACAAGATAGGCACCAGCCCTTGCAAGCAAGCTCCTCTCGAGCTTGCAAGTGCATATCTGCAGTAACAGTATTAAAGACAGGAAATGGACCGAGCGGGCGGCTAGCAAGGGAGAACGTACAAGCAAACGAGGGCTGTAGCTCAGTCCAGTGAACAGGCTCAATGTGTGTGACGCTATCGGTGCTCGTCTTTTTGTCTCGTCTGAAGAGCCTCCACCAGGCTGCAGCGAGTTTAGTCCGCAGCTTCACCGAGATTGACTTGTGAGAACTGTCGCGGTCCGGTTCTAAGTATCTTGGTACTTCTGTTGGGTACTGACGCAACCTTGGTGCTAGTTGCTGTGAAGTCGACATCGTGCTAGTAGCGAGTGGAGCGAGTCTCATTGCGTGGTCATGTATTGCGCACGTAGGTGCGGCGAATGAAGAGCAGCTGTCCACTCCAGCGAGCTGGCCGAAGATGGGAGATGGCGGGCACGCGGGCTTGACAGAGGACTCAGAGTCGCATAGCTCACAGCGGTGTATAGCGGCGGAACCTGCACTCGCAGCTGGGGACGTCGTCTCATAACGCTCGAGATGTTGAGGGTCTGAGGTGATGCCTGGGTATATCAAGATAGCAATTGAACAAGATCCTGCACAGCTTAGCAATGTCAGGAGGTATTGTGAGGACACAAGCAGACTATCTACATGATGTTATGCCCACCACTATTAAGCGCCGCCTGCGGCACAGCATCTTCATGACATGCCATTGTTATCGACACGGGATCTCGCTAGTCCTGCCGCTCGGCGCCGGGAGAACTGATTCCCGCAGCCAATGATGAAGCATTGAGTGTGTGCTCAACGAGTGCCGTGTCCAACAGTGGTGTGTCGACGCCGTGTTCCAGTGGTTTCTAGACATGAGATTGAAGATCCCTCAATAGGAGGCAGTGGGCAGCATTCGCATAGCTAAGGCGCCCTCCCGCCGCCCGACGGCACGGGGTTAGAGGCGGGATTGTGGACAGCGGGTCTTGGCATAAAACTACCGACGACACCTTGCCATCCACGAGATGCTGCGACGTTCTCCAGCGTGCAGTACCTGATTGGGGTGCTGGATGTTGGTGTGCAGCATCTAAGGCAAGCGAAGCTCCGGCGCCATACACAATGTCGAGTACAGGCTTCCGACGCTCGACACAGGCCATGCTGTGACCTGGACCTCGGACAACTCGGATCGCAAAGAGCTAGGCGTAGGAGGTGTGATGCCGATGAACATGCAGTGCGGAGGATTTCGGCAGCCAGGCAAGGCGCTATAGCACGTCTGGCGCTGTTCAAGCCCTGACAAACAACAGCTGCGGGCGCTCAGGCGTACATATGGATACGCACCGGGCCAGCATGCATCGTGTGTCGCGTGCCTGTCACTTGCGTACCCATGATGTGGCAGCGCACTTTGATCAGCCGTTGTTGATATAGGCTTTGAGGCCGGGATCTCTGGCTGAGACGGCAGCAACGTTGGTTGCGCAAGATCTTGATATAGCGATGTGCGGAGTTGCAATCGATTTTGCACCTCCTCGTACCTGGTGGCATCAGTCCATGGGCCATCCAAAGTTCGAGCCAGCAACGTACGATCTCTTATTGCCCGCAAGGTGCCTAGCCGGGTCGATGGCACTTTCCAGTGGCAATTCCTGCCATCTCTGGTCTTCATACGCCACCAAGCGTACCCAGGCCGCCTCCGCCAAAGCATTCACATCCTTTTATACGGCTACTTTGTACACCGCACTTTTCCACTGCGACGCTGCGCAGCAATTAGCGTACGACAGCGTGGTGTGCTGTCCCGAACCTACCTCCTAAGGCACTGATGTTGTTGAATGCCTTGGCCCCGACGCTTCTAGAAGCAACATTGATCAGATCTATCACAGTGCGCACCAACATCCGCCTGCGAATTGCTTCGCTTCTGCGGCCTCTGCCTTGACCTCTGCGGGGAGTCCTGGTCGACCCGGCGCATACCTGTGCGCACATTGCAAGGAGTGATGACACCCAGTTCTGACGCTCACAACGGTCGGCGGACAAAGTGTACTGCCTGGTCAAAGCATCGAGCGTTGATGCCTCCTTTGTTGACTTCAAGTCTCTCCTGTCATCCTCCCATCGTTGTCTTGCAGCGGCATCGGCACCCAGGAGCAGACTGGCCCCTCCCACAACCGCGCTCGCAAGTTTTTGAGCCAGGACTTCGGTTTGCGTAGGTGTGCCCGGCTCGCATTCTGGGAGCTCGGTTTCAGTAGATACGTCCGGTCTGCGCTCAGGCTGTTCGGCCTCACCCATGCGCATGCTCTTGCGAGGCAGTTCGACTTCGGAAAGCATTGGAATGGTAGCCGCTCGCAGGCTTCAGGGTAACGCGCCGTCTGTAACGGCTTGCCGCTGTCGAACGCTATCGGGTGGCTTGTTCACCGTACTGTTGCAATCATTGTCTGCGTTGGGATGGGCGGCTAACCATCTTGTGAGTTCGTCAACCTGCCTGCGAAGATAAGGACCGAATCGCCTAACGATGGCAGCAGTCGGCTGACTCTTCGATGCGGGAGTCTGATGCAACGAGTCCGAAATCGGCTGGGGCCGGCACACATACTCGCTAACCTGCCATCGCTCATCGGAGCCTGAGTCCCAGAAAGGGATAGTATGACCTGTGATGAACAACTCACCTGAATGTGAGCGTTGCGACCGACGTCAGCAGTGCAACCGATACGCACGACGCAAGCCACGTTTAGCCGCAGAATGTTGGAGAGCACTGGTCCGACGAAATGACGAGGTCAGCTAGTCAATGAGGCCAAGCTCGCCGTGCATGCGCGAACTTCTGCGGGCAGTACCTTTTTGTGAGCAATGCGGGCCTTGTGTGATAGGATCCTCCTGCAGGCCGAGCCTCAATTATCCTGAACGCGGTGGGCCTGGAACCCGTGACGGGACGGTTTTGATCGGATATGAAAGGAGAGTGTCAAGTCTACGTACATTAGCGTCAATAGCCGCTCGGCGTGCGTTGACGCGCCGCCGTCTGCTCATTGTCGATCTTCTTGTTATTGGGCTGGAAGACTGATGCGAAACTCAGTTGGGAAAGCGTCAAGGATCACAAAGGCATGCAATCTGGGGAGTATGAAGCAAATAAGGTCTGCAGCGTTCGATAGCCCGACCATGCAGGCGCCCCGGGGCACTGCCCCGACTGGGTGGGGGAATATCGTGTTGTTTCCTGGTAGGTTCGTGAGATCGCCGGATCCACTGATAGAGCCGGCGACAATCAGTGAACCGGGGCGCTTGTCGATAGGAAGAGCCTCTCCGGTTACCAAGCTTTCGTTGACTTCGGTTGCGCCCGTAACAACAACCCCATCGGTCGTGATTTGCGAGTCGGGATCGTTCTTGAAAAAGTATCCATATTGCAGGAGGCGCGTATCAACCTCCCGTGCGTTGCCGCCGTCCTGATCCCAAAGGACGGCCGTCTGGCGTTGGAGGGATCGGACAGAGACGGTCTCCACTGCTTTCTGTCTGGCGAAAGCGCTGACCAACCGCCCAAGCATGATCAAGGTGACAAGCAAAGTGCTTGTTTCGATCAACTCTCTCATAGGGAGCGGATTGCGATCAACTTCAAATGCGAACGAGACGACCGAACACAAGTATGCGGTCGTGGTGCTGAGTACAATGAGGAGATCCATCTCCATTGTTCTTGTGAATATCAGGACCCTCAAAGCACTGACGTAGAATTGGCCGGCAATCAGGAAATGTAGAGCGTGGCAAGGGCCAGCAAGATAGCGCCGTAAACCACCGGACTGGGATCGAGAGGGGCCCAGGCCAGCACGAGGACGAGTATTGTAAGCATGGTGGAGAGCAGTGTAATCCAAGCCGTACGCCGCACATGTTTCTGTCCACTTTCGAGGTCGAAGGTTGTCCGACGCGGAGAGAGCATCAGCTCACTTCCAAAGGCAGCTTGAAGGAAAGCTCGTGCCCCGATGACTGTCGGATCGAAGGTCACGCGAATCTCGCGTGGACTGAGGACGCTTCATCAGCGTGATCCCAGGAGGGTATTTGCGCTCGACAAAAGCCTTTGCATCAGCATCAGCAATCACATCCAGATCTTGCCCGCTACTGCTCAACCGCTGACAAGAAAATCCGGTTGCCTTCTCGACGGCTTTGATGAGCTCGTCAACCGGGCCAGCTTGTCCGTCAAGGTCAAACTCCGCTTGCGACATCACTAAGCTGGTGTGGAGGTTGCAGACGCTCGGGATGTCATGCAATGCTCGGTAGAGCTTCATCTCGCAGCCGGTGCATGTCAAGCCTCCGACGGACAGTGAGACATGCTCCATGAGTGAGGTGCCTTTTTCGATGTCAAGGCCCGTGTCGATTTTCTTGTTCGGTCCTCCGGCGAAACCGTCGAGATCGCTGCGACGAGCGTTGCTCGAGAGTTCTTCAGATGCGCCGCTCCTGGAGTTGCAGGAGCGATTCTTGCACTGACTGGTTGCACTGCGTCTGTCGGGGTCACCGCAGCTTGTCTTGTTGGAACAAGTGGCGGTTTTGCCACATGGTGACTTGCATGTATCCGAGACAATGTTGTCCTCTCCTTCGGCGCACATGCCTTGCTTCTCACAAGCCCCAGTTGTCTTCTCGGTGCGCCTCTCTGCACAAGTCGCATGGCACCGCTCTGGTTTGTCGGGCGGTGTGCTGCGATTCCAATTGACTGGCCTCCAAAGAGCTCCCTCATCGGGAGGTATGGTTTGCGACGTGTCCGCGGATGGCACCCTCAGGATGCTGTTTGACGAGGACGTCGTGCCAGCAGAAGCCGCCGGAGAGACCTTGGGGAATAAAAGTGTTTCTTTCTTGCAGCAGGGATCAAGATTGTGGAACGTGAGCTCTTTGCAGATGCATTCGACTCTGCTCAGGATGTCTGCGAAGGCCCTCTGAGTCTTACCGGCGTGCTCACTACGAGCGCGCGTTTGTGCTTTCCAGAGGGTGAGGGCGAGGGCGTAGGCGACAGGGAAAAGCCAGGTTTATCGGACGATACTGGACGTATACGGCGACTCGACCTCAGGTAATGGCATGACAGATGGGGTAGCATCATCGCTGCCGCGTCCAAGCTGTCCTTCGCCGCACTCTAAGACGCATTCGCGTTCAGCAATCCTCTGGAGGCAGCTTTCTACGGGCTGAGTGTTAGCAAGCGCGCAGGGAATCGTCCCAGGGTGAGCATACGGTCGCAACATGATGCGGTCTTCGAGGTATCGCGGGTACTGTCACAGACTAGGCACGTACCTTCCACTGTATGACTAGGCATGCTTGTTCCGAGATTTGATCGTGCGCCCAGTGAGGTTGTCGCGACTACAAATTCTAGCTGTGATAAAGCAGTACTTGAAGTCATCGCCTTTACCGCGAATGTCAGCCCTCTTCTCCCATTGATGGCCTCCCAGAATTTTGCACAGCCTGCCCTTATCGGTAGTAACCTGCCTAGGCTTGGCATCAGCCTCTTCTGCTGACAATTTTCCATGCGCATGTTGCACCAATCATCGATTCATCCGACATGCTCTTCTCAGATATCTCCGAGAGGGTTCGAGTGACATCCAGCCTAGTGACGTTAGTCCTGAGGTCTCCCTCTGGATGCCATTTGCTGCCGCCGCCAAGGATCAAAGCGCAGATTTGCGTGAGCTTCAAATTCGGCAGCTTTTGGAACAGTGTAGCTACAGTCTTGAACCAGCTCAGAACAATTTGTCCCAGGCGTAAAACTCACCAAACACAATCTCGAGCTCCGCGCGAGCAAGCCACTCTGCCACGCACTGATGCTCGCCAAATCCAAACCCAAGAGCTTGTTCTGATCCGCGCTTGCGCTACATGTCAAAGACATCAGGGTCAGGAAAGACGTCTTCGTCGCGGTTTCCGGATTGAGTGGCTGCGACTATGCCTTCGCCGGCTTTGTTGTGCTTTTAGATAGAAGAAGTTAGTTCAAATATGATGAGACAATTTAGTGTCTGATGGATCAAGTTGATTATTACCTTATCTCCCATGGTGATATCAACGTTCGCGACTCGCCGAGTCGCCTCTTGGCAGAGTTGAAGGCAGTGCCCGACCGGCCAACTCCAGAGATCATCAGTGTCGCGGAGCAACTGGCAAAGGAGTCTATTATCTTCAGCAAAGACAAGATTAAAAGCTACGCTCGGTTCCTAGCGATCAACGTAAGAAAAGCGAGGAGCACGCTGCAGACGGAAGACGGCTACGGTTTGTTTTTGTTCACGTTGAGTCCCATAGCAGAGACTGTGCTATTTCATGACTGCAGAAGCTCTTCTGCAAGAATTGGAAGCACTTGACAATCATTGGGAGACACATTTCGAGTTGTGTGACGCTGCGCGACGATTTCCGCACCATGGGATGCTCAGTCGCCTTATACAGTCGAACAGCTCGATAGATACGAAATCACCCTGGTCTACCGTCCGACACTACGTTGGAAGACTGGCATGTTGGTTTAGCAAATGCCATCGGTTGGTCTTGACAGCCCACCAATACCCACAGCTCCTCGAAACTGCAACCGTTCAATTCCTTGCCCTACCAATACCAAGCCGACTACCCTGCAGTGATGCTAAGACGAATCTGGAGTCCGCACTGAGGCGCATGCTGCCTGCGGAACAGCACCATCGGCTGACGGAAATATACGACGGCCTCAAACAAATGAGGACCTTCTTTATCGAGGATGCCTTTGCCGAAAATCTTTCCGATGACAGGTTGGAGACCGCAGTACATGCCGAAGTCTTCTTAATGGAGCACTTTTACTTCAACAATTTCGCGTTCGTGGGTCACGAGAGGTACATTGGTTGCAGCAAAGTCCTCGACGAACAACAGCTGTTTGCTCACGCGGGAGCGGCGCGCCAGGGCCTCCGCCAGTTTCGTGTGTGCAACCTCAACCTCCTCTTCTGCCCGCATTGCTTCGGAGCGCAGACGACGGTGCTCATCTTTCATCTGTTCCCACTTTTTTCGAGATATCAACAGATCACAAGCCAGATTTCGCTTGTTACACTCCCCACAACGACCCGACCGAAGACCAATCTTGCACTCTCGACGACTCGCCACGCAGTTCTTGCAGGGTGCAGGCATTGTAGACCCAAATTCCAAGCTGACAGCAGAAAATAGCGGACCAGCGACGTAATACGCTCGGAGGACCGAGCTAAGCTAGAAGGGGGATGATGTTACAGACACTTGGCAGGGAAGCGGGGACCCAAGCTGTGCCGAGACAAGACGGGCCGTCTTGCTCTCGTGCGTCTGCCTTGATCCCCGTGATCCAACACAGAGCAACACAGAGCAACACAGAGCAGAGTGGCAGGTTCCTACGTATATAGCAGGACGACAGTTTTGTGTTGGGAGCTGTGTGCTCAACTCAGTCAACCAAGTTACACCCTTGATCAGATCGTCTGAACCACCCTTGACCTCTTGATTGGATATTCTTCGTGACGGACTGTAAGGGACCGTAACAATTAGACGGAAGGGATGAAACAGTACGAAGCAGTGATCTCAGGCAGTTGAGCAGTAGTAACAACGTTAGAAGTTAGGAAGGTCGCGTTCTAGTATTCTTCTACCCTACCTACTCTATTACCCTGCTGAACGCATGGATAGAATAACGTGCTAGTAGAATAAATCTGTTACGCAATGTACAGCTAGTCTGATGTCATACATTAAACGATATATACCTACCTTTCTAGGTAAACCATGAACATCGTTGTGTTATTGTCACTTGTAAGCACGTAGAGTAACGTGACTGGAGTTATTGCCGCTTGAGCTCTAGCGTTTGCAGCTGGCAGAGGCTAGTTACAGAAACGGTAGTCAGGCAACTCTAGCTGCGCTGCGTTCTTAAGAGACACTTCCATGCAAGGCATAACCAACGAAGATAGTTGCCCTTTCCTCAGTAAGCTAGATCCCGAGTACTTTCGTCCTGCTGATTGCTAAGGGACATGCGCTGAGCTGGCAGCGCTTGATGACGTCGCGATGGACCTGCCCTTGCTGTGTCCGGACGAAAAGGGCCCTTGGCAGAAAAGACCCGTTGATGTCTCCGAGAGTACGCTTGTGGATTTGCCCCGCCACCTCTTGACTGCAACACATCCGGAGGAGGGGATGTGGACTGATTCGTTGGGCGACGAACAACAAAGTTGCTCTGAGAGTCACCTAATGATAACACTCTTTCCGCCTGCCAGCTGTGTGAAGATGCATGTCTTTCACTGTATCGCAGGACTTGCCGTACCCTGTGGCGTTGCACAGGTCAGTTGACAGAACGGTCGAATGCCAAGGGTAGACGACTCACGGCACACCCGAGCCATACCATTCCTCCAGCCTCTCAAGAGGGGAGGGAAACCGTAGCTCAGGCTCGTTGCCCAGCTTCGCACGAGCTAGCAACGAGCGAAGATATCGCAAACACGGTCCCGAGAAATCGGGCTTGTTTAGCTCTCTGCTAAGCAACTCGATGCCAGCTGGCCGCGTAGCGACCGCGAACAGTGGGATCAACTTCTTTATTGGAACGCGCACTGTCAACTGGTGGTAAGCTTGTCAACTGCAGACAGAGAAGGATTGAGCAATGGACGCACGTAGAAACAGGGCTAGGAGCAGATGCAGGCCATGCCAAGCCAAGTCCAGGCGGTCCAGAACGCAGTGCACGCAATGGTATACATCGCGCAACCCGTCAAGGTACGTGATCTCCTTCTCTTCGGCAATCTTCTGCTTCAACGCTTCATACTAGCGTCATCGTCAGCACGTCACTCGTGTATGGACCCGATGTAAGAGACATACCCCTGGCCGATTCGTGGCTCGCAAGACAGTCATGCACGAGTACATCTCGAAGTCGCAGAGGTTGACCACATCCCGGCAGCCTTTCCTTTGCTGGTATATTGTCGTTGAGACGGCGATTGGATCGCTGTGTCCCGGGTGGATGTCTTTCCTCTTCAAGAGAGAACGCAGTAGGTTCACCTCTTGATCCATGCATTCCTCCTGCGTGAAGCGCCGCAGATGGTCTTTGATCGCATCTGCTCGCAGCTTGAGCTTTGCGACCATCCCTTCACTGAGTGTTGTCAGCTTGGCGGATTTGGCAAGACTTATCCCGCATGGCTCGAAGTCAGGAAACTCGTGACGGAACACCAGATCGATGTCGAAGCCAAACTCCCAGTAGCTTTCTCGCGTCAGTTGCATGCGCCGTATGAGCGGGTCTTGGACGATCCCATCTTCACTTGAAGACGACGAAGTACACTCGTCACGTTCTTCGGCCGTTGTGCTTCCTTCGGCGAGTTTTTGGGTACGCTTTGTCGATCCTCCCTTCTTCCTTCTTCGTCTCGGCTTTTGCGCTGCCCGCGGACCTTGTTGAGTCGACCGAGAGATTCCTGTTGCCTTCTGCCTCGGCACGGTGTGAGTATCTGTAGAGGACGCTTCATCAGTGATTGCCGTTCTTGGCTGAGGTGGAAGCATAGCGCAGTCAGACACCCGAGTAGAACCAGACGATGTATAGTGACGTTCAGGTGCCGGAGTCTGACTTGTACGATCATCTTCGGTCATTGCCCGGCCACCCTCTTTAGCTGCAGCACCAGGTAGCGCATTCCCGTCAGCTTCAGCATCGCTTTCAGCACCTTCGTCGGCTTCAATGTTGTTTTGGCTCTGTTCTTCACGTCCAGCGGCAGCTTGGTGCGGATGCTCAGTCTGCTCATAGCTTTCAGCTCGACGATCCTCTTCGGCTTCAACGACGCTTTGAACGTTCTCCTCGGCTCCGCCTGCCTTGATCGCGTTCGTTCTGACATGATCAACCTCTTCCACCGAACCTTCAGGTCTCGGTTCACCACTCTCACGATATGTGCCATCCGTTCCACTCCCTGTCCTTTGTTGATCTGGGCTTGAGGTCTCTTGGTGTTCGGCAGAACTTGCCACAGCCTCCTCAATGTTCGCTTCTGAGCTCCGGAACGGAACGTCCTCGATCTCCGAAGATGCATCGTCACCATACGGAGCCAGGTTTGACGCTGCTAGCACGGCGTGAGGCCCTCGTTCGAAGCATTCTTCGCCGTCTTCTCTCACTGAAGGTGAACCGTACAAAGAACCTGACAGCATGGAAGCGATGCCGCTTTGACTAGGGCTTGACTGCTGACGTAGTGGTGGCGAACTTTGATTGACATCACCTTCCGCCTGCTCCGTTGAGCCAAGCGGAACCGAGTCTGCGGATGACACCGCTTGTGAGCCATGAATGGCTGGGTCCTGGATCCTTTGTCCTAGAGACTTCGTTGTGTTCAGAAGCCTGGCAGAGGTCACAGTGTCACCTTGCTCGCCAATCGGGGCTTGCAGGCGTCGGTCCAACAGCGCAGTACAAGGAGACACCATCCGTTCTGCTTCGACTGGCTCCGGGGTATCCACATTTGTTCCAGTGTGCGTGACTGCGCGAAGAGATCGAAACAGCCTCTTCGCTGGGTGGTCAGTTGACGCCGGCTCGTCAGGCGACATACGTTTTCGCTTGCGCGATCTCTCTACAGTGGTGTCGCTTGGCGTCATGAGCTGTGCCGGTGGAGGCGGGCTGGTAGAGCGTTGCGCGAGCTCGTCAGTGACGAGAAGCTGTCTTTTCGACGGACGCTCGACAGGTGCAAGTTCGCCGGTCGAGATCCTTTTCCTCTTGAGAGCACCCTGTCGGACTGAAGCTCCCGACGAGCTGGACTGACGTTGTGGGGCTTCATCTTCCGGAGCATGAAGATGAGGAGGAGGAGGAGGAGTGTGAGAACCCTCTACTAACGCCAATTGCTGCTCCGTGTCGTCTAGTTCAACAAAGGCCTCGATGTCGAAGTGAGCATTTGCGTGAGCTGAGGAAAGGTCAGGAAAAGCCCCTTCGGAACTCATTGGGTTGATCGCGTCGACATCGAGATAACGCAAGATCTTATAGCTCGTACTCGTCGCACCTGTTTGGGGAGGTGTCGGAGTCGCTGGATCGCTGGAATATTCGGGATCTGTGCGGATCAGGTCGATATCGCGACTAGAGCTCGGTGTGTAGAACTGCTCTTGGGTAACAGTGGATGCCTCCATGCTTGAGACACCGCTATGGGATTGCATAAGATCATGCCTTGCTCTGATCACGTCTGGACTTTCCTGTGACACTTGCCGCTGAAGCTTAAGCAGCCGAACCTGCTCCTCCAGGCCCCGGATCGTTCTTGCATCCTTATTAAGCTTTGTCCTTGCTCCAGCTAAGTCTCTCTTGAGACGGTCGTTCTCGGTCCGTAGCGTCTGGTTCTCAGCCTTCAGCGTGTTGTATACAGTGTCCGAATACCCGAGTTCTTCGTGGTCAACGTCCGTAGGTTCCGAAGTTTGTGCCTCTAGTGTCTGAAAAGCATCAAGGCCGTCAGTACGTTACTTACGTAGCAACGAATATGTCCGCTTCCTCTGACCTCATTCAGCTTTCGAGATAGGCCGGCACTTGCTCGATCCTTCAATTTGGGCGTACATTGAGCATTGCTGGAAGCGTCTCCACTGATGTGCTCATACTGCTTGTACTCGGTCGTTAACAAGGTCACTATTCATTAACACTCACAGGCTCTGTGCGCCTACATTTTCGTGCACTGATGATTCGCTGCCCTGAGAAGGCGTACTGCCAGCGTTCACCTCATCATCCTAGCAAAGAGTAAGCCTGCCCTTCATCATTCTCTGTTTGCCCAGGTCCAATCGTTCGCTGCACACTCTCCAGCTTTTGCAATCGTCTGAGATCTGTGGAGACGATGTCCCTCGACCCTGCTTCTCCGTCAGCAGAGCACAGGACGGTGAGAGGTCCTACAAACTTACAAGCTGTGGGCGTCGGACGTTGCTTACCGGCCGATCTTCATGCTGCCAAGCATTAGCCTCTCGAGATCTCGATGAGGTTTGCCCGCGGTGGAGATCGGCTTACAGCAATGCTTGCGGATGGAAAGCGTTCGGCATCTAGTGCAATCGTAGCTTTGTGATTGTCATGTTGTTCGCATAAAGAAGCGTGGCCGCTGGCCTCTGCTTCTTCGTGCATTGTCATCTGTGTGAGATCACCTCGGCTCATGTCCGGCACATATGTTTGGACAACAACTGACGAAGGCGGCGCGTTGGGGGTGATTCTGTCAAGTCGATTGGTGG
>JAABUV010003439.1_pt1 | contig 20180 bp, 37 predicted proteins | sample 5559971 | NCBI WGS metagenome assembly JAABUV01 (sample SAMN10711881, study PRJNA513362) | rock metagenome | isolation source: Antarctica rocks | place: Antarctica: Victoria Land, Knobhead nord | collected 2015-12-19
CGGCACATGAGCTTGGCGGCGTCAGTATGCTTTGCCCACAGTCTGGTGCATGCATGACAACAAGGGAGATGCAAAGCATGGCAAGGGGGCAATGCCTTGGGGTGCAGGGAGCAGGACCGGCGGACCATGACAGAGAACACGCGGCGCGAGACGGAGCGCCTGCTGCGCGGCCAGCAGGCCGAGCTGGAGGCCAAGAAGGCGGACATGGCGCGCCGGGATGTCGAGCGCAACGTGGTGCGCGAGGCCGCTGCTGCGCAGGCAAACGCGGTGAACGTGGCTGCCAAAGCGAAGGTGCGAGGGTATCAGTGCCTGTATGGTATGCAGAGCATGTGGAATGGAGCAGCTGTCTGCAGCAATCCATGCGCATCGAGTAGCGGGCTTGTGGGGTGGCTACCAAGGCTCATAGCGCCCTGTAGCACGAGCAGCACGAGTGAAGAGCTGCACTAGCCCTGAAATAATCATAGCAAATGTGTCATTGGCAGGCAGAGGCGCGCATTGCTGCCGCACTCGCCACAAACGCTGCGCAGCTGCGCGACCGGCGTGCAGCCTTTGATGCGAGGCAGACTCATAACGAGGAGAGGCGCAGGTCCGCACGCATGACCTGTTGGCACGCTGTCCCACATGTCATGGCCAGCAAGCACAGCGCCAGGCACTCGCCTACCAGCGCAGCTAGTTCCGGCCATATATTACACATGGCAAAGACACAATGTATATGCATTTCGGCGGACCTACGAGTGTCTGCCTGTCCTGTGACCAGCATCGCAGCTGGCAACTTGATAACTTATGCATGGGCAGCGCACGCTCCCTCATGGGCTGCTTGCACCCCACAGCCATGCTCAGAGGCTGCGCTCACGGCAAACGCAGGCAGAAGGAGGCGCAGCGCGAGGCGGAGGAGATGCACAAGCGCGTGCAGGAGGCTGAGGCAGAGGCGGCCCGAAAGGGTACGTACGCGGCTGCGCTGGCGCGCAAGGCCGTCCGCGTGGCCAGCATCCAAGTGCGCCTAGCTGCCTGGCGTGGGAGTGGGCGTCAGGACAAGCTGGCTCAGCATACCGCTTTGCATGACAGCGTGTTGCTCGCACAGCCCAAAAATAGGTCTGACCGCTGCAGGCACTGCCAAGCTGCCTGCGCCAGTGGACGGACGAGTCCTACAGCTACTCCCACAGTATTACTCACGGACTTGCTGCCACATGCAGGCGCGCCAGGAAGCAAAGGATGCGAGCCTTGCAGCTGCTGTGGCCGCGCGCGAGCACGAGAACGAGCTCCGCGCGCTTCAGCGGCATCTTGATCTTGATTTCAAACGCGATCGGGCATGCAGCTGACACCTAGGCCGGGTTATTTGTCACTATCTGTAGTGCATGGATGCACTCAAGCACAGTGTACATGCACGCGCCATGTGCTTCGCGTGAGATGATACACGATGAAGCCAGTGCCCCATGCACGGCCCTGCAATGCAGTTCAGGGCACTCCAGGAGCCTCTGCCCGCAGGTTGAGGCGATGAAGCGCCGAGATGTGTATATCCGTAGCCAGCTGCTGGACAAAATCAGGAACGACACGAGGAAGGCGCGCGAGCTGCTTAGCCAGCGCGCTGCGCTGCAAGACCAGCGCAAGCGTGCCAACATGCGCGTCCCTGCTTTTTTATAGGAGCAGCGGGCGTCGGGTTTTGCACTGCTCTGTTCTTGGGTAATCAGCAGAGCACAGTACTTGATGTGTACGGGCACAACCAGGAGGTGACATGCAGCGTGTGACAAGTGCTTGTACGGTATTTGCATGTGGCATCTCAGCACAGACTCTCATGCACATGCGTTCAGTGAAGCGGGCGAGCCAATGCTGCGTTGCTTATCACTGCCTTGCCTGCATCACAGCAGAGTATCTTGGACAACAGAGCAATGAGCGAGCAGCGCATCTGCTTGCAGGGACGCCAGCTTCCAGCGGCAGCGGCTGCTGCAGGCCGTCGAGCGCGTGCAGGCCTCCAAGAAGTGGGCCGCGCTGGCAAGTGGCAACCTGGACGGCATTACGCGCTGACTATCCCCTGACGGGGTGGCAGCGCGCTGGGCGGTGCTGGTCGGCGTCAAGGCATAGGCAGTGCTGCGCGCTTTGCAGGTGTAGCATGCATGCATGCATCGCCGAACCTCTGCGCTCCTGGATCCACCAGCTTTGGTCCTTGGATGCGCTTTGAATGAACCGCTTCATGCGTGTGCCATCATGTACATGTTTTGCCGCTGCTGGTTACTGCTTGATTGTGTGCTGTGGTGCGCTCGCCGCATGTACTGACGTTGAGGTCTATGCAAAATGCGCATACACCAAGGGCACCTGGGGCTTGAGCAGGGCACCCAACCCTACCAACCGCCGCAGCAAAGGCTGATGCTTGTCCAGCTACAAGGCGATCTTGTGACTGTCTGCTGACCACTCCGCTAGTACAATGCATACTATTAGTGCTTGAAGTTTCCTTGGCATGTCAAGGCCACGGCCGGTTATAACGTCCCTGCTCGCGCACAGCGCCACAAGTTGCTGCCTGTGCACATGTGCGCTGCTCACAGGGTCTACAACACCTGTCAACTCCCCAACGTGTTTGCAGACATGCCTTGTGGGCTTGCAGAACTCCAGTGTTCTTGCCTGTTTGGCACCGCTGAGGTCAGCTAGTGTGGCGGTGACACATCAGTTGTGTCCAGCATTGTACACGCGCTCCCTGACAGCAGGGCAGGACATGGCAGCATGTTGCGAGCCCCGCTTGTATGCAGGCCCCAGGGCCATGCACCTGATATTGCAAATTTCCAGCCCTAGCAGAAGTGCATTAACCCTCAAGTCTTGCTCTTTACAAGGCAGAGCTGAGGAGAGCTGAATATCATGTGCTGAGCTGCATGCCTGCATAACGGTCATGCCATGACGCATGCCAGCCATGAGCAGCACAGCTGCATGTCTGCATGGGGGCTGCACGCCTACAAAGCATGTGCGGCAAGCTTGCAACCAAGACTGTGCGCGCACGAACCTGCGTTCAAGTTTTGCTCTGCCAGCTGCTGCTTGCACGATGGTTGATGGCCAAACAAAGCTCGTGGCAGCTATGCTGGGCTGCTTCCAAGCAGCTGACGTAAGCGCGAGCCGCGCTCCCTGCAGGAGCGCAAGAGGAAGGGGAAGCAGGAGACTTTTCAGCAGACTTGCTCTTTGGCATGCGAAACGCGACAGGTGGAGTTGATCAGGCTCTCGCTGGCTTAGGTGGAGACGCAGCTTGCGGCCCTCGAGCGGGTTGAGCTTACAGCTAGCAAGGTCAACCGCAGGAGCCTAGCTGTACATGCTTTCATGTGCCAGGGGTGCATGAGCAGCTCAAGCTTGCACAAGGGGTGCAGAGCTGGTGCCAGCAAGGTCTGTCGCAGGAGCCTGGCCTGTACATGCTTTCATGATTTGTGTGCCAGGAGCGTGTATGCTCAAGCTTGCAGGCAGTATGCTATGTCAACACGTGAGATGCACATCAGAGGTGCTGAGGCACATGCATGGCCGGCAGGAGGCTGAAAGGTTGGTCGGGAGTACGCGGCCGCTTCCGCACTGCTCTGCCCAGGTATGCAATTGCCTCAGTATTGAGCTCAGTCACATGGAGCATGGGAAGTTGTCTGTCAATGCTTGGTTGCTGATTGCTGGTTGCTGGTTGCCGTTGTCTGATTGCTACAAGCTCTTGCTTGTCGCATCAGGAGCATGCAAGCTCAAAGTTGCAGGCAGAGTGCTGTTTTGCAGACCTTCATGGCAGAGGCGCTGACAGGTGAGCATGGCAAGCAGAACTACAGCCGCGTGCGGTGGTATATGAAAATTCAACGAGTGGCGGTGGCGGCAAGTGCTCAGCAGACATATGCACAAAGCTAATGATGAGCGGCAGCGAGGTGTGCCCGCTCCACCAGCAAGTTGTGAGAGTGTACAAGACGTCTGAGGTCGACACTCTGGAGCGCCTCGCAGCCAACGGCTGGGACCCCGTCCACAACAAACAACTCAGAAAGGGCCACCTGATTCGGTGGCAGCTGTACACCCTGCCGCGGCCCTTCCCAAATTGTCTGTTGTGAATTGGGTCCCAGCCGTTGGCTGCAAGGAGCTCCAGAACTTCGGCGTCTTGTACACAGCAGCATATTGCTGGTGGAGCGGGCATAGCTCGCTGCCCCTCGGGCATGGCTTTGTGCACTTTGTCGGCTGCGCACTTGCCGCCACCCGCGCTACACGGGCTCGGCCTGCGAAATGCAGGTGTTGCACATGACTCACCTGGCTGACACAGGTAGGCCACACAGCCCTGCTTGCAAGCAACAAGCTTGACTGCCAGTTTGTATGGCGCTGTGAGCAGGAGCCTCCAGGTGCCGGCGATGACCTGCACCATGCTGTTGCTGCTGCTGGTGCCACTTCCGGCTGGAGCAAGGAGAGCACAGCCGCGGCAGGCTGCGGCCAGGCCGCCAAGGTGCGCCGTGCATGTGACGCTGAGCTCGACGATGCGCAGCATGTCATCACCGGCAAGTAGAGGCTCCTGCTTGCTGCGCCATGCAGACTGACAGGGGACGCGGGGCAACCGCATTGCAAATACTGCACGTCCCATGTCAAGCTTGCTGGTGCCAAGCATGGCTGTGTGCCATACCTGCTGCTGCGCAAGTGTGCTTGCGCTCATGCCCCTGAACTGGCCTGCCACCAGCTGTGCTGTCACTCAAAAGCGGCGCATGCCATTGTAAGACTCAGCTGTGCATGACCTGGCGCCTGTGCCCAGGCGCGCAGGCAGCAAACACGGCGGCCAAGAGATCTGCAAACTTGGCTGGCGTGGGCCCGCCTGCCAAGCACGCAAGGGCTTCTGCAGTACCACCCCCGCATTTGTGGACCACCTGCGCAAGGATTGAGGGTGCGCCAGCGCAGTGTCTGAGACCGGGCTCCCAGAATGTCGCCGTCGTGCTAGCTGCGGTCGTGTGTATACAGGCGCTGACCTAGGCTGGCCAAAATCACTCGTGGCTGCCGCGAGAGACAGGTACCAGGGACTCTAACCAGCCTGGGTCAGCGCCTGCATGCACATGCCGCACGCATCAGACAAACCTGACAGCACGCTGCGGCCAGTGCTGCTTCAGGCACGACACAGTAGCTCGCATGACGGCAATGATCTGGGAGCCCAGTCCCAGACATGGCGCACTCACGACGTTATTACGCAATTGCTGTACAGATGTGGTGGTTGGTATTGCTTGAGCATTGCGCGCTTTGCCGGCGGGGTCATGCCAGCCACGTCTGCGGACCTCTTGGCCGCTGCATATGCTGCATGCGCGAACGAGCACAGGCGCTAGGTCATGCACAGTTGGGTCGGGAGGCGGCATACGCCACTCCTGACTGACAGCACAGCTGGTGGCAGGCAGTGAGGAAAAAGGCCATGAACGCATGCGCTCGCGCGCAGCAGCAATTATGGGCACACAGTCCAGCTTGCAACGAGCTTGATTTTAAATCAGGCGCGTAGTGTCTGCAGCGCGCTGTCCCCCGCTTCCCCTGCCAATCTGCATGGCGCAGCGAGCAGCAAGAATGGCACACAGTCCTAATTGCGAGTGCGCGCGCTCATGGCCCCTTCCCTTACATGGCCTGCCACCAGCTGTGTTGCCACTCGAGAGCGGCGCATGCCGTTGTCCGACCCAGCTGTGCATGACCTGGCGCCTGTGCCCATGCGCCCAGGCAGCAAACGCGGTAGCCAAGAGTTCGACTGACTCAGCTGGCGCGGCCGCGCCTACCATGAGCGCAAGGACTTCTACTGCACTGCCCGCCGCATATATAGACTACCTGTGCGAGGAGCTGGAGGGTGCGCCACCGCACTGTCTGAGACCGGGCTCCCAGACCGTCGCCGTCATGCGAGCTGCAGTGTCGTGCATGCAGGCGCTAACCCAGGCTCGCCGAAATCCTTTGTGGCTGCTGCGGTGACCATTGATGCGCCAAACAAATGGTCTGCACTGGCAGTGGAGGAGCAGCGGCTGTTCATGGTGTGCTGGCCCCGCCTGACATGCTCTGCTGCTGACTAATGCTGCCGACATGCTCTGCTGTCAGAAGCCGCGTCAGGAGCATGCGAGCTCAAAGCTTGCAGGCAGAGCATGTCGGCAGCAAAGGGAGCATCAGAGCATGGCAGGCAGGGCCAGCATTCCAGGAACAGCCGGCGCTCCTCGACCGCTAGTGCAGACCATTTGATCGGCAGCGTCAGTAGTCACCGCATGCGCCATGAGTGATTTTGGCCAGGTGTGTGACCGCCTGCATGCACATGCCGTACGCATCAGACAACCTGATAGCGCGCTGCCGCCAGCGCTGCTTTAGGCACAACACTGCAGCTAGCATGCGGGCAATGTTCTGGAAGCCCGGCCTCAGACAAGGGGCAGCCACAATGTTTTTGCACAGGTAGTCCACGTATGCGGCGATTGTGCAGTGGAAGCCCTTATGGCAGGCAGGACCGCGTCAGCCGCGTCGGCCGACCTCTTGGCCGCCGCGTTTGCTGCCTGCGCGCGTGGGCCCAGGCGCCAGGTCATGCACAGCTGGGTCGGACAACAGCATGCGCCACTCTTCACTGACAGCACAGCTGGTTGCATCTAAGAGGATGGGGCCATGAGCGCACAGGCTCGCGCGCAGCAGCCTGGCAATAAGGCGTACAGCCCTGCTTGCAATTAGCAAGCTTGACGTGCCACAAGGCGTGTAATTGCTGCAGCGCGCATTACCCCGCGTCCCCTGCCAGCCTGCATGGTGCAAAAAGTAGGAGCCTACACTTGCTGGTAATCGACATGCATCGGTATGCATGGCGCACCTCTTGTACCCTTGCCATCACACCCCTCAGGCCTTGTATCAGGACATTGGGCAACTCTGGCTCAGTTAAAAATTCGCCATCAGCAACTCGGTGGTGCCAAGAGGCCTTATTCCTGACACTATAAATCAGCTTCAGGCTTCTTTGTCAGCAAGTAGCGCGCTTGCACGTTGTTTTACACACTGCCACTGCAGAAGGGGACTGTGTTACAGGACGCACAAGACACGACAGAGGCAGTAGGTCGCTGTGCCATCATGGGCAGAGCCAAGAAGCTGTACACCGCCGAAGAGGTCGCCCGCCACAACAAAAGAGATGACGCATGGATAGTGGTGCACGGAAAGGTGCATGGCGCTCACAAGCATTCTTAACTCTGGTTGTGACTTTTACAGCAGCGTTTGCAGCGCCCCTTCTCTGCACCTTACCAGCGGTGTCCGCGCTACAGGTATATGACATCACTGCACATATCAACAACCACCCGGTAAGTTTTACGCTGGGATGGTGCACTTGCAAGCCGTCCGACCTGGGCACCTTGAGAACCGCGCACAGCTGTGCGCCCAGGGGTGGGAGTGCTCGTGCGGCATCTCCACCGTGCTGGCGATCATGCGCACGCTGGGGACCGACTGCTCAGAGGAGTTTGACGAGGTGCACCCGGTAAGGGGTGACGGGCAGCGCCAGCTGCCTGGCTTCCACATCGGGGACCTCGTGCAGCCTACCGCTGCCTGAAACGGCCCACGGCGCTCCTTCGGCTTCTGTCTGCTGTCTGCACTGTCTGTGGGGTTTCCCACACCATGTGCTAGTGTTCTGTGCGGTGTGCATAGTTTGCTTCAGCTTGAACTTCGTGTTTGTTAGTCGCCCGTGAGGCCGGTGGAGACTATTGCGCCATTTAAACGCGCAGCTCGCAGCTACAGCAGTCCCGCACGCTCACCACTCTACGGTTCTCCCTTCCTCTCGCCACTCACATACTAGTGCCCACGCCGTCGGTCAGCCGCGTCTGCAGGGAGTCCAACTCCGGCAGGTCAACCTTCCAGCGCTCCCAGGGTGGCACGCCCGCCCCGCTCGCCCGCACGGAGCCGTCCAGCTGCACCTGTTGCACCACACGCTCTCAGCGTTTCTCTGAGCATGCATATGCCTCACAGATGTGTACCCCACATGCATGTGCCGAGTACACTGTGCTCTGCGCGTGCATTTTCAACTTTGCCATGCCATCGCCAGCCTGGAGAGGGCCAGGGTGCACAGGGCCGGCGCCTGCACATAGACGCCGTCGTCCTTGACGCCCGCGGCCTCGCGCTGCTCGCTGAGCCACTGCGCCCACTCCGGCACGCCCGCCACCTCCAGCTCCCACTTGCGGTCGCGCTTGCGCTCCTCCCGCCGCGCGGCCTCAGCCTTGCCAAAGCCCTTGGCGGCGTCCGCCGCACCCGCGGCGCCCCTGCGCACATGCGTGGCCAGCCATCTGCTGCTGAGGCTACCAGTGCGTGATCAACCCCCAAGCAATGGGTCTGGCATGCATGCCGCGGAGGGAAAATGTCATAGGCGGTCAAGTGGCCTCAAAATCCAGGCTCATAGCACAGAGGGCCGCGAAGCATCACAATTGCAAACTCTGCAAACATTCCACTCCGGCATGCCTGAGCCGCATCACCCTGCTGTGCCTTGCACGCCAGCAGCCGCATATTTGCACCGCACGCCACTCGGGCATCCTGCACCCGCATGGCCCCACGTGCCCACGGCCTGCGGCGCACCGGAACTGCGCCTTCAGCGCCTGCAGTTTCGCCTGCGGGTCCTCGTCGGAGAGCACCAGCGGCACGAGCGCCACGCCGCGCGCGACCAGCGCGCCGCGGTGCGCCTCGGCCGCGCGCAGCGCGCGGTTGACGTAGCCCGCGCTGCCGGCCAGCAGCACGGGGCGCACCTGCCCGCGCAGCCGCGCCAGGGGCACCACGCGCTCGGGCCCCATGCGCACCTGCGCGCCCGCAGGGCGGACGGGATTGCGCCCTGCGCCCCCGGCCAGGCCGGCAGCACAACAGCGCAGCGCCTGCGGTGCGAAGAGCATATGCTGCTGACCGTGCAGCTGTGTCAGCGGCCTCTCATGCTCCAGCCGTTACTTGCCCCTGCATGCTGAAAAGGCGCCAGCCATTCGGCAGAACAGCAGAAGAGTGCCTGCGCTTGCGGCCCCAAGTTGTTTCTTGTAACAAGAGCGACAGGCCAGGGGCCACCTCTGGCGCGTCGGCGTACTCGCTGACCAGACTCTGTGTCTTACCCGGAGCCCCTCTGGCCCGCACGGGCGGGAGGCACACCTGCAGGCGCGCGAGCGCCTCCTCGCGCTCAATCACGCGCCTGTCGCGCGCCTGGGACCGCAGGTCGCGCGCAAACACCCACGACAGCGCCGCCAGCGCGCCGAGTTGATCGCAAAGTTGGTCAGCGATTCCGTCAGGTTCGGCGCGCCCTCGCCGCCTGCAGCAATGGGATGTCTCGAGTGACAGCGGATGAAGCAAGACGAGGCAAAAACACAACAGGTGAGTGCGGGCGTATGCGGCCCGTGCTCAGACAGAGCAGAGCCGGTGCCGGAACGTACCCTCCGCCTGGCACAAAACGCGAAGCGCCTCGCATACAGCTGAATGACAGGGCGCACACTGGGGCCGCTCAAGACCTTGGTAGGGCCTGGACCTGCCCTTGCCCCACCCCAGCCAGAGCCCAGTCGGAGGCCCAGCGCACCCCGCAGCGACGAGATGATGCGCCCGGTGATGATGAGCAGGCCGAGGCCGGCGCCGGCCGCCAGGCCGCCGGACGCCCAGAGGCGCGCCAGGCGCAGCGGCGCGCGCAGCTCGGTGCGCGCGGACACGAGCGCGCGCGACGAGACGCCGCCCACCGCCGCGCCGGTCGTGTCCAGCCACTCGCGGCGCTCGCGCAGCGCGCGCAGGTCGGGGTCCTGCGCAGAGCCGCAGCATGTGGGCACGGATGTCCGCGGCCGGGAGGGTGCACAGAGGCATCATGCGAGCGGTTAGCCACTGGGTGTCACTCAGGTCTGGCTGCAGACTCGGGCACTGCCCGGTGCCAGCACCACCCCCGCGCTTGCACAGAGCCCGGCGCGTCATACAAGGACGCGCGCGCCTTAGCGGCCACCTCAAACTTCAGCCCGAACTCGTTCACGGCGCGCACGACGTCGTCCGCCGCCTCCTGCCACTGCCGCAGCCGCGCGCGCGCGCACGCTCCGTTGTACAGCGCCGCTCGCGCCTCATCCTGCACGGCCACCCGTGGCTTGCACGCCAGGCCGCTCCAGGGCTGGCCGCCGCTGGCAAGGTTGGGCTGCAGGCTGGAGCACGGCTCGTAGCCTGCTATGCAGCAGCGTCCCTGCTGCTTGGACATACTCGCAACGGAAGTTGCAGAGGAGCGGCCCCGCCTGTGAGTGAGTGGACCAGCAGCTACGACAGGCAGCTGAGCAAGACAGGCTGTACACACGGTGATGCCCGCCCAGCTAACAAGAAAGAAGCGTGGCTGTCGCTGCTGAGTCGTAGCGCGGAGAACGGCATCTTCTTCCCTTACTGCCCAGTGGGTCACAGTGAAGCGCACCTGGTTTGGTCGCAAGGACAGCGCAGCCTGGAACAGCTCCAGCGCTGCCTGCGAGTCGCCCTTGCCGAACGCCTCCATGCCCGCCTCAATTGCCTCCTTTGCACTCCTGGGCGAGCTGTCACTGGCACGCCTACTTGGCGCTGCCGTGTCTGTATCTCGCGCAGCAGCTGCTACAGGCCTGTGCCGCACGCGGCCCGCTCGCCTCTTCCCACTAACCAACCGTGTGTGTGGGGGGCATTGCTGCGCTGCTGTAAACGGGCGTAAGCAGCGTGGCAAGGCTCTCTGGCTCACCAGGAGCTCGCTGGTATGCGCACTGAGAGAGGCCCGCATTGTGCAGTCACCGCGCGCAAGCTGCCCCTGCAGCTAATACCGTTCAAGTGCGCAGCCAGAACAGGAAAAGAACATAGGACTTGGTGTCCTTGGCAGGCAAGCAGGCAAACTGTGTGTGCATCAGCAAGCGCAACCCTGCCCTGCTACGGGGGTTATGTTCTGCACCTTGCTGCCTGCCATATATGTACTGGACGGTTAAGAGCGCAATCAGGGGACACTCAGCAAAGTCGTCGGCTCTTCCAGCGGGGCGTTTGGCTGGTGGTCACAGACGCCAGTCGCCTGTTCACCAGCATACCTCCAGCAATCAGGCGGCAGTGGTGCTGGCACCTCGGACGACAGCAAGACCGTAGCGGCGCTTGACCGATACAGCTATGCAAAGCGGAGGCATTGACTTGCATAGCACCCCAGCAGGGGTCGCGTACCCTCGCTGCGCCAGTCTGCCTGCGCCCAGGCGTGCCGAGTGTTCACGCTGCTGCTGCGTATATGCAAGCTATGCTCGCAGTGTTTGCAGGCCTAGGCTGTTGCAGCTTGCCTTGCTTGATTAACGGTTAGTATTGCAAGCAGGCACACCTGCACCTGGCGCGGCGCACGGCAACTTGGCCGCGGCAGGAGGCTGCTGCATGCCACAGGTTTGTGCGGCTGGATCACTGTTCCCTGTCTGCCACTGTGGCCTGACCGTGCTGTAAGCAACGACCTCCACCCCTCCCGTGATCTGCGCAGGTCCCACCCCCGCACGTCCCGCAGACGCTGGCGCAAGGAGGCTCGGGCCAGGGCGCGCCGTGCGTGTCAGCGCAGTCGCCGCACCGGAGCAGCTGCGCACCGCGTACGAGAAGACATTCCCACTGGCCAGCAGCTACAAAGTGCAGGCGCGCGCCCCCGCCGCGTGCGCGCAAGTGCTGCGAGCTGAGTATGCGCGGCCGCCTGCGCCTGGGCCCTGGACTGCCCTCTCAAGGTTCCAGCTGCCGGCGCCTGGCAGCGCCCGCAGCCGCTTGCTCTTTGCCCCAGCCGTCCAGCACAAGCAGAGGCGAGAAGCACCTGGTGCTGCCTGCTCCTTGCACCTCGCCTAGACAAGCAGTGTGAGGCTTTGCGGACGCGCAGGCGCGCACTGCGGTGCGTCTCCCCGTTGCGAGCTATGCACGGTGTTTGATAAGCGCACGGCGCCCTGCAACGTGCCCCTGAGGCAGGCCCGCCCTCCTGCACCTTGCACAGGTGCGGCTGGAGGAGGGCGGGGGCGGCGACCAGCGCGTGCGGCTGTGGACCAGCCACCCGGGCCGCCTGGTGCTGCACTGGGGCGTGGAGGGCGGCGCCGACTACCGCGGCGGCTGGCGCCTGCCGGGCCGCGGCGCCTGGCCGGACGGCACCGTGGCGTATAAGGAGCGCGCGCTGCAGACGCCCTGGCGGTGCGCGCCCGGGGGGTTTGGCACTGAAGCGGGGTAGGGTTAGGGTATTGCCCCCAGGGGTCACCGCCCGGCAGCCAGGACCTGCGTGGCGTCACGGTGGGCCTGGCACCTAAGCAGGGTAGGGTTAGGGTAATGCACTGGCTCCTGCGCGCAGGCCGGCGGATGGCGGGCAAGAGGTGGTGCTGGAGCTGGCGGGCGGGGAGGCCAGCGACTTCCTCAACTTTGTGGTTAAGGACGCCGCCACTGGCACATGGTTTGACTACAATGGGTCCAATTTCCATGTGCCGCTGCGCGCCGCGCTCATGACCGCCAGCATGACAGAGTCTATCGACGAGGCGCGCAGCCTCCTGCCGGGCAGGCTGGAGGTTGGGTTCCTTGCAGGTTATGCATTTGGGGTGAGGAGGGGCTACTGAACCTGTGGATGCAAGTGCACATGGTTTCGATCAGACATGCGGAGGTTTTACGTCAGACATGTAAGCTGTGGGTAGGTGTTTATACACGCTAGGTTAAGTCTGCTATCTCCAGACGCACAAGCACCCAATGAAGGAACGCACAAATGGCAGGCGCCTAGGCTGACACTTGCACTCTCATAAAAAAAATGCACCAGCCGCACGGTGCGCAGGCGCCGCTGGCGGCGGTGCTGCCGGACCTGCCGGGCGAGCTGTGCGGCATCTGGGCGTACATTCAGTGGGAGGAGGCTGGGTGCCCCAACCGCAGCCAGGCCGACAGCGATGCCGAGTACCAAAATTCCATTGAGGCGAGGTCCCGACGCCAAACTCCCGCTGCTTCCCTGCTGCTGCGATGAGCACACATCCTTCAAGAGCCTGTGTGCGCGCACGCTGCTTTCAAAACACACGGGTGCACACCACGAGTGTCACTCTGGGCCAAGGGCACTCGGCGCTCAGTAATAAGTTAGGCCCTACCCTAAGCCTAGCCTGGCGCCTGCAGGACCTCAAGGCGCACCTGCGGGCCGGCGTGACGCTGGACGAGCTGTGGCGCGTCGCGCGCGGTGAGCTGCGCTACGCGGACTGGCTGAAGCAGCGCGGCGGCCTGGGCGGCGGCAGCCCGGGCGGCAGCGGCGCGGGCGGCGTTGGCGCGGCGCCCGCCGCACCGCCGGCTGCGAGCGTGCCGCAGGAGCTCGTCAACGTGCAGGCGTACCTGCTGTGGGAGAAGGCGCGTGCAAGCGTGGCTGCCTCATTTACAGCATGGTTGCCTCTCCACGCTGCCGCGCCCGCATGCAGTTACGGGAGTCGCAGGGGCCTCACTGTAATCGTGTGCCAGGGGCGCTCACAGGCGATCATGATACATTTACCTGATGATATGGTGGAATGCTCGTCAGGAGCAGCGCACAGGCCACATGAGGTCATCAGAAGGCTGTGGTGTGATGTCCAGGGCGGCAGTTCGGGTGTGCAGCCTGACAGGCGCCCGGATGCGCCAGCTAGCGGCCGTGACAGCGGCTGCTGCCCAGGCGGGCCGCCCGGACGGCGCGGACTTTGCGGGGGACGCGCGGCGCATGCTTGCGGCGCAGCTGGCTGAGGGCAGGAGTGTGGCCGACCTGGAGAAGGCGCTCAGGTCGCCGAAGCCGCAGGCGAGCGCGTCACGTGCCTTCTCACATCATGCTTATGCTTGATCTGGTAAAAGGCAACTCCCCGACACTTATGTCCGGCCCACTTAGCCCTCACCCTACCCTACCCCACTGTTGATCCCTATAGAAGAATGATGCATTCCAGTAGCCTGTGCTGCTCTGTCCAACAGGCCGCGGCGGCGCGCCATGTCCCTCACCGCCCCTGCCGTGGCAGGCGCCGGCACCGCGCGCGGAGCCGCGGGCGGCGCCGGCGGCGCCGGCCACGCCGGCCACGCCGGAGCTGGGCGCCAGCATCGGGCGGCGCGGCGTGAACCCGCTGGACTTCATAAAGAGGCCGGTGCCGCTGCTGAGCAGCGAGAAGCGCGACGCGCCCAAGCGCGCGCTGGGCGCGCTGGAGGCCGCCGCCGCGCAGGACGAGACCTGCGTCTGGCAGCGGGTGCGCGCCATGCCGGAATGTGACACAACCCCCACAACAGTGACGTTCACACCGCGTAGGCTCGGCCACGTGTATGAGCGAGGTTGAGCCGGGGCACGAATGACAGTGGAGATGCGGCGGGGCGGCGCCGAGCGATGCGAAGCAGGTACGCGCCCATGAGCCATATGCACGAGCCCCGGGAGGCGGCCAGCGCATGGAAACAAAGGAGAGCATTACACGCAACAGACGATGCCCGCCACCTTAGCCGCAGCCGTTATGCCAGCGCCGCCGGCCGCAGAGCGCCGGGCGCCGCGCGCCCACGCGCCGCGGCGCGCGCGCAGACGTACGGCCTGGGCAACAAGGCGGAGCTGCTGGCGGCGGTGCGCGCGCCGGACGGGCGCGACGGGCGCGTCGCCATCAGCCTGACCACCGACCTGCCCGCCGCCGCGGTGCTGCACTGGGGCGTGCGCCGCGGGCGCGGCCAGGACTGGCTGCTGCCGCCGCAGGTGCCCCCGCCCGCGCTGCGCTGATGCCTGCCACGCTGACGCGTGCCAATATGGCGCGGTGCATGCGTGGAGGCTGGGGCACATGGCCAGCCGTGCTCGCCTGGCTGTGTATGCTACGTTTAGTTGGCCAGTGCTTTGCCTTTTGGGTCTCCACGCTCGTGCATTCCTGGCGCTGGCTGGGGCGCCAGCGGCGCTGGCTGGGGCGGGGCTCCGCCGTTCCCGACCGCCGGCGCGCGCCGCGCGCGCAGGGCGCCTGGCCGCCGGGCTCCCAGCCGGCGCGCGGCGGCGACTCCATCGCCATCGACTCGCCGTTCCGGCCCGCGGACGCGGACGCCGACTGCGCCGACGTCCGGGCGCGCGCCCCGGCCGCCCGGGCCGCGCCGAACCGCGTCAGGATAGACAGCTGGAGCAGCGCCCTGCCTGCTGCGCAGCCGACCTGCTGTTCCGTAGAGCAAGTGGCACTGTCTGGTGGTGTGATGCGTATCTGCTGTGTTGGATTAGCAAGTGAAAGGGACCAAGGGCGCACGGCCAGGTGGGCGGCGACCCGGTGCAGCTGCAGCGGCTCACGCTCGAGTTCCCCGCCGGCCACGACCTGGCCGGGCTCATCTTTGTGATCCGCTCCGCCGACGCCACTGCCTGGTGGCGCGACGGTGCGTGCCGCGGCTGCAGCACCCTGCTCGAGCTTGGCATGCCACATGTTCCGGCATGGCCGCCTGCATCTTGCAATTTCAGGCAGAAAAGTACAAGGTTTCATGGCGTGTCTCCGCCACCCTCACAGTGCTTGCTCAAGCTTACAGTCCCACATAAGGTGGGTCTAGCGTTGATTATTTCAGCAAGCGGGTGTCAGCAGCCTTTAGCATAACCTGCACGCGCGCCAGGATGCGGCGGGCAGTGCTGAGCACATGCCAGTGCTCTGTGACACGCGTGCTGTGGCCCGGCGGGCACAGGCGGCGCAAACTTCAGCGTGCCAGTGCCCGGCGGGAGCAAGGCTGCGCAGGCCGACGCCGCCGCGGGCGTCGAGGACGCCCTGGCGCGCACGATCATTGATTGTGAGGTCAATTCCAGTGAGTGGACGCTCATGCACCGCTACAACAAGGCGTCCGAGCTGCTCCAGGGCGTGCTGCAGGCGCGCCGGCCCCCCACGCCTTGGGCGCATGCAGACTTGCCAGGCAGCTCCGCGCTTGCTGGCGCGTCTCGAGCTGCTCGTATGCTTGATTTCTGGGACTCGCGGTCTGGTATGCACCAGCGGGACGTCCCTGCCGCAGCGGGCTGTGACACGGACATGCGGTGGGGCTCCTGGTCTCGCGTGCACCAGCGGCATGTCACTGCCGCAGCATGCTGCGCGTGCCAGCCGCGCAACCGCTTGCGATTTGGAGGCGCGCAGGGCGGCGGTGAGGACCCGACGCAGGCGCTGGCGACCGTGTTCGTGTGGCTGCGCTACAGCGCGGCGCGCCAGCTGACCTGGCAGCGCAACTACAACACGCAGCCGCGCATCCTGGGCGACGCCCAGGCCCGGCTCACGGCCACCATCGCCCAGGCGCGCGCGCGTGCACGGCTGGCCGCACGTGTGTTGTCACATGTGTTGTGAGAGCTCCTGGGATTTTGAGTCCGTGCGGAGCGTGCGTGCTGCGCCTGGCGTCAAGCATCACGGGCCTGAGGCTGAGAGATGTGGAGCACCTGCAAGTTCAGGTTGCTGCAGGGTGGGTGCATAAGCTGCACAACAACTGCATGCAGCCTATGCCTGCTGCGCCAAGGTAGTTATATTTCGCTGGGGAACATACTTTGCAGGTACGCACATGTCCATTTGCGCGCGCGCCTATCAGTAGCACTGGCGCGCGGGCATCAGAGCGCAGCGTGAGCTCAGGCCACCGTGCAGGCACACGCGGCCACGGGCGGCGAGGCGCAGGAGTGGGCGCGCGCGATGCTGGGCAACGTGGGCCGCGGCGGCAACGCGCAGGCGCGCCGGGCCCGCCTACTGGACGCCGCCGCCGAGCAGCGTGCCTTGGAGAGCGTCGTCTGCATGCGCATGCATGGGCAACCTGCAGCACCAGTGCAGCTTGCCCCGCATCGGCGCATTGCATGCGGACCAGCATGTGTGTTGCACGCAGCATGCGTGGCGTGCGCGTGTCTCCCTGGTGAAGCGCGTCCCCGCATAGCAGCCACACGCACAGCTGGAAACATGTCAGATGTCAGACCACTCGCATGTGCGCAGGCACAGGGTGCGCTAGTTCACAGCTGCTGTGTGTGCTGCACCGGCAGCTCTGCTCTGCTAGTAGTGCGGCCGTCAGCGCTCACGCGCACGCACCACACGCACGCAGGCCTGGCGGCGCCGACGGGCGCCGCGTCGGGCGGGCGCGCTGGCGGCCCGGGGCCGCGCCGCGCCCGCGGCGCCCCCTGAGGGCGGCCGGCGCGCGCGCGCAGGCGGTGCGCGACGAGATCCTCAACATCATGCACCGCAACCACATCAGCGAGAAGAAGGGCTCCTGGATGGAGGAGTGGCACCAGAAGCTGCACAACAACACCACGCCCGACGACGTGGCCATCTGCGCCGCCTACATCGCCTTCCTGGAGGCCGGCGGCGACGCGCGCGCCTACTGGGGCGTCCTCTCCGAGCACGGCGCGCCCCGCCTCTCCCGCGCGCCATGTTACTCTTCCCTTCTCTCCGACCGGCTGCTCGTGTTCCCATGCCTGTGGGTCGTGGGGCTCGCTGCCTGTTACTGCTGTCGATGGGCTCGGGGCGAGCGGGCGGCCATGGGCCGCGAGCAGCGCTCGACAGGCAAGGCGGAGGGGCCCTGGTGAGGCTGGCTGTGGGGCGCCTGGGCCTGTTGTGGCGGGCGTGCAGCGTCGGGCGCAAGCCACGCAGCGGGCTGGTGAACTGTGGTCGAGCTGATGTGAGGCCGGCGGCGTCTGCGGGAGACATGTCGGCGGTGGGGCAGAGCGCCTGAGCGACGGGGCATGGCCGGTGGCGGCAGGTGTCACGCGGGCGCGCCTGGAGAGCTTTGACCGCGCAATCACGCTGGAGCCGGGCGACTACCCGGACCGGCGCGACGCGCTCATCCGCGAGTTCCGCGGCTACCTGGGCATCCTCAAGGTTTGCCGCCGCCATAGGTTAGGGCAGGGTTGCATCCTGCAGTTGCCGCCCGTGGCACACGGCGTGCAGGCTGCGGCCGAGCCTGAGCGGCCGTTGCACGCGCGCGCCGCAGGCGGTGCACTCGGGCGCGGACCTGAACGCGAGCGCGCAGGCAGCGGCCGGCGCGCTGCCGGCCGGCGTCAAGGGCTACTTGGGCTACGTGCAGGCGCACCAGGGCGACCACATCATCCTGCCACTGGTGGAGAACGCGGTCGAGGCGCGCACCGAGCTGGCCGCCGCGCTGCCCGGCAACCGGCGCGCCCCCTCTGCCGCCTGCTCGGCGCCGCGCGCGCGGGCGGGCGCATGCAACAAGGCACTGCCTGGCCAACCTGTGCACCGGCTCTACACCTGGGGCGCGAGCAGCCCCCGTGCCACGCCGCTCACAGGGGCGTCACCTCGAGTGGCGACTCAGTCCACTGTAAGCCTGTATTCGCTCGCATTGCCGGCGCTCTGAAATATGGTCTGTACTGCGCGGCCGCATGCCGCGGCGTCACAAGGCTCTCGAGTGAGCGTGCAGAGCTGCTGCATACGTGGCCCGGGCGCCGGACGCGCCGCACATGATGCAGCCGCAGCCGGCACCAGCGTAACGCAGAGCGGGCGTGGACATACACTTCAGGGTTAGGCTGACCTGCAGGGACCTGCTGTACCTGGACCTGGCGCTGGAGGGCGTGGTGCGCGGCGCGGCCGAGCGCGGCGCGGGCGCGGCGGGCGGCGGCGCGGGCGCGCTGGTCGGGCCGCTGCTGCAGAACCTGGTGCTGAGCGTGGGCGACAACGAGGAGCTCTGCTACTGCCTCAAGGCCTGGCAGGCGCTGCCGGCCGGCGTCACCGCGGGCGCCTTCCCCGGCCGCGAGGACGCGCTCAAGGCGCGCCAGCGCTAAATGCTACCGGAGGCGGGGGACGTGGGTCGGCAACCGGCCGTGTTGTGCAGCAGACGTATATGCCTGCACGCTCTGCCCAGCGCCCGCCAGAGACGCACCCGATACGCTTCTTCATGCTGTCTTCAGCGCATGCATTGGCGCCTGGACCTGCACATGCTGGCCTGGCCCAACTGTGTATCCATGCACGCCCGCGTGTCCTGACGAAAGCCAAGCCGGCGCGGAGGGTGTCATAGCAGGCCACGGCAGGCAGCCACGCGCCTGTGGAGGGCGATGCTAGCCACATGCTCCGCTTCCTGGCTGCACGCGCAGGCGTCGGCGGTGATCGACCGCGTGAGGCGAGCGATCGCGGCTGCCAGCGACGCCGTGTCACAGCGCATCGGCCCCATCGCGACGGCGCTCGGCCGTGCGTTCGGCGTGGACGACTGGTGACCTGCCCGCACCTCTCTGACAGCCCTGCAGCAAGGCTTGTCCGCAGCTGCTGGCGCCTGTTGTGTGCGTGTCTCTCCCACGTGCATGACATCAGAGCTTTGTGTTGTAGCAGTGCGAGTAACAGCCCTCAACCATGCCAGAGGCTCGCTTGCGACCTCCCGGGCTGACCTGCGCCGCCGCTGCACCTCACTGCTTTGCACCTGCCGCAGCGGCGGCCACGCATGGCGTGAGGCCACACTTGCTGGCGCCCCGCGCATGTGTCAGCTCCTTGCAGGGAAGGCGGCGCGCGGCAGGCCGGCGCCCGCGCCTGAGCCTGGTGCTGCGGGCGGCGGCGCGGGCGCCCTTCGCAGTGCGGAGCGCGCGCATGGCACCTGAGCTGCTTGTCAGTCAGGTGACTGGAAGTAGGGTTGCAAGCGGGCGCGGGGCACGGCGGCCGCAGGTACGTAGATCTGTTCGCGGAGGAGGTGGTGCGCGGCGGCCCGGCATTCGCGCTGAGCCTGGTGCTGTCGGCGGTGGAGCCCGCGCTGCGCGCCGCGGCCGAGCTGGGCGCCTGGCAGCTCATCTCGCCCGTCAACGCGCTGGGCCGCGTGGCCGTCGTGGACGGCCTGCACGAGGTCCAGGATGAGGCGCGGCCCGACCCTGATACACCGGCGGCTGTCCAGCTGATGTACATCCACTGCCTGCACAAGGTCCGGGCTGACGCGCGATCCCGACCCTGAGGCGCCCGCGGCTGCCAGCTGACATGCAGTCTGCCACCAATGGCCTGCATGAGGTCCGGGACGGCGCGCAATCCCTGCCCGCGACCCTGCAGCTGCTGCGAGCAGGCTGTGCCACGCCCGGGCCGCCTCCCCGCTGGTGGCGCGTGGGCCCCACCGGGCGCACGCCGAGCTCCACGCGCACGGCGAGCGCGAGGAAGCAGCGCAGCACGGCCTTGACCGGCGGCCCCTGCGCGCGCGTGCGGCAGGTGTACGCGGAGCCGACGGTGCTGCTGGCGCGGCGCGTGACGGGCGAGGAGGAGGTGCCGGCGGGCTGCGTGGCCGTGCTCACGCCGGACGCGCCGGACGTGCTCAGCCACGTCAGCGTGCGCGCGCGCAACATGCGCGTGCTATTCGCGACCTGCCACGAGCGCGGCCCGCTGCAGGAGATCGAGGCGGCCGCCGGCAAGGCGCGCGGCTGGCCA